>Ga0247841_10004918_pt1 | contig 22262 bp, 16 predicted proteins | sample LaCruzMarch2015__2_FD_192410 | JGI IMG/M metagenome (GOLD analysis project Ga0247841, IMG submission 192410) | Freshwater microbial communities from meromictic Lake La Cruz, Castile-La Mancha, Spain - LaCruzMarch2015_18m | ecosystem: Environmental > Aquatic > Freshwater > Lake | place: Spain... | reverse complement strand
CTATCGCCGCGGCACGCGCGGCTGACAGCCGCCGCGCCAGGGCAGTGCGGGCAGGTGTCCTGAAGGAAAATCGGGAAAGCTATGCCCAGTTATTTCTTGAATGGATTGCGCACGCGCACCCCGTCATAGACGGCGCCGTGGTGCAGGTCTTCCGACCAGAGCGTGGCGCACCCGAGCGCCACAGCGCTCTCAATAATCATGGCGTCCCAAAAAGACAGTTTGCTCCGCGCCGCGCGGCGGGCCGCGTACTCCACATGCGCTGCCGTCGGCTCATGCACCCGCCATTGCGCGAGGTTGTGGACGACCTGCACGGCGTCCTCTGATGACAACGGCCGCGCAATCTTGCGCGTCACCACAGTGTAGAATTCACACAACACCTGAATGCTGGTCGCGCCGGCATTATCGTGCCAAATCCGTGTCAGCAATTCCAGTGCTATCGTGCGTTTCTCCCCGGCGCACTCGTCGCGTGAATAGACATGAATATTGCTGTCCACAAATTCAGCGTTCATGCAGTTCGTCCCGCGTCCAGGTTACCTTGCCATGCGTGCCCATGTCCCAGCCACGTTTCATCAGCGCCAGATCGCTCTTGCGTGCTTTCTCATACTCGCTCTCCCGGGCCGTCAAAGTGCCCAGCCAGTCGGCCACCATGGCCGAGAGCGACGTGGCGCGCTTCGCCGCCAGAATCTTCGCCTGCCGCGCAAGATGGTCGTCAATCCGGATCGTGATGTTGGTCGCCATAGTATCGTCCTTTGGTTGTGCTGCAGGAACAGTGTAGCACAGTTCCTGTGCAATGTCAAATCCGATGAGAAAATTCGTGCGCGGACGCACGAATTAATACATTATCGCGCCGCGTGGCCGGGGGGCGCTGCCGCCCCCCTTTGGAAAAGGGTTTTGGGGAATTTTGCGCGGTCGCTCTTCCTGCACCGAATACCGCCGACCGATTATTTAGTACTTCTCGCGCCGCGCGAGAATTATGCGCCAGATAGTATCCGCAAATGCCGCGGATTTCGCAGATGGCCGAGAAGACAGCGAACCGCCGCAAATATCTACCGAACAGGTACGCCACGCGCTCCGCGCGGGGCATGCGGCTCCCGCGTGCGAGCAGCCTCCGTGCCGCGCTGCTGCCATATCTGCTCCGCCACCGAAAACTGCAAACTGAAAACCGAAAACGAAGGCCGAATACCACCGAACGATTATGTCTTCGCGCCCGGCGTCCGCCTTCTGGCTTGCAGACCTAACACCTTCAACGTAAAACCTTGCACGGGGTTGATGCACCGGCCTCCGTGCCGCAAACGCAGCCGCTGTTTCTACACCGACGCACCGGCTGCAAAGAGCAGCTGCCGTGCCGCTGCGTGAAACCGGCGTTCGTATCGCGCGCGCATTCTAGTTGCATCACGCACGCCACTATGCTATACTATCGCCATATATGACGTCGGTGATCAACGGCACGTTGCAGATTGGCCGCAACCCGCATCACCATGCAACACAGGTTAATGATTGTTTTAAAGACAACCAGGAATGCTGCCATCTATGCATACCATGCACACGCGTAAAGTGATGGATATCTTCACCCGTTGCGCGGAATACCGGGCGGCTGAAGAAGCACGGCGTGGCGGGTACTATCCGTATTTTCATGTGCTTGAATCGGCGCCCGGACCGGAAGTGGTGATTGGTGGCAAGGTCATGTTGATGCTGGCCTCGAATGATTATTTGGGGTTGGCGCATGACCCGCGCGTGCAGGCGGCGGCGGCACATGCCTTGCACCATTACGGTACGGGCTGCTGTTCCTCGCGCTTTCTGGCAGGCACCTTGCGCATTCATGAAAAGCTTGAGACGCGCCTGGCGGCGTTTGTGCATAAAGAAGCGGCCTTGGTGTTCAGCACCGGCATGCAAGCCAATCTGGGCTTGATCAGCGCCCTGGCCCACCGCCAGGATTGGATCTTTGCCGACAAGCTGGTGCATGCGTCCATTTTGGATGGCTGCTGCCTGTCGCACGCGCGTATGGCCCGCTTTCCGCACAATGACGCGGCATCCCTGGCAACCTTGCTGGAAAACATGGACGGGGATGGCGGGGCGCTGGTCGTGATCGAAGGTGTGTACAGCATGGATGGTGATATTGCGCCCTTGCCAGCGCTGCTGGCCGCGGCACATGCGCACGGCGCGCGCGTGATTGTGGATGACGCGCATGGCATCGGCGTCTTGGGCGCGAACGGCGCCGGCACAGCGGAAGAACTTGGTTGCCTGGACGACGTCGACGTGGTCATGGGCACGTTTTCCAAGTCATTGGCGGCGTCGGGTGGCTTCATTGCCGGCACCAGCAAGGTGATTGATTATGTGCGCCATCATGCGCGCGCCTTGATTTTCTCGGCGGCGCTGCCGGCGCCGATGGCGGCGGCCGTCATCGCCGCCTTGGAGATCGTGCAGCAAGAGCCGGCGCGGCGCGCGCGCTTGCGCCAGGTTTCAGACCTCTTGCGCACCGGCCTCCAGAATTTGGGATTTGATGTCGGCGCGTCCGTGACGCCCATTATTCCGGTGCTGGTCGGCAACATGGAACGGGCAGCGGCATTGTGGCGGACGCTTTATGCCCGCGGCGTCTTCACCAGCCTGGTGATACCGCCAGCAGTGCCGCCGGGCAGCGAACGCTTGCGCCTGAGCATCAGCGCCATTCACACCGACGAACACATCGCGCGCATCCTCGAACATTTCGCCAAAGCCGGGCGCGCAACGCATATTATCTGATCGGATGAAGGCGCCGTTATTTGCGCCTCGGCGTTCTGATGTACACCCGGCCAGCCGCATTGGTCTCCACAATCCGCGCGCGGTTGGTCATGCGCGGCAGATCGGAGCCGGACCTGCGCGAAGGTCTAGTCAACCGGCCGGCCGCATTGGTCACGGCACTCTGCGCGATGGCGTTGGTCATGCCCGGCTGTTTTCTCGACGTGCTTGCATTCTTGCCGTGCGTCTGGGCAAACATGGCCGGCGCGGCAATCAGGCCGGCGAGAACAAGCGCGAGGCACACTGGCAGTCTTGTCATGGAATCCTGATGGTGTAGTTAAGATTGTCGCTATCGCATAGTATCATGCACGGACAGTGCCATGGCGCGCATGCCCTGTAAACACAGGCAGTGCCGTTGCCTGCAAAAAAAAGCCCGCGCGCCAGTGTAAAATATCTGCCCGCCTTGTGGGCAATGTGACCGGCATGCGGTGCAGCGATTTGTTCCAGATTCGGCGGTTGGTATGTGTTGGTGCTATAAAAATGAATTGCGGCAATTCATTTTACACAAAATGATTTTGCGGCCAAACTATTTTTGCCTGAACTCTGAACCATTTATCTGCGCGATCACGGGGGCCTCAGCACACCCACCCGTCCAACCCGCCGGCGCGCTTGCGTTCGTCGTGTTTACTGGATTTTTCTTCTGTGTTTGCATCGCCGAACCTATGGTTGTTGGCGCTGTGTTGACGCTGTGTCAGTCATTGCCTTGACAGGCACTGCCACTTCTGCTATACTCAGCCTGCCTCGTCGCCTGCCATGGCGCCGCGACGATAATGCCCCCCAACCCCTGTTTTTGCGATGCTTCATTTTGCCGTTCGCGCACGCAAACGACGCTGGCCGCAGCTGGCCTGCGTGCTCGTCTTGCTGGGCTGCGCGCCGCGCGTGGCCCGGGGCCCGGACGCCCTGCTGGCGCGCGGCTGGGACATGTACCGCGCCGGCGAATACACCCAGGCGCTGGCAACCTTTGAACAGCTCGCCCGCATGGCGGCGCCCACCAGCACCATGCAAGTCGCGGCATGGTATGGCATGGCCACCACCTGGAATCTGCGCCGCCCCAATGAGAACCCCGACCGCGCGCGGCGCTGGTACCAACGCATCATCAGCCAGGCGCCGCCCGGCGATTATACGGCTTGGTCGTTGCTGGCCCTGGCCCGCATGCAGCACCTGGCGCTCACTCCCACGGGCGACGCGGATGCCGTCCGCCGCGCCTACCAGGTGGTGTTGGATGCCTACCCCGGCCACCCGGCTGCGGACGAGGCGTTTTTGCATCAGCAGGCCAGTTTGGTGGCCACCCTTGATACAAATGCTTCCCTGCGTGCTTTGGCATCCATCCGCGCATATCTGCAACATGCGCCGACCTCGACTTTGGCGAGTTCGCTGCATGGCCTGATGGGGCGCTGTTACAACACCTTGGGCGATTATACCCGGCAGTTGGCCATGGAAATCAAGGAATGCGAAACCCGCGTGTTCGATCCCGCCAACCCCTACATGGACAACAGCATGCAGTACTGGCACATCGCCACGACGGCCGAATTTCTGGCCGGCGATTTTGCCGTGGCGCGCCATTACTATCAATTGTTTATTGACGCGTATCCGAACGACCAGCGCCGTTTTGGCGCGCGTCAGGCACTGCTGCGCATGAACGCACTTGAAGCCCGCCTGCGCCCGGCCGCGCCTGCCGCCGGAGGCCCGCCGCCATGATGTCGCTGGTGCGCTGGCTGCGCCGTTATTTCGCGTTTATCGTCATTGCGCTGACGTATGGCTGGGCGTGTGTCTCCATTTACCGGTATCGCACCAAAGAGGCGCCGCCCGGCACGATCACGCTGCGCTACGCCCACTGGCAGCTCGAACCCGGCGTGCGCGCCGCGCTGGACGAGTTGGCGCGCGACTACCAGCGCACGGTCAATCCGCGCGTGCGCATCATCCAGAATGTCATCCCTGAAAGCATCTACGGCCAGTGGGCCTCAACCCAACTGATGGGCGGCACCGCGCCGGACATCATCAACATCTGGCAAGGCTTGCCGTATCACATCTGGGTGATGTATCTCAACCGTTATTTCATCCCGCTGACATCGATTGTCAACACGCCCAATCCGTACAATCGCGGCACTGAATTGTCGAACATGCCGTTGCGCCTGACCTATCATGACGCCATGCGCATGGGCTATGTCGATGAGTTGCAGGACTACATGATGCTGCCGCTCTCGCAGTTCATCATGCGCATATTTTACAACAAGGATCTGCTGGAGAAGTTGACCGGCAGCGCGACGCCGCCGAAAACGTATCGCGCCTTCCTCGACGCCTGCGCCACGATCCGCAGCCAGACCAACGCCGCCGGCGCCCACTACATTCCCATCGCCGCCTCGCAATACCACTACGGCATGTGGGACACTTACATGTCCGACGCGCTGACCTACCCGGCCCTGCGCAAGGCCGATTTCAATCGCGACGGCACGGTTGGCAACGATGAAACCTTCGCCGCCTTTCGCGCCGGTCTGCTCTCCTTCAAGAATTTTCCGCCCCTGCGCGCGCGCTTCGCCATGGTGCGCGACCTCTGCGACAATTGCCAGCCGGGCTTCACCGGCGTGACGCGCGACGAGGCCGTCTTTCTCTTCGCCCAGCAGCGCGTCGTCTTCATGTCAACCGGCACTTGGGATGTGCGCAGTCTGCAGCAGCAGGCCGAGGGCAAGTATCGCGTCGGCATTATGGACTACCCGATGCCGACGCCGGACGACCCGGTCTTCGGCCCGCACCTTGAAGGCCCGGTATTCGACCGGCCGTTCACCGGCGTCTGCCCGGCCATCACGCGCACCTGCAAAAATCCCGACATCGCGCTCGACTTCCTGCTCTTTGCCGTCAGCAAACTGCGCAATGAACGCTTCAATGCCACGGTCGGCTGGATTCCGGCCATCGTCAACACCCGCATGGACGACGCCCTGCGCGGCTTCGAGCCGCACATGGAAGGCGTCTATGCCTGCCTGAATTTCAATTTGGGTGGTGAAACCTGGGTGAAGTACGCGCAGTTGTACGCGCTCTACAAAGTCAACCAGATCAGCTATGACGAGTTCGCCGCCCGGTTCGAACCATTTTACAAAGAGCGCGGCCTGCGTGATTTCATGGAGCTGCAACGCGACTGGCGCCGCGGCATGATTACCAGCGAGCAGATGCTGACCGGCATTCGCGCGCAGGCGCTGGCGGCCACTGGCGCGGCGGCCCGCTCCGCCTGGGTCAAATACCGGGTCATGACCGCCGCCCGCCAGGTCTGGCCGGAGATCAGCCATGCCGAGCAACTGCAACTGGTGCTGGACGGCCCGCGCAGCGGCGGCGTCGGCCCGTATGAATACAGCAGCAATGTCCTCGCGCGCATCCGCGCCCGGCTGGCGGCGCACGCGCCGGTGGAGCCGTCGCCATGACGCCCAAACTGGTGCATCGCCGCAATCTCCGCTATCATTGGCCGATCTACCTGCTGGTCGTGCCGACCCTGGTGCTGATCGCCCTGTTTCAATATTATCCGGCCAGCAGCGGTATCTTTCACAGTTTCTACCGCTGGAACGGCGCGGATATCGCGGAGTTTGTCGGCTTCGAAAACTACCGCGACTTGCTGCGCAACAGCGAGTTCTGGCAATCATTCACGGTCGCCCTGATCCTGGGCATCTGGAACATCATCAAAATGATCCCGGCCTTGGCGGTGGCGGTCTGCATTCACCGCTGTCGCAGCGCGCGCCTGCAATTCTTCTACCGCATCGCGTTCGTCATTCCGATGGTCATACCCGGGCTGGTGATCGCGCTGATCTGGCGCTCGTTCTTCTTTGACGCGACCATGGGCTATCTCAACAGGGTCTTGGATGCCACCGGCGCCATGCACCTGCTGGCGTGGTGTGATCACATCTTTGGCTGGGGCGGCGTGTTCACCTCCGGCGCGAATCCGGCTTGGCTTGGCGATCCGCGGCTGATCCTGGCGGCCTGCATCATCTGGGGCATGCCTTGGGTCGGCTCCTTCGCCGTCCTGACCCATCTCGCCAAACTACAGAACATCAACCGCGATGTTTACGAAGCGGCCGAGATTGACGGCATCACTTGGTGGAGCAAGTTCACCAAGATCGAGTTGCCCATGATCATGGGCTCGATTTACCTGCTGCTGGTCTTCGTGATCATTGACACGCTGCGCGACGCGGGCATGATCATTGCCTTGGCCGGCTTTGAGGGCGGGCCGGGCGGCGTGGTCACCGTGCCGGCGTTGTTCATGATTCGCAAGGCGTTTCTGGATCAGCAGATGGGCTATGCCTGCGCGGTCGGCATCATCTTGACGGCCGTCGTGATGCTCCTCCAGAAAGTCAGCACGGCCTTTTTGGAATGGGAAACGCTGCCGCCCGCGCGCCGCGTCCTGGTGCGCATGACTATCGTGGCGCTGGGCGTCGCGCTGCTGTTTGGCTTGCACTGGCGCGTGCTGGGCAGCGCCGTGATCGTGGCGGGCCTGCCATGGCCGCTCGCGCGCGGCGCGTGGGCCGCGTGGCGCGCGCGCCGGGAAGCCGGCCCCGCCGCGGCGGCCGGCCATCAGCGCGCCATGGTCGCCCTGGCCGCGCGCGAGGCGCGCATCTGGCGCCGGCTCGGCAACCCATGGTACCGTCTGGGCCAGCGCCTGCACACCTGCGCCTTGCGCGCCGCCAAGCACGGGTTTATCCTCCTGATCCTGGCGTTCGCGTTCTTGCCGCTCTACTTGATGCTGGTGGTCAGTCTCAAGAGCAACATCCAGTTCTATGAAATGCCGGCGGCGCTGACCCAGCCGTTGCATTGGGAAAATTGGCGCACCGCCTGGGTCAGCGTCACGCCCAGCGTTGCCAACAGCGTCTTCATTTCGACCAGCGCGACGGTTCTGGCATTGCTCTTCGCCACCGGCGCGGCCTATTTTTTTGCACGCATGCGCATGCCCCTGTCCGGCCTGTTCTGGAATGCGTTGCTGGTACTGATGATGATGCCGGCCATCGCCAACCTGGTGCCGCTGTTCCGCCTGCTGCGCGACTTGAACCTGCTTAACACCCTGACCGCGCTGGTCATTGTCGGCGCCACCGCCGGGCAGGTGACCGCCATCTTTGTCTTGCGCAATTTCATGGCCGACATACCCCAGGACTTGTTCGAGGCGGCCGAGATTGATGGCGCCAGTCATTTTCAACAAATCAAGATGATCGTCCTGCCGCTCTCCGGCCCGATTTTGGGCACGACCGGGGTGATGATGTTCGTCGGCGCATGGAACGAATTCGTCCTGCCGCTGATCGTCATGAGCGACCAGGCGCGCCTGCCGGTGATGGTCCAATTATTGCGCATGGCCGGCGAGTACATCAAGCTCTGGGGCCCGCTGATGGCCGGCTACGCGATTGCCAGCATTCCGGTCATCATCCTGTTTGTGTTCTCGATGCGGCTGTTCATCCGCGGCTTGACCGAAGGCGCGTCCAAGGGCTGAGCGCGGCGCCCCACCAATCCCGCCACACGGCGGGAACGCGGGACGCAGAGATTGGGCTTTTGACTTTCACGGCCGGAATCGCTACAATACCATGCTCTATGGTAATGCTTGCACTAAACTATTGATTGATGACTATGGGATTGACCCTCACCGAGAAAATTTTCGCCCGGCATGCGCAGCGCAGCCACGTGGCGCCCGGCGACAACGTCTGGGTCGACGTGGATGTGCTGATGACCCATGATGTCTGCGGCCCGGGCACGATCGGCGTCTTCGAACGTGAGTTCGGCAAGGACGCCAAGGTTTTTGCGCGCGATAAAATCGTGCTCATTCCCGACCACTACATTTTCACCGCCGACAAGATGTGCCACCGCAACGTCGACACCTTGCGCACGTTTGCCCAGCAACAGCAACTGCAGTATTTCTACGACCCGCAGACCACCGCGTACAAGGGTGTCTGCCATGTGGCCCTGGCGCAGGAAGGCCATTGCCGCCCCGGTGAAATTCTGCTGGGCACCGACTCGCACACCTGCACCGCCGGCGCTTTCGGCGAATTCGCCACCGGCATTGGCAACACCGATGCGGGCTTCGTGCTGGGCACCGGCAAATTATTGTTGAAAGTGCCGGCCAGCATGCGCTTCGTGCTGGAGGGCGCCCTGCCGCCGTATCTGATGGCCAAGGATCTGATTCTGCGGATCATCGGCGTGATCGGCGTGGACGGCGCCACCTATCGCGCCATGGAATTCAGCGGGAGCTGCATTGCCGCCATGACGATGGAAGAGCGCATGACCATCTGCAACATGGCGATCGAGGCCGGCGGCAAGAACGGCATCATCGCCGCCGACGCCACCACGCGCGCCTATGTCACCGCCCGCACGGACAAGCCCTTCATCGAAGAGCAGAGCGATGCCGACGCCCAGTATTTCAGCGAGCATACCATTGATGTCGCGATGCTCGAACCGTCGGTCGCCCAGCCACACTCGCCCGACAACTATGCGACGGCCCGCGCCGTCGCCGGCACCAAGATTGACCAAGCCTACATCGGCTCATGCACCGGCGGCAAACTGTCTGATTTCGTGGCGGCCGCGCGGATTCTCGCCGGCCGCAGCGTGCGCGTGCCCACCTATCTCGTGCCGGCAACGGTCGAAGTCAAAGACGCCTTGGCCACGACGCGCCACGCGGGCAAACCCCTGACCCGGATTTTCGAGGAGGCCGGCTGCCTGCCGCTCGCGCCGCCGAGCTGCGCCGCCTGCCTAGGCGGGCCCAGCGACACCTTTGGCCGCGTGACCGGCAATGAAGTGGTGATTTCGACCACCAACCGCAATTTCCCCGGACGGATGGGCTCCAAGAGCGCCGGCATTTATCTGGCCTCGCCGTATACCGTGGCCGCCTCGGCCGTCCAGGGCGCGATCACCGACCCGCGGGAGTACCTATCGTGATTGGTATGCTAACACTTGTGGCAAATTTCAACTTGATGTCGCTGATTGCGACATCAAGTTGCACCGGTTTTTCTGGAGGGCAGCCATGATCATCACCGGCGCCGCCTTTGTCCTGGGTGACAACATTGACACGGATCAGATTATTCCGGCCCAGTATCTGAATCTGGTGCCGACCATTGCGACGGAATATCGCGAGCTGGGGCGCCATGCCCTGATCGGCTTGCCGGACACCTGCCCGCCGTTTGTCCAGCCGGGCGCGTACCACACCGAATATCCCATTATTGTCGCCGGCCGGAATTTCGGCTGCGGCTCGTCGCGCGAGCACGCGCCGGTGGCGCTGGGCGCGGCCGGCGTCAAGCTGGTGGTGGCCGCATCGTTTGCGCGGATTTTCTTCCGCAATTGCATTGCCACCGGCGAGTTGTATCCGGTCGAGTGCCGCGCGCCGCTGTGCGCCGCGGTCGCGACCGGCGACACCGTGGTGGTCGACCTCGCCGCCCAGACACTGCGGCATGAGGCCAGTGGCGCGGTGTTCGCGCTGGCGCCGTTGGGCGCCGCCCAGGATGTGATAGATGCAGGCGGCATTTTTGCCTACGCGCGGGCGCACGGCATGCTGCACGTTAATTGACCGGGAGATGGAGAACCAATGCTGGCGTTATTTCGTAAATCGCAAAAGATCGTCTTGTGGATCATTTTGGTCGTGGTCGTCCTGACCTTCGTCTTCTGGGGCGCGAGCTCAGGCAGCCTGGCGCCGGTCGCCACGCGCGCCAACGTCGTCGGGCAGATCGGCGAGGAGAAGATCAGCGGCGAGCAGCTGGCCCACGCCATCCGTGGCGCGGAGATCGAACTGCAATTGAACAATGTGCCGCGCGAACTGCTGAACCAGACCAAGGAGCTCGAGATGGAGGGCTGGCGGCGGCTGATCCAGACGCGCGCGGCCAAGAAGAGCGGCGTGGTTGTCAGCGATGACGAACTTGAGCGCTTTGTCCAAAATGTCTTTTTCCGCGGCAGCACGTTCGACGAGATGGCCTACCGCCAGTTGATCATGCGCATGGCCGGGCGCATGAGCGCGCGCGAGTTTGACGCGCATCTGCGTGACACGCTGGCGATCATCAAATTGCGCCAGTCGCTGGCCAACACGATGCTGGTGACCGAGGATGAGCTGCGCCAAAGCTACGAGGCGGACCGCACCTTGGTGAAACTCGCCTATGTCCCCTTTTACTACTCGAATTACATGGCCGGCATCCAGGTGTCGACCAACGAGCTCGATGAATTTTACAACACGAACCCGGATGATTTCAAGGTGCCGCCCCAGGCCGACATGCTGGTGGCCATCGCCCGGATTCAGCCGCGCAGCGTGACGGTGGACGCCGAGGAGGTCGCGCTGGCCTACGAGGAAAACAAGGATCGCTATCTGATCACCAATGCGGTTGACGACGTTGCGGCGGCGGACACCAACGCCCCGGCGGAAAGCGACGAGCCGCGCTATCGCCCGTTTGCCGAGGTGCAGGGCGAGATCGAGCAGCAGTTGCGCCAGCAGCAGGCCAACGAAATCGCGTATGACCTGGGCGAGCAGTTGTCCTTCGCCATGGGCGCCACGAATATTCCGGCAACCGACGGCAAGGCGGCGTACTTCATGGCCAAGGCCAAGGCGCTCGGCATGACAACCATCGCGCCGGGCAACCTCTCGCTGGAAGACACCATCCCGGGCATGACCAACGCCTATGCCTTGATCAAGGCGGCGCTGGGCATGCGCGCCGGCGAAGTCAGCGATGTGACGGAAGAGCCGGGCGTCGGGCATGTCATTTTTCTGGTGCGCAATGTGCGCGAGCAATACTTGCCGGAGCTCAACGACATCAAGGCCACGGTGCGCGCGGAAATCGTGCGGCGCCGCGCGCTGGATGCCGCGCGCTTCAGCGCCGAGCAGTTGCGCGCGGCGCTCAACCTGGAGCAGATCTCGTTCACCAATGCCGTCGCGCAACGCGGCTACCGCGCCAGTGTGACCCTGCCGCTGGATCGCGGCAGCAGCGTCCGCGCCGTCGGCTTGCCGGCCGAAATGGTGGCGCGCCTGTTTGCATTTCCCAAGAACACGGCCGTGGTCGTGCCGTTCGCGCAGGGCTATCTGCTGGCCAGCCCGGTTGACTACCTTGACGCCGATTTCGACCTGATGTACACGGATGCCGACGAACGCAAGGCGCAACTCGCGCGGCAACAAGAGAACACGCTGTACGGCCTGTGGTTCAGCCAGGCCGCGCGCGCGGTGAAGATCAACGAGTCGCTGAAGAAAGAACCGGCGCCGTCCGACGCGGAATAGCGCCGGCGCGCTGCTTGACGGCCTGCGGGCGGCACGCCGCCGCGCGCGGGCCATATCCGACGCAAGGTGTGCATGATGAACGCGACGCCATCCCGGGGCCGGCGGCCCTGCAATGATTTTCCGCACATACCGGCCGCGCCGGTGGGCATCATCACCACCCCGGGCGGCCGCGCGCTGGCAGAGCTGATTGACGCGCAGCTCGTGCGCGAGCGCAAGCGCGTGCTCGAACGCTGCCCGCGCTACGAGGATTGCCCCGGCTTCCTGCGCGCGTCCTACATCGTCGAGGCCGACACGCCGCGCTTCAGCAACGGCGAGGGCAAGGGCATCATCCGCGAATCCATCCGCGGCTTCGACTTGTACTTCATCACGGATGTCGGCAATTGCGGCATCAGCTACACCCGCAACGGCAAGCTGTCCTCGATGACGCCGGACGAGCACTATCAGGATTTGAAGCGCCTGATCGCCGCGACACGCGGGCTGGGCTATCGCATGAATGTGATCATGCCGCTGCTGTACGAGAGCCGCCAGCACAAGATTGCCGGGCGCGAGTCGCTGGATTGCGCCATGTCCCTGCAGGAATTGATCTTTCTGGGGGTGCAGAACATCATGACCATTGACGCGCACAACTCGCACGTCCAGAATGCCATCCCCAACCACGGCTTTGAAAATTTGCACGCCAATTACCAGCAGATCAAGGCGATTCTCAGCACCGAGTCGGATTTCCGAATTGGCGACGAGCATCTGGTGGTGGCCAGTCCGGACTTGGGCGGGCTCGAACGCTGCCGCTATTTTTCCGAGCAATTCCATACCGAACTGGCCGTCTTCTACAAGCACCGCGACTTGTCGCGGATCGTCAACGGCCGCAGCCCGATCACCGAATTCCGCTTCATGGGCGGCGAGGTCAAAGGCAAGGATGTCGTGATTATTGACGACCTGCTCGCCTCCGGCGACACGGCCCTGCGCGTCTGCCGCGAGCTCAAAGCCATGGGCGCGCGCAAAAATTACATCATGTGTACGTTTGCCCTGTTTACCGACGGCGTCGCGCGCTTCAGCGAGGCCTTCGCCGATGGCGTCTTCAACCGCGTCTACGCCACCAACGGCACGTACGTTCCACCGGAAGCCCTGAAATGCGAATGGTATCACACGGTCGACACCTCGCGCTTCATCGCCTTGTACATCGACTCGTTCAACCGCAACGAATCCGTCAGCCGCTTGCTCGACAACACGGTCAAGATTCGCGCGTTGCTTGAACAAAAGGGCTTGCTCTAAAGGCGGCCGATGACTGACGCAGCACTCCCTTGCGGCCCGGCCGGCGCGCCCGCGCAACAGGCGCGCGCGCGGCGCTACGAGACGCTCCACAATTGGCTGTTCCTGGTGGACCTGCTGATTGTGCTGGGCACCTTGGGCGCCTTGCTCTGGCGCGGCGAACACGGCCTGTCGTTCATGCTGCAACACGCGCTGGCCCGAGCCACGGGCGGCAATCCATGGCTGGTGACCGGCGGCTATGTCGCCGTCTTGCTGGGCGTGTACACGCTGGCGCTGCTGCCGTATGCCTGGTGGAAATCGTGGTATCTCGAACATCACTACGGATTGAGCACGCAAACCATCGGCAACTGGCTCGGCGACGAAGCCAAGGCGTTTGCCCTGGCCTTGACGCTGGCGTTGCTCGCCGTCGAACTGATCTATGCCTTGCTGCGCGTCAGCGCCTGGTGGTGGCTGTGGGCCGCCGGCGCATGGATTATCCTGCAAGTCGTGCTTGGCATCCTGTTCCCGGTTGTGATTGTCCCGCTGTTTTACCGCGTCACCGCGCTGGAGGACGCCGCCCTGCAAGCCATGGTGCAGCGCGCGGCGGTACAGGCCAACATTCGCATGCTCGGCCTGTACCGCATTGGCTTGTCGGCCAAGACGCGCAAAGCGAACGCCGCCATGGCCGGCCTCGGCCGCAGCAAGCGCATCTTGCTGGGTGACACGCTGCTGGATGCCTTTGAACGGCCTGAAATTGTGGCCGTGCTGGGCCACGAGTTCGGCCATTATTACCACCGCCATGTGCTTAAAATGATCGGCACGGCCAGCGGCGCGGCCGTGCTCGGCATGGGCGTGGCCCACCTGGTCTTGCAACGCAGCGCGGCCGCGCTCGGCATCCATGACGTGGCCTGCGTGGCAACGCTGCCGCTGGTGTTGCTGGCCTTGTTCGTTTTTGGGCTGGTGACCTTGCCGGTCACCAACATGCTGTCGCGCTATTATGAGCGCCAAGCCGACACGTTTGCGCTGCAGACCACCAAGGATGCCGCTGCTTTTATCGCCGCGATGGAACGCCTTGCCTGCATGAATTTGGCGGACAAGACCCCGCCGCCGTTGATCGAGTTCTTGCTGCACAGCCACCCCAGCATTGCGCGCCGGATCGCGGCCGCGCGCGCCTGGCAGGCGGCCCAGCCATCATCCCTGCCGGCGCCCTCCCCATGATCTCCGCTGTTCGTGGCACCTATGATATTCTCCCGGGCGACACGCCCCTGTGGCAATTCGTCGAGGCGCGCGCCCGGTCTGTTTTCCAGCGCCATGGCTTTTGCGAACTGCGCACGCCGATCTTCGAGCAGACGGAATTGTTCGTGCGCTCGATCGGCGACGCGACCGACATTGTCGAAAAGGAAATGTACACCTTTCCCGACCGCAAGGGCCGCTCGCTGACGTTGCGCCCGGAAGGCACGGCCAGTGTCGTGCGCGCCTGCCTCGAACATAATCTGCTGGCGCAGCAAAAAGCCGCGCGGCTCTATTATTGCGGACCAATGTTCCGCTATGAACGGCCGCAGGCGGGCCGGCAGCGCCAGTTCAACCAGATCGGCGTCGAATTGTTCGGCAGTTACAGCCCGCTGGCGGATGCCGAAGTGATCGCCCTGCTGGTGCGCTTGTACGAGGAACTCGGCTTGACCAATTTGACGGTCAAGCTCAACACGCTGGGCGACGCGGACAGCCGGCTGCGCTACCAAGACGCGCTGCGCGCGTGCCTGGCGCCGCTGCAGGCCACGCTCTGCACCGATTGCCAGCGGCGCTGTGCAACCAACATCCTGCGGGTGCTGGACTGCAAAGTGCCGGCGTGCCGCGCCATTCTGGCAGCCGCGGCCTTGCCCGGCATGCAAGCCACATTGTCCGACGCGGCCCGCGCCCATTATCAGCACGTGCTGGCCACCCTCACCCAGCTCGGCATCGCCTACCACGAAGATCCCAAGCTGGTGCGCGGCCTGGACTATTATTCGCACACGATTTTCGAGGTGACCCACACCGCGCTCGGCGCGCAGGATGCCTTGGGCGGCGGCGGACGGTATGACGGCTTGGTGACCGAAATGGGCGGCCCGCCGACCGGCGCGGTCGGCTGGGCCCTGGGCGTCGAACGCCTGCTGATAGCCTTGCGGGCCGGCGCGACGGCGCTGCCCGTGCCGCCCGCACCGGTGTTTCTGATCGCCTTTGACGAGCGCGCCGTGCAGGAGAATTTCATCAGCGCCGACGCGCTGCGGCGCGCCGGCATCGCCGCCATCACGGCCTATGAAAAACAGTCGCCCAAAGCCCAGATGCGCCAGGCCAATCACGCCGGCGCGCAAATCGTGCTGATGCGCGGCGAGGACGAGCGCATGGCGGACACCTATAAAATGAAAGACATGCGCACCGGCGTGGAATGCGTCTGCCCGGCCGCCGATGTGGTCAACCACGTGACCGCCACACTGCGCGGCGCCTAAGGCCGCACTTATTACACCACGCTTTACCTGTAATGTTTTTATGTTTTCTTCCCCACCGGCCTTGCGCCGGTGGAAGGAGAGATTGGGACAAGCACCGCGCCGTCTCCTTCAATCTTATTCACCCACGGCGCAAGGCCGTGGGGGTCTTCAAACGCCACGCGCAAAAGCATTTATGACCTACGCCACCAGGCTTGAACCATGGAAGTAATCATTCAGCCATGCGCCGAAGCCGCCGCCGACTTGGTCGCGCGCCTGCTGGCCGTGCGCCTGCGCCACACGCCGGCACTGGTGCTGGGCCTCGCCACCGGCCGCACCATGGAAGCCGTCTATGCCCGGCTGATCGCCATGCACCGCGACGAGCAGCTCGATTTCTCGCACTGCACCACCTTCAATCTGGACGAGTATGCCGGCCTGGCCGCCGACCAGCCCGGCTCCTATCGCCGTTACATGCAGGAACATCTGTTTGACCACATCAACATCAACGCCCGGCGCACCTACTTGCCCGACGGCACCGCGCCCGACCTGGCGGCCGAGTGCGCGGCATATGAGCAGCGCATCGAGCACAGCGGCGGCATTGACCTGCAACTGCTGGGCATCGGCGCGTCCGGCCATATCGGCTTCAACGAGCCGCTCTCGGCCCTGATGAGCCGCACGCGCGAAAAGGCGTTGACGCCCCTGACCCGCGCGCAGAATTCGTTCGCCTTCGGTGGCGAGCCGGCGCGCACCCCCGCGCGCGCCCTGACCATGGGCGTCGGCACCATTCTGGCCGCGCGCGAAATCATCCTGCTGGCGACCGGCCGCGCCAAGGCCGCCATTATCGCCAAAGCCGTCGAGGGGCCCATCACCGCCATGATCAGCGCCACCGCGTTGCAATTGCATCCGTGCTGCAAAGTGCTGGTGGATGCGGATGCCGCAACCCTGCTGACCGAGACCGATTATTACCGCTGGATTTTTGCCCACGAACCAGAGTGGGCGCCGTTTCGCTGAGTGACCACAAGCGGTGCAGCACCGCAGCGCATCCTGCTAGTGTGCTGTTTTTAAATACTTTGACATAGTAATTAGACATCCACGGCCGCTGATTAAGATGGGGGGGGAAACGCCGGCCTTTCTTGCCACCAATCCCGCCGCCGCCGCACGCGCGTCAACTTTTTCCCGTGGATGATCCCAGGTAGGGCAGGCTACCCAGCCTGCCATCTCCGTTCCTCAGCACGACAACACATCAGCACCTGTGGCGCCCAGAAGGGTGCTACTGCATGCGCCATCGCAGAATGTTGCGCGCCATTCGTGGTGCGGGCTTATTTACAAAACACTACTATAGAAATGGTCGGCATAGAACCAACTTCCACGGAGCATTTTGTACTCAAAGGTCGTGGTGCCGGGCACATAAATGCTATAAATCCCGCGCCCAAAATAGTCATCAAAAAGACCAATTTCGCTGTTCGACCATGCCGGTTTCATCTTCCTGCTAAAGCCGGTCACCGTCGTGGTCGCACTATTCACGCCATACGCAAATGACTTTTTGCCATCCAGGCCGCCGCCGGCATACCCCGTCACCGCGGCGGTTCCCAGCAGTTTGGGGGAACTGCCGACCGAATATGACTGCAATTGCGCGGCCAAGCCCATGCCGACCGTGCTGCGGCGGAACCACAACTGCTTGCCGTTATACAGGCATATGTCGAAGTCTTGGAATCCCGCCGGCGCAAAGCCCGAAAACACTTGCTTGTTCATGTACGAGACCAACGTCATCGGCCCATTGGTAAGACCTTCGCGCACCCAGTGCAAAATGTTGCCGCGTTCATCGCCGCGGGCGTACAACACACCGGTGGCCGGCATTGGCAACGTCACCGTGCCAAGCGGCCTGGCCTTGCGCGTCACGACACATTGCACGTCAGCGGCGCCAACGACCGTGCGCACGGCAAGCCCGTTGTCAAAGGCATACATGAACGGCCCCGGCGCCAGTGGCAATTCCCACACCACCTTCTTCAACGTGCGCTGCAACCACACCAGCCCCTCCTGGTTATTAAGCGCATCGATAAGATAGACCAGCACCCCGCCACGCATCAACCAAGCATCTGCCGCCGCGTTTGCAACAAAATACTCGCCTTGCTTGCGGAGAGTGTGGGTGGACAAGGGTGCATTTTTCATAGCATACAGTTGCAGACAGCCACTGGTGCTTTGCCATACACCTGTTTGCACCAGCACGTTCATGCCATTAAAATCACAAATCCGGGCATCCGTCGACATGTCCGGCAAGACTTGCTTGTTGACCAGCAGCCGGTTGTTCTTGTCCACAATGGTTATCGGTTTATAGGGATAGTTGGTCGCGACGAAATAGACTGTGTTCCATGCGTTGGTGCCGGTCTGAACCAACTGAATGTGCGCATCCCATTGGTTGAGCGCCGCGCCATTTGCCGCGAGCAGCACAAGCTGATCCGCCACATTCGTGACCATGGTTTCAAGGTACCATGTCACCGGCGACCAGCGCAGCACGATCGCGCCTTGCATGCCATCGCCCGCGCCCATGACTTGAATCTGATAGGTCTCGCCCAGCGCTGCACGAAATGCGCACAAACTCCGCGTGCTGCTGCTGTAATTGTCATTAGACGCAACCAAGGACAACTCCGTTACCTTGCTCCCCTGCCACACCCCCAAAAATGTATCAAACCCGCTGTTCAAGGTGTCGAAGGTAAACCAGCCATTATCGGGCGCTATCCACGACCACCAGACGGAGTTTGAGCCAAACGTGGTGCCGGGCTCGCCCGGCTCAAAGGTGGCGGCGACATTAAGGCCGGGAGTAGTGCCAGTGGCATCGTACAGCATGATCCGGTCGGCGAACATGTCATTCGCAGGCGCCGCCGTGCCTGGCACCTGCACCGCCACGCCTGGCGCCTGCACCGCCGAGCCCGCCGTGCCAATGTCGGCGCTCGCGCGCAACGTCGCCATGGGTTTGACCGGCATGAAAACATTGTCGCGCGCATCCGGATGTGCTTGCACAACGGGGCTCAACAACAGTATTGCACTTATGGCGGCCATGCGTAGCATCATCATAAAACTCCGGGTCAAAAAATGTTAAAAACAAATGCAACAGCACACCAGTCTGCTGTACCGCATTATATCAAGGTACTATAGCAAATCCACCGCCTTATTGTCAAGTCCCCCGCACTGTTGCTCTGAAATTCCGCTATAAAGGAATACTCACTTTTTGGTAGCGCAGGGCCGTTGCTGCTGGCCTGGCAGCTGCTTGGAGTCCCGCCAACGGCGTGGATCCCGCCAGCGGCGCATGCGCGCGCCGGCTGTACTGCTGCACCATAATTTCTTTCGCCGCGAAAGAAATTACTCCAGATGCTGCAGCAAAATGCGGCGCACTTCGCGAATGGCGTTCAGGTTTTCCTCGACACTGTGATCCGATTTCACAATCAGCTCGGATTGCGCGTCCTCAAGATGCGAACTGGTGTAGAGTACCACGCCGTCCGTGCCGCCCGGCACGCCCGCCTGCTTGTTGTTGCCGATGACCGAATGAAACGGCACGGCAATCGGCAGCGCGCACAACGTCGCCAGCGTGGGATTATCCGGCGACAAACTGTCAATGCCGGTCATTTTGTGGTCAATCCGCTGCGCCGCTTCACTCTGCGGTTCGGCGGCGGCATGCGCCGCCACGCGCTCGACAATCTTCACGCCGGGCGCCGCCAGCGCGCTCGGCAGCTTCGTCAGCATCGCGCCCAGGCGCGCGATCGGCCGCTCGGCCTCGCTCGACCCGCGATGCGGCGTCGCCATGAAAATGACGCGCGCAATGTAGGGCTGCGCCTCAAAAAAGAAGATTTTGTCAACCAAATCGCGCTCGTCCGGCGCCAGCTGCAATTGTTCGGGCGACACATCCGTGACCTGGCGCCACAAGGTGTTGCTGCTCGTTTGCACCAGCGTCTTGGTCAGCAAGCCACCCATGCTGTGGCCCACCACGACCATCTGGTTGAACGCCGCATTGGTGCCGGCCGGGTCGTATAATTGCTGGGCACCGCGCAGCGCATCCCGCAGAATCGCCGCCGAGTACAACATCGGATTCCCCGTCGGATACTTGAAGAACCAGAATTGATACCGGCGGCGCAGCGCCGGGTCACCCATGATGTCGTTCAGCATCTGCAGCCAGGCCTGCGGCGAGGACATCAGCCCATGGACAAACACCACCGGGATTTTATCGGGTTGGTACGGCTGCAGCATGAACAATCCGTCTTGCGTTTGGTACGACGCCGGATTGAGCATGCCGGCAAAGCCGCTGGGCGAGGGTGCCTGCCCGATCACGTACGCCAAGGGCGTGGTCAAATCCGTCGCCAGCGGCAGCGTGCGCGCGCCCACCTTGACGGTATCCGTCTGCACCGGGTCGCAGACTTCGAGCGTCGCATGCCAGACATGCCGCCCGCGCGCGTCACGCGCCGCGGTGAGCGCGCTGCGCAAGACGACCGTGGCGGCATAGGCCAGCATTTGCTGCGGCAGATAGCGCTCTGCCACCGTGAGTCCTTCTTTGTTGGGTGGCCGGCGAATGGCAATCATCGGCACGCCAATGCCGCGCGTCACCTGATACACATCCATGCCCTTCGCCTCGTATTCGTAGGCAACTTTATATTCATCCAGCTCGCCGGACTGCCAGATCAATTTGTAGTCGCGCTGGTCAAGCGCCACGTAGCCTTGCGGCAGCCGCAACTGCATCCCTTGCGCATACCGCAGCTTGGCGCGCTCGGCCAGCATCAGATAGCGCCCCAAGGTGTAATTGTAGAACGCCATGGCATTGTGCGCGGCGCTGTCCAGCGGCGTGCCGGCGGGCGCGGCCGGCATGCCCGCCAGATATGCATAACTATAGACGATGCACGCCAGGAGCAGCGGCGCGGCGCGCTTGGGCTTGGCCAGATTGTCTTTGGCGCGCAGATACGAAAGCTCTGACAATGCGTACAGCACCGGCCGGTTGGTCGTGCGATAATACTCATCACCAAGCCGGCGCAGCACGGCGTCGGGATTACTCCCCCATTCCGCCGCCACGCCGTAACTCTGCAGAATGTCCTGGGCGCACGCACCCGGCTCGGTGACACTCAGCGCCAGCCGCTCGGGTTCCGGAATGCGCTGGTCAAAATCAACGCGCCGCACGCCCACGCTCGCGCAGCCGGCCAGCAGCACAACCGCAACCGGCAACGCCACGCAGTCACGCCGCCACGCGCGCGGGCGGGCGGGGGCTGGCATGCGCACCGGCGGCGCAGGCTGTGTGGGTGTCGTGTAAGTCATTGAGTCAAGTTGCATGGTCAGTTGCCGTGATGTGCCTATCATACCAAGAAGTCACTTGTGCCGCAAGCATGCAAGAAATCAAAAGCCACGAAGTTGCTGCCCGGTAATCGGTATTCGGTGGTAGCACGGCGGGAACTTGTAGCAAACTCTGCAGCACTGCACCATAATTTGTTTCGCTTTGTTGCTGCCGCTGCTTCGTGTCTTGGCTGGCGTCTGCTAGCCCCGCCCTGCGGCGTGGATGCCTTCGTGGCAAATTCATCTGCTTCTGCCCTGAAAGCAGGGTCAACATGATTGCGTCCAATGGCTGCAGGCACGGCCAGCGGGTAGTCGCCGCAGATTATCATGTGCGATCATGTAAATCCTGAGCAGACGCCAATCAGGCGATTGGCGTTCCCGGGGCCAGATCTCGTCTGCCAATCCTCGTTCCGCGCCCAACTTCACAGCCACTCAGCCTCCCAGTCTCTCTAAAGACGGATCTCGGATCTCGGACTTCGGATCTCGACTCCAACTTCCCAGCCTCCCAGCCTCTCCCCAGACTGCCTGAACCCTGAACCCCGAACCCTGAATCCCTCCCCTCAGAAAATATGCCACGAAGACACGAAGAAATCGCAGCGCTGCACCTCAATTTGTTTCGTTGCAAAGAATTTATGAAGAAAGCGCAGCGCCGGTGATTGGTCAAGCGCAGCAACCGGCGTCCTGAAATTTGCATCATTAGTAACCGCGAATGAACGCAAATGAACGCGAATCAAGCTATAACAGTGTGCAATCCACCATTCTGCGCATTGACAACAATAATTTGGTTCGTTCTGTTGCTGCCGCTTCTTCGTGCCTCGTGGCAATAATCTGCATTGCAGCAGCAGCATTCGCGGCGATAGGTGAACTTCGAAACGCATAAATATATATGACATATGAGGATGGAATGAACACAAGCAAAACAAAGTCAGTGCTATTTGTCGCAATGATCGCCTGCGTGCTGCCAATCCATGCGGCGACCAATGATGCCGACAGCGTGATCAGCAATTACCATGCGCAGATTGCTGTGCTGCAAGATTCGCGTGATCTCGATCATGCCCAGGTGCTGGCAAAAATACTGGTTGAGCTGGTTCGAAATACCGACGGAACGCACAGCACCAACCACGCCCGTGCCTTGAACGCTCTTGGCGATGTGCTTTACTATCTCAATGACTACTCCAATGCAGAACCGCTCTACTCAGAAGCGCTGTCAGTCAGGGAGAAAACACTCGGTGCAGGGCATCCTGATGTGGCTATTATGCTAAACAAGCTCGCAA
>Ga0247841_10004917_pt1 | contig 22274 bp, 31 predicted proteins | sample LaCruzMarch2015__2_FD_192410 | JGI IMG/M metagenome (GOLD analysis project Ga0247841, IMG submission 192410) | Freshwater microbial communities from meromictic Lake La Cruz, Castile-La Mancha, Spain - LaCruzMarch2015_18m | ecosystem: Environmental > Aquatic > Freshwater > Lake | place: Spain... | reverse complement strand
AAGTTGTAGAAACTGCAAGAAAATTTGACATTGCAAAACCATTTACAAGCACAGCGAATCTCGGTGCTGATGTTTGCTCTTTGGCAAATGGCGGCTGTGATACTGCAGAACTCGTTCATACAGTTGTTACCCCTCTTCCAGCAGACTTAATGGAAAAAGTGAAAGCTACAAACTACACTGCTACATTCTTAGGTTCTCTAAAAGGCACGTACGACACAGTTGTTAAACTTTTTAAGAATGCTACTGATATACAAAAGAATGAAGCTGATAAAACAGCCCAAAACACAAGCGAAGCTAATTATCAGAAAGTAAAAGCTAAAACAACGCAACAGGTGACTTCTAACGTCCTTAGCCTTGCAAGCAAAGTTTCTTATCTTGCCCTTGGTTCTTTAGGTATAGCTTCTCTGTTTACTCCTCTTGCGCCAGCTGCAATTGTAGCTTGCTTGACATCAGGAACAATATTCGGTCTTGGAAGCTTCTTCTATGACAGAGTAGTAGATCCCTTTGATGATAAAGCAAAAAAACTAGCTCAAAATCCTCTCTTTGAAAAAGCAGCAGAGATAAAAGCTAAAACTGCTTAAGCCATCTATTGTTGTGAGGCATGTTTTTTAAACGTGCCTCATCTTAACTAAAGGGATAGTATTTATGGTAACAGTCACATCTTCTAATATTCCAAGAGCCGCCTCTCAAACTGCAGAATCATCTCGAATTCCCTCTAAAAAATCTCTTTGGACTCATTTTGCAGATCGCATTAGTTCTATCGACGGGTTATTTGATGCGTTAAAAGTAGGTGAGTATTTTTCTCACTGGCTGAAAATGATCCCTCACTTATCTTCTAATAAGAACCAGTTATCGACTGCTCAAGGAACTTTTTTAGCAGGAGCTACTCTTGCAAGCTTGCCTGGCTTAGTAACAACTATTGGCGATACGGTCGCATCATGTTCTTTGCTCGGTAAAGCGGTTGTGGATAGAACAAGAAATCCAACAGCTAGAGATCAAGATATTACATCAATTGCTAAGAAATCAGGACGCAACCTATTAGATCTTGCGTGCATGGGTACTGATACAGCTAATAATTTTCATGAACTAGGTTGGGTCGATCTCGGTAAGGCGGCTCCAATTTCTTGTGGGGTTTTCTTAGGGACAGATGTCATCGGTAACGGACTCGATCTGGCTAAAGAAGTGGGTAAAGTAAGCGAGCGAGCTGCTGAAAAAGCAACAAAGCAAATTTCACCAGAGCGGACTATAGCAATCCATCATAAAGACAATCTTTCTTATATGAGAATTTTTAAAAATGTTGCCGGCATTGTTGGTTCAACAATTGGAATTGCCTCTCTCTTTGTAGGAGGAGTGATTGCTCTGCCGATCGTAGGTCTTACCTTTTCAAGCCTATGGATCGTTTCCAAAATTACGACGCACTTTTATAAAGAAATAGCGATCAAGAGCTCAAGTCTTGCTAATAAGGCTAAGATATAGCCCATTTAAGGGCGGTATTTATCAAAAATACGGGAGGATAGATGATGGTTATGCCAGCAGTGGATAAGACTCATACTATGCGCTCCCCTGTATTTTCCCGAGAGGGTGCTTATTCTGCCACGAAAGATATGTCTACGGCATTAAGCTTGGGCAGCTATACTACCAGATGGTTACAGAAGCTTGATTTTTCGAAAAGTATCTCTAAGCCCCTTTCTTCTTCTTACTCGCAAATCAAGAGTTTTTCAGGTTCTTTCGCCTTGTCTAAGCTTATAAAGAAGCTGGACAAGCTTGGAAGAGATGTAAAAGATTTGAGTCAGATTCTTTTTAAGGGTAAGACTGTTTCTGCAAAAAACCTTTCAAAGAAGGCCTTAACTCTGTCTTCTGATCTAAGTTCGGGGGCCTCTTCTGTTGCTAAAACCATTCAAGTTGTAGATGTGATGTATGCTGAGCATGTCAAAATATCCGAGCATTCACTCTATGCGCTTGGTGAGACTTCTACATATGCGGGGCTCGTAGGTAGTTTTATAGGTCTTATTAGTTGTTGTTGGGCCTTGGTAGATCTTAATAAGAAAGCTGATGTATCTGATCTTAAAAAAAGGCAGATAGAAGTTAAAAAATCAAATATGAATCTTAAGCTAGTTTCTAAAATTGCTAGTGTAACAGCCGGTATATTAGGGTGTGTTTCAATCGCAGTGTCTACAGTTGTCCTGCCTTGGGTAGTTCTCTCGCTTAATACAGTATCGTACACAATCTCATTTACTAAGAGAGTTCGCGCGGCGATTTTTTCTCCGGGTGTTTCAGTGGGTCAAAGGGCTTTGCTTAGCCTTTAATAGTAATTGCTGGTAAACCCTTACTCATTTAATCTTCCTCTTCTTAAATACCCGCAACCCTAGTATGTAACCATGCAATCTGTATCGTCTTCAAGGTCTTTAGCAATTCCTTTATCTCCAAGTGTAAATATAGCCTCTTTTCCTACTACTACACGGTCAATACTCTCTTCTGGGTCCTCTTATATGAGCGCCTTAGAGAAAAAGACTGCTGGAGTAGTAGATTATGTGTTCGGCGCCTTTTCCGGAGTTTGTTTTTTAGGGAATATAGCTAATGTGGTTGGAAAGAGCCGGGAGTTGCTTGTTGGCCCTTCGGAGCCATTAACAAAACGTTTTTGGTTGAGTTATGGAGCTCCTCAGGCAAAAACTGAGCTTGTTAGAGATGCTTCCTCAGCGATTTCAAGCGTTTTTTATATGGTAAATGCTTTGCGCGATACGAAATGGCTGAATGGACGGGTATGGGGATACAATACCCTAAATTATTTAGCTGCAGGTTTTAGTCTGGTATCTGCTGGCTGTGGGATTGTAGTGCAGCTTAGGGCTATCAGTGTGATAAATACGCTGCTTGAAAGTAAAAATTCTTCGATGAAGACGGATTCTTTAAATGAGCATAAAAAAAAATCTCTATTAACTATTGCGACTTCTCTTACGACTATTGCCATATCAATCTTATTTTGTACTGCGCTCTATGTTGGAGGCTCGCTATTAATCGGTGTTTCAGCGGTGGCGGCTATATTGTCCATGCCATTACAAATTGAGGCGCTAAAAGGGAATTTGGCCCTTGCTAGGAAGATCGAGCAGCATGGTTCTTGCTGTAAGATTTTTATTTAAAAGTTTTTTTTCAACAGGGCGCCATGAAAAAAAACACATTCCGTTTTTCGTTTAGGAGATAACTCAAACTATGAGACTTCAGGTGAGAGAATGGTTGTTTTTGGCGATTTTATCGGGGTTGATTGGTTGCATTGTGATGACCTCACAGCTTAGAAGTTCATCGACAAGAGTTATTTGGAATCAGCAAAAACTCAATTATACGCAAGCACTCATTGAAATAAATGTGACGGGCGCGGTAATATCCCCAGGAGTTTATAAATTTCCACCAGGGATTAGTATTAAAGAAATCCTTGGGCGAGTAGGGCTTACTGAGCAAGCTGACAAGAAAAAGATTAATTTTAAAAGAAAAGTCTTTTCGTCTACCGAATTAGAAGTCCCTGGAAAAGAAATAGTTAAGAGAAAGAAAGCTAGGATCGAACAAAGAACTAAGAAGTGTGTGAGAACCAGCCAAGTGACAGCTTCACAAAGTCAATAAAAAGCCACTAGAAGACATACTAAAGTGCGCAAATTATTTTGAGCTTTGCATGCAATGCAATTTTTGATTGTGAATAAATCAAGGATTTTGATAGCCTTTTCGCTTTGGCCTATTAGTAAGGCATTTAGACAAGAATTTAACTCTAAGATAATCTTGTCGCTGTCAATGTTCTTGCCTCACAAGAAAATCACTAGTTGGTGAATCAATAACAGCGAATTCAGAGAAAGGTAAACATATGAGCCTAACGTTAATGGGAAGAAAAAAGGGAATGATGCAAGCGTTTGACAACAATGGAAACGTTGTTGTGTGCACTGTCATTCATGCTGAGCCAAATGTGGTTGCGCAGGTAAAGAATATAGAGAATAGCGGTTACAACGCCATACAGTTAACAGCTGTAAAAGTTCCAGCTTCTAAAGTTAAAAATGTTGCTAAACCTCGCAAAGGTTTTTTTGCTAAGATTAACGTTGAGCCAAGAAAATATTCTAAAGAATCTCGTATCGAAGCTGTTGATCAATATTCTGTCGGTCAAGAAGTTGGCGTTGGATATTTTTCTGATTGCGTCTACGTAGATGTGGCATCTGTATCAAAAGGTAAAGGGCACCAGGGTGTTATTAAAAGACACAACTTTGCTGGGGGTCCTGCATCACACGGTTCTGGTTTTCATAGACACGGCGGATCGTGTGGTATGAGAACGACACCTGGTCGTTGCCTTCCTGGACAGAAAAAGTCCGGTCGTATGGGCGGTGAGAAGGTTACTGTTCAGAATCTAAAAATCGTTAAAGTCGATGAAGAAAAACAAGTTATTTTAGTTGAAGGCGCTGTTCCTGGGGCTAGAGAGTCTCTGGTCTATATTGCTAAAGCGAAAAAAATGAGCGCAGCTAAACAGAAAAAGAAAGGTTAGGAGTTGAGTCGTGGCTGTATTAAAGAAATATAATCTCAGTGGCGCTGAAGTTGGAGAAATGAAAATTGAAGATTCTTTAATGGAATCTTCCGCCAATGCGCAAATGATCAAAGATTACCTAACGGCAATCAGAGCTAATGCTAGACAGTGGTCGGCAAGCACGCTGTCACGTCCGGAAGTTAGTCACTCAGGTCAAAAGCCTCATCCTCAAAAAGGAACAGGTAAAGCTCGTCAAGGTTACCTTGGAGCTCCACAATACAAAGGTGGCGGAAGAGTTCATGCTCCAAAACCTAAGTTTGATCAGCATGTAAGAATCAATAAAAAAGAAAGGCAAGCAGCTGTAAGACATTTAATAATTCAAAAGATCGCAGGGCAAAATGTTCATGTTCTTCAGTGCGATGCAATGCTTGAGCCAAAAACAAAAACATTAAACAGTTTCTTGAAGGCTAGAGGTCTAGACTCAAAGAAAGTTTTATTCTTAGCAGATGCATCATACCAAGCTTCTAAAGAAGATCAAGGTACAGCATCCGCTTCTGAAAGACATCACAATCTCGTTATGAGTTTAAGAAATCTTAAGAAAGCAGATTTTGGATACATTCCTAATGTTAATGGATATGATCTTGCTCTTCATCAAGAGATTGTACTGTTAGATACAGCGTGTGATGAACTGATGGTGCTTCTCGGAGGGAAAAAGTAATCTATGAGTAAGACAAATCCTTTTCAAATCGTAAAAAATAGACATGTTACTGAAAAAGCGAAAGTTTTAGAGCAGCTTCAGTTTAACTCAAGCAATGCGAGCGTTAAAAAGTGTCAAACGCCAAAGTACGTATTCATTGTAGATAAAAAAGCTAATAAGCAGCAAATTGCTCAGGCAGTTGAAGAGATCTACTCTGAGAAAAAAATTAAGGTGCTTTCTGTAAATACAGTCAACGTTAAACAGAAAGAAAGAAGAGTGCGTGGAAGAACAGGTTTCAAAGCTGCTTTTAAAAAAGCAATTGTTACTTTGGAAGCTGGCGACTCAATTGATGATAACGTTTAAGCAGAATGAAAGGTTGAAATAAACTTATGACAAAAAAATTTCGTCCAGTGACTCCGAGCCAAAGACACTTAGTCCTGAATAGCAATGAGCAATTGACTCGTGGAGTAGGAACATCGAAAAGAGCAACACCAGAGCCTGAAAAATCGCTTTTGATCAAAAAAGTTGTAACGAACGGCCGTAACCACCATGGTCACATAACATGTAGACATCGCGGTGCAGGTCATAAAAGACAATTACGTCTTATTGACTTCAAGAGAGATAAAGAAAACATCCCAGCGACTGTAGCTTCTATTGAGTACGATCCAAATAGAACAGCTCACATTGCACTTCTAAATTACCATGACGGTGAAAAGAGATATATTCTAGCACCTCAAGGTTTAAAGAAAGGTGATGTAGTATCAACGAGTGACGAGCCTCCTTTTAACGTAGGATGCTGCATGAAGCTTAAATTTATGCCGCTTGGATCTTTTATTCATAACATCGAGCTTGTTCCTGGAAAAGGCGGAAGACTAGTAAGATCTGCAGGGCTTTCTGCTCAGTTAATGGCAAAAAGTGGCGGATATGTAACTCTTAAAATGCCATCCGGTGAAATCCGTATGATTAACGAAGATTGCCGAGCGACATTTGGCGCTCTTTCTAACGCAGACTGGAGCCTTAGAGTAGAAGGTAAAGCTGGTAGAATGAGATGGAGAGGCGTTCGTCCTACTGTGCGTGGTACAGCAATGAACCCAGTCGATCACCCCCACGGTGGTGGTGAAGGTAAGCACAACGGCTACATTCCTCAGACACCTTGGGCAATGTATACTAAGGGATTCAAGACAAGATCCAAACGAAAAACTACTAAGTGGATTATCAAAGATCGCAGGAAATAGAGGAGTCTATGGGTAGATCGCTAAGAAAAGGTCCTTTTGTTGAGCACCATTTACAAGACAAAGTGACAAAACTAAATCAGACACAAACTAAAAAGCCAATCAAAACATGGTCAAGAAGATCAATGATTCTTCCAGAAATGATTGGACATACGTTTGATGTCCATAATGGTAAAAAATTTATATCTGTATTTGTGTCTGAAAACATGGTTGGGCACAGACTTGGTGAATTCTCTCCAACAAGAGTCTTCAAAGGTCACGGATCTAAGAAAACTACTGAAACCAGCAGCCCTAGCAAGCCAGCAAATAAATAAGGTGTATGTATGCAAACAGCGACAGCAATAACTAAATATGTTAGAGTTCCGCCCCGCAAGGCAAGACTAGCTGCTGATATTATTCGAGGAATGAAAGTAGAAGATGCCGCACTTCAGTTGATGGCATCTCAACTAAAAGCTGGAAAACTGCTTTTTAAAACTTTACACAGCGCGATTGCTAACGCAGAAACGCAACTGAAAGTGCAAAGAAGAGACTTGAAAGTTCATGAAGTACGCGTTGACTGCGGTCCAGTACTGAAAAGATCAAAGTCTAAGAGTAAAGGCGGACAAGTTCCTGTTATGAAAAGAACTAGTCATTTCACAGTCGTAGTATCAGCTGAGTAAACGAAAAGATTGTTAAGGAGATAGAATGGGACAGAAAACTTCCCCAATAGGCTTCAGATTAGTGATGAATAAGAAGTGGAAGTCTATTTGGTATGCCAACAAACAAGAGTTTGGTTCTTTGATTGGTGAAGACAAGATTATTAGAAATTACCTAATGGCGAAGCCCTGCTGTGTTGGTGCTTCCCTGCTCGCAATCAAGAGAATGAGCGGCAAGGTCGAAGTAACTATTCATACTGCAAGACCTGGACTTGTTATTGGCAAGAAAGGTGCAGAAATTGACGTCCTCAAAGGTGAACTTAAAAAGCTCACAGGAAAAGACATCTGGATCGAAGTTGAAGAAATCAAAAGACCTGACTTAGACGCTAAGCTCATGGCTGATGGAATTGCAAAACAACTCGAGAGAAGAGTCCCTTTCAGAAGAGTATTAAAAAAGACTATGCAAGCATCTATGGATGCTGGTGCTGCAGGAATTAAAGTCCAAATATCTGGACGTATTGGCGGCGCTGAGATCGCAAGAACAGAGTGGTATAAAGAGGGAAGAATTCCTCTGCAAACACTAAGAGCAGTGATCGATTACGCAATGGGAAGAGCGGAAACTACTTATGGCTCAATAGGAGTTAAAGTTTGGATTAACCGCGGTGATGAAACACTAAGCAGATCAGTAGGAGGCTAATATGGCCTTGATGCCAGTCAGAACGAAATACAGAAAAATGCAGAAAGGCCAGATGGCTGGCCTCAGCAGAGCAGCAAACTTTGTCGATTTCGGCGAGTATGCAATGCAGTCTCTCGAAAGAGGAAGATTGACACAACACCAAATCGAAGCGTGCCGTGTTGCTATTAACCGTTATTTCAACAGACGTGGAAAAGTATGGATCAGGATTTTTCCTGACAAGTCCGTATCTAAGAAGCCTGCGGAAACTAGAATGGGTAAAGGTAAAGGCGCACCAGATCATTGGGTAGCAGTTATTAGACCAGGTAGAATTTTGTTTGAAGTAGGTAATGTACCGAAAGAGATGGCTCAGAATGCTTTAAGAAGAGCTGCTGCAAAATTACCTATTAAAACTAGATTTGTTGAAAGAGTAGAAAGAGTCTAACACAGGGTTGAGGAAATGCAGGAAGCGAGTAAATTAAGAGAACAATCTGTTCAAGAGCTCCAAGCTCTGAGTGTCGATCTCTCAAAAGAAATCTATCGTTTGAGAAATGAGCTCAAAATAGCAAGAAAACTTGAAAAGCCACATCTTCTCAAGCACTTGAAGAAAGATAGAGCGCGTGTGCTCACTGTTCTAAGTGAAAAAAGCGAAGCTAACTCATAGAGGAAAGAATGGAACAAGTAGTTATTAAAAATGCTCGCAAGGTTAGAGAAGGTGTAGTTGTATCTAACAAGATGCAAAAAACTGTTACTGTCAAAGTAGAAAGAACACTTAGACACCAACATTTTGGTAAAGTAATCACAAGAGCAAAGAAGTATTACGCCCATGCTGATAACAGCAAAGATATCCAAGAAGGGCAACGAGTCAGAATCATGGAAACTCGACCTCTCTCCAAACTGAAAAGATGGAGAGTTGTTGAGGTGCTGGCTTAATAAAATTTTAACGTAGTAGAGAGAGATCATGATCCAACAAGAAAGTGATTTGGAAGTAGCAGATAATACCGGCGCCAAGCGAGTAAAGTGCTTTAAAGTGCTCAAAGGGTCTAGAAGAAGATATGCCGGTGTAGGCGATGTGATCATTTGCTCTGTGAAAGAAGCAGATCCAAAAGGAAGCGTAAAAAAAGGTGATGTTGTTAGAGCTGTTATTGTTCGTACGAAGAGTTATATTCGTAGATCAGATGGTTCGATGCTTCGCTTTTATGATAATAGCTGCGTAATTATCGATGATAAAGACAATCCTAAGGGAACTCGTATATTTGGACCAGTCGCACGAGAAGTTCGTGAAGGTGGTTTCGTAAAAATTAGTTCTCTAGCACCAGAAGTTATTTAGGAGACTGGCAAAATATGAGTAAGTGGATAAGAAAAGGCGACAAAGTCGTTGTAATTGCTGGTAATGCTAAAGGCATGACTGGAGAGATCCTGTCACGAAGAGGTGAGCGAGTCACAGTCCAAGGCGTAAATATCAGAAAGAGACATATGAAGCGAAGAGCGAAAGTGGGTTCTGGTGAGATCATTGAAATGGAAAAACCAGTACACATTTCCAACGTTTGTCTCTGCAATGCTGACGGCAAGCCTGTGAAAGTAAAAGTTAGAGTGAGCTCTAAAGGTGAAAAAGAGCTTTATTTCATCGATGGACAAAAAGAAGTTGTGCATCGCGTTATTAAGAAAACATCATAAGTAGAAGTAGGCTATGTCTAGAGTTCAAGAGAAATATAAGAAGGAAGCCAAAGGTAAACTTCAAGAGAAGTTTAATTATCAGAATACAATGCAAATACCATCTCTTAAAAAGATCGTAATCAGCATGGGTATCGCTGAGGCTTCGAAAGATAAAAACGCAGTGCAAGATTGCCTCAAAGAAATGACTCTTTTATCAGGTCAAAAGCCGATTTTGACTAAAGCTAAAAAAGCTATTGCTAACTTTAAGTTGAGAGAAGGGGTGCCGAACGGAGTTAAAGTAACTCTTAGAAGAAAACGTATGTTTGATTTCTTCGATCGTTTTTGCCATGTTGTTTCTCCTCGTATTCGCGACTTTAGAGGTTTTCCGATAAAGTGTGATGGAAGAGGAAGTTATTCAATAGGAATACAAGAACAAATCATATTCCCTGAGTTAAACTTAGACGATATTAAGAGAACTCAAGGTATGAATATCACGTTTGTTACTTCTGCAAAAACTGACCAAGAATGCGTTGAGCTTCTCTCCCTCCTTGGTTTCCCTTTTAAAACTGAAAACGTATAGAGGAAAAGATGGCATTAAATGATCCAATTGCAGATCTTCTTACAAGAATTAGAAATGCTTCAGCTGCAAGACACAGATACGTTGACCTGTTCGCAAGCAATGTTAAGCTGAACATTCTTAAAGTTCTTAAAGAGAAAGGTCTAATTGAGAACTATATAGTCAATGAAGATAGCAAAAAAGCGCGTGCTTTCCTAAAGTATGCAGATGACCGTGATCCATTAATTGCAGGACTGAAGAGAATGTCTTCCCCTGGATTAAGACGATACTTAGGATACAAAAGTATTCCTAGGATTGTCGGCGGAATGGGCCTTGTAATTCTTTCTACACCCAAAGGAATTATCGATGGTGAGACAGCTCGAAAGTTAAAAGTGGGTGGAGAACTCCTTTGTTATATTTGGTAAATGGAAAGAGGTAACTGATGTCGCGCTTAGGAAAAATTCCAGTTCCAGTTCCGAAGGGAATAGAAATTACAGTAGTCGGAAAGGTCCTACAAGTTAAAGGACCAAAAGGCACTCTTTCCCAAGAACTGAAAGATGGATTCACAATTAAAGTTGAGAATGATGTTGCAGTAGTAGAAGTTGATGAAAGCAAAGATATACCAGGTGCTTTCCATGGACTCTACCGCTCACTACTCAACAATATGATTATTGGAACAAGTAAAGGGTTTGAGAAAAAACTAACATTAATAGGTGTTGGTTACCGTGCAGCACTACAAGGTCAAAAACTTGATCTACAGCTTGGTTTTTCTCATCCAACACAACTTGATATTCCAAAATCAGTTCAAGTCGCTGTCGATAAGAGCACGACAATCATCATTACAGGTGCTGATAAGCATGCTGTAGGACAATTTGCTGCCGCTGTACGAGCTATGAAAGCTCCTGAGCCATATAAAGGCAAAGGCATACGTTATGAAAAAGAATTCGTACGTAAGAAAGCAGGCAAAGCAGCTAAAGGTAAAACAGGATAGTAATCGTAATGGATAACAGTATCAAAAAAAGAGACGTACAAAGAGGCCGTAGGCTTTTTAGAGTACGTAAAAAAGTCAGAGGTTCTTCTGAAAAGCCAAGAATGAGCGTTTTTAAGTCGAACAGACATTTAAGTGTACAGATCATTGACGACGAAAAGTCTGTAACTTTGGCGAGCGCAAGCACGCTGCAGGATAAAACCCTAGAAGGTAAGTCCAAAGAATCTGCAAGAAAGCTCGGAACATTAATTGCAGACCTAGCAAGGAAACAAAATATACAAGCTGTTGTTTTTGATCGTGGAAGCAATCGATACCATGGACTACTAGCAGAACTAGCTAATGCTGCACGTGAGTCTGGTTTACATTTTTAGACGCGTAAGGGAAAAAGAGGAATAATGAAGCAAAAAAAAGTAGTCAAACGAACTGAAGATTTCGACACAGAGTTTGAAGAAAAAGTACTCTACATCAACAGATGTTCCAAAGTTGTTAAAGGTGGAAGAAAGTTTAGTTTTTCTGCGCTAATACTTGTTGGAGACGGACAAGGACGCATTGGTTTCGGTTTTGCTAAAGCAAATGAAGTTTCTGACGCAATCAGAAAAGGCACTGATGCAGCAAAAAAGAACGTAATGGCTTTCGAAATGGAAGGAACAACTATCCCTCACGAGATTACTGTTGAGTGGGATGGAGCGAGAGTTCTTCTAAGACCAGCTCCTGAAGGTACAGGTGTGATTGCAGGTTCAAAAGTTAGATCCGTTCTTGAGCTCGGTGGAGTAAAAGACGTTGTAGCTAAGAGTTTTGGATCAAACAATCCACTTAACCAAGTAAGAGCTACTTTAAGAGCTTTAGAGAGCTTAAAAAACAGACAAGAGACTTTACAGAGAAGAGGTGTGTAAATGATTACACTTTCAACACTTAAGAATACACACAGACCTAGTAATAAAGTCCAAAGAGTAGGTAGAGGAAACGGATCCGGAAGAGGAAAAACTTGCTGCCGCGGACATAAAGGTGACAAGGCTCGCTCAGGGTATAAGAGAAGATACGGCAGAGAAGGTGGCCAGCTTCCTCTTTATAGAAAACTTCCTACTAGAGGATTTTCTAACCTTAAGTTTAAATCAAAAATATTCATTTTAAATCTTTCTGACATACAAGAAATGTTTAATGATGGTGACAAAGTAAATATTGAGACGCTAATCGATATGAGAATAGCAACTCAAGTTTATACTGGCGGACTGAAAGTTCTTTCTATGGGAGAACTTACAAAGAAAGTTGAAATTGAAGCAGTTGCAATTTCAGCACAAGCGCAAGAAAAGCTTAACCAAAATAAGATTTCTTTCAAGTTACTCTCAGCTGAGTAACCAGACCGATTTGTCACACACAAGTAACGGATGCCGTTCATGTTCGAAGGGATAAAGAAAATATTTTCCATATCGGAGCTAAAGACTAAGATTGTTTTCACTCTTTTAGTATTAGCCGCATGTAGGATTGGTGCTTTCGTTCCCGTACCCGGGATCAACGGCGCTGTTACTATTGAACTATTTAGAAGTGCAAGTGGGGGAGGCCAAAACCTTTTCCAGTTGATGGATGTATTTTCTGGCGGAGCTTTCGCGCAAATGACTGTATTTGCCTTAGGAGTAATGCCATATATTTCCGCTTCAATTATTATGCAACTTTTAATGGCACTTGTACCTTCTCTCCAAAGAGAGGTTAAAGAAAATCAAGATGCAGGCAAAAGAAAAATGAGCAAGTGGATACGAATGCTGACCGTTGTATTAGCGGTTTTTCAAGCAGGTCTTTATGCAAAGTATGCACTTCAATTAAATTTCTCGAGCCCAGGTATCATTGTTAGTGAGTTTGTCGATAAGCAGCTTTTTGGTGTCCCTGTATTATTTTACTTAGTTGTAATGTCGACGATGACAGCAGGAACAATTTTGCTAATGTGGCTAGGAGAACAAATATCTGAGAGAGGGATTGGTAACGGCATAAGCCTTATCATTACGCTAGGTATTTTATCTTCATTGCCAAGGACTATTGGAAGTATAGTAAGTCAGTTAAATCTTGATTCACAAGAAGTAGGACAACTTACTTTATCATCATTAGTAGTTCTTTCTGCTGTATTTGTCTCGATCATTGTTGGAACTATTTTAATAATCCAAGGCCAGAGAAAAATACCTCTTCAATATGCAAGAAGAGCTGTTGCTAGTGACGACACTCAAAATGCAGGAAATGCTTATATACCTTTAAAAATTAACTATGCAGGTGTTATACCTGTAATCTTTGCTAGTTCGTTGCTGATGTTTCCGGCCACTATAGTACAATTTTTAGGTAAAGGCACCTGGCTTGGACAATTATCGAATTGGTTTTCACCTGGAAGTATTGTTTACACTATAATTTATGTGTTGTTAATACTTTTCTTTACTTACTTCTGGACTGCGACGCAATTTCATCCAGAGCAGATAGCTTCTGATATGAAGAAGAATGGTGCATTCATACCCGGGGTAAGACAAGGTAAGCCAACACAAGATTATTTAGAATCGACTATGAACCGTATTACCTTTGCCGGAGCTATATTCCTAGCCTTAATAGCAATTTCTCCTACTTTAATAGGGAAATTAATAGGGGTTGATCAAAGTATAGCCTATTTTTTTGGCGGAACATCCCTTTTGATCCTTGTAGGGGTCGTACTGGATACAAGTAAGCAGATAGAGTCTCATCTTCTCATGCAAAGATATGATGGATTTATGAAGAAAGGACGCTTAAGAGGACGGTAGAAGTTTAAGTAAATTAAAATTTGTCATCACAGTTTTTAGTCTGTGAGAGTCAAAACCTTGTAAATTAACAAGTCATCTGATAAATTTTATAGAAATTTAGAAATATTGACCAAAAAAGGAAGATTACATGCCTAGAATTATTGGGATAGACATCCCTGATAATAAGCGATTAGAGGTAAGTCTGACCTACATCTATGGAATCGGAAGAAAGCTCTCTAATGAAATAATTGGAAAGCTAGGTTTAGATCCTAACATGAAGGCCCTTAACCTTAACGAAGACGATGTAGCGCGCATTAACGCCGTTCTTCAATCTGAGTATGCAGTTGAAGGAGACCTTCGCAGACAAATTCAAAACAATATCAAGCGATTGATTAGCATTCACTCCTACAGAGGCATGCGACATAGACTGGGACTACCTGTTCGTGGACAGCGCACAAGCACGAACGCGAGAACTCGTAAAGGTAAGAGAAAAACAGTCGCTAACAAGAAGAAATAATTAAGTAAGGAGTGAGTACCTTGGCTAAACAGGAAGCACAGAAACAGTCAGCCAAAAAGACTGGTGTTAAAGTCAGAAAGAAAATTACTAGAAACGTTCCAAGTGGGATCGTATTTGTAAAAGCTACGTTTAATAACACAATCGTATCAATCACAGATCTTACTGGTAATGTAGTATCTTGGGCATCTGCTGGAAAAGTAAACTTTTCGGGTTCAAGAAAATCATCTGCATATGCAGCAACTGTTGCCGCACAAGATGCAGCTAACACAGCTATGGCACTTGGGATGAAGGAAGTAGAAGTAAATCTATCTGGACCTGGTGCTGGACGTGAGTCTGCAGTAAGAGGTCTTCAGAGTGCTGGACTTTTGATCAGCATGATTAGAGATACAACCCCAGTTCCTCATAACGGCTGTCGACCACGCAAGCGTCGTCGTGTGTAATAGTTAGAGACCTTCATTCTGGAAGATAGTAAAAATTCCATAGGAGAAATTAGTCATGGCAGTAATGTACGGCAATTTTGAATTGCCAAATAGAATTAAAATCGATGAGTCAGCAAGAAGAGAGAACTTCTTAAGATTTATCGCAGAGCCTTTCGAGAGAGGTTTTGGACATACCATTGGAAACGCTTTACGTAGAATCATGCTCACCTCACTGGAAGCGCCTGCGATTGTATCTGTACGCATCGAAGGGGTTCCACATGAATACATGGCGGTTGAAGGGGTTATCGAGGACATGACTCACATTATCCTCAATCTTAAAGGAGCTCTTCTTAGAATGCTTCCGATGGATGACGAGTCTGGTTCTAGAGAGCCTAAGGTAGTATCTAAAATGTTAGATATTACTCAGGATATGCTCGAAAAAGGAAATGGACAACATATTGTAACTCTTAAAGAACTTATGTCGATGTCAAATTTTGATGTCGTAAATCCTGATATGAAAGTGTTTACGGTTACAAAACCAATGACAAGAAAAGTTGATCTTAAAGTTGCAATTGGTCGTGGTTATGTTCCATCAGAAAGACATCCTCAAGAGGGAAAAGTTGTAGACGAAATTATCATAGACTCTGCTTTCTCTCCTGTAAGAATGGTAAACTATTACGTAGAAAATACTCGAGTTGGTCAAGACACAGATTATGACAGATTAGTCATAGAAGTTCAGACTGATGGAAGAGTTAAGCCAGAAGAGGCTTTAACATTTGCAACTCAAATTGGAGTGCTTCACTTCCAAATTTTTGATCAGTTAAAACTCCATTCGATTGCCTTTGATAAAGGTGAAACGGAAGTCAATACTGATAGAGATGCGATGATGGCAAAGCTTGCGCTTAAGATTAACGAAATCGAACTTTCAGTTCGATCAACTAACTGTCTTGCAGGTGCAAACATTGAAACAATCGCAGAGCTAGTAGTAATGCCTGAGATAGAAATGTTGAAGTTTAGAAACTTTGGTAAAAAATCTCTGAACGAAATTAAAGCTAAACTTGAAGAAATGGGACTCTATCTTGGAATGGATCTCAACAAGTTTGGAATTAATAGAGATAACGTTAGAGACGTAATACAAGAATATATTAACCAAAAAATAGGAACTGAAGCATGAGACATGCTAAGCATACATTCAAAGTTGGGCGTACAAGCTCCCATAGAAGATGTCTTATAGCGAATATGCTCAAGTCTCTAGTTGAGCATGAGAGAATCGAGACAACTGTGACTAAAGCAAAAGAACTAAGAAGACATGCAGATCGCCTAGTTACTTTAGCGAAGAAAAATACGCTTGCTAGCAAGCGTCAAGTTGTATCTGATCTAATGATTAGATATAACCCGCTAACTACTAAAGAAGCTAGAGATGCAAAGAAAAACAACAGCACAGAAGCTTATAATGGTGACCGTATTGTTGTTGGTAAACTTGGAGAGTTAGCTCTTCGTTTTGCTACTAGAAACGGTGGTTACACAAGAATTATTCGCAAAGCGCAGCGTGCTGGCGATAATGCTTCTACATGCTACATTGAATATCTTTCAGAGTAATTTTAAGATGTTCTCTTCTATATATAACGCTCATACCTATGTATGAGCGTTTTTTCTTTTACTGCTTTATAGTTAGCCACCTAAGGCTAATAGATTCTGCTTTACTTTCTTCAAATTCTCGTTTATCATTCCAACCAAAAAATAGTGAACCTTAAACAATCGACACAGATTTCTGGAGGAATAAAATGGCAGTAAAGGTAGCGATAAATGGATTTGGCAGAATTGGACGCCTTGTATACCGAACTATAGCAGAAAAACATCCTAATATCGATATAGTTGCCATTAACGATCTTGTTCCCCCTGACAATCTAGCTTATCTCTTAAAATATGATTCAGTTCACAAAAGAACAGCTCTTAAAATCCATGTAGATGGAGATTGTCTTGTTGTTAATGGAAAAAGGACCAAAGTTTGCTCCGAGAGAGACCCAACAAAATTACCTTGGAAAGAATTGGGAGTAGATTATGTAATCGAATCTACAGGTCTTTTTACTCAACTTGAGGATGCTCAAAAGCATATTCAAGCTGGTGCTAAAAGAGTTGTAATTACAGCACCTGCAAAAGGTGACGTTCCGACTTTTGTTATAGGTGTAAATGAGAAGAAATTTGATCCTAAAAAAGATTTCGTAGTGTCGAACGCTTCTTGCACTACAAATTGCCTAGCTCCTCTGACAAAAGTGCTTTTAGATAATTTTGGTATTGAAGAAGGACTCATGACTACGGTACATTCCCTAACATCGACACAGCCGTCTGTAGACGGTCCCTCCAAAAAAGATTGGAGAGGTGGTAGAGCGGCAAGTATCAACATTATCCCTTCTTCCACAGGTGCCGCAAAAGCCGTTGGCCTTTGTATACCAGAGGTTCAAGGAAAATTAACAGGGATGGCTTTCCGCGTCCCAACTGCTGATGTATCAGCAGTAGATTTGACTGTAAGACTTTCTAAAGAGACCTCATATGATGAGATCTGCAATGCGATGAAGCATGCTTCAGAGAGTAGTATGAAGGGAGTATTAGAGTATTGCGATGAAGAAGTTGTTTCCTCTGATTTCATCGGCAACACATCATCCTGTATATTTGATAAAGGAGCAGGTATTGCTCTAAATAGACGTTTTTTCAAGCTTGTAGCGTGGTATGACAACGAGATGGGTTATTCTAATCGCGTTGTAGACCTAGTGCAATATATCGCTAAGCTAGAAGGAAAATAAAGTAAATTACTGCCTTGTGTGTATTCGTGGCTCATTTCGACATAACGCATGCTGAAGCGCACATGGCAATCATGAACCTTTTAAAACAATGGATTAGTACGTGAATTTCACACGAGAACCTATAATTGAAACCATTATCTCCCCTAAAGATGGGCATAAGCTGTGCATTCGTAGCAGCCGAGGGGGATCAGCTGAAGAATATTTTGTAGATGCGATAGAAGTTGTTTCTTTTGGAAGAGCATTTTTTTTCCGCAGTTTAGAAAGACCAAAAGCCTTTTTAGTCCCTGTAACAGATTATGAAGTGATTGAAGTTAAAGAAACTAGAGTCGCTCTAAAAAATATTGCTCATGAAAGAAATATCAAGATTGGTGGCGGTAGAGGAGATGCACCAGTACGCACTCCTAAAGAAGCCCCAGTAGAAAGATACGAAGAACCATCTGAATCTACAGAAGAGGCTCCTAGAGCTGGATCTGATGATGCAAATGCTGAAGTATCAACAGATGGTCGTGGTGATAAAAAACGCGATAGAAGACGTCATAGAAGAAGACGTCTTGCAGAAGAGCGCCGAGAGTGGGTAGAAAAGGAAAAGCAGGAACAGACCACAGAACCCGCAAATGCGGAAGCTAAAGCTCCCGCGGAAGGAGGTGGTAGCCAAGATGAAACCCTCAAAGTTTCATCTTCTATGTTCAGCACATTATTTCCCCCTCCACCAACTCTTATTTCAGAAACTATTGGCCGTTACAAAGATAAAGAAGGTCTTGAAGGAGCTTTTTTTACCAAGCCGGTAAATGAACCTAAAGAAGAGGTTTCTACAGAGTCTAATGAGAGCCCTGCAAAGCTATCTGAAGATGATGACGAAGATTTCCCAATGCCTTCAACAGCTACTACGCCTCCTGATTTAGAATCAGACGAATAGGAGTTGTCGGTAAATTTTCTTGATTCTTATCCTTAACTGGATTTACACTCTCGCTACACAATATTCAAAAGGTAGCGAGAGTTATCTCATCCTTGCTCGGATGGTGGAATGGTAGACACTGAGGACTTAAAATCCTCTGGGAGAAATCCCGTGCGAGTTCGACTCTCGCTTCGAGCAAATTCTTAATCAATGACTTACGTCACACATGTTATGCTACATAAGTAACGTAGACTTGGAAAGGCTCCACTTAAAAAATTTCCAACTATCTGAAATGCTTTCTATTGCACAAAAGACTGAATTCGCACTAATTGCTTAGTCAATTTTATAAATTGATTAGAATTGCAGCTTTAACGTCGAGAAGATATAATTTATCACTTTCTTCATCATATCTTCGGAATTTCTATGACCGCTTCCACTGTGAGTATACCTTATTCAAAAGAGAATACGTGTCTTGTTTGTATGCTAAATCCATTTGAAGAAGATCAAACAATAAGCTCTCATAAATGGTATGGTCACTCTGTAATATGTGAAGCTGGTACAACAGCTGAAAACAAAGTCATTCACGGGATATGTGCAAAGTGTTTTGCGGAGGCGCCACGAACCCCGCAGATTTTACAATGTTATGAATGTAGAGAGCCTTTTCCAGATCGTAGGATAAGCGAAATCAATGTACAAAGAGATGGAACTCTAATTAGTGAAACTCTACTACCACCTATTATTATAGAAAATGAGGCTGTTACCGCAGTAAGAATCCGGCCCGGTCGCGTTCAGAATTTTGAAGATGTTATTCTAACATCACCTTGTTTTTATTTTGGAATGGCGGGTGCAAGTGCGGTAGCCTGTATTGGAGCATTATTTATAGCTTCTTCAGCAACTACAACTTATTTGGTTCCTGGCGCTCATCTAGCAGTTCGTGTTACCCAGCTGACACCCAGTACGCTCGGTGCTGTAATTGCAGTTCCCGTATTCCAGGCTCTTTGTGTAGGATGTGTGGCATTAGGTGTGTTAGCGAGTATCAATGAGGGTGTGAAAGCTTGCTCAAGATTTGTAGCGGTCCGGAGACATTAAGCGTATAGAGAATTTCATGTTCTGCATATATTGCAGATTTAATGGCAATAGGCTATTCGTGAAGTTCAATTTTAGTTGTACGAAAAAGTCGTATGACTGAAATCATTTATTCATCTCTACTGAAAAATCCTATAATATCAGGCCTGATATCGAGCCTTGTTTACATAAATAATTAGTTTCTCAAGTCAATTTCCACCAGTTTATTTTTCAAATCTTTTTGTTTTATTAAATTAAATTAATTGATATTGATAATTTTAAAAACGCGTGTATTGTCATATATGAAAATTTCTAAGCTATCTTCTCTATTTATTGGATTTTGTTTCTTTACCGCTTGTAGCAAGCCGGCTCCTGCACCCCCGCAGGCTGTTGGTGTCACAGTAATGCGAGTCGTTTCACAAACCATCCCGGCAGATTTTCAATATGTAGGTGTTGCAGAGAGCTCTCATATCGTAGAGCTACGAGCTCGGGTAGAGGGGTATTTAACTAAGATCGCTTATCCAGAAGGAAGCCTTGTGCATACAGGCGATTTGATGTTTGTGCTGGACGAAAGGCCTTTTGTAGCTTCACTTGATATGGCAAAAGGGGAACTTGCAAGACAGCAGGCCATTCTTTGGAATGCAGAGCAAAGTAAAAATAGGATGGTGCCGCTGTATAAAGAAAATGCAGTGAGCCAAAGAGATTATGATAACGCGATTGCAGAGGAACTAGCTGCCAAAGCAAGTGTCATGACAGCTGAGGCCAATGTCGAGCAAGCAGCCCTTAATCTCGGCTTTGCCTCTATAGAGGCTCCAGTGACTGGCATGGCAAGCAAAGCCATATTCCGAGAGGGGGCATTAATCTCTCCCGGTCCTAATAGTCTTCTGACCAACATCTACGTCATCGATCCGATCTGGGTGAATTTTAGTGTCTCTGAAGGGGATATTTTAAAAGCGCGTGATGAAAGAGAGAAGCATCTGCTCGTCTATCCGGAAGATAATCATTTTAGTATTGAAGTGATTATGTCAGATGGAACGGTATTTCCTGCGGAAGGAGTTGTTAATTTTACAGATCCCGCTGTCCAGCAAAATACAGGTACGATGCTTGTGAGATCCACTGTATCAAATCCCAATGGCTGGCTAAGACCTGGACAATTTGTTCGAGTTATAGTTAAGGGAGCCGAAAGACCGAATGCAATCATCGTTCCTCAGACTGCTGTGACCCAAGGACAAAAAGGGATTTTTGTATATGTAGTGGATGGACAGGGGCATGCTCAGATCCGCCCTGTGACTGTCGGAGATTGGTATCACGATTACTGGATCATCCAGTCGGGGTTGAAAGATGGGGATGTAGTCATCACTCAGGGAGTGAACAAGGTTCGCAATAATATGGCTGTCACCATTACCCAGTGGATCCCGATTCAACCTGCGAGTCCCGATAGCCAAGACCAAGGTCCGTTATGATCTCACGCTTTTTCATCCACCACCCCATCTTCGCAAGCGTCATATCGATTATGATTGTTTTTGCAGGGTTCGTGTCGATGAGATCGCTTCCTATAGAGCAGTATCCTAACATTACCCCGCCACTAATTCAGGTGAGCGCAACATTTAATGGTGCCAGCGCCACCACGATGGCTAATGACGTCGCCTCCCCACTCGAGCAGCAGATCTTAGGTGTTGAGGACATGATATACATGTACTCGCAAAACTCAGCAACGGGCAACATGACCCTTGATGTGTACTTCGCGATTGGTAGCGATGCGAACATTGATCAAGTTAACGTTCAGAATTTAGTAAGCCAAGCCCTTTCAGAGCTTCCTTCAACGGTGCAGGCGGAAGGGGTAACGGTCACGAAACAAACTCCCAACATCTTACTTGTTGTTGCCATGCAATCTCCTGATGGGACCTATGATGATGAGTTCATCAGTAACTACGCCAGTATCAACGTCGTCAATGAATTGGAACTTCTTCCTGGCATCAGCCAGATAAACATGATCGGACAGCGTAACTATTCTATGAGGATCTGGCTGAGGCCTGATATTATGGCGCAGCTGGGTATCACGACAAATGACATCGTCACAGCGGTAAATGAGCAGAATCAAGACTTTGGGTTGGGGCAGCTAGGCCAGGCTCCTAACGTCAGACCTGTTCCTCTCACTGTGCCTATGACATCGCAAGGGCGTCTGACGACAGTGGAAGAGTTCGAAAATATCGTGCTCAGAGCCGATATCAGCGGAGCGATGGTTCTTTTGAAAGATGTGGCGAGCGTTACCCTCGGAGCTCAAGACTATACAGTGAATGGTAGCATCGATACGAAACCTACAATGCTCCTTGCTGTATACCAAGAATATGGTGCGAATGCGCTTGATGTTGCACAATCGATCTATAACAAGATGGAGAAGATCTCTAAAAACTTCCCGCAAGGCATTACCTATTCTATCCCTTATGACACATCGCTTTTTGTGAGAGCCTCGATCTCAGAGGTAGTATGGACGATGCTGCAAGCGGCTTTATTAGTTATGCTTGTTGTGTTTATCTTTTTGCAGAATCTTCGTGCTACCTTGATCCCTGTGATCGCCCTTGTCGTATCGATCATTGGAACTTTTGCTGGCATGCAGCTGCTTGGCTTTTCGATTAATACACTGACATTATTCGGTATGGTGTTAGCTATTGGAATCGTGGTGGATGATGCTATCGTCGTAGTGGAGAATGTCGAGAGGAATTTGCACACATTTAATCTTACGCCGAAAGAAGCGAGTATCAAAGCGATGGAAGAGGTGACAGGCCCTGTCATCGCGATTGTCTTTGTTCTCTGCGCAGTCTTTATTCCTGTCGCATTTCTTGGGGGAATTGCAGGACAGCTGTATAAACAGTTTGCTATCACTATTGCGATATCGGTATTTTT
>Ga0247841_10004916_pt1 | contig 22275 bp, 22 predicted proteins | sample LaCruzMarch2015__2_FD_192410 | JGI IMG/M metagenome (GOLD analysis project Ga0247841, IMG submission 192410) | Freshwater microbial communities from meromictic Lake La Cruz, Castile-La Mancha, Spain - LaCruzMarch2015_18m | ecosystem: Environmental > Aquatic > Freshwater > Lake | place: Spain... | reverse complement strand
ATGGCGCCTGGTGAAAAGTGGTTTGAACCCACAGGAGAGAGGGTGATGGTTGAATACCTGTCACCCAACACAAACAAGCCCATTCATCTTGGGCACGCTCGGAATGGAATTCTTGGCATGGCTGTTTCTAACACGCTTGAGGCGGTCGGACACAGTGTAATCAAGGCGAACCTGGTCAACGATCGCGGTGTTCCGATTTGTAAATCCATGGTTGCTTATAGGAAGTGGGGTGACGGAGAAACTCCAGTATCTAAAGGAGTGAAGGGGGACCATTTTGTCGGAGATTTCTACGTTCTTTACGCCAAAGCTTCTGACAAAGATCCTTCGCTCGAAGCCGAAGTCAAGGAGTGTTTGCGGAGGTGGGAAGCGGGTGATCAAGACACTGTAAACCTGTGGCGCCTTATGAACGGATGGGTTTATGCCGGGTTTGATGAAACGTACCACGCGTACGGTTTCGCTTTTGATACGACGTATTATGAAAGCGAGACATATCAGCTTGGCAAAGATATCGTTCAAAAGGGTCTTCGGTTGGGGGTGTTCGAACGCCTTTCAGACGGCAGCATTGTAGCTCAGCTCCCTGTCGAGAAATTTGGCAAGGATGAATTTGGAAAGCCGCGGTTTGTGACACTCATTAGAAACGACGGGACCAGCGTTTATATGACTCAGGACTTAGGCACCGCTGTGTTAAAGTTTGACGGTCATGCACTGACGCAATCGATCCACGTCGTGGGTAACGAGCAGAAGCACCATTTTGACTGCCTGTTTTTCCTGCTCAATCAACTCGGATTTTCTTGGGCCGAGAAGTGTTACCACTTGCCTTACGGGATGGTTTACCTTCCGGAAGGGAGAATGAAATCTCGCGAAGGCAAGGTAGTTGATGCCGATGATCTCGCGAAGGAAATGGTAGATCTTGCACGCGAGGAAATTGCCAAGCGTGTGTATCAGTCTGTCACTGCGGAAGTCGTAACTCAGCGGGCACAGAAAATCGGCATGGCAGCTATCAAGTTTTTCCTTTTGAAGGTGAACTCTGAAAAGGATATTTACTTCAATCCCAAGGAGTCGCTTTCGTTCGAAGGAAACACCGGCCCTTACTGCCAGTATGCTTACGCTCGCGTGCAAAGCATACTGTCCAGAAAAGAGTCGTTGGACATTGATAGCGGAGCCAAGCCGGACTTCTCGCTTTTGGGCGAGAAAGAAGAACTTTCGATTGCGCGAGCGATCTTGCAATTTCCCGAAGCTCTCAAGAGTTCTGCGGACGAGTTGAATCCATCTGTGTTGTGCGACTGGGTTTATAATGCCGCCAAGGCATTTAACCAGTTTTATCACAAACATATGGTGATTCACTCGGAAGTTTCTTCTGATCTTGCTCTGGCGCGGATTAAGCTTCTGAAGGCTTTTTGCGCCACAGTTGGATACTCGCTGAAGCTCCTCGGTATAGAGACCCTGGACGAGATGTAAAAGATAACAAAAAAGGCCGTTGCGTCATGTAGCCGGCCTTCTTTTTTTACTGATATTTTCTTTTCATTCCGTCGTAGGATATCGTATATTGCTTGTATTTTTTTTCCAGATTAGCGTGGGAGAATCCGTTATATGATCCTATGCCGGTTAAAATTATTTCTTTAGCATTGATTTTGGATAAGAACGGAACGATTTGATTTTTTTGAAGATGGGTTGGATCATCTGTGATATCAGATTCTAAATATGTTGCGTCTAATATTACAACATCAAGCTGTTTTAACGCTTTCGCAGTCTTTTCTGGAATTTCATATAAATCTGGCAAATAAGCTATTTTTTTACCGCTATCGCTGTCTTCAAACAAAAATCCGTCGGTATCGTCTACGTGATTTACCGCAAGGGGTGTTATTTTAATATTGTCTATTTTAAAGGATTCATATGATTTGAAGGTTATAAAATTAACTAGAATATGGTTCATTCTTGAATCATGCCATTTCTTAGTAGCATCGTTTCCGTATATTGTAAGGCGATTTTTTTCGGTGAACCACTCTAAATCCATCATTCCCAAAAAGTGATCCCAATGCCAATGGGATATTAAAATAGCGTCTGGTTTCTCAATCTTAAATTTCCACGATTGTAATCTAATATCAGGAGTCGCCTCGACTATTATTTTTTTATTGTTTTTAGTTGTTATAAGAAGTGAAGTTCGAAAGCGAAAATCTTTTGAATTCCATTTCACCTTTTTACTGATTTTATCTTCACGAAATGGGGCGGGGATTCCCTGCCAGCATCCACTTCCTATAAAGATTATTTTCATCATAGCAATTAAAATATTGTAAATTCTTTAAATTAGTATATAATAACATACATCCTTAGTCAAGGACAGAGAAGCAACTTAACAATCCAACAATCCGAAAGAAAGGATGACTGCCATGGAATACCATAATGTGATTGAGCACGCAGCTTCGTTTGCTGGTCATTTGGAGTCCAGCGCGCAGATTATCCACAGGATTCTGCGCAAATATCAGAGCAAACAGGTGATTGATGACGAGATTCAGAGGTCGATTGACGCATTAAGAAATCTCTCTGTAATCGGCCGTTATTTCACCCAGCCACTCTTGTCTGAAAGTACAGCGGCATTCATGCCACTGAATCTACCACTTTATTCCTTTGTCCTGTTTGGGGCGATGCCGGCTTACCAGTCTGCGGCACTTGCAATCAGGGCGCCGGAAAGAATGAGGGAAATATTCCGGGAGCTGGCGGAGAGGTTGTCTTTTGGGAGTTTCTATCCCAATATTTACTTCTTTCGCGGATCCAGAGATCGTTTTATTTCCGAAGTCTGCCGTCCTGCGACAGTTGTCATTTTTACAGGCAAGCAGGAAAACTTTCTGCACATTCAAAAAGTGTGCGGAAAGAATACTCTTGTTTTGTACAATGGCGTAGGACACAATCCAATCGTCGTAACGCCATCTGCGGACATTGATCTCGCGGTTAGGAAGACCATGCACGTGAAACTGTTCAATAACGGTCAGGACTGTGCAGGTCCGGACATTATATTGGTGCACAGTTCTGTTATTGACGGGTTCGTGAGCCGGCTTCTGACTGGTCTAAAGGAGGTTCGTTGCGATGTTTCATGCGCAAATGATGACGTCGTAGTCGGTCCGCTGTTTGAAACCTCTTCGCTGACGCATTTTGTCCATCTTGTTTCTGAGATGCGTAACAAGGGAGCTTCCATAGTCCACGGTGGGCAGATTGACTTGAATTCTAACGTCGTATATCCGTGTGTCGTACGAACTGCTCTGCGCCAATTACAAAACTTCACGGAAGTCTACTCTCCGTTGTTCTGCGTAGCTGAGTACGAGCACGACTGCGAACTTGCCCTGTACTTCAACGACCCAAACTGTCGCTATCAGAACAACGAGATGTACATTTCGTTGTTCGGAGAGAGTGAAAGTGTCGCGAACGCAAGGGGCAGCATAATCCTCAAAGACTGTACTATTCATGAAGTTGAAAGGGGTGTAAGCGAGTACGGTGGTTACAGTCCCGGGGCTTCGCAGATATCGTACAGAGGCATGCATATTGCAAAGCCTCTTCTGATACCCAGGGAAATTCGCAATTTCCTCTCGGCTGCGGGCCATAACCTTTTTGGTAGGGCACCAAAGATTAAAGGCGATCACGATCAGCAGATTATTGCCGCCGATTTTCAGGAGAATGTGCGGCATATATTTGGAGATCAGTTAGTCTTCGCCTACATTTTTGGCAGTTTTGCCATCAGACGGGACAAAAGGCACTCTGACATCGATACGCTCATATGTGTTAAAAGCAGGAATGCAAAACACATTGAAGAATATCTGGGCTGGGTGTTTGATACGCACGAAATGTTCGGGCGGATTCCGGACTTTAAGTATCCAGCAGAGATAGTAACGATGGACGAACTGCAGGCCGCGACGAAACTTTTGCCCATTCTCGAGTTGTCCGCAACCCAGAACAGTTCTGCTGCGTATGACGCCATGGTTTGGTGCCATTCACTATCTCAGCCGTGGGTTGGCGAACTGTTTCCTGAAAATGTGCCAATTGAGTGGAAACAGTTGTTTCCTATGCATGGGTCTAAGCTGTTGCGTTCATTTCTGAACGATTTGGAGCATGCAGTTTTGTCCGGCTTACTGACTTCACTCAAAGCCGAGACTTATGAGATTCCCAGGAAGGAGCCCGAGGCCTCTCGTTTCATCGCCAACCTTAAGGACAGAGGATTACTCAGTATTCTGAAAATGATTCCATTTGACGAGCAGACGGCACACACTGAGATTGTGATGCGGCTGGTTGGACAGAGGGAATTCATTGGAAGAAAGTTTTTCAAGGATGAAAGCGCTGAGCACCTTCATGATCCGTATTTCCGTTTTGGGGTCGTGTCTCCTCCTCGGGAGATCTGACTCTTCGCGGGACCTTCGTGGCCCCGCTTTTTTATTTTAATGTCTTAATATGTTTTTTGTGATAAAATAAATCAATTTAAAATGGATATAAAAATATTTTTTATAATACTCTCTATGATTTGTGGATTATCGGCATTTCTGCCGTATTTTGTTGATATCTTTAAATTAAAGACTAAGCCGCACGCATATACCTGGCTAATATGGACAATAACTCAAGGAACCGCTGTTGCTGGAATCTTTCATGGAGGTGGCGGATGGGCAGGGCTGGAATTAGCTATTGGAACAATTCTTGTTTTTGCAATTTTTTTGTTTTCGTTAAAATATGGAACAAGAAATATAACAGAACCAGATACGATTGTATCAGTTTTGTTGCTATTTGCGATTTTGATCTGGTGGCAATTAAAACGGCCTATTTTGTCTATGATAATGGTTTCTGCAATTGATATTGCTGGCTACATACCAAGCCTGAGAAAGTCATTTAAAGACCCGTGGAGTGAAACATTATCTTCGTGGGCTCTCTTTGCCCTGTCGGATATTTTCGCGATAATGGCCTTAAATGAAATTAATTTCCTCACAGCTACCTACCTCGCATCAATAGGCTTGGCCAATCTGGTTTTGTTCACGTTGTGTTATATGAGAAGGCAGCATATCTCTATACAATAATAAACCATAAGGTTGTTGTTTTGTGGCGGGGGAGAATGTGGTACAATATACAAATATTTAAGCTTTATTATGTATTGGATTCTAAAAACAATTTTTGGCTGGCTAATTAGACTAATTTGGATAAAAAAAATAGAGGGGCTGGAAAATGTCCCCGAAAAAGGGCCGTTTATAATTGCTGCTAACCACTCAAGCTACTTTGATTTTATTTCCCTTGTTGCCGTGTGTCCCAGAAGAATTTATTTTTTGGCCGGCGAAGTTTTTTTTAAAAAATGGCAATGGCGTTGGCTGGTGGAATCAACAGGCCAAATAAGGGTGGACAGGGACAGTAAAGATAAAACCGAGGTAAAAAGAAGGGCAATTAATGCCCTAAACAGAGGAAAGGTTTTAGGCGTTTTTCCTGAAGGCACCAGGTCTGCGGACGGAAAAATAGGAAAGACATTTACGGGTGTTGCAAAATTTGCGTTGGAGGCCGAAGTACCGGTTGTGCCCGTTGGGATAAGCGGAAGTTATGAAGTTATGTCCCGACACGACAAAAATCCAAAATTTAAAAAAAGTATTTCAATCAAAATAGGAAAGCCATTGCATTTTGAGCAATATTACGGAAAAGCGGGGGATGAGACTGTTTTGAGGCAGGTTACAGACAACGTAATGGAAGAAATTAAAAAATTATCAAATCCGGGAACATGAAGGAGTTGGTTATATTAGATTTAGACGGAGTTACAATAAAAGACCAAAGCCAGATAATATTTTTGAATTATTTGCGTAGTAAAAAAATAATCGATTTATTCTTTTATTTTAAAATTTATATTTGGTTTATTTTTTACAAATTGGGACTGGCCAAAAATCCTGAAAAAGTTGTAGATTTTGCGTATTCCTTTTTAAAAGGAAAAAAGCAGGAGGAAATTGATGAATTGGTGCACAAATTTTTTGTTGATAAATTAAGAGAATTTATCTTTCCTGAAATAATTGATATAATTAATGAACATAAGGCAAGAGGCCGGGAATTTGTTATTATCTCTGCCGCAGTTTTACCCATTGTGCGCGAGGTAGCCAGCTTTTTGGGCATTAAAAATATAATATGCACAGAGTTGGGTATAGAAGGGGGACTTTTTACAGGAAAAATTCTGGGCAAGATAATTTACGGAAAGAATAAAAAATTTGTTGCCGAAAGGTTTATTAATGAAAACGATTTCAGTTTTGGCAACAGCTACGCGTATGCAGACCACATTTCAGATTTAAATTTACTGCTGGCAGTTTCAAAACCTTGCGTGGTAAACCCCGATAGACTTCTACGCGTACAAGCAAAAAAAAGAAATTGGCCGATTCTAATATTTAAAAAATGATAACTTTAACCTTATTTCAGGTTTCTACCCTAATCACTGCTTCCGTGAGCTTATCTTTGGGGTTGTTTGTTTATTTTAGCGGAGAAAAGACAAGGCTCAATTTGTCTTGGCTTTTGACGTCTATTTTTATCAGCTTGTGGAGCATTGGATTGTTTGGAGTGGTTTTTGTTGAGGACATCAGAATAGCTTGGTTTTGGCAGTATGTTTTGGATATTGGCGGGATATGCGTTCCTTTAATGTATTTTAATTTTTTACTCTATTTGACAAAGAAGGAAAAGAAGTTAATTTTTTTGCAGATAACCTCGCTGATTGCCGCAACCGCGCTTATAATTCTAAATTTTACAGATTTATTCAAAACGGGAATTTCTCCGAAGTTTGGCATTAATTTCTGGATTGACGGTGGTAAATTATATTTTTTGTTCCCATTATATTTCAGCATATTGGTTTTGCTGGCGATTTTTCTGGTAATCAAGGAATATCGCGCAACAACCGACCGAGATCAAAAGAGGCAGTTATTATATGTTTTATTTGCCCAAATTTTTGGATTTGGAGGAGGGCTCACCGATTTTTTCCCTCAACTGTTTAACGTTTATCCTTTTGGAAATTATTTCATTGTTTTGTATGTAATTTTTATTAGTTATGCGGCCCTAAGGCACCATTTGTTTGACATACGGGTAATTGCCACAGAGTTGCTGACCTTTTCAATATGGGTGTTTTTGTTTATTAAAGCTTTATTGTCTACGAGCTATAACGATTTTATGTTAAATGGCATTATATTAATTGCGGTTATGGCGGCCGGGATTTTGCTTATCAGGAGCGTTTTGAGAGAAGTAAAACAAAGAGAACAAATTGAAAAAATGGCTGCCGATGTAAAAAGGGCCTATGAGGTTGAAAAAAAGGCGCACATGGAACTGGAGAAGATTGATAATTTAAAAAACCAGTTTATGATGACGATTCAGCATCACCTAAAAACTCCGCTGACTTCAATGATGGGGTATTCGGATTTGTTGCTAAACGGAACTTTTGGAAAGCAGACCAAAAAAACAACAGAGGTTATACAAAGATTCCAAGAATCCACCACGGGCCTGATAAAAATGGTGAATGAATTTTTGGATGTAACCCAATTTCAACTGGGCAAAGGTGTGATTAACCTAAAGCCGGGGGTTGATATAGCCTTGCTGGTGGAACAAGTCACAAACGAACTGAAATTTCCTGCAGAGCAGAAGGGGCTTTATTTGAAATTGGAAAAACCAAATGCCATTCCTTTGATTAAGGCTGACGCAGAAAAGTTGAGGGCCGCTTTGCATAACATTTTTGACAACGGGATAAAATACACCGTGGAAGGCGGGTTGACAATTAAAATGGAGGTTGGAAATGTTTTAAAAATAAAATCTAAAGATACCGGAATTGGCATGTCGCAAGAAAGAGTTCAGAAGCTTTTTAACAGCACGTTTGACAGGGGAGTTGAAGCTAAAAAAAATAATGCCACGGGTCGGGGGATTGGACTGTATCTAGCCGGTGAAATAATAAAAGCGCACAATGGAAGAGTTTGGGCGGAGTCTGAGGGCGAAGGAAAAGGTTCAGCATTTTTTATAGAATTGCCATTAAACTAATAAGGGTCCGTTGAAAAAACGGGCTTTTTATGTTACATTGTCATAATAAGGGGGCGTAGTTCAATGGTAGAATAGAGGTCTCCAAAACCTTTGATCAGGGTTCGACTCCTTGCGCCCCCGCCTTCGCATGCAGAGCAAAAAGAATAAAATTCTAAATTTTTCGGTAAACGATTTAATTCTGTTTTGCGTACATTCTGTTGTTAAAAACGGAGAGGAGTGCAGTTTTGAAAGACTGGTGAAAGAATGTTTTACGCTGTTCCCCGACACATTAAGTTTTACGCGATATCCAATTTGGCCGGATTCCCGGAAATTAGACAGGCCACTAAGAGCCCTAAGAAACGAAAAATTGATTATAGGCGACCCCAAAACTATATTTATGTTGACAAAAGAGGGGGAACGAAATGCCGCTGAAATATCAAAGGTTTTGAGGCAAGGTAAACTTCTATGAAATTCAACAGAGACATTATAACACTGTCTATAAAGCTGGCAAAAAAACTATTTAGAACGAACCCGGTGTTTCGCTATTTTGTTTTAACTGTGTTTTACTTGTTTATTGCCATTTGTTTGTTTTCAATTTGGGAGATTTACATTCCAAGATCTCACGCTTCAAATCATACAATTACTTATACAGCCCAGAAAGGGCAGGGAGACGATGAAATTGCAAAAGACCTTGAAGATTTGGGAATTATAAAAAGCAATTATTTTTTTAGGTTTTATGTGGTTTCTACCTTTCAACACTCAAGATTACAGGCCGGGAAATACATTTTATCTTCAAATATGTCTGTTTTTCAGATTGTTAAAAAAATGGTGTCGGGGGATGTTTTAAAGCAAAAAATTACCATTCTTGGAGGCTGGGATTTAAGCGACATAGAAAAATATTTAGCAGATCAGGAAGTTTTATCTGGTGAGGATTTTAGAAAGTTTGCTGACACTGATTTTAGCAAGAAGTTTGATTTTCTGGCAGATAAGCCCAAAGACGTGAGCTTGGAAGGATATCTTTTCCCGGACACCTACCAGATTTATGAAGGCGAAGGGGGAGAGGAAATTTTTGAAAACATCCTTGCTAATTTTAACAAAAAAATTACACCCGAAATTAAAGATAAAATTATAAGCCAAAAGAAAACGCTTTTTGAGGTGATAACAGTTGCTTCGCTTCTTGAAAAAGAAGTAAAATCGTTAAACGACAAGAAGACTGTGGCAGGCATAATTTATAAACGCATGGAGTTGGGCATGCCTTTGCAAATTGACGCAACCATAAACTACATAACCGGAAAGAACGATCCGGGAGCCTCTTTGAAGGATATAAAAATCAATTCTCCTTATAACACATATAAATTTACAGGCTTGCCTAAGGGCCCCATTTCAAACCCGGGCATAGATTCTATTTTAGCTGCAATTTCGCCCAAAGAGACCGCATATTTGTACTATTTGTCCAGCGCAAGCGGTCAGACCATTTTCAGCCGAACAATGGCCGAGCACTCTGCAGCCATTGCCAAATATCTGAGGTAGGCTTGACAGGAGGGAAGTTTTCGGATAATATAGCAATATAATAATAAATAGCCATAGACAGCGGGGATTTCTCCTAGAGAAAAGTAAAAATCCTGCCCAGGCGCAAGCTTTTTGTCTGTGACTAAAATCACGGCTTTTATTTTATAAACATAAAAATTTATGGCACTAACAAAAGAGCAAAAACAAAAACAGTTAAAGTCATTAAAAGAGAACATTTCAAAGCAGAAATCAGTTATTTTTGTTGACTTCGCAAAAGTTGCATCAAAGGATTTGTTTGATTTTAGAAAAAATTTGAAAGAAGCCGGATGCAATCTTAAAATTGCAAAAAAGACTTTGATAAGAATTGCTTTCGGGCAATCTAATATTTCTTTTTGGAATAAGATTAAATCAAGCATTCCGGGCCAGTTAGCATTGGTTTTTGGGATTGAGGATGACATTGCTCCGGCAAGAATTGCAAATAATTTTGGCAAAACACAGGAGAATTTTAAGATATTGGGAGGAATTTTTGAAGGTAGGTTTATTGATAAAGAAAAGGTGTTAGTATTGGCAAACTTACCATCAAGGAACGAGTTATTGGGCAGATTGGTCGGCTCTATATACAGCCCAGTGTCAAGTTTTGTAAGAGTTTTAAGTAAAATTAGCGAAACAAAAACAAATTAATTTATCGCTCGGCAACAAACTTTTTAAAAATAAAAAGTTTATTGCCTCGCTTAAATATAAAAATATGGCAGAAGAAACGAAAGTAGAAGTTCCAGCTAAATTCGAAAAATTGGTATCTGAAATAGAAAAAATGCCAGTTGTAGAATTAGCTGAATTAGTAAAAGTTTTGGAGAATAAATTTGGTGTTTCCGCAGCCGCCCCAGTAATGATGGCAGCAGCAGGAGCAGCAGCTCCAGCCGAAGAGAAGACTTCTTTCAATGTTGAATTAAAAGAAGTTGGAGCTCAAAAAATTGAGGTCATAAAGGTTGTAAGAGATGTTACTGCAAAAGGATTGAAAGAATCAAAAGACTTGGTTGATGCAGCAGCAGCCGGCACAGCCCAGATGGTCAAGGAGGGAGTAAAGAAAGAGGAAGCCGACGAAATTGCAAAGAAATTTGCAGCAGCCGGTGCCAAAGTAGAAATCAAATAACACTAAAAAACAGCCCCGCAAGGGGCTGTTTTTATTTTCTTCCCTCAAAGGCCGATTCAAGGGTTTCGTCGTCCGCGTATTCAAGTTCTCCGCCCACGGGTATTCCTTGGGCAAGATGCGTAATCTTAAACATGGGGGATTGCGGCACCTCTTTTAACGCCCGTTCAACCAATACAGAAGTTGCCCTGCCTTCCTGTGTGGGGTTTAAAGCAACTATAATTTCTGCAAACTTTTTTTCACGCACTTTGGCTTTTAATTCCTCAAAGCGGGGATTATTTATGTTTAGAATAAAATATAGTCCGTTATATTTTTTTGTTTTTTCTATTGTTTCTAAATCCATTTCTTTTTCAACAACACATAAAATTTCTTTATTGCGGGAGGGGTTTTTGCAAATAGAGCAGAGCTTTTCTTCTGAGCCGGGGATTGTTTCAAACGGGTTAAAACAAAATTCGCAAAATCTCACCTTGTTTTTTAATTCTTGCAGGGCATTTGTCAGTTCGTCAATTTTTTCTTTTGGAAGTTTCATTAAATAATAAACAAAACGGCCGGCTGTTCTTGGGCCAACCGTAGGAAAATTTCTAAAAATGTTTATCAATTTTTCTTTTGAATCCATTATCCCATTTCGCCTTCGGCGTATGTATTTTTGTCTAAATTTTTAAAGCTTACTCTTTGTTCGTCAAAATACAGGTCAACTGAACCAGTTGGGCCGTTTCTGTGTTTTTCAATCAAAACTTTGGCAATATTTTTCTGCAGGCTGTTTTCGTTGTATTTGTCTTCTCTGTAAATAAACAAAACCACATCTGCATCTTGTTCAATTGAGCCAGATTCTCTTAGGTCGGAGAGTTTTGGAATTTGCGGTACGCGCTGTTCTACTGCGCGGGATAGCTGGGAGAGCACTAAAACCGGAACATTTAATTCCTTTGCAAGAATTTTAAGCGCCCTGGAGTTTTCAGAAACCTGTTGAACGGGCGAGGCAAAGCGGTTCATAGGTTGCATTAGCTGCAAATAGTCAATTATCAATAGCCCTAGCCCTTTGTTTGCCTGAAGCCTTCTGGCCATTGCTCTCATTTGGAGCATGTTTACTGAACCTGCGTCATCTATATATATAGGAGCCTCTGATAATGTTCCCATCGCATACTGTATTCTTTGGAAATCATCGTTCTGGAGTTTTCCGGTTCTTAAATGCCACGAATCAACGTTTCCTACGTTTGCAATTAATCTTTCGGCCAGCTGGTCTTTTGACATTTCAAGGCTGAACAGTCCAACAGGTTTGTTTTCAAAAATAGCAACATTTTTTGCAATGTCTAAAGCTAAAGAGGTTTTTCCCATTCCCGGCCTTGCGGCCAAAATTATCAAATCAGATTTTTGAAGACCCGCAAGTTTCTGGTCAAGCTCTTTAAATCCCGTGGCAACTCCGCGCAAGTTTCCCTGGAATTTTGAAAGCTCATCCAGCCTTTCGAAGGTACCGGATAAAACGTCTCTTATCGGCGTAAACTGCTGAGTCAGGGCCCTCTGGCCGATATTAAAAACAATTTTTTCTGCCTTATCTAAAAGGATATCAACTTCTTCTGATTCATCAAAAGCCGACAATCCGATTTCATGGGAAGCGGAAATTAAATCCCTTAGGATTTTTTTCTGCCTTACAATTTTTGCGTAGTTTGAAACGTGAGTGGCTGTTGGAACCGAGTTTATTAAGGAAGACAGGTAAGCAGATCCTCCAATTTCTTCCAGCTTTTCTTTTTCTCTTAAGCGAGTAGAAACAGAAAGTATGTCTATGGGTTCAGACCGACCGTAAAGTTCAGACATTGCCTGATAAATTTCGTGGTGGATGCCCTTATAAAAATCTTCAGCCTTTATAAAATCAATGACTTTTATAATTGCATCTTTGTCTAGCATCAAGCAACCTAAAAGGCACTGTTCTGCTTCAGTATTTTGAGGAGGAAGTTTGTCGGGAAGTTCAATTTTGGCAGAGTATTCTACTGTCATTTGTTAATTGGTAGCTTAACATTACCAGGTCCTAGATTTTTTTCAATGCTGGGCCTTGTTTAGTATCCTCCACCGTAAATCCCTGTTTTTCAATTTGCGCTCTTAGTTCGTCGGACTTTTGCCAATTCTGTTCTTTTCTGAATTTTTCTCTTTCGTTCGCGAGTTTTTTAACCTTTGCAGGAATTTTTGCGTTGATTTTTTTAAAGTCTATTATGCCGAAAATTTCGTTTATCTCTTCAAAAAATTTATAAGCTTTTTGCGCGTCTGATTTTTTGATTGAGCCTTCGTCCAAAATTTTGTTTGCATCCTTGATAAAGTCAAATAGCACGGCGAAAGCTTTTGGGGTGTTAAAATTGTCAGCTAACTCATTATAAAAATTGGCTTTTGTTTCTGCCAATAATTTTGAAATTTCTTTGTTAGCTGAAGCTTTGGTAAAAGAGGGTGATTTAATTTTTCCGAGAAAGCTTTCAATTTTTTCTAAGGCCGATTTTACCTCAATCATTGCGGAGTCTGAATAATCAAGGGGCGAAGACCATAAATTTTTAACTATCAGGAATCTTAGTTGAAAGGCAGAGTATCTTCTTATAAAATCGCTGATTGTTATAAAGTTTCCCAGGGACTTGGACATTTTTTGTCCGTTTACTGTCAAAAACCCAATATGCATCCAGTACTTTACCAGAGGCGCTTTTCCTGATATTGCTTCCATTTGCGAAATTTCCGCTTCGTGATGGGGAAATATAAGCTCAATGGCTCCGCCATGGATATCATATTGAGGCCCGAAGAATTTTTCTGTGATTGCGGTGTCCTCAATGTGCCACCCCGGCCGGCCATCTCCCCATGGGCTTTTCCAGCTTGGTTCTGATTCCTGCTGGGTGAATTTCCAAAGGCAGAAATCGCCTCGGTTTCTTTTGTCTTTGCTGTAGTCTATTCTTGAAACAGCATCTTCTGCTTCCAAAGCAGTTCTGCCGGCGAGTTTTCCGTAATCTTTGAATTTGCTTATGTCGTAATAAATCCCGTCTTCCTCTATTTTATAGGCAAATCCTTTGTCTTGGAGCCTTTTGACTTGGCTGATGATTTCCTTTATGTAGCTTGTTGCCGGGGCATATTTTGAAATGCTGTCCACGCCAATGGATTTCATGTCTTTTAAATACTCCTTTTTAAAAGCCTCGGCCAAATCCTTGGGTGCGACTTTTCTTTCTCGCGCCCTGGCAATTATTTTGTCGTCTAAGTCAGTTATGTTTTGCAGATAAAAAACTTTAAATCCCGTCTGCCTTAAATATTTTACAAAAGCGTCAAAGGAAATGCCCAGCTTGGCGTGTCCAATATGCGAATAATCGTAAACAGTTGGTCCGCACACAAAAATATTTATCTGTTTGTTTTTTAAGGGAGTAAACTGGTCTTTTTTCCCGGAAAGGGTGTTATATATTTTGAGGTTTGATTTTTCCATTGTTTTTTAGTTCTAATAATTTAGAGAAAATACTTAAGAATGAAAAGATAATTGAACACCACAGCAACCATATGAATAATTGCGGGGGAATGGCCGGCCAAACAATCAAAATTGCAATGAATACAATTGACAGCAAGGTCATTTTAATTTTGCCGAAAATATTTGACTCAAGATATATTTCTTTTGATTTGTACCAAATGGAAAATATTGCGTTTATTATTTCAACTAAAACAAGTATTAAGAGAAGCCATTTGTGAATTTTAAAAAGGGCATAAAAAGCAATGGGAATAATTAAAATTCTGTCGGCCGTTGAATCAAGCATGGCGCCAAGCTCCGTTACTTTGTTTGTGCCCCTTGCAATTGGACCGTCTATAAAATCTGTAATAACGCCAATAACAAAAAGCCAGGTTATCAAAGTTTTGTCTTCAATGGAAAAGAAAAATAAAAGAATAAATAATAAAATTCCTATGATAATTCTTATTGAAGTTACGTAATTTGGAATTATTTTTCTCGGCCAGTAGGGTTTGATAAAGATAAAGAGCGCCTTATCTCTGTAGCTGTCAATATTTTCCAAAAAGGATTGTAAATTGTCTATAAATTTTTTCATGTTGTTTCATATTGATTGTTAATCAATATTATCAAACTTTTCAAAAAAATGAAACCATGATAACCTGATTTAAAGACATGAGAATTATTGATATCATTTTTGCTTTGGTTTCGGGGTGGATGGTAAATTGGGTTGCATTTGATATTTTAAGGGGTTTTGGCGTTGATTTTGGGCTTTGGAGATGGCTTTTGTCCTGGGTTTTTCCAATAATTGCATTGTCTTTTCTTTGGTTGTCGCATTTAATCGGCAGAAAAATATTATTTGTTTTTCAGGCAGCAAAACATATATTGGTTGGCGCATTTGCAACCGTGGTTGATTTAAAAATCTTTGAAGGCCTGGCAATATTGTTCTCTTCGGCGATTGGGTTTTCGTTAATTTTCAAGGGAATTTCTTTTTTGCTTTCAACCTCTTTAAAGTATTGGGGAAACAAGCATTGGGCATTTGAGAAACACGAGAAAGAAACTCCCCTAAAAGAAATTTCACAATTTTTTATAGTTACACTTATCGGGCTAGCTTTGGATACGGGTTCATTTTTTTATTTTACAAAAATAATGGGCGTGCAATTCAGTTTGACGCCTCATCTTTGGACGGAGTTCAGCGTAATTTTTGCGGCAATAATCGCCGCTGTTTGGAATTTTACCGCATATAAATTTTTAGTCTTCAAAAAATAGCGCATGGAGAAAACAACCCGAATATGGAATATAGACGCCGGCGCAATGAAGAATTATCTGTCGGTTTGTTTGGGAGCAAGCGAGAATGAAAAAGTTTTCGAGAATTTTAAAAGCAATCCGGGCTATATGCCGATAGTGGAACTGGGGCTTGAAGAAACAAGTAAATATATTCCTTGTTTAAAGCGCAATGCCAATTTAATATTATCAAAAATAGAAGAATTAAGGGAAAACGACATATATGGACATCCGGTTGTTTATGATTTTCCACTTTTTGGCAAATTTTCCCCCACGACCATAAGGTATATTAAACAGTCTTGCGATATTTTATCTAATTTTGGTTCTGAAAAAATTTCGATTATAGTAGAGCTAGGAGGCGGGTATGGCGGCTTGTCAAAGACTCTGGAAAATTTTATAAATTTTGAAAAATATTGTATATTTGATTTAGCCGAGCCGAACGCATTGACGCAGAAATATTTGTCTAAATTCAATCTTCAGGACAAAATTTCATCGCACCTTTTTACTAATGAGGTATTTTTTAAAGACAAGGAAATCGATTTATTTATAAGCAATTATGCTTTTTCGGAATTGCCCCGCTTAATACAGCAAGCATATATAGAAAAGATAATCAAAAAGTGTAAAATGTTTTATATTGCATACAACACTGTTTCGGAAAACAGCGAATTTGATAAGGGTATGTCTTTTTCAGATTTTTGTGATAAGGTTCGCGAATTTGATATTAAAGTTGAATGCGAGCAGAATGGATTAAGCAATAATAAGATATTATATGGAAAATTAAAAAAGAATACTTATGAGCAATAATAATTTGGTTTTATACAGAAAGTACAGGCCGCAGACATTCGGTGAGGTGGTGGGGCAAGAACACGTGGTGCAAACACTGACCAACTCTATAAAAGGAAGCAATGTCTCGCATGCTTATTTATTTTCAGGTCCAAGGGGGTCGGGAAAAACAACAATTGCTCGGCTTTTTGCCAAAGCAATAAATTGCGAAAATCGGAATCCGCCAACTGGCGGAGGATTTGAACCATGTAATAAGTGCGCTTCTTGCGTGGAGATTATGGGATCCAAATCAATGGATTTAATTGAAATTGATGCCGCTTCTCACAGAGGAATTGACGACATAAGGGAATTAAGGGAAGGAATTAAATTTGCCCCGATTAAATCAAAATACAAAATTTTTATAATTGATGAATGCCACCAGCTTTCAAAAGATGCCGCAAACGCCTTGCTGAAAACTCTTGAAGAACCGCCGGCCCATGCAGTATTTTTACTGGCAACAACCGAGGCTCACAAAATGATTGCAACAATTACCTCAAGATGCCAAAGATTTGATTTTAAAAGATTGTCGGTTCCCGAGATTATAAAAAAGCTCGAATTTATTTCTAAAAAAGAAAATATAAAGTTTGATGATTCTGCCCTTTCTTTAATTGCCCTAAATTCGCGAGGATCCTTCCGCGATGCAGAATCTCTTTTAGATGAATGCGTGAACTTTTCTGCGGGAGCCGGAAGCATAAAAACAGCAGACATAAAAGATTTGCTTGGAATTGTTGAAGTGGGGCAGATAGCGGGTTTTGTGGACCACCTTGTCGGCAAAAATACAAAAGATGCAATTTTTACGCTGAGCTCAATGATTGAAAATGGAGTTGATCTGCAGGAATTCGCAAAAACCTTAGTTTTTTATTTAAGGCAGGCTTTGCTTTTAAAGATAAATCCGAACTTTCTAAACCCGCAGACATCGGGATTTTCTGCAGAAGAAATTGACAGGATAAAATTGCAGACAGCAAATTTGGGAGAAAAAGATATTCAAAAAATTCTCCAGCTTTTTATTGAAGCCGAAAACAAAATAAAGTATTCATCGCTCCCGCAGCTTCCATTGGAAATGGCAATCTTTGATATAACCCATCACGACGCATAGCTTTTTATCCACAGGGTTGACAATTTAAAATATGCTATAATTGTTGAATAGCATATTTTTATTTACAAATTTATGGCAAACTCTCAACTGCAGGAATTAGTAAATTATATTAAAAAAGCCAGAGAAGCTGGCCAGCAGGACCAGCAGACCCAGCAGATTTTGTTAAAAAATGGATGGTCTGAATTGGAAACCAATGAAGCTTTTGCGTCTATCCCCGCTGTTGCCCAAAAACCCCAGCCGCAACCACAACCGCAGGTGCAAGCACAGCCTCAAGTTCAGCCCAGCGCGCAGGTTCAACCGCAGCAAACCCAGCCCCCGGTAGAAACGGCAAGACCTCAATACCAGCCACAAGCGCAGGTGCAAACACAACCTCAAGCCCAAGTAATGACAAATAAAAAATCCCGTAACGGGGGAGGCAGTCATTTTGTATTAGGACTTTTTATATTTCTTGTTGTCTTAGCAATTCTCGGCGTTGGAGGATACTTTGCGGCGGTTACTTTTTTACCGCAGCCAACGGCCACGCCGGTTGATCAGACAGTTGGCAATACAGAAAACGACGAAGAACAGCCCATACAGCCGAATTTAACAACTGCAAAACTAACAGCGGTTTTACAGGATTATGATATAAGCAAAATAATTGTTGCTTCAACATTTAGCCGGACGGCAGACAAAGTGGCTTATTGCGCTCCTAAAAAAATCGGCGGGAAAATTGACTGTTTTTTAAATGATGAAAAATTGGGCAACTCTTATAGTTATAAGCCTTATTGGATTGGAGTAAGTCCGAATGGAGAAAGAGTAGTATTTCTTTATTGGGATTCTGTTAAAAAGCAATCGTTTATTTTTGAAAATGGTGTTGAAGGAGCGCGATATGATGGAACTATGATTTCTCCAAAATTTAGCGATGACGGATTTGGCCTTATATATGTAGTGGCGGGCAACGATAATAAGAGTTTTGCTGTTTTAAACGACATAGCTTTTGCGCCTCACGATAAAATATTCGGCGTGCCTCAGCTAAGCAGTGATGGCAAATATTTGCTCTATTCCGCCAGAGACGGACAAGATTTGTTTTGGATGGCAGACGAGGTAAAGCCATAACAACTAAAAACCCGCGAAGCCGCGGGTTTTTGTTTTGCTTATTTTCTCCTTCTTCTTTTTCCTTTGAACAGGAAAATTATTATTAAAAGGGCAGGAATCCCCAAAACGAAATATAAATATTCTTTGTCTTTAAAAAACGAGGCGATTGAGTTCATAAATCCGGCCTGCCAGTCGGATGCTTTCACGTCTGCTTTGTTGGGGTTGGTTCCAAGTTTTACTTCTTTTGCGTCAGCAACACCATCATTGTCTGAATCTGAGTTCAGGGGATTTGTGCCATAATTTTTTACTTCTTCGTCATTGTTTATTCCGTCGCCGTCTGCGTCGGTATCTTTGTTGTCTCCAATGCTGTCTGAATCCGTATCTCTCCATTCGGTTTTATCTTGCGGAAAGGCGTCAACCTTATCTGAAACTCCGTCGCCGTCTGAGTCGGCTTTTTTAGGATCGGTGCCTAAGCTGATTTCCTGCTCGTCTAAAACACCATCGTTATCATCATCTGCATCAACTTTGTCTCCTATTCCGTCGCCGTCTGAATCAGAATCAATTGATAACAGTTTTGTAATAACTTTATCTTTTCTTGGGCTTTGTTCCTGGTTGTTCGTGTCAAAAACATTTAACTCAATTTTGTGGTCTCCTCCGGTAACCTTCCACTCAACAAAGACGTCGTCGTAGCAGTCTTTTTTAATTGAAATTTGTTGAGGGGAACTTATTTGTTTGTTGTTATCAGAAAAGATTACATAACCCAAAACATCTTCGTCTCCCGAATTTGTAAGCCTGGCATAAATTTTTATGCTGTCTCCGGCAAACGGAGTTTCTTTAGAAAACATTACATCGGAATCTCCCAAAGAAATATTTACAACAGCCATAGCTTTTTGCCCCGAAAACAAAAATAATGCGGTTATTGCCGCAAAAAATAAAAAAACACTTTTGCAATTTTTAGTAATTGTATCAACGATTGGCATATTGTTTTTATATTTTAACTTTTTTTTGCAAATGAGTAAATGGTCCTTATCTGTGAATATCTTTCGGGATAATTGAAAAAAGACGATTTGAGTGATATGATAATAAAAGTTGCATTCCGGGACCCGCCTAGACTCGACTCGCCTTGACGAGCGAAGCGAGTCGAGCGTCTAGTCGAGGCTGGTCGTCATTTATGGCGTTTGTTTATATTTTATTAAGTGATAAGATAAAAAGAACTTACGTCGGGAGCACAACCGACATAGGAAGGAGGCTGAAGGAACATAATGACGGGAAGAATTTTTTTACAAAAAGATATACGCCTTGGAAATTGTTTTATAAGGAAGAATATTCAGATTTAGGTGAAGCAAGAAAAAGAGAAAAGTATCTAAAAACATGCGCAGGCAGAAAATTTATCAAAAAATTATTTGATAATTGTAAGTAAACATTGCGGGATCGTCTAATGGTAGGACACAGCCCTTTGGAGGCTGGTATCTTGGTTCGAATCCAAGTCCCGCAGCAAATATGTGTAAAAAAAGAAGCCCGATGGTCTGAAAACCAATGGGCTTTTGGATTAGAGCACAGTGTATCCTTCCCGTCCCATTAACAATCGGTGCCGCCCAGCCAGCCGCCATCAGATTCAATGCCCTCCTCGTTGTCCTCATCGTCGCAGCGATATTGGGCAGAATGCGCTTCAAGCGCCATATCCCGACGAGCAAGGTCAGCGAACAGTTTTGGAATGATGACGCCGCAGTTCGGGTCGCCAAGCAAAACAATCCTGGCGATAGGAGAAGCGGGATTTCCGTCGAAATCCATGCCGACTTGGACGTTTAGTATCCATACTAGCAAGCAATTTGGATCACCTCCGGCCGGACCGTCGATGATTTTTTGCGCCGTTTCCGGGCTGAGCCAATCTTTGGCCTTGCCGAGGAAGGGAACAAAGAACTGTTCCGGATTTCCAAAAAGCGCGATATCATCGGGATCAATCCGGATGGGAAATCGAAACTGACTTCCTTCTGGTATGGTAACGTTCGGTGGCATCTCGCCATCCGCCTCGCCGAACCACTGCACCTCCAGAAGGTGACTCTCACCATCTCCGCGGAAAACAGTGGGAAAATCAACGTTCGGCTTGTGGATTTTGTGCAAGGGCATGTGTGGCTTTGGTGCTGCGTTGACAACGCTCATGGGCATAGCTCCTTATTTTCAAGTTACAGCCTAGAACCTAAAAACTCCAAGTAAACTATACTAAATTTTTGGAAGAAGTCAATGATACCAAGGGTAATCTACACAGGCATATGGCGTTTTTTAGTTGACAAAATTTTATTTAGGATTAATGTAATGTTAATCTATATTAATTAACATAAAGGTATATGAAAAACGTAACAAAGCTATTTTTTGTCGCAGTAGTAATGGTTTTGGCGGGAGCAATGGCTGCCCCGGTTTTAGCTGATACAAATTTGCAGGTAAGCGCAGGACCCGATTTATATGTCAGCCCCGGGCAAACTTCGGTTTTGCAGGGTTCTGGATATGATTCAAATGGAGGCCAAATTAATTACAGCTGGAGTTGCACCGGAGGAACTTTGTCTAATTATAATGTCGCACAACCTATATATACAGCGCCCTATAATTACAGCCAAGCAACCTATACTTGCACACTAACGGTTACAAATAATTACGGACAATCAAATTTTGACAGCAATACTGTTTATGTAAATTCCAATAATAATGTTGGAGGAATAAGCGTGCAGACAAATTCTGCAACAAACGTTTATAATAATTCCGCTTCCTTGAACGGAAATCTTTCTAATCCTGTTTATAACAGTTATGCCTACACATGGTTTCAATGGGGAACAACAACAAACTACGGCAGTGAAACAACGCACCAATATACAGGTAGCTCCGGATCTTTCAGTCAAAATGTTACCGGGTTATACCAAAACACCACATATCACTTTAGGGCAGTAGCCCAGCTGAGTTCGGCAAGCCCGGTTTATGGCAACGATATGACTTTTTACACAACCGGCAGCGGCGGAGGATACAATAACTATGGCGGAACGTTATCGGTGAACAAAACAGCAATAAACTTTTCTTCAGGAAATTTAAATTGGGCAAATTATATTACAGCAAGTCCGTCGGATGTAATCGCCTTTGCAGTTGCTATTCGAGCGGGAAATCAAGACATTCACAACGTGTATGTTCGCGACAGCTTGCCTCCGGGTTTGATTTATCAAGATAATTTTACATTGTCTGGAACTTCAAGCTATACCGGAAACGATATCACCTCGGGCATTACAATTAATACAATTCCCGCAGGACAGACAGTTGTGATTGGTTATCAGGCACAGGTTGCCTCGGGCCAGGATTTAAATTATGGAAGTTCAACATTGGTAAACAACGTAACAGTCACAAGTAACGAGGCAGGGTCTCAAACCGCAAGCGCAACAATAAACATTGTGCAGTCATCGGTTGAGGGGGCTACATATATTCCTACAGGACTGACAAATAATCCCGTAAAGGATTCATTCTTGCTACCCATATTAATGATTATTGTTGGCAGTTGGTTTTACTTTTCAGGCAGGGCATACCGCTTTGCCGACTGGCTGGGGGAAAGGCTGTAAGACTACTTAAAAATACTATAAAACACCCTTAAATACTTGAGTTTTTAGGGGTGTTTTTGTTTGGGCGTATACACTTGACAAGATGCTTGACACTATGGTATAATAAATATAGGTGAACATAAGACCGGTGAAGCTAAGTTCGCGCTATGTTGCGCGGACAAAGCTTTGCCAAAAATAGGGGATGTGAGATGAACGTTGAGAAATTCTGTCGGCGGCTCTTGTGTGTCCAGCTCGCGATTTTCGCGGGAGTGGCGCTCGTGATCGTCCTGCTCGTGGCCACATTGGGTGTGGGAGTCTGGTACATGACCAGTCCCACCACGTA
>Ga0247841_10004913_pt1 | contig 22277 bp, 15 predicted proteins | sample LaCruzMarch2015__2_FD_192410 | JGI IMG/M metagenome (GOLD analysis project Ga0247841, IMG submission 192410) | Freshwater microbial communities from meromictic Lake La Cruz, Castile-La Mancha, Spain - LaCruzMarch2015_18m | ecosystem: Environmental > Aquatic > Freshwater > Lake | place: Spain... | reverse complement strand
CCGTCAATCAGTTGCAGAGCGTACTGGGCTGGTTGAGTTGAAACCTCGGGTGTTGATGATGGTAAATCCGAGCGAAGCAGTGGTCAGGTCTACGCCTTTCAGGTTGCCGAGGCCATTGTAAAAGTTAACGGAGGCGGTTTCTTTGATGGCGATGGCGTCGAGTTTTTCGACGGTCAAGGGTGAAGCTTTCTGCTTCTCATCGATGCGCTGGCCTCTTACCACGGTTTCTGAAATCAGGACCGCATTGGTAGACAGCCGCGCCGTAATTCGCTCATCGGGATTATCTACTGTAACTTCCAATGGGGTGTATCCGGTGTAGGATATCTTGAGGGTTACGGGCAGTACAGGGACGGTAACTACGAACACTCCTTCATAGTTGGTGATGCCCCCCCCGCCGCCATTGACAACGAGAACAGCAGCGCCAATGAGTTCTTCGCCGGTTTCAGCGTCCAACACTTTGCCACGCAGGGTTATATCCTGTGCACCGAGCGTAGCGGTGAGCAACAGGCAGAAAAAGCAACATAAGTACTTTTGAGAAAAAGTCATCTTCATTTTCATGTTCGAGCGACAAGCATTCGGCACTTCACAGGACGTGCTGAGGTTCTGCAAAAAAAAACTGCATTGAGTGCAAAAGACGGTAAAATTCTTAACAGAAAAAAAATATTCAATGGCATTCGCTCAAATAGGCATTATGTGGCGTGAATGGGCAAAATTGCAAATTCGTTTACACTTAGTTGCCGGAGCAAGCGTTTGGGATGGGCGTTGATGCCCTGTATTGGGTTGGATGGGCCGTTGTGGATTGCAACGGTATTGGTTCGAAATTTCGACACAAATATAAAGTAGTTTGACAGCACATGATGTATATATTTTGCAAAATTTCAGATAACTTTTTATTTAATATTCAGATTTCAATGAAATGTCGATATTTACCCCATTCTATTTACCAAAAAAACAACCTTGTTATGAATCAACTTTCATTGTTGCGTTTGTCCCTTGCGCTGATGATGTTTGGCATTTTGTCGTGCCAAAAAACAGAAACGGCCTCTTTGACCAAGCCCGCTAACATACCCGATCCGGGCGCGCTTGACGCCTTCATTATGGGTACGTTGCAAAACGAAGGCTCTTTTGAATGGGCTTTGGCTTCCGACGATCTTGTTTGGACGGCCGTTGCGAATGCCGACTTTGTGCTCTCTGTCGGTTTTCAGCCTGCCGGAGCTCAAGATGTACTCGGCCAAATCCACGAAATCAATTTGACTTCTCCAGAATGGGCCAACGCCCGAAACAAGGTGTTGCAATTGATCCTGGAATCTGAACAACGCCTCGACCCCTCCGTATCCGCTGAAAACCTCATCGCGTATCCGGAGGCCGTATTGCCAGTACTTGATGTGTACGTACGCAATCCCGAGACCATTGAGCTGCTCCGCCAGTCACCAATGGTGCGGTATGCCGAACCTATGGGTTACGAGCCGGGTATGACCAACCGCGTTACCGAACGCTCTGGCTCCGGCTGCGACAACAATACGCCCGAACCCGGCCTTACCACGCCTGCCGACTATACCACCATTTCGCCCTCTACCAAACAGTCCTGGAACCACTCATACCACAACATCACACAAGCCTGGAGCCGCAGCACAGGCGACAACATCCGCGTGATGATCATCGATACAGGAGCCAGTGATGACCAGGACAACCTGGGCTCGCAGTTCAATCAGGGCAATTCTACCGGTCGAAACATCACTAAACTCGTGACCTTGCCCCGTAAAACGTTATTGGGCATTCCCATCGGCCCGGTTGAAACCCCGCACGACCAGTGTGGTCACGGCACATCCATGATCGGTGCCTGCGCCGCGCCGCGCGGAACCGATGGCGCTGCAACCGGTATCGCTTATAATGCCGACATGACCTCCGTGCGCGCAGCCGCTGACGTGTACCTCGACGAAAGCCGCGAAGTGAAAGGTGTTTCCGACGCGTTCACCCTGGCAGGCAACACCGAGAGCGTGCGCATCATCAGCATGAGCATGGGCCGACTGACCAGTTCCTCGCAGATGAAAGACGCCATTACGTACGCCTACAACAAGGGAAAACTCATCTTTTGCGCCGCCGGCACGTCGTTTTCGTGGACGGGCGGCTGGGTTGGTGTCATTTACCCCGCCAGCTTGTCGCAATGCGTGGCGGTTACCGGCATCAAAGACAACCTGACGAGCCGCTGCAACTCCTGCCACCAGGGGTCAAAAGTAGATTTTGTGCTGGTGATGGAAAAAAACAGCAACGAACGCACAGTGCTTTCGTTGGCCGACAGCGGCAACGACCCGTCTACTGTTGGCGGCTCTTCCGTAGCCACTGCCAGCACCGCAGGCATCGCAGCATTGGTGTGGGCTAAATATCCCGGCTGGAGCCGCCAGCAGGTGTTTAACCGACTCAAAACCAGCGGCAACTACTACCCAAACCGAAATGGTAATTTCGGCTGGGGACGGGTAGACGCGGACGAGGCAACGCAATAGCAGACCTGACAGCTTGAGGGGTTATCGTGTACACCATTTTCTTTTGGAAAAATGGTGTACACGATAACCCCTCAACGTGTCAGGTCAGTCACCCGCGTTTAACTTGCCCGCGCCCAAAATGCGACCCTCCAAGGTTTCCAGGCGGTAAAAATAGGCACCGGAAGCCAACCCGCGGGTCTGCACCGAAAAACGGTTTTGATCAAAGGGCTGCACAAGCACTGGTTTGCCCAGAACGTCGAACAACCGGAAAATGCCGCGTTGAGGTGACGCAGACTGTAGTTCGACGATGGTATAATCCTGTACCGGATTTGGCCAGATGCGCACGTTTAGCAACCCCTGATGGATTCCCTCCACGCCCACAGGCAGGTACTGCTCGCCAAAGGTGTGCAGGGTTGTATTGGTGACGATGGGCTGGTTGAAATCAAAATAGATGGCAGCGCTGTTTGCAATGACCGTCTCATTGGCCAGTCCTGGGACGGGTTCGACGCTGAAACGCACAAAACCGTGTGATAGTGGTTCGTTTACATTGCTGTCAGGCAGCATGATGTTGGGGAAAATGAACTGCATTTTTCGCTCCGGGAGCAGTTCAAATTTATACGGATGGCTGGATACTCCCGGGCGAATGGTAGCGGCGTTGAACTGTGGATCCAACTGATCAAGAATCATCACGGTGAAAGCCGTGTCGGTGCCGGTGTTCTGAAAACGGATCAGGTACTCCATGCGCTGGTCGCGGGGTACCCAATGGTTTTCAGTTATACCCAGCGGAAAACCTTGCTTATCGTTCGGATCAAAAGATCCAATATTCTGTACACAATCTTCGTCTATCCATGCCGGGTCGTCGGCCAACGGGAACAAGTTGACCAATCCAAGGCTGAACGACCCTGAATCGTTGGTGCCACAGCCCTCAATGGCTGCACTGGTGAAGTGACCGTAAGGGTTATCGGGCGTTTGGCCAACCTCGATGCGCCAGGTGCTGCCGTTTGCAGGAATGGTGATGACCTGCGTTTCGCCGCTGTCGAGCTGTATGGAGCCCTGGTTGACCATCTGGATCATGATGTCTTCTACAACGATATAACCCACTGGCGATGCCATATCTGCACCCAGGTTGGTGATGGAAAATTGCACGTCCCCGTTTATGCAGAAAGCTTCCACCTGGAGTCGGGAGCCGTCCCAGCCAGATAAATATTCACAAGGAGCATAAGGTCCGATGTCCGCTTGCGTGCAATGCGTTAAGCCTATTTCGGCGTCACAATCCAATAAAAACCCAACTGTAAACTGGCCATGGGTATTGGGTTCCAAATCGCCAACAGGAAATATGTACTTATTCCCATTGGTGGCATACCATGGGATAGAACTGCTTTGTATCTGGAAAAAAGAATCAAATTGTATCGACACCTCGGCGTTTTCCAGTAATGTGGTACCTTGATTGCTGTAAGAAACATAGTACGTATTGGGAAAACAGCGACGGAGAAAGGGCGTACTGATGTTCACTTCAGGGTAGGCGCATACACTTTTGGTTTGCGCCAAGGATCGAATGATAACGTTGCTGGTGTCGGTCACCACGTATTGCAATACAGTATCGGTACACAACTCCAACAATCCGTTTGGCGGGGTAATGCTTACTCGATAATTGCCATTGGGCAATGAAAAGTGGTAAAGCCCGTCGTTGCGCGAAAGCTGGGTGTACTTGATGCCGGTTTGCATATTTTCAGCAATGACAGGCCACCGACCCAACGACTCCTCCAGGCTGTCTGCCAGACAATCTCCGTCTTTGTCCCAGATAACCTCGCCCCAAATATTTCCATTGAAAACTGTATTTCCGTCGCAAATACAATTATATGAATTGTTTACGTCACCTACTTTCACGCCGATAAAATTCAGTCCAGACACATTACCGACTATACTGTCCAATACAATGCTGCGCGGAAAAGGCGGTGAAAAAGGATTGGTCGGATCGGGAAACACATAATTGGCAGGGATAAATCGATAATTGCCGCCCGGAAAACTGGTGTAAATGCCCAAATATAATTTTCGAAGCTCCACGGAGTCCTGTTCATTCAACAGGCCATTGTCGTCAATGTCCGCTGCAATTTGTTTATAAGGCGAGTCTAAAGGTTTCGCGCCTGTTACATGCGCCATAATCAACACGGCATCAAAAGGACTCACGCCGTCTAACGCGTTTAACGGGTCTTCATCTGATATTGGCGTAATGGTTACCCTTCCATTAACGGGCACATAGAAGGAATACCCACAGTAGTTATCAATTTGGTAGAAAAAATGTAGTACTGTGTCTGGCGTTTCAACGGATATTTCAATAGTCGCCACTTCAGCACAGGAAACTTGTCCCGAAATAAATCCTTGCGCCTGTACCGACAGGCAGCTTGCCAAAAGCCCCGAGGCCAGCAAAAAACGAGAGAGCATACGAACACTTTTCATGTTGAGTGATTTAAATTTGATGTTGATGGTACAAAAGTGACAGAAAAATTCAGGCCGGTAAAAGACAAAATATTAGTTTTGTCTATTGAAAATGTAAACAAACGTACATAAATAATTGAAAAATAGTTTATTGACATAATCATAGTCTATTAAAATGGAAAAAACCCGTCTGTGGATTTTGCTGCGTACTTTTCAGGAGGAAGAGCAACGCGCATTTCGTGACTTTGTGGCCTCGCCCTATTTCAACCGCCGTCCGGAGACACAGCGGCTTTTGGAGGCCTTGCTGCCCATGCAAAAAGAAGCGCCTGACAAAAAAACTGTTTTTCCAAAAGTATTTCCCGGACAGGTCTATCACGACCATCGTTTGCGGCAAACCATAAGCTTTTTGTACAAGCTGGCGCTGGAATTCCTGAGCATTCAGGCTTTTCGACACAATCAAACAGAAAGTAGTCGGCTTTGTGTGGCAGCATTGCGCCAGCGCCAGCTCAACGAGGAGGGCCGACGCATCCTGGAAAAAACCCTGTTGGATTTGTCGACACAGCCTTTTCGAAATGCCGATCATTATGACGCGCAGCACAAACTTGTCCTGGAGTCATATCACATGGGTTTTGAGCAGCCGGCACAAATGCATGCTGTTGGCCAACTGCTGTCGGATCAGTTGGACACGGCTTTTTTGGCGCGCAAATTATGGCAAACGTGTTTTTTGTGGTCGCACCAAACCATGTCTAACATGGCTTATGATTTTGGTTTATTGCCAGATGTGTTGCGTTATCTGGAAACAAAAGGGCTACCCGATGCACCCGGTGTGTCTATTTATTACCATTGTTTCCGTTCGTTGAGTGCGCCCGAACACCCCGGGCATTTCCGGGTGTTCATCAATACATTGATGGAGCATGGAGGCTGTTTTCCCGATGATGAATTGCGCGACCTGTACGTACTGGCCGTAAATTTTTGCATCCGGCAGAACAATGCCGGCAATACGACTTACCGGCAGGAGCAGTTCGATTTGTACTGCGATGGCATGGAAAAGGGGTACTTTACTTCTAACGGCTACCTGCCACACCAAACTTACCTCAACGCAGTGACCACTGCATTGGTGGTGCAAGCATACGACTGGGCTGAACGGTTTACAGACGACTACCAAAACAAGCTCCCTGCTGAATACCGCAAGAATCTTTGGCGCTTCAACCATGCCCGACTGGCTTACGCGCGTCGGCAAGGTGGTCGGGCGCTGGAACTGCTGCGCGATGTCGATTTCCGAGATGTCATGCTCCAATTGGCTACGCGCACCCTGCAACTCAAAATCTTTTACGAAATAGGGGCTTTCGATCTGCTGGAATCGCATTTACAGGCCTTTCAGGCGTTCATCCGCCGCAAAAAAGACCTGGGCTATCACCGCAATAACTACCTGAACCTGATCCGTTTGGTGCGTCGTCGGCTGGAAATTCCGTCATTTGACCGCCTTGCCCATCAATCCTGGCAGAACCAGGTGGAACAAACAGCGGAATTAGCCGAAAGGGAGTGGCTGTTGCAAGGGTGAAGGATTCCCCTCAACGTGTCAGGTCGGTCACCCGCGCTTCCGCACCATCGTCAAAATCGTCGCAATTGCCACCGTTTCACCCGTTTCGTCGTACACATCCACCAGCCATTTGACAATGCCTTTGGGGACGTCGTCTTCGCTCCGTTTTTCCTGATCGATTTTTTCCTTCACGGTGAGTTTCACGCCAATGGTGGTGCCGGGGTACACGGGTTTGGTGAAACGGCACTCATCAATGCCATAATTGAGCAGCACAGGCCCTTTTTTGGCGTCGACAAACAAGCCGGCAGCTTTGCTGAGCACAAAGTACCCGTGGGCCACCCGGCTGGTAAACGGTGTGCCTTCCAGGCTGGTGACGTCCATGTGGGCATAAAAATTATCGCCGCTCACGTTGGCAAAATTATGAATGTCAGATTCGCTCACGGTATGCTTGGCCGTGATGAGGGTTTCGCCGACAAACAGGTCTTCGAAGTGTTTTTTGAACGGATGTACGTCTGTTTCGGTTTGCAACGCACCCTGCTGATACTGTCGAGTCACATTGGTGATGTCGGTAGGGGTGCCCTGTATGGCGGTGCGCTGCATGTAGTGAAACACGCCACGGATGCCGCCCATTTCTTCGCCGCCACCGGCGTGACCAGGCCCGCCATGTACCAGCATGGGCATGGGCGAGCCGTGGCCCGTGCTTTCTTTCGCAGACTCTCGGTTGAGCATCAGGATACGGCCGTGCCAGGGCGCCGCTTCAAGCACATATTGGCGTTGGGTGTTGCGGTCGAAGGTGCAAATGGTGCTCACCAGTGAGCCTTTGCCCATGCGGGTGATGCGGATGGCGTCGTCCAGGTCTTTATACGGCATAATGGTGCTGATCGGGCCGAAACATTCCTGCTCGTGGGTGATGGTGTACTCGAGGGGTTTTTCGTTGCGCAGCAGCACGGGTGGCATGAAGGCACCCTTCTCTTTGTCGGCGCCCACCACTTCAAATGCGTTCAGGTTTCCGTATACAATTGGGGTAAAGGGCGTCATTTCGGCCAAACGTTCCTGTACTCGATCCATTTGGAGGCGGTTGATGAGCGCGCCCATGCGTACACCTTCGGCAGAGGGATCGCCTACGATGGTTTTGGCAAGCTCCTTCGCAAGGGCAGCTTGCACCTCATCGAGTAATTTTTCGGGCACCACGATGCGGCGCACGGCGGTGCATTTTTGACCCGCTTTGGTCACCATTTCCCGGCGCACTTCTTTGATGAACAAGTCAAATTCAGGGGTGCCAGGCGCGGCATCTTCGCCCAGTACAGCGGCATTGAGGGAGTCGGCTTCCATGGTGAACGGCACAGCGTTTTCCAGAAGTGCCGGGTGCGATTTCAGTTTTTTGCCCGTGGCGGCACTGCCGGTGAATGTGACGACATCTTGCGGCGTCACATGGTCGAGTATGCCACGACCCTCGCCACTGATGAGTTGCAGGGCACCCTCGGGCAATATTTTGGATGTGACCACATCACGCACCATGGCTTCCGTGAGAAAAGACGTCTGTTCACTCGCTTTCACCACAGCGGGCACGCCGGCCAACAGGTTCACCGCAATTTTTTCCAGCATGCCCCAAATGGGGAAGTTAAACGCGTTGATGTGCACGGCCACGCCATGTTTGGGCACCAGGATGTGGTGGCCTATGAACGTGCCTTCTTTGGATAGACGCGCCAGATCGCCTTCTACATAGTAAGGCTCATCTGGAAATCGGCGGCGCAAACTGCTGTATGCAAATAAGTTGCCGATGCCGCCCTCGATATCGACCCAGGAATCCTGGCGGGTGGCACCTGTGAGGTGGCTTACCGTATAGTAACGCTCTTTGCGTTCGAGGAGGTAAAATGCGAGGGTCTTTAATAACCGGCCACGCTCATGAAAAGTCATGCGGCGCAAGGTGAGGCCGCCGGTTTCGCGGCCATATGCCAGCACATCGCGGTAGTCAATGCCTTGGCTGGAGGCGGTAGAAATGACCGCTCCGGTATACGCATTGTATTGTGGAACACCGTCGCCGTCGCCGGCAACCCAGCGGCCAAGCACGTAGTTTTCAGTTTTTTGCATGCGAAAAAAATAATTCAATATGAAAAGGTATAAGATCATTACGCGTAGGGGCGACCCTTGTGGTCGCCCTTACGATGCGGTCAATCCTTGTGGTCGCCCTTACGATGCGGTCAATCCTTGTGGTCGCCCTTACGATGCGGTCAATCCTTGTGGTCGCCCTTACGGCACGGGCTGTAATCACCGGCCAAAAATAGCATGGAATTGACAAATCACCCCGCCAAGTGTGCTTAATGGACGCCAGATAGGCAACATTGATTTATTTTCCTGTTTTTGGTCTTTAATTTGCAGGTAAAATACACCATTCTGAACCGGTATCATCATTCTAATCCGCTCTGAACATGAGATATCCAGCTCTTTTTTTCATTTGGCCCGTGCTTGCAACGGCGCTGTACAATCCGTTGTTTTCTGCGCCTACGCAAGTTGTGAGCGGTGCACCCGCATCCAGCGCATGCAATCGACCGGAACTGTTGCAGGCCCTGAGTACGACAGACTCTTCAGCCACGCTCACCTGGTCAGATGTAGGTGATGCGTACGAACTCGAGGTGATTCCGGCTACAGGGAGCTTTACCGGCATGCCTACACACACGGTGCTCGCGAGTCCGCCTTATGTGCTGATCGGGCTCATTCCCGGAGTACAGTACCGTTTTTCGGTGCGTACCATTTGCAACGACCAAAGCCGCAGTGCATGGTCGATTCCCCGCAGTTTTCGAACCGCAATGAACAACAGCAGACCTTGTCCATTGTCGTGGAGCTTATCCGACACGAATTGCCTGCGCTTGCCCGTGTATGTAGACGATGCGCCCGGATCGGCCTTGGGTGTCGATGTGTTGTTGTCGGAGATCCGAATTGTGCTGGAGCACCGCTGGCGTTCGGATATTCGTTTGTTTTTGGAAGCGCCCGACGGCGCGCGCATTCAATTGGTTGGCGGGTTCAATCCAGGCGACGACCACTTGGGTAACCCGGACGGCAGCGATTGTCCGCCCGCTTTTGTACTCACGGACGCAATTTATGCGCAAGCGTTGCAAACAACGTCCGGTGTAGATGCACCGGTAGGGTATTTCAGGCCTGTTGAACCCTTGTCTATGCTGATGAATGGTCAAAATCCGGGAGGCATCTGGCAACTCGAAATTTGCGACGATAAAATAGACGACACGGGGCTGTTGCGCGCCTTCGGCATGGTATTTACGCTTGTGGGTTGTGGGCGGCCCGACAGCGTATGGGTATCGGATGTGGATGTAAATCACGCCGTGGTGCGCTGGTCGCCGATGTTTCCAAATGACATATTAGTGGTCGAATATGGCCCGGTTGGCTTTTTTCCTGGTATTGATGATGTTCCGGGTGTAGGGGGCGCAATATTGCCGGTAACCAACACGGATTCGGTTGTGTTCCAAAATTTAATGCCCTTGACCGACTATGAAGTGTACGTGCGGAGGCTTTGTCCGAACGGCGTATGGAGTGCAAACGGTCAGTCAACCTCATTTTTCACCGCCTGCACCCCAACACTACAGGAAACGGCGGACACCTTGGGGCTTTGCCCGAGTGGCTGCGCTGATCCTTGTCCGTTATCTGCTGTTTGGCAAAATGTGCCTTTAGGCGACGATTTTGAGTGGAAAGTGCGCACCGGGCCGGGTATTGCCTGGCCAAATGCCGGGCCTCCTGCGGCAGCAGGAGGCCCGGGCAATTATTTTTATTTCCGAAACAGTTGTTCGTTCAACGGGGCCAACGGAAAGAAAGCTTTTTTGCGCAGCCGTTGCATCGACGTGGCGGCGGAACCGAATGCCGTTTGTCATTTTTCAGTGGATTTGTATATGCACACAAACATCGGGCAAATGGGCAGCCTGGCGTTTCAGGTGTCGACAAACGGCGGAAACACCTGGTCTACCCTGCGCACCTGGACGGGCAACCAGGGTAAAGGCTGGAAAACAGCCTACATCCGTTTGGATGCCTACAATGGCCAATCTGTATTGTTTCAATTTGTGGCCACTGGGGCATTGGGCGCTTATGGCGACATAGCGCTTGATAACGTGCGTTTCTACGGTTCACAGTTTGTGGGCAATCCGGATTTTGTGTTTTTCCGGGACATGGATGGCGATGGATGGGGGCTTGAATCGGTGTCTATTGCGGCGTGCAGTGCCCAGGCACCTCCAGGATTTGCACAACAGTCGGGAGACTGCAACGACAACAATCCATCGATTTTTCCTTCAGCCCCAGAGCAGCGTTGCAACGGAATTGACGACAATTGCAACGGAACGGCCGACGATGCCGCGCCTGCCGCGCCTGTTTTACAGGGCGATACGGTGTGTCGGGGCGAAACAGGCGTGCTGTATACCGTGCAAAATACTCTGGGCATGTTGTATTGGTTTGACGCTGCCGGGCAGGTGCTGCATGTGGGTGACACCTTGTACATCATTGGCCTGGGCACGTCAACTTATTTTGCAAAAGATTCTATTCCGGGAAAATGCGCCAGTCCAGGCAGTACGGTGCAACTCGTGGTGCGGCAAGCACCTTCGCTGATTGGGCCCCCTGCTTTGTCGTTGTGTTTGGGCGACAGCTTAGATTTGGCGGCGCAGGGTGTGCAGGATACGGCCGCTGCACCCGGAGACGTGTACTATTACAGCACTTTTCCGCCAGAGCCAGCTTTTTTGGTTCATCCAACCCTGATTGCCCCTGTTCAAAGCACCACTTTTTTTGCTGTAAAAACGACACCGGAAGGCTGCGTCGATGTTTTGGAACTGCCTTTATCGGTTAACGTGTTGCCCATGGTAACCCTCAATGTACCCGACACCCTTGCGCTGTGCCGTGGTGCGCAAAAAATGGTGACCGCAATGGGCGTTGGCGGAGCGGCACCCTATACAGTGCAATGGTCCAACGGTTCAATGTTGCCCTCTGTTAACCTTAATGCTGGCACAACACCGGGGACAACCATACCGTACACAGTCACATTGACCGATGCGGCAGGCTGTAGTGCTTCGTCCGGGCTGATGTTGCAGACGCTGGGCGGCATTTCCCAGACGGAAATTGTGCTTGTATTGCCAGCCGGAGTATGCGGCGGAGCCGACGGGGCTATCGTGTTGCGTCCTTTGGATGGGCAAGCGCCTTACAACTTTGCCTGGAGCGGCCCTGCTCCGGGTATGCTGACCAATGCACCCGCCGGGGAAACAGTTCTGAGCGGCTTGAAAACCGGGGTTTATCGTGTGAGCGTTACCGACCAGTCGGCTACCGGTTGCAACATGGTGTTGCCCCAAATTGTAGTGAACGCTCCCGGTTTTTCGGTACAGATAGACACCCTGCAGCATCCGCATTGTGCTGGTGGAGCCGACGGGCGCATTGTCCTGAACGTGCAAGGTGCAAACCCGCAAATTACCTGGAGCAACAATCAAACCGGCCCCATTGCCAACCAACTTGCGGCAGGTACGTACACCGCAACGGTGACCGTGGGCGGTTGTTCAAAGATATTGGACAACCTGACGCTTGCAGATCCGCCACTGTTGTCCCCTTTTGTGAACGCAATAACAAACGAGCGCTGCTTCGGGCAACAGGATGGTCGTATTGATGTATCTGTTCAGGGGGGGACACCGCCATATTTATACGACTGGTCGAATGCCTTTTCAGGTGAAGACCCCGAAGCATTGGAGCCGGGTATATATGTTTTGACAGTCGTGGACGCCAACGGATGTTCGGCTGTGCTGACCAACATGGAAGTGGAAGGGCCTACGGATTCATTGGCTTTGGTGATTACAACGGTGGACTCCATTCGATGTTTTGGAGATCAAAACGGTCAACTGTGGGCGCAAGCCAACGGGGGTACCATGCCTTATGCTTTTGAATGGTCAGACGGGTCTCCCTTTGAGCGTTTATACGGCATACCTGCGGCCGCATATTCCGCCACGGTGAGCGATGCCCAGGGTTGCACTGCTATGGCATCCGCCGTGTTGACTCAGCCAGATGTGCTGGAAGCGGGCTTGGCGGTGCAACAACCTACCTGCGCGGGTGCTGCCAATGGCAAAATCATGGCCGTGACAAGCGGGGGCACTACACCTTATTATTATGACTGGAATACTGGCGGGCAAACGGAAGTTTTAAATAACCTTGACCTTGGGCTGTATCAGCTCACGGTAAACGACGCGCATGGTTGTACGGTGGCGTCGCTGCCGGTAATGCTGGACGCCCCACAGGTATTGGATTTGGTTGTAGACAGCATTTCGGATGTACGCTGCGCGGGGGTGGTGCCCGGCGGGCATATTGGCGTTTTGGTTTCTGGAGGAACGGCACCTTTGATGTATGTGTGGGATGGGCAGCCTGGCGGCCCGGTATTGGCCAATACAACGGCTGGCCAACATTTTTTGGTCGTGACAGATGCGATGCAGTGCGTGTTGCGCGATACGTTTGAAATTCAAGGGCCAACCACCGCCTTATCCATGATGTTGGTGTCTGTTCAAAACGCATTTTGTGCAGGCGAACCAAGTGGATCCATTTCCATCAAAACGGAAGGCGGCACACCACCGTATGCATGGGATTGGAACGGGCAAACCGATACGGAAAATTTATCTGCCGAGCCCGCAGGGGACTATGCGGTAACGGTAACGGATGCCTTGGGTTGCACGTCGACACTTGGCCCGGTGACCATCAACGCTCCACCGGCGATAAACGTACAAGTCAGTACCGTCGATATTCCTTGTTTTGGGCCACAAACCGGCAGCGTGTTGTTGAGTGTGAGCGGTGGAGTAGCCCCTTACACGTACAATTGGAGTACGGGACAAGCTGCGCCTGGCGTATTTGGACTTGCAGCGGGTAAATATGCCGTGACCATAAGCGATGCAACTGGTTGTGCGCTGGTATTGCCCGACGTGCAGGTTAGCCGAAAAATTGACAACGTGCGGGCGCTGGTGGCGTCGGTTAGTCCGGTGTCATGCAACGAGGCTTCGGACGGTAAAATCGTGGTTTTAGCACAAAATGCCCGCGCGCCTTACCATTTTGCCTGGTCGGCACCTGTAGGTCTACACCCCAACGTGGCTGTGCCCATTGATTCGGCCGTCAACCTGAGCGGCGGAGCGTACTCGGTGTTGGTTACGGATGCGGACGGTTGTTCGTTCCGAAGCGATACCATTTGGATTGAGGAAGCCCCGTTGATAAAAGTAGGGTTTCAAGGCCAAACTCAAATTGCTTGCAAAGGGGATTCCACGGGCAGTTTAGAGGCGTTGGTTTCTGGTGGACTACCGCCTTATGTGTTTGCCTGGAGCACATCGGGGAGTACGAGTCAAATTTCGGACTTGACAGCAGGCTCATACGCGGTGAGCGTGACGGATGAACAAGGCTGTACCGCGGTGGCCGGGCCTGTGGTTATTCAACAACCCGCTCAAGCACTGAACATTGTTTCTGCTCAGTTGACAAACGACGATTGTGCTACGGGCAAGGGCCGCATCACCATAATGGTAAGTGGCGGCAAACAACCCTATGCTTATGCGTGGAACAATGGTGCAATGGGTTCTGTAATCGATAGTTTATTTGCCGGCGCATACGCGTCGACGATAACCGATGCGCTTGGTTGTGCGGTACAGTCATCGGTCTATGCATTAACCGGTGCCGCTCAGCCAGTGGCGTTGCAGGTGTTGGGTATAAATGAGCTGGCTTGTCATGGCGACAGTACCGGCAGCATTGCCTTGCAACCCACGGGCGGGTATGGTGGCTACACCTTGTTTTGGAGTGTGGGGGGTAGCGGCACCACCATTGGGCAATTGCCGGCAGGTATGTACACAGTCACATTAACCGATCAAGAGGGCTGCAGCACTACCGCAACGTACACCGTAAATCAGCCGCCAGCATTTATTTTTAGTTCAGCCACGGATTCCTTTAGTACAGGGTGGACGGTGAGCCTCACACTGGCTGGTGGAACGCCCCCGTACAACATTCTCTGGAATGCGGCCGCAGGTAACCAGACGGGTCTGGTGGCTACAGGATTGGCAGGCGGGGAATATGAGGCTACTGCTACCGACGCGAAAGGTTGTGTGTACCGTCTGGAGGGCATTGTAGCGGGAACCATATCCACAGATGGATTGGTAAATGCAAGAGAAACAGCACTGTGGCCCAACCCGAGTAATGGATGGCTCCGGGTATACTGGCCGGGAGCGAGTGCCTCCAAACGCCTATTGCTGTATAGCCAGGACGGCCACTTGAAGTTAGATCGGGCAATTCAGGCGGAAAGCGATTTGTTGGATTTGCGCAGCTTATCAAGTGGTGTATATTGGCTCACGGGTTTGGATAACGGCGTGCGGGTATTCATAGAAAGGATAGTTAAAATATAGCGGTCGCTGTATTCGTCGCCAGCATACAGCGATTAAAGTCGCTGCAACGGTGTTACCTTTGTGTCGTGTTACACTTTTTCCGACGAAGCGAACCTGCCCTGGCGTTGTTATTGGGTCTGTACATCCTGGCGCTGCGCTTGCCAGCCTTGATGGGATGGATACAGGTAGATGCTCCCGAGCCAGAAGGCGGGGGCGTATTGTATGCATTGCTGCCGCAAGTGTTGCGTACTCCTGGCGTTGCATCGGCATGGGTGTCGGCGGTGTTGGTGGTGGTGCAGGCGGTGGCAGTGAATCGCCTGGTAGATCACCTGCGCATGTTGCCAGACCGCAATTGGTTTCCGGGTGTGTTTTATGGTTTGGCGGCGAGTTGTACAGCCGACCTGCATTTTTTGTCCCCGGCCTTGTTGGCAGCCACCCTAATTCCGGTGTTGTTTCCGATGTTGACGGGATTGTACAACAAATTAGAGGTGACCAAGCCTTCGTTTGACCTGGGTTTTTGGGTTGCCACAGGGAGTTTGATTTACCCTTCTTTTTTCTGGATGATCATAGCCGTGCTGATGAGCATACGCATCTGGCGTTCGTATGCACTGCGCGAAAGGATTGTTTTATTCACTGGTGTGTTGGTGGCTTATTTTTTGGCTTTTACCGGTTTTTTCTGGTTTGACAAGGGCAACTGGTTTTGGGAAACACAACTGAGCGGTTGGCGCAATGGATGGGGAGGGGCTTTGCCTTCCAGTATTGATCAATGGGCGAGCAAAGGTTTATTGGTGTTTCTGTTGTTGTTTGTGGCGCTCAATATTCAGGCTTTTTACAGGAAAAGGCTTATTCAGGAACAAAAATTTGTGGGTACCTTGTTGTGGTTTTGGGCAATGGCAGTGCTTATATTTGCGACAAAGCCCATGTGGCCTCAGGCGCACTGGGCCCTCGCTGCCTTTCCCATGGCCGTTTTGACGGCCTTGCGCTTTCAGGAATTACGCAACTTTGCCCTGGCGGAAGCCTTGCACGTGTTGATGTTGATCTTGCTGTACATTTCCCTTTTTTCTGAACACTTAATACCTTTGTTGAAATGACATTTGCTGTTCTTGTTTTTCCGGGTTCCAACTGCGATGATGACATGGTGCACGCGCTCGGGCCGGTGCTGGGCAATCCGGTGGTGAAAGTGTGGCACAAAGACCACGTATTGCCCGACGATATAGATGCTGTGGTGCTGCCTGGTGGGTTTTCCTTTGGCGACTACCTGCGTACCGGGGCCATCGCCCGCTTTTCGCCCATCATGAAAGCGGTGAAAACATTTGCAGATAATGGGGGAATTGTCATTGGCATTTGTAACGGATTTCAAATACTGTGCGAAGCAGGGTTGCTTCCCGGCGTACTGTTGCGCAACGTGAATCAGCGTTTTATCTGTAAAAATGTGTGGATACGCCCGGAAAACGACAACAGCCTGATGACCGCAGGGTTGACTGTCCATGAACCCCTGATGATTCCCATTGCGCATGCAGAAGGGCGCTTTTATGCCGACGCCGCTACCTTAGACCGCATGGAGGCAAATGAACAAGTGCTTTTTCGGTATTGTGACGCCTCCGGGCGCGTAACGCCAGAGGCCAATCCCAACGGGTCGGAGCGCAGCATTGCAGGCATTTGCAATGCCGAGCGCAACGTATTTGGCATGATGCCACATCCAGAGCGCGCTGCTGAAGAGATATTGGGAAATGTGGACGGTGCGGGCATTTTGTCGATTGGGGAGTGGTAGCGTCGCGGCGACTTTAGTCGCCGACAACCCCAAACTAAGTTTGGGGTTGTCGGCGACTAAGGTTGAGTTTGTCGGCGACAAAGGTTAAGTTTGTCGGCGACAAAGGTTAAGTTTGTCGGCGACAAAGGTTAAGTTTGTCGGCGACAAAGGTTAAGTTTGTCGGCGACTAAAGTCGCCGCGACGGGGGTTACTCCTTTCCAAACAGCGCCAGCAAAATATTGCCCATATACACGCCAATAGCCGATTCGACCAAGGTTAGAAACATGGTCATGTCCTGAAAATTCAGGACGTTTGGCGCAAGCGCTTTGAGGGAAATGAGCAGCAAAACGACCACAAAGTGGCCGTGCACCAGCCATTTAACGAGGCTGTTGATGGGCAAGTCATTTTGCCCGTTGAGGTGTGGTTCAGTGATGCTGCGGCCGATGAAGCGGAACACTGCGCCGCCATATAAAGCCGTAATGGGCCCTAATATGCCGATCAGGGTGGTAAACTCCTCAAAGTCGAAGCCGCGCAGGATGTAGTAAACGCTGGACACCCCGATGAGGGTAAAGTGGTAAATCAGAATTAACCGCGCGATGCGGGCACGGGGCGACAGGGTGATGGTGTTGGATGCGTTAGACGCATTGGCCTGACGGGTTTCGGTCATGGTATGCAAGGATGTGCTGCTCATTGGCGAAGGTAAGCGATGAGTTGTTTAAACAAACGCGTTTGATACTCATCAAGTGCTACTTTATAACGCGTTTCGGTGTCTTTGTAGTCGTTTTTTCGGGGAGGAAATAAAATACCGCTTCCATATTTACCCTGAAACTCCCAGGAAAGCTCCACATCGCTTCCATTTTGCTTGCCTTTGATGTAAATTCGATGGTACTCGTAGAATCCGTCGGCCACAATTTCGTTGCTCATGTGCGTCACTTCGAGTATAAATTCGTCGACTGTAATGTAGGGCTGAGCAATACGCGCTTTCCACAGGATGGGCGTCCCTTTGCTGTCGTACCATGTGTACAGGTACTTGCGCGCGCGCTCCGTCACCTCGCCTAATTTTTTTCCGGGAATGATGGCGGAGTTATCGCCCGTATTGACACCACCCAACGATGCCGGGGTGCGGAGTTGCAACGTGGCCATGCTCCGTACGCTGAGCCCTTCCACAGGGGTGCGGCCGTTTTCGTGGTATATGCGCGCATAAAAGTGCGCCGGGTTATGGCAACGCACCACCACCTGAGCCTGGTCGTTGTGTATTTCTGCCAGAAAAGCCCATTTGTGGAGCAAGCGTTCGTGAAAAAACTGTCCGTTCACGTTTCGATTTTGTGCCTCCAGCCGCGACCAGGCGTCCTGCAGGGCTGCACAGGCGTCCGCAGAAGCCGTGGGTGGGCGCAGGTAGAGGGTCGCTGTGCCTTGTGTAACCGATACACTATCGGCCATCAATACGGTCGACAGGCCGTTTTGGTTGAGCCAGGCGTCAAACTCGATTTGCTTTTTTTTGAAAAAAGGCCGATCCTGTCGCAAATCACTGTTTTGGGCCGGCAGGTCGGCGAAACACAACGCGCCAAAAACAAATGGCAGCATCAACCGTAAAAGGCATGTAGACATACAGGTGGTGGCGGTAGAACAAAACTACTGCATGCAAGTACGCCAATCAAGGCGTTGATATTATTTGATTAAAGAACATTAACATGTGGTTAAACCGGCAAAGCAGTTTAGTTGCCGCCAGGCCTTTCGCCATTTTTGCGTTCTTGCCGCAGGGCACGGACTTCTTGTAGTTTTTTGAGCAAAGAAGCGCGGAATTCCTTTTCAGCGTTGTTCAGCTTGGCAATTTTGCGCACCGGCAGCACCTTTCGGAGGTCTTCTACCAATTGTTTGTCGAGATCAAGCATGCGGGCCTGGGTTTCAAAATGCCTTTTGAGCTGGTCTTCTATTTCTGCGTCGCTCATGTTGTCAATGGGCTTTGCGGCCCTGCCAGCTTTACGGATGTCTTCTTTTTGGGCCAAATACCGATTATACACTGGCCAGAATGCCTGCGCTTCTTCGGGAGTCAATTGCAGCACTTCTGTAAAGATGGCGATGCGGTACTGCGCGATGCGCGGGTTGCGGCTCATCTGGTCGGGGTCGTTTTGCGCAAATGCAAGGGGCCCGAAGGCACCCAGAAGCACGGCGATGAGCAGGAATTTTTTCATGTTATATTGAAAATGAAGTGGTGGTGAAAGGAGTGGTTAAAGCATGTTCAGGATGTCGTCTTCGGTCAATTCCCGGAACAAGGCTTCGATTTCCTCGTCGCTCAAATCGTCAAACCGGATGTCCTTAGCTTTTTGAGGAGTGGTTATTGGAGGCGGTGCTGGCAAATCTTGTTTGGGTGCAACAGGGCGCGCATTTACCGGAGGCGCGGCAGCCTGAGTAGGCAATTGTTGGGCCAAAAGCTCTGGCTCGTACTCGTCTATGTGTTCGAGGATGTATTGTTCTGTTTCGTCGGCGTCCAACTCTACTGGCGGGGCAACCACTATTTGTGGCACCGCCGATTGGGTTGGCCGAAAGAGCCATACAGCGACAAGCAGCAGTGTACAAGCAGCGGCGGCGGCCACGAGGAAACGCGATGAGCGAAACAGTGTGAAGAGGGTAGGAGAGTGCGCCTTTTCCGGCATAAGCCCTTCCGTGCGCAACCGGTGCAGCATACGCTCCGGGAAGTCCTCGAAGTACCCCTCCGGCACGTGGGGGCTGCGGTCGGCAGTTCCCTCGGCCTTGAGTTGATGCAACTGGGGGCTCATTTCCTCCAGTTCCTTCAATAGTCGTTTTTTTTCGTTGTCGGCAGACATGTGGCGTTTGTTGTGGCGTTTTTTAAGGTTACTCTTTTGGACGAAAAACGGCTTCTATTTTTTTGACGGCGTGGTGAAACGAGGCTTTGAGTGCACCTACGGAGGTGTCAAGTACTTTTGACATGTCCTCATAAGGCATTTCCTCAAAATAGCGCAGATTAAACACGATGCGTTGTTTTTCAGGCAGTTCGCCAATAGCAATGTGCAGTCGGCGATGCAAATCTTCCCCGTCAAACCATTCATCGGCAAGGAGTTGGCGCGACGGACTGCCTTCGGCGTCGTCGAGCGATTGTGTGTGTCGGCGGTTTTTGGATTGTAGAAATGAAATGCTTTCGTTGGTGGCGATGCGGTAGAGCCAGGTGTACAGTTTAGATTTGCCTTCAAACTGGCCGATGCCCCGATGCACTTTGATGAGCGTGTTTTGCAACACGTCATCGGCGTCGGTATGATCCTGCACCATGTATCGGATGTGCCGGTACAGGCGTTCCTGGTACCGGGCAATCAACAGGCGGAAAGCACGCTCGAACGTTCGTTCGTTGCGCAGCAGTTGTAGCAGCTCATCGTCGGTCAATTCAGCACTTTTGGTGGTCACAGGCGGGTTGAGCAAATCGTTTGGTGCATAAGACGGAAGTGGGCGCGAGGGGTTTAATGCAACGGTAAAATTAACAATGGTTGTGGCAGAATCATTTATAGGAAGTGATTTGTAGGCATCCCCATTCTTTTTTTTGCAAATTGGACGTCATTTCGGTAGTTTTTTTACACCCATCAGAGCAGACTTGGTGTAGCCCAATGCAAATGAAAATATATTGTTTAACAACTGCTGCAGGCAAAGTCGGGCGATGGGATGGTATTTTTCTCCATGGAAGCAAAGTCTGTTGATTTTCAATTCCGTATCACTTTTTCGCTGGCCCCTTGACATTTGATTGTAATTGGTTTAATTTTGTGCTTGAAAGCCTTACTATGGCAAATAATCCACATTTTTTTCAAACTAAACCAAGCACAACCGTGAAGTCCCTAACTTTTTGCAATCCCAAAATTATTTTCGAAAAAAAGTGCGTGCTGCCCATGATGGCCACGCTTGTGTGGATTCTTTTATGTGGAAACACCGCACATGCGCAATCGGAATGTCAAAATCCAATGGTACTGCCTCCACCGGTAGACCCCACGCAACTGTGGGTTGGTGCAGATAAAACCCTGTATGCTATTGGGGAGACGATTTCTTTTCGGATACAGTCCCCAGTGGACGGGCCTTGCATATATACCATCCAGGAAGACCGGTATTTACCCATTTTACAAACCGACACGGTTAACCTGGTGGCTAATGTGGAATCTACCGTTGCTTTCGCGCTTGACCATCCCGGGTTTTTGATGTTTACGGTCAATCAAGGTGGTCCAAATGCAGTGGCTGGCGTTGGGGTAGACGCCTGCAACATAGAACCGGTCGCTTATTGGCCAGATGATTTTGACCATTTCTGGGACTCTCTGAAAACCGAACTGGCGGCCGTTCCCATCAATCCCCAGATCACCATGAACCCCGACTTAAGCAATGAAGCGCAGACAACCTACAAAATGGTGCTCGACAACATTGACGGAAAAAAGGTGTATGGCTGGATCAGCATACCCAATTGTCCCGGGCCCTTCGGTGCCATGCTCACGTTGCCCTCCTTTGGTTCAGGGCCAATAGGGCCGAGTAACTTTGATGCATTTGACGGTATCATCGGGGTTTCGGTCAGCATACATGATTACGATTGCGAGCTATCGACGCCGGATAGCATTGCGTACGCACCAAAGGATCATTTTTTCAAGCGCCACACCAATTATTACAAAGCGGCTATTTTGGGCTGTCTCCGTACGATTGATTATATTTTTACGCGGCCTGAGTTCGACGGGGTGCACATGGCCGTGACGGGGGTTAGCCAGGGCGGGGCACTGACACTGATGACCGCAGGCCTGGATGCGCGGGTGAAATACATCAGCCAGGGTGTGACGGCCATGTGCAACCACGCTGCTTTTGCGGCAGGCCAATCGAGCGGTTTTCCGTATTGGTTGCGGGAAGGATTGCAAATGGGCGGAGACGAGACAGCACTTATCAAGGAAACGGGGTATTATGACGCTGTTCATTTTGCCCGGAAATACAAAGGTCCTTCGTTTAACTTTGTAGGATACAACGACGATATTTGCCCGCCTGCCTCTGTTTTTGCGGCTTACAACACGATGCCGGGCAATAAATCAATGTTTCACAGCATCAATACGGGCCACGCCAATCCGCCCAACTATTGGCCCGATCGGTTGGCCTTTTGGCAGTCTCAGGGCATACCATATTCGAAATATTACGCCGGATGCCCGACTGTGCCACCTGCAGATACCATTGCGCCGGATTCCGTTCAAGCGTTTGTAAACAGTTATGCTGCTAAAGACAGCCTGATTTTTACGTTTAAAGCCACGGGCGACGACCTGAACGTCGGCACAGCCTATCGATATGAAATTCGGTACAGCGACACTCCACTCGACGAGGTTAACTATGCCGATGCTACCCCCGTTGACGTCGACTTCTATCCATTTGTCGCTGGAGAAGATCAGGCGTATGTGCTGACCGGGCTCAATCCGGGGACGACTTATTACCTGGGCATAAAAGCCATAGACGAGGCCGACAACGTTGGTCCTCTTGCCGTGGCCCAAGGCACTACGGTACCTACTGTGGATGTACAATCGCCAACGTTTCATCAAATACGGGTATACCCTAACCCGGTGCATTCAGTGCTGTACATCAGCCAATTAAAGGACGTGGTTGACATAAGTTGCTTCAACATGCTGGGCGGGCTCGTGATGCTGAGCCAAGGCGTTTCTTCAGATTTATCGATTGATGTTTCCAGC
>Ga0247841_10004912_pt1 | contig 22281 bp, 17 predicted proteins | sample LaCruzMarch2015__2_FD_192410 | JGI IMG/M metagenome (GOLD analysis project Ga0247841, IMG submission 192410) | Freshwater microbial communities from meromictic Lake La Cruz, Castile-La Mancha, Spain - LaCruzMarch2015_18m | ecosystem: Environmental > Aquatic > Freshwater > Lake | place: Spain... | reverse complement strand
AGGGCCAGGTCTTTGGAATGCGAAGTGGCTATCATGCTCCTGTGGTAGGCCTGCAGGATGGGCACGTAGCTGAGGCCGTCGTACATCAGGCTGCTGTAGGCCTCGTCGCTTATCAGGTAAATGGAGGTGCTCAGCTTCTTCTCTTTGCGCGCCAGCACCTGGCACAACTGTTTGACGAACTTCTCGCTGTAAACCACTCCCGTCGGGTTGTTGGGTGAATTGATGATCACGGCCTTGGTCCTGGCGCTAATCCCCTTCTCCAGCAGGTCCAGGTCGGGCAGGAAATTGCCATCGGTGGGTATGACCACCGTTACCCCGCCGTGGTTGTCGATATAGTTATCGTATTCCATGAAATAGGGGGCGAACACTATGACCTCGTCGCCCGGGTTCAACACGGTCTTGAGTATCACGTTGATGGCGCCGGCCGCGCCGACCGTCATGATGATGTCCTGGAAGGCGACGTCCATGTTGTTTTCCAGCGAGACCTGCTTTGCTACCGACCTCCTGGTCTCCTCGTACCCGGCATTCTCCATGTAGCGGTGCATGCCCGCCATGGGGTTATCGCTAAGCTTCCTCAGTACGTGTTTGAACTCGGCGGGGGGTTCTATGATGGGGTTGCCCAGCGACAGGTCGAAGACATTGTGCTCGCCGTGCTTCTTCTTGAGGATGGCGGCCTCCTCGAACATGCGCCGCACCCACGACCCTGCCGCCATGCGCGTGCGGACGTTATCAGATATCGACACCGGCTGCTGCCTCCCTTCCCGCTGCAAAAGCGCGTTTATTCAAATCCAGTATCCTGGCCGGCAAATGCCGGGCGATGCTCTTTTCCCACTGTGCATCACTTATCTCAAGTGGCAGGAAGCGGGATAAATATCCCAGCATGAAGATATTCAGCGTGCGTATGTCTCCCAGGCCGGCCACCTGCTCCGTGCCGTCGACCAGGTGGACCGCACCTGTCACCGCGCGGAAAGAATTGAGTATGGCCTCGTCAGCCGGGTATAACTGTGTACCCAGCGAAATGGAGAGCGGGGGTATGGCCAAATTGTTGATGATCGCGGTGCCGCCCGGCTTCAGGTAGCCCACCCACCTGGCGGCCTCCAGCTTCTCAAAGGCCAGCAGTATGTCGGCTTCGGGGGCATTGATCAGGGGGGACCACACCTTTTGGCCGATGCGCAGGTGACTGGTCACGCTGCCGCCCCGCTGCGCCATGCCCAGGGTGTCCGTCTTCTTTACGTCCATCCCCATGTCCAGCGCCGTGTCGCCCAGTATATCGCTGGCAAGCACAATGCCCTGTCCGCCCACCCCCACCATTAAAATATCCTGCTTGCCCCCCTGCATGCTCATTATCCTGCCTTCCCCTCAGCGCTGATGGCCTTCCTCGCGCAAAGCTGCTGGCAGATGCCGCATTCGTCACCCATGCAGGCGCCGGCCTCGATATACACCTTGCCCTCCTTTTTCTGGATGGCAGGGCAGCCGATCATCAGGCATACTCCGCAGTCGTTGCAGGTGTCCTGGTCGACCTGGCGCTTGTTCTTGCGCACCCTGTTGGTGATCGCGCACTTTCCCCTCACGAGGACCACCGAAAGCTGTCCGCTGCCCAGGGCCGACGTTATGGCGGACCTGACGGATTTGATATCGAATGCATCCACCACCTGCAGATTCTTTACACCCGCGCCCTCGACCACTTTTGCGATGTCCACCTTCTGGGTCGCTGAACCCTGGGCGGATTTCCCGGAGCCGGGATGGTCCTGGTGGCCGGTCATGGCCGTGGTGCCGTTATCGAGGATGACCACCGTTATCTTTGCATCGTTGTAGACGGCGTCGATGAGGCCGGTGATGCCGGAGTGCATGAAGGTGGAGTCGCCGATAACGGCGGCCACCTTGCTGCTGACACCGGCCTTGACCAGGCCGATGGCCTGGCCGATGCTGGCCCCCATGCAGGCCGTGGTGTCCATGGCGCGCAGAGGCGGATAGGTGGCAAGGGTGTAGCAGCCGATGTCGCCGGTGATGATAAGGCCGGATTCCTTCTCGGACCTGCCGCTGGCATCCAGTATCTTTGCTCTTTTCCCGATGGTGCTGAGCACGAAAAATGCGCCGGCATGCGGGCAACCCGCGCACAGCAGGGGAGGGCGTCCCGGAAGGTTGCCGGCGGCAACCGCTGCGGCTGCCGGGGCTGCCGGGGTCATGAGCTCTGCCTTGACCGCTGCATGGCGCACGGCGCCGGTATTCAGTTCGCCGAAGTGGGGAACATGCTTCTTGCCCTCGACCCTGATGCCCATGGCCTTGATGGTGTCTTCCAGGAAGGGGTCCAGTTCCTCGATCACAAACAGCTTCTTCACCTGCCCGGCGAAGCGCTGGATGAGCCGTGGGGGCAGCGGGTAGATCAGGCCGAGCTTGAGCAACGAGGCCGCGGGGAACACCTCCCTGGCGTATTCATAGCTGACTCCGCTCGTTATGATGCCCGTGCGGCCGTCTCCTTCGATTAACTGGTTGAGCGGGGTCACCTCGGCCAGTTCGGTAAGCTCGGCCATGCGCCTGTGCATGTGGGGCACCCTCAGGCGCGCATGCCCGGGCAGCATGACATATTTCTCCACGTGGTGGTGAAAATACCTGTTCCTTTCCGCCCTGTCCGCTCCCATGTCTATCTCAACGACAGACTTGGAATGCGCCACCCGGGTGGTTATCCTGAAAAGTACGGGGGTATCGTATTTCTCGCTGATTTCATACGCTGTGGCAATGAAATCGTAAGCCTCCTGGCTATCGGCGGGCTCGATCATGGGTACCCGTCCCAGCCTGGCGAAGTGCCGGTTGTCCTGTTCGCCCTGGGAACTGTGTATGCCCGGGTCATCGGCTGAAACTACCACCAGGCCGCCATGCACACCTGTCGTCGCCGCCGCCATGAAGGGGTCCGCCGCAACGTTAAGGCCCACGTGTTTCATGGAAACCATGGTCCTGGCGCCGGCGTAGGAGGCGCCCAGGCCAACCTCCATGGCTACCTTTTCGTTGGTGGACCACTCGGCGTAGAGGTCCTTGAATTTGGACAGGTTCTCGAGTATCTCAGTGCTGGGCGTTCCAGGGTAGGCCGTAGCCACCCTCACACCGGCGTGGTATGCGCCCATGGCTATAGCTTCGTTGCCCGATAACAGTTTACGGATTTTGCTCATGATTGACCCGGCACGGGGCGTATTAAAATTTGAAGCCTAATTATAATGGCGGGAGGCGGTTAAGTTCAAACCCCTGCCGCGGGGTCAGAATACCGGCGGCTTCTTCTTGAGGGTTTCGATCAGCCTGTCCAGGGGGATGGCCGCCAGCGTGAGGCTTTGCAGTCCCCCCGCTGAGAGGTGGATTGCCAGCTCGGCCGCCTTTTCATTGTTGGGCGCCTCGATTACGTGTACAAAGTCGTACTGTCCCAGCAACGCGTACTGTGACAGTATCTTTACCCCCATGTACTCGACTTCCTTATTCAGCTCCTTAAGCCTTTCAGGATACTCCTCGATTGCCTTCCTGCCGTCACCGGTCAGGGTTGAGAGCATCAAATATATGGCCATATCTTCCTCCGCGTTAATAATTAGCCGGTTGCCTGCACAATGTAATGTACCCGGTACGGTTTTGCCGGGGTAACGTTATTTTATCATTTAACGGTTCAACTTGTTACACGGGTTTAAACGCGAATTTGCCGCTGTTGAAGAGCTCAATGCAGGTATCCACTGCATCCGGATCATAGAGTGTGCCCCTGCCGTTTAATAACTCCTCAAGTGCCTTATCAATGCCCATTGCCGGCCTGTAGGGGCGGTGTGAAGCCATGGCTTCCACTACATCTGCCACAACCAGGATTTTTGCTTCCAGCAGCGTGTTCTCCCCCTTTATCCCGTCGGGATATCCTGAGCCGTCCAGCCTCTCATGGTGCTGCAGGACGGTATTTGCGACAGAACATGGGAAATCCATGCCCTTGATAATATCGTAGCCGCTCTGTGAATGCGTTTTTATCAGGCCAAGTTCAATTTCAGAAAGTTTTCCCGGTTTGCTTAGGATGTCTAATGGAACATACATTTTCCCGATATCATGGATTATTGCTGCCGTCCCGAGTTGCTCAATGAGGGTGTCTTCCAGCTTCATTTCCCTGGCTATAGCGGTCGCCAGGTCGGCCACTTTCTGCTGGTGACCTGCCGTATAAGGGTCTCTCAGTTCCACGATCTTGACCATGGTGTTGATGGCGTCGTTCAGGGTCTTTTTGGTAGACTCATAGCTTTTTATAAGCTTTTCTTCAACCAGTCTGCGATCTGTGATGTCCCTGGCCTCGCCCAGTATTGAAACCGGCTTGCCGTCGCTGTCCCTTATAATACTGAATTTATTTTCCGCCCAGAAAGTAGTGCCATCCTTGCAGCAATATTCCATATCGAATGTGGTAGTGGGATTGTATTCTGTGTCAGCTTCCACCCTGGCTATAAACTCCAGGGCCACTTCGGTAGCCACTTTTAAAGAATCCGGCGTGACGTGCAGCTCCAAAGGCAGTTCCAGCATTTCCTGCTCGGTGAAGCCGGTTCGTTTTATCACGGAGGGACTGACGTATATATTATTCAAGTTCATATCCATGAGCCATATAAAGTCGGTAGTATGGTCTGCCAGCAGGCGGTACTGCCCCTCACTTTCACGCAGTGCAGATATCACCTTCCTTCGCTCGGTGATATCTCTTACCTCGGCCAGTATGGATACAGGCTTGTCGTTGTCGTCCCGCACGATGCCGAATTTGCTTTCCGCCCAGAAAGTGGTGCCGTCCTTGCGGTAATACTCCAGTTCCAGTGTGGTGATGGGATTGTAGCCCGGGTCGGTCTCGATCCTTGGTATGTCCTTAACATACGTTTCCATCACCAATTTGAGCGACTCCGGTGGGAAATGCTTCTCCAGCGGCAATTCTCTTATCTCCTGGGAGGTGAAGCCGCGCTGCTTTTCCCCGGAGGGACTCTGGTATATAACCTTGAAGTTCATATCCATCAGCGCCACAATATCTGACGTATGCTCTGATAATAAACGGTATTGTGACGTACTATCTCTCAGTGCTTCTTCCACCTGCTTGCGCTCGGTGATATCTTCAAAAACTATCATTATTGTCTTCGGGTTGCCCTCTTCATCGGGTAGTATTGAGGAACTGAGTTCCAACCAAAATTGCTGTCCATCTTTTTTATGGCTGATGAGTTCCAGGTTTCTTATGGTCTCCGCTGCCTGAAGTTTTTCCATGTTATTGAGAACGCTTTCGTAGTGTTCAGGGGCTACCATATCCATAACGTTCTTGCCTGTTAAATCATCTGCCGCATCAAAGCCGAATACCTCCAGCGCCTGCCGGTTGTGCATAATAATGGTCCCATCCAAGTCCATGAGTCCTATGGCATCAGGTGAAGTTTCAACGAGGCTTCGATATAAAGCCTCGCTCTCCAGGATCATTCTCTCGGCCGCTTTCCGGTTAGATATATCATATAAGATAGCGCTGAACCCGGTGATTTGACCGCCGATTATCACTGGTTCAGGATTGCTGTGGACCCAGATACAATGGCCACCCTTGCAGATCAGCCTGAACTCAAGCAACTCACTGATCCTGGCCCCGCTGGCTGCTTTAAGGAACTGTTCCATCAGGGGTGGTAAATCATCTTTGTGCAGAAAATCGGCAAAGGGGCGGCCCGCAATATCCTCCCTTGAATAACTTGTCAACTGGCAAATCCTGTCATTGACAAAGGTTATAATCCCTTCCATGTCAATGGTCGCTATTCCCGCACCAGCCGTTTCCACCAGGCAGCGATACCTCTCCTCACTCACCCGCAGCGCCTCTGCTGCTTGCATGCGTTTGATCGCCAGTCGTGCCATGTATAAATAGGGTTTCAGGATATAGTCCGGCACCATCGGCAGGCTTGCCGGCAAATATGCCGTGCAGACACCTGCAATATCCATACCATCGCTTACGGAGCATGCAACGATCTGTTTACACCCGACAGATTGCATGAAAAGGTCAGAATCATCCTGGGATATAACCCCCACGGAAAGTTCGTGTATATCTTTGAACCTCCTGATAGCCTGATTGAGGAGCTCTTCCCTCATATCCTGGCTTATAGGCATCTGCATATCAAATAACTCAGGCCCGAAGATGGCGTCAACTTCAGACCTGGCAGCCGGGTCGGCTGATAATGAAACAAGCTGCAAAGTCTGTTTTTCCGGGTTAAAAACCGTGAAAGTCGCGGCAATAGAATCGGTGAAAAGGCGGAAGGACTCTGCAACCCTGTTGAGCAGGTCTTTCAAGTCAGAGGCCTCGTTTAGCAGGATGGAAATATCTTTGAGTTTAATAGCGTAATCCGCCAGCAAATGCTGGGTCTGCTCGCTATCTGTCAGGTCCCGCTCTAAACGTTTTTCCCCGGTTATATCACGGTTGCCGCCGCGTACACCGAGGTACTTGCCGTCAGTGCTAAATACTTTCTTGCACCTGTGGCCGATCCAGACTTCGTCACCATCGCGCGTAACGATGCGGAAATCCACGGGGTTGCTTGTCCCATCAGTGGCAAGTGCTTCCTTTCTGTGGCTGAGAAGTATATACCGGTCATCCGGGTGTATTATCTTCAGCATCAGGTCCGGGTCTTTCAGGAAGGCTTCCGGCTCATAACCCGTGTGGGATTTACAGCTCGGGGAAACATAGATGTAGCTTCCCTCCGGGGACATCCAGTATTCCCAATCGCGGGCGAAATCAGCAACGGTCTTGTATTTCTCCACCAGCAACTGAAGCTCAACCTGGTGGACCTGTAACTCGTGCATGAGCTTATCCGGGCCGTGCTTTTTCAGCGGGGAAGTTTTACCTGCCGGGCGGGCCACTTTCTTCCCGGACTCAGCCCTCAGTTTTCGGCTGCTGCCCTCCCTATCTTCCGGCTTCGTTTTGCCGGCCCTGCCTGCTGTATCCCCGGGTTTCCTCATTTTGCCGTTTGCCTCCCCTCCGAATTCTATAATACCCGAATATCCAATATATTACTATACTTTTGCCGCTGCTTACCCCCGGGACTTGACAGGTTTGCAGAATTTTATAGTAATATAATATACTGTTTGGGATTTGCCGCTGAGGCAGGCAATATATCAAGTAAAATAGATGCACGCTAACAAATATATCTACCGAAAGTGACTCTGGCTGAGCTGCCGGATCTTCCCGGCGGCACTGGAGTCACGAACCCGCCCCGGCTTAATTCACAATCCCCTGTTGTCCCCGTGTTATTAATATTAGTGGAGGTATATCTATGAAAAGGACGGCGTTTATGCAGGCTATTATAGCGGCGCTGCTGGTTTTGACACTGGCAGCCGCCTGCGCCCCCGCACCTGCGGCACCCTCGGAAAATACTTCGGCCACATCCGCAGTCACGGATAACAAGACGTACGAGTTGACCTATAGCGTTTTCTTCCCGCCGGTGCACAAGAATGCCATACTGGCCCAGAAGTTCGCCGATGAGATAAAGGCACGCACCAATGGCAGGGTCAAGATCACGGTATTTCCGGGCGGCACCCTGACCAAGGCACCGCAGGTATACGACGGAGTGCTGAACGGGCTGTCCGACATGGGTATGTCGGTTGTCTCCTACACCGTAGGCCGCTTCCCGGCTGCCGAGATGGTGGAACTGCCGCACGGGTACCTCAACGGCTGGGTGGCAACCAAAGTTGCCAACGATTTTTACAACGAGTTCAAGCCCAAGGAATTCGACAATGTCCACGTGCTTTACTTTCACGCCCACGGCCCCAGCGTCATATTCTCTACCAAGAAGCCGGTCAATAAACTCGAGGACCTGAAGGGTATGGTGATCAGGTCCACCGGGGTCGGCTCCACGATTATCGAGGCGCTGGGCGGCAAGGGCTACGGGGCTGCCCAGGGCGAAGCCTACGAGCTCATGTCCAAGGGGACCATCGACGGCAGCTACACCCCGCGCGAGACCCTGGAGGGATGGAAGCAGGCCGAGGTGGTCAAGTACGTCACGCAGTGCCCCGAGGTGGGCAGCACCGCCAACATGTACGTGGTCATGAGCAAGGACAAGTGGGACGGCCTCCCGCCCGACATCCAGCAGGTTTTCACCGACGTGAGCAGCGAGTTCATCGACAAGCACGGGAAGACCTGGACCAACTACGACATATCAGGGATGAATTTCTTCAAGACTTTCGACGGCCGCGAGGTGATCGGACTTACCCCTGAGGAGTCGGCCAGGTGGGTGCAGGCCACACAGCCGCTCAAGGATAACTACATCAAGGAAAGGGAAGCCAAGGGGCTGCCTGCCGGCCAGTATGAAAAATACCTGGCTGAAAGGGCGCAGTACTGGGCCGGCAAGTCACCCACCGACCAGCAGTGCATCGACTTTGTCCAGACTGAGTTCGCAAAATAACCCGGTTTTACGAGATATTGCATCCGGGGCGAAATGGCTTGACCACCCCCGCCAATAACTATGTTTAACAGGTTTGAAAAAGCAGTAACCAGCATCGCGGGCTGGCTTAACTGGGTGGCCCTGGCCAGCCTGCTGGTCATGGTCGTCCTGGTGCTGATAGACATCTGCGGAAACAAGTTTTTCAAGGTGCCGCTCACGGGCGGCATCGAACTGGTAAGCCTGCTCAGCGTGGTAGCAATCTCCTTCGCCATCGCACAGACCCAGGTCGCCCACGGCCATATAGAGGTCGAGATGCTGGTGAGAAAATTGCCCCGTATACCGCAAAAGGTGATCTCCACCGTAGTGCATTGCTTCAGCATACTTCTTTTCATAATCCTGGCCTGGCAAAGCTATACCTACGGTTTGTCCCTGCAATCCGGCGGCGAAGTGTCCATGACTTTGCACATACCTTATTATCCATTTGTCTGGGGGCTGGGGTTTTGCAGCCTGGTGGTTGTGCTGGTGCTAATCATGCAGATGGTCAAGATGCTGAGGACGACGTAGCTATGGATAATATACTGATCGGGGTGCTCGGCGTAGTCATCCTGGTCATAATTTTCCTGCTGCGCATGCCTGTGGGCTTTGCCATGGCCTTTGTCGGGCTCATCGGTTTCAGCATCGTGGTCACCCCGGCGGCGGGCATGAACCTCGTTGCCCGTGACTTTTTCGATATCTTTTCATCGTATTCGCTGACCGTCATACCCATGTTTACCCTGATGGGATGCATAGCCTCCGAGTCCGGCATGAGCCGGCGCCTTTACGATGCCGGATACGTTCTTTTCAGCAAGTTCCCGGGCGGATTGGCCCTGGCCACAGTGATCGGGTGCGCGGGTTTCGCAGCTATCAACGGCTCGACGAGCGCCACCGCCGCCGCCATGGGCAAGGTATGCATCCCGGAGATGAAGCGATACAAATACGACGATTCCCTGGCAACCGGTATCGTGGCCGCGGCGGGCACGCTGGGCATTATGATCCCGCCCAGCACCATTTTTATCGTCTACGGCATACTCACGGAGCAGTCCATCGGCAAACTCTTCATGGCGGGCGTCCTGCCCGGTTTGCTCATAGCCGGCCTGCTGATGGCTGCCGTTGCCATCATCTGCAAGTTCAACCCGCGGCTGGCGCCCGCAGGCGAGGCGTCCACCTTCAAGGAGAAGATGGAGGCGCTCACCGGCATCATCGAGATGCTCTTTCTCTTCTGCTTCGTAATACTGGGCCTCTTCTTCGGCTGGTTCAGTCCCACCCAGGCGGGCGCCGCAGGCGTGGCCGGGGCCGTTATCATCGGGCTTATAACCAGGCAACTCACGTGGGCAGGCTTAGTCAACGCACTCAAGGACACCGTGCGCATCACCTGCATGGTCATGGTGATCGTGGCCGGGGCCACTGTTTTCGGTCATTTTATCGCCATCACCACCATACCCATGATGCTGACTGATTGGGTGGCGGCGCTGCCGTTGCCGCCCGTTGCCATCATGGGCGTAATCGTCATTATCTACATTATCGGCGGGTGCTTCATGGATTCGCTCGCCCTCATCACCCTGACCATACCCATCTTCTACCCGGTGGTGCTGGCGCTGGGCTTCGACCCCATCTGGTTCGGCGTCATCATAGTGCTTGTGACCGAGATAGGTGTCATCACGCCGCCGGTGGGATTAAACGTGTACGTTATCAAGGGGATCGCCCCTGATATACCGCTCGAAACAATATTCAAAGGCATCACTCCCTTCCTGGCCGCCCTGGTGGTGGCTGCCGTCATATTATTGGCCTTTCCGCAGATCGCCACATTTTTACCCGGCCTGGCAAAATATTAGGCGGGTCACCTGTTGTGGAGTAATGTGAAGAGTTTATGATCACGATACCGGAGATGCTGGCAAGAAATGCCAGGATGTATCCTGACGACTGCGCACTGGTCGAGCTTAAGCCTTCCCTTAATTACCGCCGGGAGATAACCTGGCGCCGGATGGATGACGAGGCCAACCGTGTTGCCAACGCGCTCATCGGCACAGGCGTGAAAAAGGGCGACCGCGTCATCCACTGGATGATGAATTCCATCGACTGGTTAATCGTCTATTTCGGCATATTGAGGAGCGGTGCATGGGTGGTGCCGCTCAACTTCAGGTTTACAGGCAGCGACTTCCTTTACTGCGCGGAGATATCCGGGGCCAGGTTCATGATAATCGGGGAGGAGTTTGTCCAGCGGGTTGACTCGGTTAAAGGGCAACTCCAGGGAGTGGAAAAAGTTGTCGCCCTGGGCAGTGGCCTGCCGGGATACATGACCGGGTACAGGTCCTGGCTTGAGGGGTGCTCCACCACCCAACCCGTCACCGATGTTGGACCCCACGAGGGCTGCAGCCTGTATTTTACCTCGGGCACCACGGGCACACCCAAGCCCATACTGCTGACGCACGACAATTTGAGGTGTGCCGCCATAACCGAGTATGCCCACCACGGCCAGCAGAAATCGGACAATTTCGTGATCATCCCACCCCTCTACCACACCGGGTCCAAGATGCACTGGTTCGGCAGCCTGGTCACCGGCGGCAGGGCAACGCTGCTGGGTGAAATCAGCCCCCGCAATATACTTGAAACCGTGCACAGGGAGCGCGGCACCATCGTGTGGCTGCTGGTGCCCTGGGCACACGATATCCTGGTTGCGCTGGAGGATGGTAAGGTCAGGAAGGAGGATTATGATCTCAGTTGCTGGCGGCTGATGCACATCGGGGCGCAGCCTGTGCCCCCCTCGCTGGTCAGGCGCTGGATGGAGTTCTTCCCCGGTATGCAGTACGACACGAATTACGGCCTGAGTGAATGCAGCGGCCCGGGATGCGTGCACCTCGGCGTGGAAAACATACACAAGGTGGGGGCCATCGGTAAGGCGGGGTTTAACTGGGAGACTAAAATAGTCGATGACAAAGGCGGTCTGCTGGAAGCTGGCAAAATAGGTGAGCTGGCGGTGAAAGGCGACGGTGTGATGAAGGAATATTATAAGAACCCCGAGAAGACAGCTGAGACGTTGCGCGACGGCTGGCTGTTGACCGGCGACATGGCTACCGTGGATGGGGACGGGTTTATCCACCTGGTGGACAGGAAGAAGGACGTCATCATCACGGGTGGGGAGAACATCTACCCGGTCGAGGTGGAGGACGCCATCCATAACCTGGACGCGGTAAACGACGTGGCCGTCATTGCAATACCTGATCACAGGCTGGGTGAGATCGCGGTGGCCATAGTGGATGTCAGGGAGGGCGCAAGCATAAGCGAGGCTGAGATCATCGGGTACTGCAGGGAAAACCTGGCCCGGCACAGTGTGCCCAGGAAGGTTATATTCGACAAGGTGCCCCGGAACCCTACCGGTAAAATAGAGAAACCGGTACTCCGGGAAAAATACAAGCAGGGCGCTGCCGCCGGCTGACAGCCCGGCCTGTTGCCTTCCCCCGCACAAATGCCCGTTCCGGCCCTAACTTTGTGAAATGTGAACGTATTGGTATATAATTTTACCTTCTGGAGGGCATTTTGCTGAAAAGTCATAATTGCGGTCAATTGCGCGCTGCCAACGCCGGGGAAGAGGTCACGCTGGCCGGCTGGGTGCACAGGCGCAGGGACCACGGCGGGCTGATATTTATCGACCTGCGCGACCGTGAAGGTATCACGCAGGTGGTCTTTAACCCCGAACTTTCCCCGGACATACATGCCACGGCCAACGGGCTGCGCAACGAGTACGTAATCCAGGTCGTGGGAAAGGTGTCAAAACGGCCGCAGGGGACGGACAACTCCAGGCTGCCCACAGGTGAAATCGAGGTACTGGCCGGCAGCCTGAAGGTATTCAACGCTTCAAAAACACCGCCGTTTTACATAAATGAAGAAGTCGATGTCGACGAATCGCTCCTGTTGAAATACCGCTACCTGCACCTGAGGCGGGCGGGCATGCGCGACAACATGCTGCTGCGGCACCGCGTCATCAAGTACATGCGCGATTTCCTTGACGACAGGGGCTTTGTGGAAGTCGAGACGCCCATCATGATCAAGAGCACCCCGGAGGGGGCGCGGGACTACCTGGTGCCCAGCCGCATACACGCCGGGAAATTTTACGCACTTCCGCAATCCCCGCAGATGTTGAAGCAGTTGCTCATGGTGGCCGGCATCGAAAAGTATTATCAGGTGGCGCGTTGCTTCCGCGACGAGGACACCCGGGCCGACAGGCAGCCGGAATTCACACAACTCGACATTGAGATGAGTTTTATCGATGAGGAAGATATCCTTACGTTGCTGGAGCAGATGTTTACAGGGCTGGTGGAGACCGTCAAGCCCGACATGCGCCTGATCAAGCCGTTCCCCAGGATGTCCTACGCCGAGGTGCTCGACAGGTACGGCACGGACAAGCCGGACATACGCTTCGGCCTCGAGTTGAAGGACATCTCCGACATCGTGGCGTCCAGCCCGTTCATTGTATTCAAGTCGGCTATACAGGACGGCGGCATGGTCAGGGGCATCTGCCTGCCCGGCTGCGCCGGCTATTCTCATAAACAGGTCGAGGAACTTACCGAGATGGCCAAGTCGTGTGGTGCCAAGGGGCTGATCACGCTGGCCTGGCTGACCGGTGAAAAAACGGAGACCCCCGAGACCGCCAGCATCGAAAGGATCAAATCGGTGGCTGCCAAACACCTGGATATCGGCCAGTTGCGGCAGATACTGGGCAGGCTGGGGGCCAAGCCGGGCGACCTGTTGCTGATAGCGGCGGGGGCCGCGGCCACGGTCAACAAGGTGCTCGACGAACTGCGGCGGGAGATGGGCAGGCGCCTGGATATGTGCGACCCCAACCTGATGGCCTTCCTTTACATCACCGATTTCCCCCTCTTTGACTGGAACAGCGAGAGGAAAATGTGGGATTCCACCCACCACCCCTTTACGGCGCCCTTCGAGGAGGACATTCCCCTGCTGGACAGCGAACCGGGCAAGGTGCGCGCCCGCCACTACGACATCGTATGCAACGGTTACGAGCTTTCCAGCGGCAGCATCAGGATACACAACCGCGACATGCAGGAGAAGATATTCAGCATACTCGGTTACGCCCGTGAAGAGATCGAGGCCAAGTTCGGCAGCTTCCTCGAAGCGCTGGAGTACGGCGCGCCACCCCACGGCGGAGTCGCCCCCGGCATCGACCGCTTCGTTATGATGCTGACCCGCAGCAAGAGCATCAGGGACGTCATCGCATTTCCCAAGAACCAGGCTGCAGTGGACGTTATGACGGACGCGCCCTCCGGTATATCAGATGAGCAACTCAGGGAGTTGAACCTCAGGATAATTGACCCCCAACCGTAACATGCTTCTTTTTGAAGACCGATTTTGCAATGTTATAATTACGCAAGGTGAAAGGCTGATATGAAGACAACAACAGAGAAGATTGAGAACTGCCAGGTTGCCCTTAATGTCGAGATGGAGGGCGCCGAGACCGACAAATACATGGTCATCGCCCTCGAGCATTTGACCAGGAGGGTGGTGCTGCCCGGGTTCAGGAAGGGCAAGGCCCCCGCCTCCCTGGTCGAGCAACACGTGGGAAAGCAGGCCATCATGCAGGAGGCCCTCGAGCACCTGGTGCCCGAGGCCTACGAGGAGGCCATCAAGGCCGAGTCTATTTTGGCTATCGACGAACCTAAGATAGAGCTGGTGCAGCTTGACCCCATTATATTCAAGGCCATAGTGCCCACCAAACCAGAGGTCACCCCGGGCAATTACCGCGACATCAGGCTGGAGATGGGTAAAAAGGAGATAGGCGAGGACGATATCAAACAGGTTATCGAGCAGCTCCAGTTGCAGTTCGGCACCCTGGTGCCGGCCGAGAGGGCGGTCCAATTCGGGGATATCGTCACAATCGACATCGAGGGGAAACGGGGCGAAGAGACCATCCTGTCGCGCAAGGATTCTCCCTACGAGGTCAACCAGGGCGCCAAGTATCCCATACCCGGTTTCGCCGAAAAGCTAGAGGGGATGGTCAAGGACGAGGAAAAGACTATTGACCTGGCATTCCCGGAAGATTTTGAGATCAAGGAGATCGCCGGTAAACAATATTCCTTCAGTGTGAAAATAAAGGAGGTCAAGGAGAAGAGCCTCCCCGAGATCAACGATGATTTTGCCAAGAATGCCGGCAGCGAAGATTTGGCTGAACTGAAGGGAAAGATAAAGGAAGGCCTGCAGGTGCGGGCTGACGAGGGCCTTAAAAAGGAGTTTGAGCACAAGTTGGTCACCGCGCTTATCGAGCAGAGCAGCATAGATTTCCCGCCTGTGCTGGTCGAGAGGGAAGTAGACCACATCATCAATGAAGAGTCCAGGAATTTTCCCGACGGGGTCAAGGGATTAGAGGCTTACCTGGTCAACGCCAAGAAGACCCTGGAACAGCATCGCGATGACCTCAAGCCGGCTGCATCCGACCGCGTCAAGGCCTACCTGGTGACAAGCAAGATCGCCGAACTCGAGAACATTACAGTCAGCGACGACGAGGTCAACGAGTCAATCGAGAGGATGGCCGGACAGGAGCAGGGCAGGGAAGAAGAGGTGAAAAAACTCTTCAATCAGCCGCGGCCGCGCGAATCGCTGAGGGACATGATAGCCATCAACAAGGCCATGGATTTTCTGACCAAATTGGTCACGGGGCAGGAACAATAATAAAATCAGGAGGTAACCACATGGAAAGGTCGCCACTTAACATAATACCAACGGTCATAGAGAGCAGCGCCAGGGGTGAGCGCTACATGGACATCTACTCCCTGTTGCTAAAAGAGAGGATCATCTTCCTGGGCACGCAGGTAGACGACCAGGTAGCCAACGTCATAGTCGCGCAGCTTTTGTATCTTGCCAGGGAGGACCCCGAGAAGGACATCAGCATATATATCCACTCGCCGGGCGGGGTTGTCACCGCGGGCCTGGCCATTTACGACACAATGCAGCTGGTCACGCCGGACGTTTCCACTATCTGCGTAGGGTCGGCCTACAGCATGGGCACGGTACTTCTGTGTGCGGGGGCAAAGGGTAAAAGGTATGCCCTGCCCAACTCCACCATCCACATGCACCAGGGACGGGCCGGTACCCAGGGACAGATAACAGACATCAAGATCGCCGCCAAGGAGTTCGAAAGGCTGGATGAACTGGTGGCCAACATACTTGCCAAACACACCGGGCAGTCGCTGGATAAGATACAACAGGATACCGACAGGGACATCTATTTCGATACCAAGCAGGCAGTGGAATACGGCCTCATCGACGATGTGCTGGCACCGGCGGCCAAGAAAGACAAGAAGTAGCTACCGGACTATCTCGTGGTCTATCTCCGCGGTGAGGTCGTAGCCGGGGATGGGCCGTCCACGGCTGTCGGTCAGTTTTTTGCTGCCGTCTATCTTGATGCTTCCCTGGCTGAACGAACGCAGGGTGTGGATGATGAGCGGCGTCTCCCTTACAAACCCGCTCTGCCTGATCATTTTGAACAGCGCGTTACCCTCGCCCTCGGTCTGCCTGACCTCGTCCACCGTGCGGTCCCCCAGCGCATCCCACAACTCATCGAACCGCCCTCCCCTGATGGGGTAACTGCAAAACGAGATAACGGGGCCCCTGTCCAGTTGCGGCGTTACCAGGTGCATCATAACGCCCGACCCAGGCGCCCTATCTGCCATCAATTGCCAGATGACCTCCTGCCAGGTGCCCTTGGGACCGCCGGGCAGTGCCGGGTGGAGGTTGACCATGTTGAACCTGCCGCACATCTCATGGCCCACGATCAGCATATAGCCGGCCAGCAGGCAGATGTCCACCTTGAAGCCCTCCAGCGCGGCCATGACCTGCCGGTCATATTCGAGGCGCCACCCGGGCAGTTCCCCGTCCTTCACCCCGACCTGTTGCCGGAAGCTGTCGGCGAATTTTCTTACTGAAATGGTCACCAGCGGCAGTCCGTATTGCGCAACCCCGGCCAGGAAGGTATCCGTCTTCTCTGACTCCCCGGGTTCACGGCTGCAGAAGACGAACTCGATGCTGGCATCAAGCCCACCGCTGCGGATAACCGATACCACCGTGTCCAGCAGCTTTTTGGAGCTGTCCCCCCTCGCCGTAGAAAACCACCCGATTCTCAGCATCTCCTCTACTCCCGCCTGCCCCGCTTGCCCAGCCTCGCCGTGGTGGTGATGAAGTGTACCAGCGGGCTGGATTTACTGCCGTGAAATGTGGCTGCCGCCAGGGAGGTTAAGAATTCCCGGGGGGTATCGAAATCCGCCATCTCTATGCAAACACAGCCTATTTCGTGGGGACTGTGGCTATCAGATCCGTAGCTGATCAGCTTGCCGTGCCTGCGGGCCAGGCTTCGCGCCTTCTCTTCGGCCCCGGGGAACAGGCTGCGCGAATTGAATACCTCGATGATATCAACCCTGTCCGCCAGCTCCTCCAGCATCTTCTTATCGCGGAAGGCGGAGGGCCTGACACGGTCATAGGGGTGGGGTATGCAGGCCAGGCCGCCCTGCCCGCGGATGCGCTTGATGACCTCGTCCACGGGGATCCTGTCAGGTATATCTTCACTCAGGAACATGCCCATTATTTCGCCGTAAGGGGTGCGCACCTCTTCACAGATTATGACCTTGAAAGGTGCCATTTTGCTGATTTCCATGGCCCCCAGCGTGGTCCCGTGGTCGGCCACCGCGATGCAATTAATGCCTTTGGACTGGCAGGCGCTGATCAGCTGCTGGTAGGACATGTAGGAATCAGCCGAGTGTTTGGTGTGGACATGCAGGTCGGCCTTGATCAAGGGTCAGACCCTTTCCAAATATTGGCCCGTCCTGGTGTCAACCTTGATAGTATCGCCGGCGTTGAGAAAAAAGGGTACCTGGATGGTGATGCCTGTTTCCATTATGGCCGGCTTTCCGCCCGCGCTGGCGGTATTGCCCTTGAAGCCGGGACCGGTCTCGGCGATCTTGAGTTCGACAGCTATTGGGAGGTCCACACCGATGGGGACCCCCTTGTGCGTGAGCAGCTCCATGTTCATATTCTCTTTGAGGTACTTGACGGTGTCGCCCATCAAACCCTTGTCCACGGCCGTCTGCTCGTAACTCTCGTTGTCCATGAAGTGATAGAGGTCGCCGTCGCTGTAGAGGAACTGCACCTGCCGCCTCTCGAGAAAGGCCTTGGTGAATTTTTCGCTGGCCTGGAACGATTTCTCCACGATGTGACCGGCTTTGACGTCCCTCAGCCGTATCCTGATCTGGGCCGAGCCCCTGCCTATTTTGATGTGCTGGAAATCCAGCACCTGGAACAGTTGCCCATCCAGTGTGATGGTGATACCTTTCTTCAGCTCACCTGCGTCAATCATAATGTTTTACCTCCATTCAAGCGGGATGCCTTTCCCGCACCGGTCAGGGCCAGCACTTTGCCGCCGGCCATGGTCACTGTGTCCTCGATCCTGACACCGCCCCACCCGGGCAGGTATACCCCAGGCTCGATAGTAAAGACCATATCCTCCACCAGGATATCATCGCTGGTTGGCCCCAGGCGCGGCCCTTCGTGAGCGTCGAGCCCGATGCCGTGCCCCAGCCCGTGGCCGAAGCAGTCCCCGTAGCCAGCCTTATCAATCATACCACGAACCAGGCCGTCAGCAGCGCCCGCGCTCATGCCCTCCCTGATCAGGGTGATGGCCGATGCCTGTGCGCCCAGCACTGTATTGTAAACGCTGTTGAACCTTTCGTCACCCCTCCCGATAATATAGGTGCGCGTCATGTCGCAGCAGTAGCCGCCGCACCTGGCCCCCATGTCGATGATTATGGGTTCGCCTTCCGCGATTACCTTGTCCGTCGGTATTGCGTGGGGCATGGCCGAGTTTGGTCCCGAGGCTACGATTATCTCGAAGGGCAGCGGTTCGCTACCCTCCTGCCTGATGCGGCTCTCGATCTGCCAGGCCAGCTGTTTCTCGCTCATGCCTGCCTCAATTGACGGCACAACGTGTGCAATGGCACTGTCCGCCATGGCGCAGGCCCTGGTGACAAGGGCCAGTTCATCTGCGTCCTTGACCGCCCGCAACGGCTCAGCCGGGCTTTTAATGGGTATGACCTGGAACTCAACCACGCTTGCCTTCGCCGCACGGCAAACGGACTGGTACGTGGTCAGTGAAAGGTGATCGGACTCGACTCCCAGCCTGCCTATATCCATGCCGGTCACCAGGCCGGGCAGCCAGGCGCCGACATCTCCCTTTATATGCAAAATCTCGAAACCGGGTGACTGCTGCCGGGCCTGCTCAACGTAGCGGAAATCGACCGCCAGGCAGGCCCTGGAGGGTGAGATCACGAGCCAGCCCGCGCTGCCGCTGAACCCGGACAGGTAGCGCCTGTTGCTGGCTGAGCCGATAAGCGCGCCGTCGATCCCGTTTGCAGCGAAGCTGTTGCGAAATGAAGATAGTCGGTTCAAACTTTTGCCCCCGGCATCAGTACGGGCGTCCAACTCCGCAATCCATTGCGTCAGGCCTTCTTTTTAGTGGAAGGGTTGGTTTTGCGCGGCCCGAAAATCTTTCTGGTTGTCTTACACGTGGGGTATTTGGTGCAGGCCAGGAATTTTCCGTAGCGCCCGGTACGTATAACCATGGCCTCCCCGCAGGTGGGGCACTTCTCGTCGGACGGCTCCGGCGCAGGGCCGCGGTTGACCGTTAAATTCTTCTTGCCCATGCAATTGGGGTAATCCGAGCAGGCCCAGAATTTCCCGAAGCGGCTTGATTTCAAAACCATGTCCTTCCCGCACTCGGGGCACTTCTCATCGGAGGTTATGACCACTTTCTGCAGTTGTTCCGTTGCCCTGGCCAGGTCTTTCTCGAAAGGTGTATAGAACGATTTTATGACGGACTGGCGGTTCATCGTCCCCTTGGCGATCTCGTCCAGTTCCGTTTCCATCTTGGCGGTGAAATTGTAATCGATGATGTTAGGGAAGTTGCTCACCAGCAGGTCGTTGACAATGATGCCGATGTCCTCCGGGCGCAGCTTGCCGCTGTCCTTGAAAACGTACTCCCTGTCTATTATGGTGGAGATTATGGGCGCGTAGGTGCTGGGCCTGCCGATGCCCTTTTGCTCCAGTGCCTTGATCAGCGTCGCCTCGGTGTAGCGCGGGGGCGGCTGGGTGAAGAACTGCTCGGGGAACAGGTCAACCAGGTTGAGCGGCTCTCCTTCCTTCAACTGCGGGATGGCCTCCGCCTTGAAGTCATCGAACTCGTCTTTCTCCTCGTCGCGCCCCTCGGTATAGAGCGCCATGAAGCCGGGAAAGCTCAGCTTGGAAGCCCTGGTGCGCAGCAGGTAGCTGACCCCGTCTTTTTTACATTCAGCCTCTATGTCCACGGTCAACGTATCGAAGAGCGCCGCGGACATCTGGCTGGCCACCGCCCTCTTCCAGATCAGGTCATAAAGCTCGTACTGGTCCTTGTTGAGGAATTTCTTGATACTGGCCGGGTCCCTGTGCGCCCTGGTCGGCCGTATAGCTTCATGCGCTTCCTGCGCCATCTTGACCTTCTTGGTGAAATGCCTGGCGGTCGTGGGCAGGTGCTTCTTGGTAAAGTTGGCCGCTATGTAGGAGCGTATCTCCTCGATGGCGGAGGCTGCTACGTTGGTCGAGTCGGTCCTCATGTAGGTAATCAGGCCGGTGTCGCCTTCTTCGCCGATGGGCAACCCCTCATAGAGCTGCTGGGCGATGACCATGGTCTTCTTGACCGTGAAATGCAGCTTGCGCCAGGCCTCCTGCTGCATGGTACTTGTGATGAACGGTGGCGCCGACTGGCGGGAGACCTCTTTTTTCTGTATCGATTTTACCGAGTATTGTGACACGCGCAGGGCGGCCATGACGCTTTCGCAATGGGCGGTGTCCGGTATATCCAGTTTGCCGCCCCCGGCCAGGCCTACGAACGAGACCCTGAAGGGCACGTGTTTCTTGGCCTTCTGCGCCAGTTCGGCTTCAATAGTCCAGTATTCCACCGGGACAAACTGCAATACCTCTTTTTCGCGATCGACGATCAGCCTGACGGCAACCGACTGCACCCTGCCGGCTGAGAGGCCCTTGAGGACCTTCTTCCACAGCAGCGGGCTCAGCTTGTAGCCGACCAGGCGGTCGAGTATGCGCCTGGCCTGCTGCGCATCAACCATCTTCATATCGATGGCGCGGGGGTTCTTGAAGGCATGCTCGACTGCCTCCTGTGTGATCTCGTGGAAGGTAACGCGCCTGAGGGGGATATTGTCCTTCTGCAGGTTGGCAGCCTTGATCAGGTGCCACGATATGGCCTCGCCCTCCCTGTCGGGGTCTGTGGCCAGGTATACGGACGAGGCGCTGTTGGCAATGTCCCTGATCTCCTTGAGCACCGCCTTCCTCTCCGGGATATTCTTATATTCCGGTTCGAAGTCGTTGTCGATCAATATGCCCAGCCTGTCGGCAGGCAGGTCACGCACATGCCCCATGGACGCGCGGATGACGTAGTTCTTACCCAGTATTTTGCCCAGGGTCCTGGCCTTGGCGGGCGATTCAACGATTACAAGTTTTACAGCCATATCACTCTCAATTAAATGTTTTTTTTATTTCAGGCGGGTGCTCAGCGTATAGGTCATGCCGCCTGTTTGCCTGACCAGGCCGTTTATTTCCATGATTGCCAGGCAGCTTACCACTGTCGATGCATCCAACCCGCTGGCCCGGCATATCTCGTCGACGTGGGCCGGTTCGCTGGAAATGTATTTCATTATAATCGATTCATTCCCGGTTGGGGTAAGTGCATCCTTCATTTCGATCTGACGGGCAACCACCGGCAGCCGCAGTTCATCCAGGATGTCGACGTGGTTCCTGACCAGCTTGGCGCCTTCCTGGATCAGCCTGTTGGGTCCGCGGCTCATCCCTGAAAGTATGCTGCCCGGCACTGCGAATACCTCCCTGTTCTGATCGAGCGCAAAGCTGGCTGTGATGAGCGCTCCGCTCTTGTCACCGGATTCCACAACCAGCACGCCGAGGCACAGTCCGCTCATAATCCGGTTGCGCCGCGGGAAATTCTCCGGCCTGGGCTTCGTGCCCAGCGGTTGCTCGCTCACCAGTGCGCCGTTTTCCAGAATGTCCTTGGCCAGCTTGAGGTTCTCCGGCGGGTAGACGATGTCCAGGCCGCAGGCAAACACCGCGACCGTACGTCCGCCCGATTCCAGAGCCGCCCTGTGAGCGATAGTATCGATGCCCCTGGCCAGGCCGCTTATAATGGTTATGCCGTTGAGCGCAAGGTTCCCGGCGATATCCTCGGTGACCTGCCTGCCGTATGATGTGGCCTTCCTCGTGCCTACTACGGCCACGCTTTCAGCATCTGCGGCGGCCAGTTGACCGCGGACGTACAGTACCGCGGGGAAATCGTGAGTTTCCTTGAGAAGCGCCGGGTAGTCCGGAGATTCAAAGGTGATTACCCTGACCCCGTACTTCTCAACCAGGGACAGCTCCTTTTCCAGGTCTATGCCCGGGCGGCAGGCCACCAGATTATCGGCGGTGGCGGCGTCAAGCCCGGCTTTCAGCAGCTCAGGGCGCGGTGCCTTCCATGCGCTCTCAAGTGATATGAAATGCCTCTTGAGTAAAGACAGCCGCACCTTGCCGATACCCGGTACCCTGGTGAACCCGATCCAGTACTTGATTTCTTTATCGTCAGGCATATAAATCGAGGTATTTTAACACAAGCACGGGGGGCTGCAAGAAAAGGCGGTGCGCAAGGCTAATCGGCCGGTTGGGCGTCTATCAGCTTCTTGATCTCGGGGATGACCGCCACCGCCGCCTTGTACCCAGCCTCGATCGCCTCCGGTCCGCGGTGGAATTCGTAGATTTCGATATTGCTCACGTCCGGCTC
>Ga0247841_10004910_pt1 | contig 22290 bp, 18 predicted proteins | sample LaCruzMarch2015__2_FD_192410 | JGI IMG/M metagenome (GOLD analysis project Ga0247841, IMG submission 192410) | Freshwater microbial communities from meromictic Lake La Cruz, Castile-La Mancha, Spain - LaCruzMarch2015_18m | ecosystem: Environmental > Aquatic > Freshwater > Lake | place: Spain... | reverse complement strand
TGCGCTTTTTTTAAACTTGATTATGATTCTTGGAGGGTTAGGTTTATTGCCGTTAATTTTCCCCGGGATTTCCGCGACTTTAACTTTACCGGGTATTGCCGGTATTGCTTTATCTTTAGGTATGGCGGTTGACGCTAACGTTTTGATTAATGAACGTATCAGGGAGGAAATTACTGCCGGCAGGAATTTACGCACGGCTATCAGTAATGGTTACGCGCGTGCTTTTAGCGCGATCTTTGATTCCAACTTGACTACTTTGATTGCGGCATTTATGTTGTTTCAGTTTGGTACTGGCCCGATTCGTGGTTTTGCGGTTACCTTAACAATTGGTTTGTTGGCCAGCATGTTTACGGCGATTTTAGTTACCCGGGTGATATTTGAGCTGGTGCTTAATTTGGGCTGGATTAAAAATTCTTTACCGATGCTTAAATTAATCGGAGAAACTAAATTGGATTTTATCGGTAAGCGGAAAATATTTTATGCAATCTCAATTATTGTAATTGTTGTCGGGCTTTTTTCATATTTTAAGCAAGGCCCGGCAGCTTACGGAATTGATTTTGCCGGTGGGCAGCTTCAGGAATATAGTTTTAAAAATCCTCCAGCAATGGATAGGGTGCGTCAAGTGTTGAAGGATATAGGTTTGCCGGATGCTAACATCCAGCAGTTTAAGGATAACCCGAAGGTGGTTTTGATTAGGACCTCGGAAGATAAGAATCAGCTTTTAACGAATAAACTTAAAGAAATTTTTCCGGACCAGGATATTCAAATATTAAGGATTGAACGGGTGGGTCCGGTGGCGGGGAAGAATCTTAAAGATAAGGCAGTCTTGGCGTTGTTCTGGTCTTTAATTGCTATTTTGGTCTATGTGAGTTTCAGGTTTAAGCATGTTAATTTCGCGGTGGCGGGCGTGATTGCTCTTATTCACGACGTGCTAGTGGCTTTGGGGTTTTTAGCGGTGACTAACCGGGCGATTGATCTTTTGAGCGTGACCGCTTTTTTGACGATCGCGGGTTATTCGATTAACGACACGATTGTAATTTATGATCGCGTGCGTGAAAATGCGCGTCTTTACCGAAAGCTTTCCTTAAAAGAATTAATTAATTTAAGCGTAAATCAAACTATGGGCCGGACAATACTTACTTCCGGAGTTACGCTTTTAGTGGTTATTTCTTTTATGCTTTATGGTGGCGAGGTGCTGAATAATTTCTCCTGGACTTTATTTGTGGGATTTATTTCTGGTGTGTATTCCACAGTTTTTATTGCTTCTCCTTTGGTGCTTGCTTGGAGTCGTAAGAATATTAAATAACGGTAAGAGGGACACTAGATTAAAAGATGGTGATAAAGGAACGGTTTCCTTAAGGAGGCCGTTCCTTTTATACTTATAATATGTTATTTAGATCACTCAAAATATATCTCAATCAAGAACTGCCTTTAGAAACATTTTCTTCCTCCTTAATTGATTTTGGTTATCAGCGCCAGGAGCAAGTTTCCGCGGAAGGTGATTTTAGCCGTCGGGGAAATGTTTTCGATATTTTTCCGGTTTCTTTTGAGTTGCCGATTCGGATCGAGTTGGATAATGAAAAAATTTCCTCAATCAAAGCTTTTGATTCGGCCACTGGCTTGAGTCTTTGGCAGCATAATATTGTAATTATGCTGCCTTTTAAAAAATATTCAGGTGTGCGGCGAGGCCCGGTATTTCGTGAAGAATTTCCTTTAAAGAATTTTTTGGATCTGCATGTTGGTGATTTTGTGGTGCATAGTCAACATGGCGTGGGTAGATTCCAGGGTATAGAGAAAATAAAAATAAAAGGCACAGCTTCTGATCATTTGGTAATTGAGTATGATCGTAATGAAAAACTTTATGTGCCGATTAATGCGATGCATTTGGTGCAAAAGTATATTGCTTTTTGCACGCGTAAGCCAAAATTATATCGGTTAGGTAATAAAGAATGGCTTAAAGTTAAGGAACGCACGCGTAAGGGCATACAAAAATTAGCTTGGGAGTTATTGAGTTTGCAGGCGATACGTTTGGCGAATGAGGGATTTAAGTTTTCTGCGGATACGCAATGGCAGTTGGATTTTGAGAAAACATTTCCATATCTAGAAACTCCGGATCAGATTAAGGCAACTTTCGAGGTTAAATCTGATATGGAATCGACTAAGCCCATGGATCGACTGCTTTGTGGAGATGTGGGGTATGGAAAAACTGAAGTGGCGATGCGCGCGGCTTTTAAAGCGGTGATGGATAATAAACAGGTGGCTTATTTGGTTCCGACTACGATTTTAGCGGAACAACATTATAAAAATTTCTGCGCGCGTCTGAAAAATTTCCCGATAAATGTGCAGATGCTTTCTCGTTTTAAAACCAAGGCTCAACAGAACGAAATCATTAAAATCTTACACCAGGGTGGTGTGGATATTATTATTGGCACACATCGGTTGCTTTCTTTGGATGTGAACTTTAAGAATTTGGGTTTAGTAATTGTTGATGAAGAGCAGCGGTTTGGCGTTAAGGCTAAAGAACAGTTGAAAAAACTTAAAAATAATATTGATTTTTTGGTGCTCACTGCGACGCCGATTCCGCGTACTTTATATATGAGTTTGATGGGGGCAAAAGATTTTTCGGTGATTAATACTCCTCCCCAAAATAGGTTGCCTATTAAGACGGTTGTGGTAGAATATGACTCGGATTTGGTTACCCAAGCAATTGGGCGTGAGTTGGCACGTAAGGGCCAGGTATTTTTTCTGCACAATCGTATTTTAGATTTAGAAAAGGTTAAGGAAAAAATTGCCAGAAATTTGCCTGTCGGCGCGCGGATTAGCATTGCTCATGGCCAGATGCCGGCAAAGCTCCTGGAACAAATAATGGCGGATTTTATTTCCGGAAATATTGATATTTTAGTTTCGACAATGATTATTGAGTCCGGAATTGATATTCCAAATGCCAATACAATTATTGTAAATAATGCGCAGATGTTTGGATTAAGTGATTTGCATCAACTGCGTGGTAGGGTGGGTAGATTTAATCGTTCTGCCTATGCTTATTTTATGATTCCTAGTAATCATCGACAGACTTTAGAAGCTGACGCGAAAAAAAGGTTGCAGGCGATACAAAGCAATAGTGATTTGGGCGCAGGTTTTAATATCGCTATGGAGGATTTAGAGATTCGTGGGGCGGGTAATCTTTTGGGGCAAGAGCAACACGGATTTATAAGTGCGGTTGGGTTTGATCTTTATTGTCGTTTATTAAAAGAAGCCATCGCTAATTTTAAGAAAGCAGGTGTTTTTGATGAAAAACATAATTAGCTTTTTGTTTTTATTGGGTTTGGTTATTTTGCCTGTTGGTAGTCTTTATGCTGAAGATAAAGTGATCGCGGTGGTTAATAATGAGATAATCACGCAAAAGGATTTGGTTGATTTTTTAAATTTTATGCGTTTACAGTATTCTCGGCAGCTTCAAGGAAAAGCTTTAGAGGAAAAATTAGGTTCGATGAAAAAAGATTTATTGCAACGCTTAATTGAGGATCGTCTTATACTGGCGCAGGCTAAATTAGATAAGGTCGTTATTGATCCGTCAAGGGTTAAGTCTAAAATTGATGAGGTCATGAAGCGTTATGGTTCGGAATCAAATTTTGAGGCTGATTTAGCGAAGCAGGGATTGGTGCGCGCAGATTTAGAGAATAAGATTAGAGAACAGATGCTAATGTATAATCTTGTTGAACAGAAGGTGCGTGGTAAGGTAGTCATCCGTCCGGATGAGATTACTTCTTTCTACGCCGAAAATAAGCGGGAGTTTATGAAACCTGAGGAGCGGATTTTAACTTTGTTTATTTTACAGGATGAGTCAATGGCTAAAACAGTAAGTTATCAGTTGCGGTTAGGAAAAAAAGTAGAGGAGTTGGCGGCAAGATACGCATTTACTACGGATAAGCTCTCTGCGTTAGCTGGAGAGCAGTTACGTCCGGAGATTGATGATACGGTATTTAAATTGGGACTTAATGAAATTTCTAATCCGGTTAAAATTGACAAACAATATTTTATTTTTAGGTTAGATGATATTATCGGAAGCCGACAGTTAAATCTCGTACAGGCACAGGATAAAATTCGAGCATATTTATTTGAAAAGAAATTACAGGAAGAATTAGCGAAGTGGTTAGATGAGCTTAAAAAACAATCCTACATTAAAATCATCGAAAATTAGAGTTGGGCTGACCATTGGTGACCCCGCGGGCATTGGACCGGCGATTACCTTAAAAGCACTTAAGATATTAAAAGGTAAGGCGGATTTTACGGTTATCGGGAGCAGTTTGGTATTGGCAAAAGCGGCTAAGCTTTTAAAGATTATTCCGGAGCCAGTAAAGTTAATTGATTTAAATAATGTTAGCGGAAAAGAATTCAAATTTGGCAGATTAAATGCGCAAAATGGTAAGGCTTGCCTGGAATATCTTGATGTAGCTTTGGAGCTACTTAAAGAAAAAAAGATTGATTGTTTAGTTACTTGTCCGATTTCGAAAGAAGCGATTCATTTGGCGGGGTCAAATTTTTCTGGGCATACTGAATATTTGGCCAAACATACAGGATGCCGGGATCTGGTAATGATGTTAATTAATGATAAAATAAAGTTTAGCTTAGTAACTCGACATATTCGACTGTGTGATGTTTCTAGAATGTTGACTCGAGAAAGGTTAGAAAGTAATATTTTAAATACCGTTAAAGGTTTAAAGAATTTGTTTCTAATAAAAAAGCCAAGATTGGTAGTTTGCGGGGTTAATCCTCATGCTTCGGACAATGGGGTAATTGGTACAGAGGAACAAAATATAATTATTCCGGTAATCAAGAGTTTAAATAAAAAATTAGGTAGCTTGGTAATTAATGGGGTGCTTGGGGCTGATTTGGCTATTTCTGCGGCAGCTAAAGGAAAATTTGATTGTGTAATTGCTGCTTATCATGACCAGGCTTTAATTGCTTTAAAATTGACCGGTTTTGATAGCGGGGTAAATCTTACTTTGGGATTACCTTTTTTACGTACTTCTCCGTTGCATGGCGTGGCTTTTGATATCGCCGGTAAACCTGGTCTTGCTAATCCTAATTCTCTTGTTTCTGCCATAAAACTTGCCATAAAATGTACATTAAACCAAAGAAAAGCTTAGGGCAGAATTTTCTGATTGACAGAAATATCCAAAATAAAATAATTCGCGCTTGTAATTTATCTAATGAAGATATTGTTTTAGAAATTGGTTCCGGCAAGGGGGATTTAACGGTAAGCCTCGCTCAAAAAGCAAAAAAAGTTTATGCCTTAGAAATTGACGAACGGCTTCATCCATTACTTGAGATGGGATTAATGAAGCATGATAATTGCCAGGTGATTAAGGCGGATATATTAAAATTTGATATCAGTAAGTTTTTACATGAAAATCAAATAAAACAAAAAATAAAAGTAATTGGCAATATTCCTTATTATATCTCTAGCCCAATTATCGAACACCTTATTGAATATCGGAAGGATATCAGCGTTGCTTTTATAACTGTACAAAAAGAGTTTGGCCATAGGACAAGAGCTGTGGCGGGATCAAAAGCATACAGTTCTTTTAGTTGCTTTGTTCAGTATTACTGTAATTGTAAGATTCTTTTTGAAATTAAAAGAAATAGTTTTAAACCTGCGCCGAATGTTGATTCTTGTTTTCTATCTTTGGAGTTTAGAGAAAAACCATCGGTTTTAGTAAAAGATGAAGAAATGTTATTTAAATTAATTCGTACTGCTTTTAATCAAAGAAGAAAGACCTTAAGAAATAGCTTGGATGGTTTGGTGGATCAAAATCGTTTAAATAATTTTCTTAAGAAAGATAATATTGATAAAAATGTGCGGCCAGAGAACCTTACTTTGGAACAATTTGCAGATTTAAATAATTGTTTAAATATTTAAAAGTGAGGCACGGCTTTAGTTTAAAAACTTGAGTGATTAAATAAGTAAAAAATAACTTGACAAACATCTGGTCTTAGTATAAAATCTTGTACTTACGTAAATATCTATTGATTCAGCACTAAAACTAGTAAGTTTATATTAAAAAGAAAGAGTATTGAATAATTTCTTAATGGTTTTTTTTTGTTTTATAGCTTGACCGACAAAGCGAACCCGTTATTGCTGGAGTAGCTCAGTTGGTAGAGCACGTCCTTGGTAAGGACGGGGTCACGAGTCCGATTCTCGTCTCCAGCTTACTAAAAAAATATGCGCGAAACTATAACATTAGAATGTACGGTTTGTAAAAACAGAAATTATACGACGAGTAAGAATAAAAAGTTGCATCAGGATAGGCTGGAGCTTAGTAAGTTCTGTAATTCCTGTCATAAGCATACCCCGCATAAAGAGATTAAATGAGGCTAGGCCTTATGGAGCACGTAAGTGCGACATAAGGCCTTAGCCGAATTTATCCCGATGGTGATTGTGAGTCGGGATTAGATAGTAATTTAGGGGCGTCGGTTAATGGCAAACCAACGGTCTCCAAAACCGTGACTGCAGGTTCAAGTCCTGCCGCTCCTGTGGTTTTAAAAGAGCAAGAGCGGTTAAGATATAAAGAGATTTAAAGTTATGAATATTTTAGCAAAACCAATAAATTTTTTTAACGAAGTTAAAAGTGAATTAAGTAAGGTTTCCTGGTCAACGCGAAAAGAATTGTTGGCTTCTACAATTTTAGTTATTACAGTTACGGGAATTTTAACAATTTTTATTGGGATAGTAGATCTGGGGTTGTCCAGATTTCTAACTGTGGTTTTTAAATGAAGAATTGGTACGTAGTTCATACTCAAACCGGAATTGAAGAAAAAGTAAAAAAATCGCTAGACAAGCGGGTTGTGGCTGCTGGGTTAAGCGAGCTAATTTCTAACGTGATTATTCCTACGGAGCAGGTTTCTGAGGTACGGGCCGGTAAAAAGAAGATTACGCAGAGAAAATTTTTTCCGGGGTATTTATTAGTTGAGATGGATCTTGGTGAAGAGACCTATCTTTTTGTTAAAAATTCTCCTGGGGTTACTGGTTTTATCGGATTAGGAAGGAAGCCGGTTCCGCTTCCTCAGGAAGAAGTGGATAGTATCCTTAAACGCACTAAAGAAACCGCGGCTAAGCCCTCACCTAAAATAGTTTTCCAAAAGAGTGAACAGGTTAGAGTTAACGAAGGTCCTTTTTTGAATTTTAACGGAACAATTGAAGAGGTTTATCCTGAAAAAGGGAAAGTTAAGGTAAGTGTTTCTATATTTGGCCGTTCTACGCCGGTAGAATTAGAATACTGGCAGGTGGAGAAAGTATAACCATGGCAAAAGCAATTAAAGCGCAAATTAAGTTACATGTTCCAGCAGCTCAGGCTAATCCGGCACCTCCAGTTGGTCCGGCATTAGGCCAACATGGTGTTAACATTATGCAGTTTTGTAAGCAATTTAATGATCAGACTAAAGGCAGAGATGGGTTGATTCTACCAGTAGTGATCAGTGTTTATGAAGATCGGTCCTTTACCTTTATTATAAAGAGCCCGCCATCATCTATTCTTTTAAAGAGAGCAGCGAACTTGGCTAAGGCTTCAGGTATTAGTGGTAAAGAAACGATTGGTAAGGTGACTAAAAAACAGGTTGAAGAGATTGCTAAACTTAAACTGCCGGATTTAAATACTAATGATATGGAGCAAGCAATTAAAACTATTGCCGGCACCGCCCGTAGTATGGGTATTGCCATTGAAGGATAAAATATGAAAACGCAAAGCAAAAGATATAAAGAATCAGCTAAACAGGTCACGCCGGACAAGTTTTATCAATTGAAGGAAGCGGTAGCGATATTAAAAAAACTACCTAAACCGAAATTTGACGGATCAGTTGATTTGCATTTTAATTTGAGCGTGGATACTAAAAAGAGTGATCAGATGATTCGTGGTACAGTTGTGCTTCCTCACGGTACAGGAAAAAAAGTGAGAGTGGCAGTATTCTGTAAAGGTGAACATGAGCGTCAAGCCAGAGAAGCTAAGGCAGATTATGTTGGAGCTACGGAATTAATGGATAAAGTTGCTGCTGGATTTCTCGATTTTGATTGCGCTATCGCTACACCTGAAATGATGAAAGATTTAAGTAAGTTAGGTAAAGTATTAGGTCCACGTGGTTTAATGCCTAGTCCTAAGACTGGTACCGTGACTAATGATATTTCAAAAGCTATTGAAGATGTAAGAAGAGGTAAAGTTGAATTTCGTGTTGATAAACAGGGTGGGATGCATTTATCGGTAGGAAAAATTTCATTTAATGAGGATCAGATCAACGATAACGCTTCTAAAGTTATTGAAGCGGTTAATGAGTCTCGTCCGGTTTCTGTAAAAGGTAAGTTTGTTAAAGGTTTAAGCATAACTACTTCTATGAATCCTGGATTAAGGATTGTTTGTTAAAATGAAAAAAATCGGCCAATTAGTTAAGGAAACATCAGAGAATCGTATTAAGGATAATTTTAAAGCCAGCCAAGGTTTAATTATTGTAAAATACTCTGGAGTGTCTAGTCCGGATATGAGTATTTTAAGAAAGACACTTAAAGGTTCAGGTAGCGATCTTTTTGTAGTTAAAAATAGTATTGCGCGTAGAGCAATGAAGGAGTTGGGCTTAGAAGGATTAATTCCATCTATTCAGACGCCTTGCGGGATGATTTTCTTTAAGAGCGAACCAGTAGATACCTCCAAGATATTATGCGCCTTTCGTAAAGAGCATCAAAAATTGATATTAGAGGGTGGATTATTACAGGATAAGCTAATAACTTTAAAAGATATCGAAGTGATGAGTACTTTGCCTTCTAAAGACGCCTTAAGAGGCAAATTAGTGGTAACATTAAATACTCCGATTCTAAAATTAGTGGTTGTTTTGAATGAGTCTATAAAGAAGTTCGTATATTGTTTAGATCAAATAAGACAGAGTAAATCAAAATAATGTCCCCCTCGCGGGGCTCGGGGTAATTTTTCCCCAAGCACCAGAGGCTGGGGAAAAATGAGGAGGAAAAAATGGCAACTGCAAAATTGGAAGATTTAATTAAATCTATCGAGACGATGAGCGTGTTGGAGCTCGCTGATCTAGTTAAAGCTTTGGAAGAGAAATTTGGTGTAAGTGCGAATATGCCAATGATGGCTGCTCCTAGTGCTGGTGCTGCTGCACCTGCTGCGGCTGAAGAAAAAAGCGCTTTTACCGTAATGTTGGTTAGTTGTGGGGCAAATAAAATCGCTGTAATTAAAGAAGTGCGTACAATCACTAACTTAGGTTTGAAAGAAGCTAAGGATTTAGTGGATGCTGCTCCTAAAGCGATCAAAGAAGGTGCGAATAAAGAAGAAGCTGCGGAAATGAAAAAGAAATTAGAAGCCGCGGGCGCAACTGTAGAATTAAAGTAATTCTAGTTAATAATAAGTAAGTTTGAGTAAGTTTAAGTAAACTAAATAGGCTGAGGTTAGCCATAAGGGATATGATTAAACGAAAAAATTTCGCTAAGATTAAAGAAGTCTATGATTTGCCTGATCTTTTAGATGTTCAGCTAGATACTTATCGTGAATTTCTGCAGATGGATGTAGCCGCAGGAGAAAAGAAAAACCAGGGGTTACAGGAAGTCTTTGGTGAAATTTTTCCGATAGAAAATGCTGATCGTTCAGTAAAACTGGAGTTTATCAGCTATTCTTTAGGTAAACCCAAATATACTATGGGTGAGTCTAAGAATCGTTCATTAACTTATGCCGCTCCTTTAAAGGTAAAATTTCGTTTAACTACTCCTCATGAAACAAAAGAGCAGGATGCTTATTTCGGCGAAATTCCCTTAATGACTGAAACGGGAACCTTTATTATTAACGGTGATGAGCGGGTAGTGGTTAGCCAATTACAACGTTCCCCGGGAGTATCTTTTGAAGAGGAGTTACATCCCACCGGAAAGAAGATTTTTTATGGTCGGGTAATCCCTTATCGTGGTGCTTGGTTGGAATTTAAATATGACCTCACTGAAACAATTACTGCTTATGTTGATCGCCGCAGAAATTTTCCCGTAACTCAAATTTTAAGAATTTTAGGTTTTTCTGAAGATAGCCAGATATTTGCCGCTTTTGGTAAAGAATATCCGGAGATCGTGAATACTTTAAAGAAAGATTATACTAAAAATAAAGAAGAAGCATATCTTGATTTCTATCGTAAGATGCGCCCTACTGAGCCGGTAAACAAAGAGGCGGCTGAGGGCTTATTCTATAGATTATTTTTTGATCCCGCGCGTTATGATTTAGAACGTGCTGGGCGTTTTATTCTAAACCGTAAGTTAGGGATGAATGTGTCTTTAGAAAAAAGGATATTGGATTCAGACACCGTAATTAAAGTAATTGAATATTTGATTAAATTAAATGCCGGCACCGGTAAAATTGATGATATTGACCATTTAGGTAATCGTCGTGTAAAAAGCGTCGGGGAATTGGTGCAAAATCAGGTGCGTATCGGCCTTTCTCGAGTTGAGCGTTCAATTAAAGAAAGATTAAGCATCCTTGGTGAGTTTGATAATTTAAGCGTACACTATTTAATTAATTCTAAACTTTTGAGTAATCAGATTCGCGATTTCTTCGGGCGAAGCCAGTTATCTCAATTTATGGATCAGATTAATCCTTTGGCGGAAATGACGCATAAACGTCGTTTGAGTGCTTTAGGCCCGGGAGGACTTTCACGGGAAAGAGCCGGGTTTGAAGTTAGAGATATTCATCCTTCACATTATGGAAGGGTTTGTCCGATTGAGACGCCAGAAGGTCCGAATATTGGTTTGATTGCATCTTTAAGTTGTTTTGCGCGTATTAACACTTTAGGTTTAATTGAAACTCCTTATCGTAAAGTCGAAGATGGCCGGGTGACTAAAAAGTTTGAATATTTAACTGCGGATATCGAAGAGGATAAATTTATTGCTCAGGCGGATGTGCCTTTAGACAGTGAAGGCCGTTTTACAGATAAATTTGTTACCTGCCGCTATAAAGATGATTTTCCTAAGGTTCCGGGGAAAGATGTGCAATATATGGATGTTTCCGCCAAACAGTTGGTATCTGTCGCGGCTTCTTTAATTCCTTTTCTAGAGCATGATGATGCTAATCGTGCTTTGATGGGGTCAAACATGCAAAGACAGGCTGTTCCGCTAATGATTACGGAAGCGCCTTTAGTGGGCACGGATATGGAAGCTAAGGTTGCTCAGGATTCCGGAACCGTGGTTATGGCTGAGTCTAGCGGAAAAGTAACTAGTGTAGATGCTGCCGCAATTACGATTGGTAAAAAGATTTATCATTTGAAGAAATTCCTGCGTACTAATGCGGATACTTCCATAAATCAAAGGCCGTTAGTAAAATTAGGCGATGTCGTGGAAACTGATACTCCGATTGCTGATGGTATTGCTACTAAAGAAGGAGAATTGGCTTTAGGTAAAAATGTTTTGGTGGCTTTAATGCCTTGGAGAGGTTATAACTTTGAAGATGCTATTTTGATTAGTGAAAGATTAGTCAAGTTGGATACTTTCACTTCTATTCATATTGAAGAATTTGATATTGAAGCGGCTGAAACTAGGTTAGGGAACGAAGAGATTACGCGTGATATTCCTAATGTTAGCGAGGATGCTTTAAGAAATTTAGATGAAGAGGGGATTATTCGCGTTGGTGCAGAGGTGGCTGCCGGAGATATTTTAGTCGGTAAAATTACACCTAAAACTGATTCTGAACCCAGCCCAGAAGAAAGGTTATTGCGCGCGATATTTGGCGAGAAGGCTGGTGATGTGCGTGATACTTCTTTGATTGTTCCTCCAGGAGTTGAAGGGGTGGTTATTGATGTGCATGTTTTTGCGCGCAAGGATCGTGGACGTAAAACTAAAGAAGAAAAAACTAAAGAGTTGGCTAAAATTCGCGAGCTTAAAGCTTATTATAAGCAGGAAATTGAGTTTTTACAGATTGAAAAAACTTTACGTTTATCCCAAGTGTTAGGGATTGATAAGAAAAAAGTTGAAAAATTTGATCTTAGCGAGAATGAAGAGGCAAGAATTTTGGCGGCTTCTTTTGATGAGCAAGTGCAGGAACTTTTAAGTGAAGAGGAACAGGAAATTGAGAAAGTGCGCCGTGGAGATGAATTACCTACGGGTATCTTAAAAAGAGTTGTAGTTTATGTGGCCACGAAGCGTAAATTATCTGAAGGAGATAAACTTGCCGGACGCCATGGTAATAAAGGTGTTGTGGCTAGGATTATTCCTGAAGAGAATATGCCTTACATGCCGGATGGTACGCCAGTAGATGTGGTTTTAAATCCTTTAGGTGTGCCTTCACGTATGAACGTTGGGCAGATTTTGGAATGCCATTTAGGTTGGGCAGCGAATGCTTTGGGTATTAAGGTCAGCTGTCCGGTATTTGATGGGGCTAAAGAAGAGGAAATTAAAGAATTACTTAAAAAAGCCGGGTTACCGGAAGACGGTAAAATTACTCTTTATGATGGTTATACGGGTGAGCCTTTTGATCAGAGAGTAACCGTTGGATATATGTACATTTTAAAACTTATTCATTTAGTTGATGAGAAAATTCATGCTCGTTCTATCGGTCCGTATTCTTTAGTTACTCAACAGCCGTTGGGTGGTAAAGCGCAATTTGGTGGCCAGAGATTAGGCGAGATGGAAGTATGGGCGTTAGAAGCGTATGGAGCAGCGTTTACTTTGCAGGAAATGCTTACGGTTAAGAGTGATGATGTCAGTGGCAGAACGCGTATTTATGAAGCGATTGTTAAGGGCGAGCAGCGTTTAACTCATGGGACTCCAGAGTCATTTAATGTTTTAATCAAAGAATTACAAGGCTTATGCCTTGATATCCGTACAGAAAAGGCTAAATAATGGAAGAGATCGTCTCATTCGATAGTATTTCAATTAAGATTGCCAGTCCGCAGGTAATTAGATCTTGGTCTAAGGGAGATGTCAAAAAAGCTGAAACCATTAATTACCGAACACTTAAGCCGGAGAAAGATGGTTTGTTTTGTGAAAAGATCTTTGGGCCAGTGCGTGATTGGGAATGTAACTGTGGTAAATATAAAGGAATAAAATTTAAAGGGATTACCTGCGACCGTTGCGGAGTTACGGTTGATCGCTCCAGTGTAAGACGTGAGCGCATGGGGCACATTGATTTGGCGACATCGGTTACGCATATTTGGTTTTTTAAGGCGGTGCCTAGCCGGATGAGCGCGCTTTTAGATATTGGTTTAAGAGATTTAGAGAGGATTATTTATTACGAAGAGTACGTGGTGGTTGATCCGGGTACTACTCCGTTAAAGAAGAAAGAGCTGCTTACTGATGAAAAGTATCAGGAAGCTTTAAGTAAATATGGGACAAACTTTAAGGCTAAGATTGGCGCGGAAGCAATTAGTGAACTCTTAAAAGAACTCGATTTGGATGTGGTTTGCCGTAAATTTAGAAAAGACCTGGAAAAATCCAAAGATGTTTTAAATAATCGCAAGGCAATCAAGAATTTAAAGATCGTTGAAGATTTTAAGAAGAGTGGCAATAAGCCAGAATGGATGATTTTAGAAATCGTTCCGGTAATTCCTCCAGATTTACGCCCCTTAGTTCCTCTAGAGGGTGGAAGATTCGCGACTAGTGATCTCAATGATTTATATCGCCGGGTAATCAACCGCAATAATCGTTTAAAGAAGTTGATGGAATTAAGCGCTCCGGAGATTATCATCCGTAATGAAAAGCGTATGCTTCAGGAGGCAGTGGATGCTCTCTTAGATAACGGTCGTCATGGTAAGCCGGTAAATGGCGCCAATAATCGTCCGTTAAAATCTCTTTCGGATATGCTTAAGGGTAAGCAAGGCCGTTTCCGTCAGAATCTTTTGGGTAAGCGCGTCGATTATTCCGGACGTTCCGTGATTGTCGTTGGGCCGGAACTTAAATTACATGAATGCGGCTTGCCTAAGCAGATGGCTTTAGAGTTATTTGAGCCGTTTATTATTAAAAAATTAAGAGAAAAAGGTTTTGTACATACGATTAAAGGCGCTCGCCGCATGGTTGAGCGTGGTAAGATTGAAGTCTGGGATATCCTGGATGAGGTAATTAAAGATCATCCGATTATGTTGAACCGTGCTCCTACTTTGCACCGTTTAGGTATCCAGGCTTTCCAGCCATTATTAATTGAAGGAAAATCTATTAAAATCCATCCATTAGTTTGTACTGCTTTTAACGCTGACTTTGATGGCGATCAAATGGCGGTGCATGTGCCATTATCCTTGGAATCGCAATTAGAGACTAAAGTATTGATTATGGCGATTAATAATATATTTTCTCCAGCGGATGGCCGTCCGGTAATTTCTCCTACTCAGGATATAATTTTGGGGGTGGCATATTTAAGCCGAGAAAAAGTCGGAGCACTTGGCGAAGGAATGATTTTTTCAAGTAGCGATGAACTTCTAATTGCTTACGATGATAAAGCGGTAGCGTTACATGCTAAGATTAAAATTCGGATTACTGGCTTGTATGATTTTGATCAGAAAAAAGTAATCGAGCAAAATCAATTGATTACTACTACTGTTGGGCGCGTAATTTTTAATCAGGTTTTGCCTGCGGAATTTGGATTTGTTAATTGTGATTTAAAGAAAAGTAAAGTCAGCGATATTGTAGTAAGTTGTTATAAAAGATTTGGACATGCCACAACCATTAAGTTGCTCGATGATATTAAAAGATTAGGTTTTGAGATGGGTACTTTAGGTGGTATTTCTATTGGTATTGATGATATGACTGTGCCGGTAGCTAAGCCGCAAGTTTTAAAAGAATCTAAAGAAGAAGTCGCGCGCGTTGAAGATCAATACCGTAAAGGTATTATTACCAATAGCGAACGTAAATCAAAGATCATTGATATTTGGACGCATGCTACGGACAAAATTTCTGATTTATTATTTAAGGGCATGGATTCATTTAATCCGATCTTTATGATGGCGGATTCCGGCGCCCGTGGTAGTCGCCTGCAGGTTAGGCAGTTAGCTGGTATGCGTGGTTTGATGGCTAAGCCGAGCGGTGAAATTATTGAGAACCCGATTACCGCTAATTTTCGTGAAGGTTTAAATGTTTTAGAGTATTTTATTTCTACGCACGGCGCGCGTAAAGGTTTGGCCGATACGGCGCTTAAAACCGCTGACGCCGGTTACCTGACGCGTCGGTTGGTTGATGTTGCTCAAGAGGTAATTGTTTGTGAAGATGATTGCGGCACACTTAATGGTATTACGGTGGCGGCAATTGTTGAGGGCGATGAAGAAGTGGTTGGTTTAAAGGATAGGATTGTTGGAAGAGTGGCTTTAGATAATGTGGTAGATATTATTACCGATGAGGTGATTATTGAACAGGGTTGTGAAATAACTGAAGAAAAAACTGATCAAATTGAAAAATTGGGAATTGAAAAGATTCGTATTCGTAGTGTTTTAACTTGTGAGAGTGGAAGAGGGGTATGCGCCAAATGTTATGGCCGCAACCTTTCTACTGGAAGATTGATTGAGTTGGGAGAAGCAGTCGGAGTGGTGGCGGCGCAGAGTATCGGAGAACCAGGTACCCAGCTGACGATGAGAACTTTCCATATCGGTGGTACTGCTTCTAGAACTATTGAGCAATCATTTATTAAAGCTAAAAATGATGGTTTTATTAAATACCATAGTTTAAGGGTTACTCTAAAAAATAAAGAAAATGTAGTTTTAAATAGAAACGGAGCAATTAGTATTAATGACGCACAGGGGCGGGAGTTTGAACGTTATTCTCTTCCGCAAGGTGCTTTTATTACTTTTGTTGATGGGCAGGAAGTTAAAAAAGGAGTATCTTTAGTACACTGGGATCCGTATACTTTACCGGTACTTACCGAAGTTGGCGGGTTAGTGCGTTTTGAAGATTTACGCGAAAGCATTACCATGCGTGAAGAGGTTAACCCAGTGACGAAATTATCTGAGCGCGTAGTGGTTGAACATAAACCGGAGTATCATCCGCAGGTAGTTATTTTAAATGATAAAAAAGAAGTTTTAGGTATTTATCCTATTCCGATTGGCGCGCATATTATTGTACGCGACGGAGAGCAAGTAGGCGGCGGAGACCTTTTAGCAAAGATTCCGCGCATGGTGGTTAAAACACGTGACATTACCGGTGGTCTGCCGCGCGTGGCTGAACTTTTTGAAGCTCGGCGTCCGAAGGATCCGGCGGTAATTAGCGAAATAGATGGATTTGTGGAGTTTGGAGAAAGTAAGAAGAATCAACGCGTGATTATTGTTAAATCTGCTACTGGAATGGCCAGAGAATATATCATTCCGCATGGCAAGCATCCGAATGTTTATAAAGGAGATAAGGTTGCTGCTGGTCAACAACTTACTGATGGTCCGGTAGTTTTACAGGATATTTTAAGTGTTTGTGGTGATAAAGTTTTGCAGGAATATTTGGTAAATGAGGTGCAAGAGGTTTATCGTCTGCAGGGTGTACGGATTAATGATAAGCATATTGAGGTAATTATCCGTCAGATGCTTAAAAAAGTTAGAGTTGAAGACCCGGGCGATACGGAATTTTTAGCTACGCAACAAGTAGATAAATGGGTTTTTCAGAAAGAAAATACCCGGGTGATTAAAAAAGGTGGTAAACCGGCTCAGGCCACGCCTTTACTTTTAGGGATAACTAAAGCTTCGCTAACTACCGAGAGTTTTATTTCCGCCGCGAGCTTCCAGGAGACTACCCGAGTTTTAACGGAAGCCGCGACCAGTGGTAAGCGGGATGAATTATTGGGTTTAAAAGAAAATGTTATCGTCGGACATTTGATTCCGGCGGGTACCGGATTTAGGGCGCATCGTGATATTGAAGTAGTTAAAGCTACCGCTCAAGAGAGCGTGGAAAAGAAAGAAGAAAAGGAATAATCTATGCCCACAATTGCTCAGTTAATTAGATTTGGTAGAATTTCTAAAAACAAGAAAAGTAAATCTCCGGCTTTGAAAGCTTGTCCTCAGAGAAGAGGAGTCTGTTTGCAAGTGCGTACGATGACACCGAAAAAACCAAACTCGGCTTTGAGAAAAATTGCCAGGGTCAGGTTAACTACGGGGTTAGAGGTTACGGCTTATATTCCTGGAGAAGGACATAATCTTCAGGAGCACTCGATTGTTTTAGTCAGAGGTGGTAGAGTTAAAGACTTACCGGGCGTGCGTTATCATATTGTCAGAGGTACATTGGATGCTTCCGGGGTTAACGCGCGGAGAAGAAGTCGTTCTAAATATGGAGCCAAGAGACCAAAGGATAAACAATGAGAAGAAGAAAAGCACAAGAAAAAGTTATTTTAGCAGATCCTAAATATAACAGTAAAATCATCGCTAAGTTTATGAACATGGTGATGTATGATGGTAAAAAAGCGGTTGCCGAAAAGCTTGTTTATAGCGCTTTTGATATTGTGTTAAAGAATTTAAATGAACAGGATATTTTAAAGGTATTTTATAAAGCATTGGATAATGCTCGGCCGCGTTTAGAGGTAAAACCGCGTAGGGTTGGTGGAGCTACTTATCAGGTGCCGATTGAAGTTAGACAGGAGCGTGGTACTTCTATTGCTTTGCGTTGGTTGAGGGATTTTGCTCAAAATAGAAAAGGTAAACCGATGCAGGAAAAATTAGCTGATGAAATTATCGCAGCGTACAAGGGTGAGGGTTCAGCAATTAAAAAGAGGGATGATACGCATAAAATGGCAGAGTCGAATAAAGCCTATGCGCATTTCCGTTGGTAATTTATGAGAAAGATACCGTTAGAAAAAATTAGAAACATTGGGATTATTGCCCACATCGATGCTGGTAAAACTACGACTAGTGAACGAGTTTTGTTTTATACGGGTAGAAATTATAAAATCGGTGAAGTACATGACGGCGCGGCAACTATGGATTGGATGGTTCAGGAGCAGGAAAGAGGAATTACCATCACGGCTGCGGCGACCACTTGTAAATGGAAGGATATTACAATTAATTTAATTGATACTCCGGGCCACGTAGATTTTACGATCGAAGTCGAGAGATCTTTAAAAGTATTAGACGGAGCAGTGGTGGTTTTTTGCGCTGTAGGCGGAGTACAGCCACAATCAGAAACTGTTTGGCGCCAGGCAGACCGTTATGGTGTCCCGCGCCTTGCTTTTGTGAATAAAATGGACCGCACCGGAGCCGATTTTTTTGGAATCGTTAAACAAATGCATGACAGACTAGGTGGTAATGTTGCAGCGATTCAGATACCCGTAGGCCGAGAAGCTAATTTTAGTGGGATAATTGACCTGGTAGATAAAAAGCTTATTCATTATAAAGAAGATTTAGGTAAAGAAGACATGGGAAAAAGTTTTGATGTTAAAGAAGTCCCTGAAGAGTCGATGGCGGAGTTTGAAAAATATCGTTTAATTCTGGTAGAAAAGGTTGCTGAAGCTGATGATGCGATTATGGAAGAATATCTGGCGGGCAAGACAGTGACTAATGAACAATTGAAAGCTGGAATTCGACGAGGATGTATTGCGAATAAATTTGTTCCGCTACTCTGTGGCTCATCTCTTAAGAATAAAGGCGTGCAGATGGTTTTAGACGCAGTAGTTGATTATCTGCCTTCTCCGATTGATGTGCCGGCAGTCAAAGGCACTAATCCGGATACCGGCGAATTCGAAGAGGTAATTGCCGATGATAAATCTCCTTTTACCGCATTATGTTTTAAGGTAGCCAGCGATCCTTTTGTCGGCAAAATTTATTTTACCAGAGTGTATTCCGGAACACTTTCCTCCGGGACCTATATTTACAACTCAACTAAAAGATTAAGGGAACGTGTTACAAAAATAGTTAAAATGCATGCTAACCATCAGGAGGTTACTGAGAGTATTTCAACTGGTGATATTGCCGCCTTGGTTGGTTTAAAAGATACTAAGACCGGTGATACCCTGTGTATGGAAAAAAATCCTATTCTTATTGAAGCGATGCGTTTTCCGGAACCGGTCATTCAGCAGGCGATTGAACCTAAGAGTAAAGATGCTCAGGAGAAACTGGGTATGGCCATGCATAAACTCGAAGATGAAGATCCGTCATTCCGCGTTACTTACAACCAGGAAACCGGACAGACCTTGATTGCGGGGATGGGGCAACTGCACTTGGAAATTATCGTGGATAGAATTTTACGCGAATTTAATGTTGAAGCCACTGTTGGGGCTCCTCAGGTTGCCTATCGTGAAACCATTAGAAAAAGCGTATCCAGTGTGGGAAAATTTATTTCGCAATCCGGTGGCCGTGGACAATATGGGCATTGTGTTATTGAAATGAGTCCACAGGAAGTTCCCGGCACGGGAATTACTTTTGAAGATAAAATTAAAAGCGGTTCTATTCCGCGTGAATTTATTCCGGCGGTAAAACAAGGCGTGATCGGCGCAGCTAAAAATGGCGTCTTGGCCGGTTTTCCGGTTACCGATATAAAAGTAGTTTTAATTGATGGTTCTTTTCATGAAGTTGATTCTTCAGAGTTGGCTTTTAAAATGGCCGGTTCCATTGCTTTTCAGGAAGGAATGAAAAAAGCTCATCCGGTTTTGCTAGAACCGATTATGGATATCGAAGTAATTGTTCCGGAAGAGTTCATGGGCCAAATTATTGGAGACTTAAGTTCTCGACGAGCGAAAATAGTTGCGCTTGGTCAAGTACAAAACTTGCGGAGTATCCGGGCTAATGTTCCGCTATCAGAAGTTTTTAATTACGCGACCGTAACAAGATCCTTGACACAAGGCCGCGCATCGTATACAATGGAACCTTCCTTCTACAGCGAAGTTCCCGCGCATGTAGCAGAAAAAGTTGTATCGGGATCAGCAAATACAAACGCAAGAAAAACTTTTTAAAAACAGGAGGATAGAAAAAATGGCTAAAGATAAGTTTGTAAGAAATAAACCGCATGTAAATATTGGAACGATCGGACATATTGATCATGGTAAAACCACGCTTACAGCTGCCATTTGTAATGTTTTATCAAAACTTGGTCAAGCGGTATCCCGGGATTACGCGGATATTGCTAAAGGTGGTACAGTACGAGACGAAACAAAAGTAGTTACGATTTCAGTTGCACACGTTGAATATGAAACTGGCACACGCCATTATGCACATATAGATTGCCCAGGCCATGCTGATTACATCAAGAATATGATTACTGGTGCTGCCCAGATGGACGGAGCAATTTTGGTAGTTTCCGCGGCGGATGGCCCGATGCCTCAAACTAGAGAACATATTCTCTTAGCGCGTCAGGTTAATGTACCAAGCATGGTAGTGTTTATGAATAAATGTGATTTAGTAGATGATAAAGAGCTTCTGGATTTAGTGGAGATGGAAATCAGGGATCTTTTAACCAAATATGGATATCCGGGAGATAAGACTCCGATTATCCGTGGTAGTGCAAATAAAGCTTATAAAGCCGCTGATGCTACTTGTGAAGATGCCAAGTGTATTATGGAATTAATGAAAGCAGTTGATGAATTTATTCCTCTGCCACCTCGGGAGTTGGATAAACCCTTATTGATGGCAGTGGAAGATGTTTTTAGTATTGAAGGTAGAGGTACCGTGGCTACCGGAAGAATTGAACGTGGTAAAGTAAAAGTTGGAGAAGAAGTTGAAATTATCGGTTTAAGGCCGGAAGCTAAGAAATCTGTAGTTACCGGAATTGAAATGTTCCGTAAACTTTTAGACGAAGGTCAGGCTGGTGATAATGTCGGACTTCTGTTAAGAGGTGTTGAAAAGAATGATATTGAGCGTGGAATGGTGGTTGCTGCGCCTAAATCTATTCTACCGCATACAAAGTTTAAAGCTCAAGTATATATTTTGACTAAAGAAGAAGGTGGACGACATACCCCATTTTTTAAAGGTTATCGGCCGCAGTTTTATTTTAGAACTACCGACGTTACCGGAGCGGCTACGCTTCCAACGGGTGTAGAAATGGTTATGCCTGGCGATAATGTGGCCTTGGAAGTGGAATTGATTACTCCGATTGCTATTGAGAAAGAGTCTCGTTTTGCGATTCGTGAAGGCGGACATACCGTAGGCGCAGGTGTGGTTACGGAGGTTATCGCTTAAATCAGATGAATACGCAAAAGATTCGGATTAAATTAAAAGCCTATGATCATCGGTTACTCGATCAGGCAGTAATTGAAATAGTGGATACGGTTAAGCGTACCGGGGCCAAGATTTCCGGCCCCGTACCGCTTCCCACAAAAAGAGAAATTTACACGGTACTGCGTTCTCCGCATGTGGATAAAAAATCGCGGGAACAGTTTGATTTATCTACCCATAAGCGCCTTATTGATATCTTTGAACCAACTGCTAAGACCATCGATTCATTAAGGAAATTAAACCTGCCGGCAGGAGTGGATGTAGAAATCAAGTAGTAAATCAAAAACGGATAAATTAAATGATAGGATTGATCGGAAAAAAAATTGGAATGACTCAAGTATTTGCAGCGGATAATCGCCAGCTCGGTGTTACCGCTATCGTCGCCGGGCCTTGTCCGATTCTGATGGTGATGGATAAAAATATTCAGTTGGGTTTTGATGCTGTTAAAGAAAAAAGTTTAAAGAAAGCGCAATTGGGTCTTTATAAAAAATTGAATATTACTCCTCGTAAAGTAATTAAGGATCTTTCTCGTGAAGCTGATGTTGAATATAAAGTGGGAGATGAACTTAAGGTTGATCTTTTCAATGAAGGCGATTTTGTGGATGTAAGTGGAATTTCTATTGGAAAAGGTTTCCAGGGTGGTATGAAACGTTGGCATTGGAAGGGTGGGCCACGCACGCACGGTTCAACTTCACATCGTCGGGTCGGTTCGATTGGTTCCAGCACTACTCCGGGTCGTGTATTTCGTGGACATCATATGCCAGGACATATGGGTGCGCAAAAAGCCACGGTACAGAACTTAAAGATTATTAAGATAGATTTAGCAAATAACCTTCTATTGGTTGAAGGAGGGGTTCCTGGACATAAGAACGGGTATTTAGTGATTACTAAGGCGATTAAAAAAAGAAATAAGAAAGTAATGGTTAAGAAATAATATGTTTACTCTACCGATATTTAATAGCGAAGGTAAAGAAGTTGATACCATCAAGCTTAATGCTGAGATTTTCGACGGTAGCCAAAATCTTGAGTGTCTTCATCAAGCAGTTTTAGGTTATCAGGCTAATCAGCGTAAAGGATTGGCCGCAACTAAGACCCGTGGCGAAGTTTCCGGAGGTGGCAAGAAGCCTTGGAAACAGAAGGGAACTGGCCGGGCACGCGTAG
>Ga0247841_10004906_pt1 | contig 22303 bp, 27 predicted proteins | sample LaCruzMarch2015__2_FD_192410 | JGI IMG/M metagenome (GOLD analysis project Ga0247841, IMG submission 192410) | Freshwater microbial communities from meromictic Lake La Cruz, Castile-La Mancha, Spain - LaCruzMarch2015_18m | ecosystem: Environmental > Aquatic > Freshwater > Lake | place: Spain... | reverse complement strand
TGGAAAAAAACTTTGCCCTGCAAGAAGCTTACCTTCTCGCCGAACCGATTTACATCGCTTTGCAGCTTTACGGCTATCAAGGCGACGGCCATAAACTCGTCAATGAAATAATGATGAGCTGGGCAAAAGACATGCATTGTAATTTATTCGATGTCTTAATGATGATGGTTGAAGGTGATGCCTATCCAGACCTGGCCGAAGTCGTCAAAAATATCCCGAATGAAGTTCTCCAACTATTTTCTGATCCGCGCCAATATACCGGCGCCGCTGAGAGGAAAACAGAAACTATTATTAACGCCGCCAAAAACTGGCTCGTTAACGAACTCTAAAACTAAGGAGGAACAATAATGAAACTCGAAAAAAAATTAGCTTTAACCCTACTGAATTTTTCTCCCCTGCCAGCGATGATTGAGACAATACTTAAGGACAGCGAATACGAAAATGAGGTTTGCTTCCGCGGAGTTTTTGAGCTTAAAAAGCAAGGCTACGAAGGAGAAGACTTTTTACGTCTACTTGCTTATAGCGGTTATAAAGAAGACCTGCTCAAAGCTTGTGCCCGCTACCTGGATCTCAAAAAATCGGAAAAAGAAATTTTCTCATTTTTAGAAAGAGTAAATTTCCACTGGTCGCTTGCAAATGCAGTCATCCAGTCTCTTGACTTTTCTAAGCTCTCCCAGGACACTCTCATTATGCTCATGGATAAAATGTTCCGAGAAGAAGTCTATGAAGCGGCTTGGCCCTATCTTGAGCTCAAGGAAAAATCAGAAGATGAACTCTGGGAAATTCTCCGTCGCCTCAGTTTCAGTTGGTACGTTAAACCGAAAATTGTGCCTTTGCTTAAATCGACTGAACATCTCCTGGCGATAATTACTAAAACCAGCGGGAGTGATCTTGAAGAGGATTTGCGAGCTACTTGCTTTAAGCAGTTAGTTCTTGAAAAAAAAGATGACCAGGAACTATTAGCGCTCGCTCAACAAAGTAACTACAATCAGCATGTCAGCCAAGAAATTATCAAACACTTTAAATCACAGGAGTTAATTTTCTTGGTTGTCGTCGCCTGCAAATATAACCAGATTGTTTCCTTGGCCGCCATCGAAAGATTAGGGAGCGAAGAATCAATTATGTTAATTGCTCGGGAAAACAAATACGCCGGCGAGGTCGCCATCGCCGCCATCACCAAAGTCTCGGAAAAAAATATTCTCGAAATTTGGAGTTGGCACAGTCATAATAATTACGTCAGTCGCGCGGCCATAAACCATCTTGACCTCAGTCACAAACATGAAGACGCTTTGCTTGCTTTTATTAAGCAGGATGAATACGGCGAAGAAGTCTGCCGCGCCTGCAAACCCTATCTTCATCTCCGAGAAAGATCGCCCGCTGGGCTTATCAGTTTCCTGGAAAAAACCGGGTTTACCGAAGCTGCCTGCAAACTTTTCCTGCCGTCTTTAGGACTGAAGAAAATGACTGAGCCGGAAATATTCGACTTAATGAAGCGGGCCTATAGCCACCCGAATGTGGGCAAGGTACTAATTAAATATGTTTCCTCTGACGAATATATTCTGAAATTTGTTCAGAATCAGAAACACGTAAATTCTACTTTTTGGGCGGAAAAATTTTCCAGTCTTCTTGCCAAGAAAACTGACGAAGAAATCTTCGCGATTTTGAAAGATTTTAACAATGACAGAAACGTCTGCCGTCTCGCCATTGGTTTCCAAAAAAATAAAGATTATATTCTGGAAACTATCCGGGCCAGTGGCTACGACGAAGAAGTCGCTAAAATCGGTCTAAAAAGGCTAAATAAGCCTTAAATTGGCTAAAAAATCTAACCCGTTTTATAAAAAAACGGGTTTTTTAATAGCTCTTGACTTATTTTATCAAATATGTTAGCGTTTTAAGTCATTGTTCATTGACAAATATTGTTACAAAAAAATAATCATAAAAAAAATAATCCGATAAAATGAAAGAAAAAGAACCGATTACCCAAGAAAATCTTTTTAGCGTTCTCAAGGAAAAACTTGATGGAGCCCTGAAAAGCGAAAAACCTGTTATGAGCTTCCCTTACTCAGCTGACAAAGACAGCCAAAGCGAGAAGAGAGAAATCTCTGAAGCTTTGATCGTTTGGAAATTCCTGCGTGAAATTATGATTAGTGGATTAAGCCGCAAGCGGCAATTTATTGCCGAGCTGCTTGAGACTAACCGTCTTTTCAAAGAGAACGCTTATGTAAAAATCGTGGCCATGATTGAGGCTCTGCCGGATAAAATCTGGCGTAAACTTCTCTGGCGGGAAAACATCGACTTTATGTCTTTTGAATCCTGCCTCAGGAGACTGAGTCTTGACCAAGCGATTGAGATCGAGAAAAATTATTGGGATTTGCTCACACCCGATTTTGAGCCAGTAACTCCGCGCGTTCTCAAAAAAAGTTGGCGCGACCGCTTAAAGGTTTTCTTCGGACTCGTATCCGCGAAAAAGCTTTTAGGAGAAACTTCCGACAACAACCGAAGAAACCAAAGCAAGGGTGCCTACGCTTTCAGTCTGCTCGGCCTCGATTTCGGTTTCAGTCTTTACCCCAAAGGTGAAGACAACGACACCATGATCACCAATAAAAAATTTACCCGCTTCCTCTCCGTTAAGGAGCACATCAATGATTTCATTGTTAACAAGGAGGATGGTAAGTATTGGTGGCTGTATAAAACTGCCCGGTCAAATTATGCAATCAACCCTGGTGCAGACGTGCAAATGAAAACCCATGTTTGTCCTGGTTTCTGGAAGACTCTCATTATGCATGCCTGGTTCTGGATTGTCTCTCCTATCGCTTTAGCGATTGCGGGGATGATGATTGCTTCCGGCGGACTTACTACCGGAGTTCTATTGCCCTTAATGAGTGCTATCCCGATGATTATCTGGACAGTCGCCGCTATTATCCGCACCGTGGTTAATGTATTCAAAAAATTAACCAAGGACAGCAAAATTGCTAAAGTCATCGGCTTGGCCCTCTTGATTGCCTTCGCGCTATCAATATGTGCCTTTATTCTTTACTACGTATTCCTTTTTCTCTGGATATGCGTAATCTTACTGGCGCCGGTCTGCGGATCGCTTTTGGCAGTACTTTTTATTCTCGTGGCGTTTTTCTACTTTTTCTTTTTCTTATGCTGCGTTATAACGAGTTCACCGGCATTTGAATATAAAGACATCCCCTCATTCCTGCGTCTAATCCTCCACACCACTCTGATTGCTTTTATGATTGTCATATTCGATAAATTTTTTGCCAAACATGTCATTGAATTTATCGTTTTAACGGCACAATCCTTTTGGCAGTGGTATACCGCTGATTTATTGCTCTCAAACTGGTTCCTAATCGCCCTTGGTTTTTTTGGACTGTTTATATATTTTTGCTTCGCCTTCTTAAAAGACGAGGAAAAATTTGTCAGTTACCAAAAAACCTTTACCTGGTTATGCGGCGGATTCTTCGTGGCTACTCTTATCGTGGCGTCCGTTCTCTTTATCCAAATGGGTAGTATTTCCTTCGTTAGTCTTGGTCTATTACCTGCCCTGGCGATTGTCTTAATATTCATAGCCTTTGGCGCTTCTTTCATTATGCTTGATCAAGTAAACGCGAACAACATCGATGAGAGAACAAGAGCCTCCTATTTTATCCATAACATAAATGATGGTATAAAAGGCTTCACCTATAAAAACTATATTTCCAGCGTACTTGGCAGTAAGTGGTTGAGCGAAATGACGCCGACGGAAAGATGGTGCACCACCGATAAAATTCAGGAATTGAGTTACGACTTTTTTGCGGATAATCCGAAATATCGGACCTACTTCGTTGATCTCCTTGTTACCAAAGGAAATGTTGGTCTCATCGGAGTCCTCAATTTGGCGAGTTCTGAAATAAAAAGTAGAGTCCACAAAAATGGCGATGTTCTGGCCGTAATTCAAAGAATTGTTAACGGCTTGCCGCTCAGTAGCGCTATTAATGATTTTCGTGAAAAGAAAAGGGCCTCGGAAATAAACCGAGCAAAATTTGAATCAACCATCTTTCTTCTCGCCACTCCCGTTACTTTACTAGGTAGAGGAATCGTCTGGGTAGCCAAAAAAATCTATCAATTTTTTATGACCCTGAAAGATCTCTGGGAATTCTTTAACAAAAGATGCCCCTTTATCTCTCAGCCCCGCCTCCTTAGTTAATAAGGAGAAATTTAAAACAAAACCCGTTTCGGAAGAAGCGGGTTTTTCATTTGGCGATTTTTTTATATTTTTTTGGGTTATTGTTGGGTAATTTTACGCTCCGTATTTTTTATGGAAATCGGCTTCATCGCCATATTTAGCGAAATCTCTTTCGTTCTGATCAAGCTGGGGCTTAAAACCCGGCATCTGAGCATGTTTAATTCCGCACCAATACTTTTCGGTTCGTCCGGCGATTTCTTTGGCATAAAGCAGAAAGCCATTGCCGTAGCCACAGTACATACAGCTTAATTTTTCTAAAAAATTCAAATACTTCAATTTATTGCGATCCATCACTAAAATATATTCGGAGCGTTTTACTTTTTCAATTTTATAAACCGGGAAACAAATGAATTGATAAATCGTGACGAAGATATCTAAAAGAAGAAGGGCCACAAGCGGCGCCCAAATAAACGGCATAGTGAGAAGATGTAGCCAAACGCGCTGCGACTGATATTTCTTATAATTCATAGTCTCGGTTAATTAGTGATTTATAGGCTAATCATACTTGAAAAAGACAAATTTGACAAGCCGGTTTGATTGACAATTTAATGGTCAGTAATCATAATAATAGTATGAATACTTAATTAATAATATGGAAAACAACACAAGTAAAAATAAATTAGTAAACGACAATGTCGCTTTTGGAGCGCCAAACCAAAACGAAAATAAAATTCTGGCCAAAACTTTTAAATGGATGTCTCTCGGACTCTTTCTTTCTGGGGTCACTTCGATTCTAGTCGCCTTTAATCCTTCTTGGTATCAATTTATTCTTGGCTCTAGTTTTACTTTTTTTGGCCTAATTATTCTTGAGCTCGCTCTCGTCTGGTATTTGTCGGCACGAATTTTGAAAATTTCCAAAAGTACGGCGCAAGCACTTTTCGTTGCCTACGCTCTTTTGAACGGTCTGACGCTTTCTATTATTTTCTTCGCCTACGAATTTATCTCCTTCATTAATATTTTTTTCTCAGCGGCTCTCATGTTTGCCGCTCTGGCTTATTATGGCGCCCGCACTAAAAAAGATTTAACTTCTTTTGGCAGACTCGCTTTTTTCGGACTAATTGGCTTAATCATTGCGACTTTAATTAATTGGCTTATTAGCAATGTTTTGCTAGATCTTATTCTTTCCTATGTCGGCGTTATCATCTTTACCATTTTAACCGCTTACGACGTCCAAAAAATTAAGAAGCTCGCCCGCAGCCTAGAAATGCAAAACAATAGTGAGCGCATTGTCATAATCGGTGCCTTGCAACTCTATCTTGATTTCATTAATTTATTTCTCTACCTCCTGCGAATTTTCGGACGAAAAAGATAAATATAAATATTTAACTTTAAAAACAAGCTCGAGAGCGAGCTTGTTTTTTAAAACCTAAGATTAAATATAATGGCGCTGAACCGGTTTTAGAAATAGTTAAATTTCTTTACGCACCTCAACTTCAAAAATAATTTCTTCAAAACCACCAACCCAATAACACCAGATTCTTTCCGTTAGAGCGGGACTGATATTGGCTAAAAAATTTATTATAAAATTAAGCGTTTTCATGATTGGATTTTTTCTTTTTCCGAGACGAGTATTGCCGAGCCACTTCAAGGTAATATTTTTAACCACGAAATCAGTTATTTTATAGTACTCTGAATTATTTTTATCTAAGAAACTAAACAGTTTAGTTGAAATGGCCGACTTATGCCGCGGGTGGAGCCAGTTACATGAAAAATGGGGACACTTAATTATAAGCTTTGCGCCATTGGCTGATAGACGATAAATCTCTTGAAGAAAATCTAAAGGATCATCGAGATGTTCGATTATATGACTCGCTAAAATTTCCGAAAATTCATTATCCCTAAAAGGATAAGGATAAATATTTAAATCATGAATTACGTCTGCTTTCGAGTGAATGTTATTATCAATATTTACAAAACCATCGAGATAATTATTACCGGATCCTAAGTTTAGTTTTTTCATAAATTTAAGGTTGAAATAATATACAAAAAATATGATATTAAATTAATTATTTGAGTCGTATATTCTATTTTTAGTATAACAAATTGCCTTTTTTATTGTTAGTTGGTTAATTCTATATTTAATTCTAGCAGATCCTCTCTTTGTGGATATAAGTGTACTACATAACGATTGCTCACTACATAAATTTCCTCTAATTTATATAAACTGGAAAATAATGGTATTTGATACCACAGGCCAACTAAAGCGCATCCATTAGCTTGTCGATAGGAATCAGTCGTATATGAATCCTGCGGGCGCCTCGGGTCAATTTCCTGATGCCTCACAGTAACTTCGGGAATAAAATAATCAATATGCTGGCTAGTTAGCCAATCCAAGGCATAAACACATTTTATGTCATGTTTATTTAATAGTTCTCCTAAAAATTGAATTCGTTCAACTTCCGTATAAGCATCACTAAGTCTGGGAAAAATATCCTTGTAAAATATAACTCCGCAAATTAGCGAGAAAGCTGCATAAATCGTTAAAAATATGGATAAATATTTTCTTAACTTTAATTGCGGTAATTGCTCTATTGCTAAAACAATTAAAAAACAACTAGGCATAAAAAACGGGAGCAAATAGCGATAGTGATATTCTTCGCCATTATAAAACAACATGAAAAAAATATATAATAATACAGAGCTTAAAAATATAATACTAATTTTTTTTATTTTATTTTTTAAAATTAAATAAAAAATATATACTACAACAAGTAATAAAATGACTATAAAAATATAGCTATCTAAGGAACTAAAATAATGACTTCTCAAACGCACATTATCAAAGAAATTGCCACTATAGGCTGTCGTGTAATAGCTAAAAAAATTATTAACATTTCTAAGTAACGCATTAAACCCAAGCTTATTCTGAAGTTGATAATTAAAACCAATACCAGATAATAACCAACGGGACACGACTAATAACATCAAGGACCCAACGATAAAAAAGGATGTTTCTTTAAATCTAAAATCCTTAAAAAAAGTAGTAAACCACAAATGGCGCAGTAACCACCAAGTAAAGGGGCTGGACGTAATAAATTAATAATAAACATAAACTAATGGCGATAATTCTTACTTTAGTTTTTTTAAATAGGGTTAGTAATACCACTAAGTCAGAAAATAAAAAAGCGCTTACGTAGCCAAAGCGTGCTTTTGTTGCCCAGTCATACCATACCGGGATAAATGAAATTAGCAACACGGCAAGAAACGCAAATCGGCGATTTAGAAATATTTTTTTTCCAATATAGTATAATATTACTATATTTATAAGCCAAAATATAAAAATAGAAATTTTTAAGCTCAACATGTTAACGCCAAAAAAGAGACTAGCTATTGAGCCCATTAGAATTTCAAAAAATACAAACCCGTAATTTTGTCCATTCAAAAATAATGAGAAATGATTGTTTTTGAAAACGTCCTGAACAACTGTGCCTAATATTGCTTCGTCGCCATCCATAAAAAAACCATCACTTAAGATATAGATTAGTCTCGGCAATATATTTAATAGAAGCAACGCTAAAATAATGATTAGATCTTTATTCGCTTCGGTTTTAAACCATCTATTAATCATAAAATGCCTCAATATTATTATGTAAATTATACCACGCACTTTTAAAACGGTAAATTTACAATTACAGAATAGTTCTAATGTTGGGTCTATTTATAGTTTGGAGAGAGGAGAGAGCGAAGAGAGAGGGATTATCTCGCTCGCTTTTCTTCCGAAAAGCTCACTCGTCCAGGGTTGGCGGATGAATCTCCCCCGGAGATTCATCCGACGCTCGTCCGCTCGTTTCGGCTCCCGCCTCAACTCGCGTCTCGCTTCCAACCAGTTCAAATCTTCTACCCCATACAAGAAAAAATACTAGCGTTGCTAGTATTTTTTCTTGTGCGGAGAGAGAGGGGTGCATTTGGAACGGTTATACTTATAAACTCTATAATCAGCCCACTCAATCCTAATCATTTTACTACATTTGGCGATACTGTTTTGTACAAAAAATTATAAATGGAATAAAACATAACCAAATTACTAAAACAGCCAAATCTTTGCCTAATAGCATCAGGTCAATTCTCTTCATTCCTATATCAATGATATCACTTTTAACAATAATCCATACAAAAAATGATAAAAATAAAAAAATAAATCCCGATACCGATGCCAACATCAACATTAAATAGCTTTTTTTAAATAATTTTTTCATAAAATTTAATTTTTTAAAAAAGTTGTTATAAGAGTTTGGAACGGTCTTAGGGTTATAAAAATTATTTTTTAGACTTCTTTTTTAAGCACCTCTCAATTCGCTTATCCCATTCTCCATTCCATGTTTGCTTTTGTGCCTGTTTACATAAATCTATTGCCTCATCATATTTCCCCTGTTTTTCTAAAATTATAACCAGTTGTTCATAGCCAGTATGCACTGGCAATTTTTCATTTTCGTATTCTTTTTTAAAAGCTAGGATAGCACTAGGGGAAAGTTCAATTTGCTTTTTACAGGCCTCAATTGCAATATTTAAAGATTCTTGATCTATATCTCTAAAACGATAATAAAACTCTACTTTATTATGATAGAAAAAATGAATATCCAATATCTCTGTATTTTCACCAATTAGTTTTTTGGCTTTATCTAATAATTTATAGCCAATTTCTCTATCTTTAACATTTTTAAACCACCCTGCTAAATTAGCCAGTAAAGAAACTGCGCTACCACTACTATATTGAATTTCGCCTTTTATTAAAACATCGCCCGAACCTCCCAAAGGCTGAAATGTCTTTACAATATAATCCTGCTCCTGTCCATTAAATGTTTCAAACCACCATTCGGTTAAATTATGGTAGGCAAGTTCACCGCCAATTTTTTTTTGTAATTTGAATAAATTCAACATTTATAAACTACTTAAAATAAAAAATATTAACTCCAACTTTCTTGCAAATTATCTAAAAGCATTTTTTGAATCATATCTCTAGGAATTAATTCGACACTATTAGTTTTTGCAAGCTCTGTGGCCTCTTTTGTAAAATTACTTGTTGTAATAACTATGGCTTTATTGCAATCGTAGTGATTTTTAGCTGCTACGGCCTCTTGAACAGCACTATTCCCAACACTCCAATCTTTATAACACTTCGCTTGAATTAATATTCTTTCTTGACCCTTAGTAGCAATTAAATCACCTCCCTGATCTCCTGTTTTTCCAGTATCCTGAACTGAATAGCCCATCACTTCGTAAAGACGATGAAGCAAAATTTCAAAGTCGGAGCCACTTAATTTTGAAAATTTATTGGTTGTCGTAGATATACTATTTACAGTCAAATCAAACTCCTTTTTATCAATATAATTAGATAAAAGAGTGCAAATCTCTGATGGAGAAAAGTCAATTTCTTTCTGAAATAAAAAATCTTTTAAATCATTTATTCTATCCCAACTAATTTTATACTTTCTTCGAGTCCAAACATTTTTATCCTTTTCCTGACCAAGACCAAACCGTGTTATAAAATTATTTATATACTCTTCAAGTCCAGCTTTTTGGATAGTGCCGAGTATGTTTTCTACTTTAACTTTACGAGCATTTTCTTTGCTCTTTTTTAAAGACTTAACCCCGACAATTACCAAGATAATAAGTGCGACCTCACTGGCTAAAGTAGTTAAAAAAGTTGATATCCCGGCATTATAAGCCAATACCAGACAAATAATAAAAAAGATAATAACTCCGACTATGAATTTAGCCCCATCATCTTCTTCATAATTTTTATAACTCCTTTTGTAATATCTAGCCATAAATTTATTAATTATATATCTAAATTTATTTTTTAATGTTAATTGACATCATATTTAACTTCGAAGTTTTATAAGTTTATCCTCGATTCTCTCATCGGGAACATATTTTAAAAACTCAACAAATAACTCCCTTATTTGTTGATAAATATTCTCACAATCCCACTCTTTTTGCTCTGCGGTAATATTCAATCTATTTGTTGTTAGATGAGCTATTTCTTTTCCAGTTCTAAATCTTATATAATTGCATAACGTTTTTTTGCTATCAACTAGTTTTGACCAAGATTGCTCATCATCTAAAAAATCAATGGCCAACACATCAGTCTGGCTCCCTGCTTGGCCAAATAAAAAATCAATGAGTACCCTAGCATGAATGCCAAATGATTCTATGGCTATATTTGTTTCTTGTTGACTTCTTGGATGTAAAAAAAACCGAAGAGCCACGCCTAACATCCAAAATTCATAATGTAAATCTTTTGACAGATTTTTCAATGTTGTATTATCTCTTATTATTCTCATTATTATAGACTACCCTCTGGGATTTTATTTAAATTATTATCAGTAATGCCTAAACCCAAGCCTCTCATAATTAAATACATCAAAGCTAAATTAATCAACTTCTTTTTTATCCTTTGTTGTGCTTGTATAAGTTAATACTACCCCAAGAGCTGTCATTATACCAACAAAACATGCAATTATTGTAAGAAAATTTATAGTTTGATTCTCAATAAAAAATTGGTATGCACCTATAAAACTTAAAAGCGTTAGAATTGTTCCAAGAATACGGCATGTCTTAACACTAAATTTACTCATTTGGAGAATTAGAAGTGGACTTAAAAATTCAATATTATCTTTCTTTAAAAAACCCCCAGTAAATAAAGTGGGGATAAACATTAAGGGAAACCACCAGATCACAGCATATAAAAAATAAGGTGCTAAAATTATATAAGTGATACCTATAAATAAACTGATGAGAGCTTGCAATATTTCCATAAATTTTATTATATTAATTTATAATATTTTTCTTAATATTTTGTGAATTTCTAAAATATTTCCTTCCGAATCTTTAAATTTAAACCATTTATAATAATCAACTTTCTTGTGGCATATAATTTCAGCAAAATCGAATACACGCTTTAACTCGGTCTTCACCTCGTCCACTCCAAAAGCGGCATAACAATTATTTCCTAAATCAAACCCAGATAAAGAGTTCCCGTCATTTTGGTCCTATTAAAAAATTAAAATAAACAGAAATTTTATATATTATTTTAGCTACTTAGTAAACAATTCATGCAAAACTATTAGATTGGTCTGTACTATTTTTAAACTACTAAAAATTTTTCTTAGTTGGGCATCTTTTAACTTATGGGCTTCGCAATTAAAATGACTCTCAAAATTGTCCTTGCACTTTTTTCTAAAATTAACATTATCCGTGCTACAAATCTGTTTTTTTCCAATTAAAGACAGTATCAGGCCTTCCGTATTTGGATCACATAATTGGAGCAAGTGTCCTTCTTTTAGTATAAATTTCTCTATTTTTTTTGAATCATTTAAATCATTATCTAAAATAAATAAAAAATTAACATTCTTAAAATCTTTTTTTGGTTTAAGACTATATGCTTTGCAATTTTTTAAATATTTTCTTTTAAACTCATCAAAATCTCTAACGCCGCATAAATTTATAGGTCTCGCAAATCCCATTGTTTTATTCGAATAAGTTATCTTTAAAAAACTAAAAAGAAGTTTTTCGGCCTCTCCTTCACAAAAAGGAATTATAAAATCTTTTTGTTTTCTTTTTTGCCTATTCATAATAATTGCTTCAATTTGTAATCAAACGTAGATATATCTGGAATGCCACCAAACATACCAAGCCTATATTTTTTCTTAACATTGTCTCTTTTTTTTATGTCTTCCATGTCTGACAATTTAAAAATAACAGAGGACGAATCTACTTTCTCGACAATATACGTTTGATCTATTTCTAATAAATCAAATGTATCTAGATTATGTGAAGCAAAAAAAAGTTGCGCATTATTCGTATTAAAATCTTTATTCTTAAAAAGAGAAAGTAGCGCCATTTCTATGTCTGGGTGAAAATACCTATTTGTTTCATCATAAATGACAGTGCCTCCATTTTTAAAAGCAATTAAAATATCATAAATATGACAGAATAATTCCCTAGTGCCTGCTGATTCTTCAATTATTTCAATACCATTTGAGAAATCTTTATGTTTAACTTTTATAGACATGTTATTGTTCGCAGTATTTATCTCTAAATCTTCAATGGTATCGTCAAAACAACTAAGAATTTCTTTTGTAAATTTTAAAGCTTCCTCTTTTTTTTCTTTATCAAAAGAGTTTATCCTTATGGCGCTAGTAAAAATTGCAACCGGAGCAGGCATATTCATATCAAACCCGTCGGTTTTTAAAAACCCAGGGCTTAGCTTTCTATAGTTTACAAAATCAGCTACAGCTTTCGCCCCCACATTGTTTATTAAATGCGAGATAAACGTTTGATATTTCTGTATATTAGCTATAGATAAATAATCTTCATGATCTTTATATTCTGGCCCGAAGTTAATTCCGTTTTTTTCTGTTCTAGTAAAAATCTCTTTTGGTTTTGCTGCTGACTTATCTAGAGTAGTAATAAATAATTTTTCTTCTACAATATTATCCCCATCTTTTATTTCAATATCGTATTCATAATAATTATTATTTATAAGAAAATCTATTCCCAGCTTCGTTGATTTATTCTCATATTTTTTATGCATATTGGGGCGACACAGTAAGACGGAGCCAACAGTATCTTTAGGAGTAGCTATAGTATAAATCAGCCTAATTATAGTAACCATGGCTTTTAAAACATTACTTTTGCCACTTGCGTTTGCGCCAAAGAAACCATTAATCAGAGAGATTTTTTTTAATTTTTTATGTTGAAAATATCCGCCTTCTTTTTCAACCTTCTCTCCGCCTTTTGTGAAAATTAATTCAGTTTCTTCTCCAATAGAATAATAATTACTTATTCTCATTTTTGTTATCATATGGATAATTTTACAATTAATTGTTATATTTTTATTATAGTATAGCAAAATAATAGTGTCAAGTCTAATTTTTTACATTTTTATGTAAAATTTTTAAATTGATATTGTGAATATTTATTTTTCTTAATTTTAGCTAAAATTGCACTTGGCTCTCTTTTGCGCCAAAATAACACTATGACTACCGATAAAATCAAAGACCAATTAACCGACTTTAACCGTCAATTCAAGAAAAATTCAGGCCATTTCAAGAGCTTTGAAGTAATTTTTGATTATATCAGTTTTTTAAATTACGAGCCTTATTTGAAAGACTTATTAACTCCTCTTTTCTCTTATGTAAATAAGCAAATAGGGCTAATGACCGAGATTGTTAAAAATCCTGAAAAAAGCCAAGCTATAGATAATATAAGTTTAGATGTGCTTAATCCCTCTAACTTTTCCGGAATGCCTGTTTTTAATCAAGAATTTAAGGGTTGACAAAAGGCTAAAACATTTGAGGAATTAAATATTATGCTTGATGAATATTTAAAATATTATAATAATGAGAGATATCAGTGGGATTTAAAAAAGATGACTCCGGTGCAAAACCGAAATCATCTTTTACAACCCAGCTACTCTTTTTACCCCGTGTCTACTTTATGGGGTACAGTTCATTTATGCTGTCTGTTTTCTTAGCGGGGCGCTTGGTACATTATTGGAAAGAGATTTAAATAGAAAATGTTAAAAACGAATAATACTATTTATAGCTAAAACAACACCTGCGCCCAAAAGACAACCGGCCATTTTACCAACAGCTGATTTGAGCATTGTTCTTTCTTCTGGGACAAAATTTTCTCTTAATTTTTCAGCCATATGCCCTTCAAATATACCGGCAATACCATCTGTGATAGCGTTGCCAACAACGCCGCCAAGAATAGCTCCCGTAACTCCAGCAAAATGACCACCGAATATAGCTAAAATTGCTAATATTCCATTATCAATTAAACCGAAAAATATATCTGGTAAAGTTGACTTAATATTTATTTTAAAAGGAATAAGTGAAACAAGACAAAGTAGGGCAAGAATAATCAAAACTAGTCCCATCCATTGATTATTCTCAATAAATGAAATACTAACAGCGGTAATAACAATACAAAGAGTCAAAATGTTTAATACTGATAAGAGAAACTTTTTAGGCATAGGAATATTTTAATAATTAATTTTTTATAAAGCTCATTAACAATAAATAAATATATTAATGTGACAATTACTTTTTCCTTTTAGCACGCTCCCTTAGGGTAATGATAGTAATGAGAACTGCATAAGTAAGTATTGATACCCATAAATTCGATAATTTTGTAATAAAAATAAATAGAACAATGGAAAATATCAACAACACAAACAATAAGCTCACCCCCGAGGCTATTCGTAAAAATTTACCGGGAGCATAACTATAGAAAAAGTAGTCGAAGAATCTCCCCCAAAAACCTAAATTCAATTTCAAATCATTTTTATAGTCAGCTATAAAAAAACTTAAAAAACCTAATGTAACTATCAGTAACAGGACTAGCGCGACTACTTGATCCCGATTAACATCGCTCCAAGCAACTGTTTTGATTATAAACAGATCATAATACAGATTAGCCAATAAATTTAACAATAAACCTAGAACAGAGGCAATGATAACGCCCAGCACTACATCAAAACGTTTTTTCTTTTCTACTAATATATTTTTCATAGTTAATTTATTTCTACCGGTCTACCAAAAAATTCTATAACTTTATATGAAAGCCAATGTCTGCCCCTATCTGACAATGACTGTATCCTATTACTAATATCAATATTTTCTCTAGGTATACTAAACACTAAATTAAAATCTACATAAGACTCTGGCATAAAACCGTTCGCCGGTAAATAAAAATAATATTTTAATTGAGAATCAGCTCTAACCGCCTTCAAACTATTTATTTTACCATTAATCTGCTGCTCCGTGTTTCCCTCTTCCTCTAATATTGTCTTTAAATGACTTACGGGGAATATTGGAGCGGCCATTATTTTTGGTCTCCTCTGTAAATCACAGGTTTGGGATAACAACATTATATTACCAATTTTTGAGTTTACAATCACTTGTTCCTCCCGATTATTTTCAGCAATATATTTGCTCTCTAAACTACCAAATTGATATGTTTTTACTAAATCTTGTTCCGCCCTAACTATTAAATAATCATCAAGTTTTGGTATATAACAAAAAGGATATTCTTTTATAATATCCCCTTGCAGTAATTCAGCCGGTTGGACTCCATTTATATACATAAAAACTATCTGGAAATGCTCTTTAATTGTTGCAGCCCTTTAAAATTATCCAAATTCTGATAAATTTTTTTCTCCTCTTCTCTACTAAGATTTCCGTTACCCACTCCTATCGATCTATCCACTATATTAATTTTAACGGCGCCAGAAGATGTTGAATTATTATTATTATATTTATCATTACTGATAACAAAACCCGAATTGCAGTTAAAATCTTTATATATATTGCGTTCATGATTTGTGTAAGAATTCATATATTTATTATATTTAATTTATAAATTCCAACCTTCTTTTTTAAGGTTTATATTAATCCCCATACTTCCGTCTACATTTGCTGTTTTTGTGATAGCATATTCAGTCGAAAAACTATCTATCTGATTATTAGTGCAAATTAGAGCCCGCTTAATAATAAAATTGGTATCATCACTCGCAGTTATTTTACTGATAGGGTCAGTATCCAGATTCATCTCTCGCAGAATATCTTCGTGTAGAGCGTTAATACATAATTCTTCTCTTTTTGTTGCGTCGATTATAATATTTCCAAAACCAACTATTTCCCTCGCTTCTTTTCTATTTATGTTATGCTGATGTGAATAAAGTTTTTCTGTTAAATTCGTAATAATCTTTTTAACTCTTTCATAATCAAGTTTTTCATTGTGTAAATTAATCAATTTTTCAGCTAAAGATCTAATTTGCGAATGAGTTCTATTTATTGAACCTAAAATTGTAGGCGGAACCTGCTTAGTTAATTCCTTTAAAGCCTCCGATAGCGCGCTCTGTTCGATAACCCCAATTTTATTCTTTATAAAATCTATATAACCTAATACGTCTTCAACCTGAACATTAATATGCTGATTATTTTGAGTTGTGTAGTCACCCATAGGATCTATCGGGCTCAATTGGCTACGACTTGTCATCAAAATATTATCGGCACCCAAAGAAATTAATGTAGCTGCGCTCATAGCTCGAACCGGAACAATAACCTCCAAATTATCACAATATTCCCTTAACAAGCTAACTAATGGCCACGGCACTTCTATTGATCCTCCGTTACTATTCAAAAAGAGAGATATTTTTTTTACTTTGCCGATAGCTGATACATTTTTATAAAAAAAGGGCAAAACATCGAGAGCTATCTGCGCACTAAACGGCGGTTGCTTCTCGCTCGTATAATAACAAATTACTCTAGATTTTCTGATTCTTTCTAATTCCTTTATTTTAATAAAGTCCATATATTTACTAATCTTAGTAAGAAAATTTCAAAATAAACAAGCTCTTTTCTTGTTATAATTTTACAATTTTAGCATTCAAAAGTCAAACTAATAACTTACCAAAATAAACCTCTGTGTAATTGATCTTTTGTAACAAACTTCTGAAAACTTTTGTCCCAAAAACCCAACAAAATGCCCCGATCTGACTCGTTCTGAAAACTGATACCGGAACTTTTCAGAACTCAGAAAAGATACAATAATTAAGTAAAAAAGTTAGCAAAAACACCAATGAAAATATTAAATCTAGCCAGTTATGTAAAATGATACCATAACTTTTCTTAACCCCTCCCTGCTACACTCAAATATGATTAAAAGCCGTTTATTTAATATTAAACAAAATGAAAACAATTCCTTAGAGTAAACTCACGGTAAAAGTTTCTCTAATAGTACTTTGTTTTAATGAATACGGTAGAAAGGCCGAACTTCGACTTCTCCCTTTTTTCCTGCGACTCTGCTGGCGCCGGAAAAAAGGAAAACGAAGTCGGCCGATCTCCTTACTCAATTAACTTGACTATACGCACACAACGGCAGAAAACTAATTAAAACCATATATGAAATACATCCTTTATGCTCGGAAATATAGCGAAGATAAGAGCAAACAAATACTTTCTCTAGAAAGCCAAGTAACCGAAATGAGAAAGCTCGCCAGTAGCTTAGGGCTCAACATTAGTCTGACTTATACCGAAAGTAAATCGGCAAAATTGCCTAATAACCGACCCTTGTTTTCGGAAATGATTAATTTACTTGAAAATGACAAGTCCGAGGGCTATGGTATTTTATGTTGGAAAATTGACCGGCTATCTCGTAATCCGATAGATAGCGGGAAAATCCAATGGTTGCTTCAACAAGGCAAGATTAAGGCTATTCAAAAGAGCGATAGACAGTACTTGCCATCTGATAATGTTCTGCTATTAAACATCGAGGGGTCGATGGCTAATCAGTATATTTTAGATCTAAGTAAAAATGTAAAAAGAGGAATCCAAACCAAGATAGAAAAAGGGTTGTGGCCGAACTTAGCGCCCATTGGTTACTATAATGACGGTAAAGGCGGGATTGTCGTTGATCGGACAAGAGCTAAATATGTTAAAAGAATATTTGAATTGTATTCAACTGGCGAATATACGGCGAAAGAATTGGCTAATTTAATGTATGAAGAAAAGTTTAGAAGCCGAGCCGGTTATAAATATCACAAGAGCAAAATATATAAAATGCTTAACGAAAGTTTCTATTGCGGACTAATGAAGTTTCACGGAAAAGTCTATGAAGGTAAACATGAAAGAATAATAACTCGTGAACTATTTGAAAAATGCCAATTGGCGATGAACGTTAGACAGCATCCAAAAAGAAGGAAAAATTTATTCCCCTTTAGTGGGCTAATGGTTTGCGATGTTTGTGGATGTCTGCTAACAGCCACAAGAAAAGAAAATAAGTATGTCTATTATTACTGCACTGGCGCGAGGGGAAATTGTAGCGAGCATAAACATTATATAAAAGAGGAAGATATCATAAAGACTCTAGCCGAAGTCTTTGATCATTTAGTTGTTCCGAAAGAACTAGTTGAAGAAATGGATCGCAATAGTCGGGAGTTATTAATTAATGGTAATCCGGCTATTCAAGCCAATCTTGAAGCAAAGAATAATATTTTAAGTGATATTAAAATAATAGAAAGCCGAAAAGAAGAGTTATTTAATTTATTATTAGACAAAGCAATTACTAAAGACGATTATTCAATCAAAGAGGCAATGATTAAAAAGAATATTGAAGAATTAAATAATAATATTAAAAGACTAGAAAATGAGCAACCGGTTGAACTAACCGAAAGAACTTTGGAACTCACAAAAGAATTGTTTTTAAGCCCTAAAAAACAGAAAAAAGCATTTTTCAAAGTCAGTTTAGATGATAAGCGTAAAATACTCTCAGGACTACTTTGGAAGATTTCTATCGCCAACAAAAAATTAGCTAAGATTAAATTCAAAGAGCCCTTTGATATCCTAGCTAATTGCGCTGAAACTCGTGATATTGACAAACTGCAGAGAGAGAGAGAGAGAGAGAGGAGAGGAGAGAGAGGGATTCTCTCGCTCGCTTTTCTTCCGAAAAGCTCACTCGTCCAGAGGCAGCGCTAAGTATCCCCCGGATACTTAGCGACACTCGCCTACACACTCGCCGCTCAAAAAAGCGGCTCGTGTTTGTCTCGTTTCTGCCTAGTTCAAATCCCGACTCAATAAGAAAAAAGACAGCATAAAATGCTGTCTTTTTTCTTAGCGGAGAGTAAGGGACGCTATCAGAACTGAAATGAGACAGAATCCCAATCAATTTAAATAATTTTATTTTGTGTCTCCATAACCAGGTTTTGGAACACGTTCGACAATATGCGTGGTAGCATATTTTTTTGCTTTTTTTACAGTCGTAAATTCTCCAGATTTTGCATCACGGCCACGGAGGCTTGTTTTTGATTTGGGCATATGATTTTTAATTAATTAAATTTGTAAAATTGTTTTATTTAGCACAAACAACATAATGTAAATATTCAGTAGTCTTTTCAGCCTTATATTCTCTGCTACTGTCAGCTTTAAACCTGCCATATTCCTTTGTAAAATAACCATAGTCGCCTTTTTGGCTCATAATCTCTTTTATATCACCGGCGCTCATTAAACCCTCATTATTATAGCTTAAAAATATATACTTAACATCAGCATTCATAATTAATTCTTTGAAAGATTTCTTTACTTTATTTTTTGAGCAATATAATGATTTCTGATTTTCATATTCTCTTAGCCCGGTTTTGCCGTGGATTTCGGGGTTATCATATTTAGCAATAGTTTCTAAAATATGATAATTAGTAGCATACTGCCTTTGGTTATAAGGCGGATCTAAATATAAAATATCTCCTTTTATTTTTTTAACTACTGAATTTATATCTTCATTATAGACTTCGTGCTCCTGGTCATTAATTATTAATTCTGCTGGTCTAAGTATTAATGGCCTTAAAGCAGACTTTTTCAAGCTCTTAAGAAAAGCCCCATATACAGAAGCGGTATTTGCGTATTTATCAATCGACTCAATTAAACTAGCTAATAAAAAATAATATTCGTTTTCATTGATTACTTTTCTATTCTTCCACCCCTCAATTTCTTGTCTAATGGCATCACATCTTTTCCCGTTTTCATCTGAAAAATATAGTCTCTGCTCGGCCTCATTTTTAGTTCCACCCAAACAATAATTATTGTAAATAAACCCCTTTTCACCTTTTTTATTATTTAGATAATCTAAAACAATAACTTGTCTTTTTTGAATTTCGGAATTTTTCAAATTAGTTATCACATTAAATAAACCCTTAAATTCTAGCGGCTTATGATTTTGAATATAATGTCTATTTAAAACATAGCTGTAATACTGAATATCATTAGATATAACCTTAAAACCCCTTCTTTTAAAATACGACCCAACAATACCAGTGCCGGCGAACAAATCACAAAAAACATGGCAGTCTTTTTTGGCTACTTTTTTAATAGAATTCTCTAGAAATTCTAATAACGATAATTTACTGCCTATATAGTTCATAAAACTATTTTATTCGTTGATTTTTAATTATTTCTAGCGGATTCACGCCTAAAAACTTAGCAAGTTCAACTACATTACTTTTTATAGGTCTAAATCTATTAGATAAAATATTGGATAACTGGTTTTTAGATATATCCAACATTTTTGCTAATTCGGTAAAATTGTCTATTTTCTTTTTAGCCATTAGCTCTTGAATTTTATATTTATCTATTACCAGCATATCATATTATAAAAAAGAATACAAGTATTTTATTAACAATGTTAAACTTATTTATTAACTATATTATTTAACTCATCACGCCATTTATAAGGGTTATTCCAGAAGCATCCAATACAACCACGTTCATCATGTTTATCAATATTTTTGTCCCAATGTTTATTGCCTTTATACCAAAAATAAATGCCCGGAAAATTACCCCTCTCGCCAGTCTTGGAACACTTCTCGCAATATCTTGATTTCAAAAGGTTATTGCTCCTAGACAGAAGAATAAATTTAGCCTTAATTTCTTCTAGCGACATTTCTGGGTTATTTATATCTTCATTTTTACCCCACCGAACTTGCGGAAATTTATGGTCTACCTCAAGCTCCTTGGGCGGCATTTTCCTTAAAAATAAGGCCTCTTCATATTTTAAAACTTCTTTTACTTTTTTAGTTAATTTTTGAGATATGCCAGATCTACTTTTTGTATCCGCTGATATAATTAAAGTTTTTAATTTTCGGTGTATAGTCTTATTTTTACACTTTTCACAAACCATGGTTTTGTAAAAATTACCCCGCTCATCTTTATCTAGTTGAATTCCGGCCTGACGCCAAACTTGCCAAGTTTTAGCTTGACCTGATTTTAATTCGCATTTTGTACAGTGCCATTTTAAATCACTTAAAATATTAAAATCGTGGTGCGAAACTGTTCCTTCTTTAAATGGATTATTTTTCATATTTAAAAATTAAAATATATTCATGTTTAAAAATATAGTAATCACTAGCCAAAGCTCGATAGCGCCAAATACCCTCTTTATTTTGCTTGGCACGATTGCCCTCCATATTCTTTATTATAACACTTTTTAACGTTAGTCCCAATTTATAGGCTTCGTTCATACAATAAAAACCAAGCGGAATCCACTTTCCTTTTTCATATTTATCCCCCATTACAATAGCAACATATCTTCCTTTTTCTAATATCATTAGAGTGTTTTTAATAACACTAGCAAATTTATCTAAAAATTCTCGTAAATCCTTAGAGTTGGATAGGTCATTTTTTTCTTGGCTAAATTTAATAATATTGGCATACGGAGGATGTAAAATAGCTAATTGAATTTTGCTTTTCTTATGCTTCTTTAATGATTCAGTTATTTTAATAAATGTTTTTTCTTCGGTACTATCGGCGGCTAAAATCTCGAAAAAATTCTTTTTATTATCTAGTTTAGATTCAACATGTTTGACTAATTGTGGCTGGATTTCTATACCAACAAAATTTCTTTTTAAAGTTTCACATTCATAGGCCGTGGTTCCGCTCCCTAAGAATGGGTCAAAAATAATATCATTTTCTTTACTATATCTTAAAATTAATTGATGAGGTATTTGCGGCACAAAATTTCCATGATAAAAACCGTCGTGCTTCCCCGACCTGTCTCGTTCTTTAATAATCCAAAGACTATCAGTCCAAATCTCTGAATCTTTCCAATTTTTTAAATCTAAATTATTAAAATCTGGCATATCAAAGGATATCTCTATTTATCCAATTATTTATTTAACTTAATTTATTATACACCATAAAATTACTTTTAGACAAAACAACAATTTTCTTTACAATTAAGCCATATAATAGCGCTAATCGGTAAAAAAGCGGCACGTTAGTGCTCCATTATAACCATTCTTGGACACTCATTTTTACTAATTTATAAGGCTTTTTTAGAAACAAACCAATACCTTACTAAACCGAGATTAACTCAACTTTAATGGTCAAGCAGGCAGACAAAAGACGAGGTTCGCAAGGACTTTTTGTTTCTTTTTTGGGTCGCTAGGGATTGGAACGACGAATCCTCTAGCGAAGTTGGATGTTATTGGTAATACTTATATTCACAGTGGAGCTTTATATATAGATACTCTTAGGGGTTATACTGGTAATACTTGGTCTCTTGGAGATGGAA
>Ga0247841_10004905_pt1 | contig 22305 bp, 21 predicted proteins | sample LaCruzMarch2015__2_FD_192410 | JGI IMG/M metagenome (GOLD analysis project Ga0247841, IMG submission 192410) | Freshwater microbial communities from meromictic Lake La Cruz, Castile-La Mancha, Spain - LaCruzMarch2015_18m | ecosystem: Environmental > Aquatic > Freshwater > Lake | place: Spain... | reverse complement strand
CGCCCGAAGCGTTTGTTGTAACATTAACTATCGGGAAACCCCACTGCTCGTTGTAACCGTCCCACCACGCAGAGCTCGGCTCAAGAGTGTTACCTATTTGCAAATTAGTGTCCGGCGTGAATCCGCCCCCGGAGATTCTTACAACTTTTGTCATCCACGCTTCGTTTGAATCAACGCTAAGCGTTGCGGAAAAGGAAACTGTTACAAAGAAAAGCAGCAAAAAAACGAAAAAGAACGCTCCGCGCATAATAGGGCTATGTTGAGAATGGTTAGGGAGCGCACGCAAGAAAACCAACCCAGTAATAATAATAGAATATACCCTACAAAAGAACAGCTTTTTGATATAAAAAGGTTTTGTGGAGGAAAACAACTCTGCAAAAACAAAAAAAACTGCTTTTTCTTTTAATAAAAAAATAACCCCTTTTGGTTTTTAGGGGTTAAGCTGATTTTCGAATTTTTTTTCAAGCAAATCCAAAAATTCTTCAATTTTTTCTGCCGGGACCTTTGCTCCTGCGGCAATTTTGTGCCCCCCGCCCTCAACCCCGCTGATTTCTTCCCCAATTTCTTTTAGCGCAGCTCCGATATTTAGCCCTCTTCTTACAAGCTCGCTTGTTCCTCTCCCACTCGCTTTAACTGTCCCATCTTTATTCCGAGCGAGCGCAATAATTGGTTTGTTTTCTTGAATAATTGAACCATAAAGCATTCCTGCAATTATTCCAATGATTGATTCGTCTATTGCGTCCTTTGAATCAATAAAGTAAAAACTTTTTTTTTCAATAATTCCGTTTTGTTCCACAAATCTTATCCCTCTGCTCAAATTATGCCTGTGCTGATCAACTAGGGCGAGCGCTTCTAAGTAAGCATCTTTTCTGTCTCCGAGGCAAACCTGCAAAGCAATGTCGGAACGTTTGTTCCTACCGCACGCGTTTAGCATTGTTGCAAACTCTTTGCCATCGCTTAGCGGACTGTGTGGGTTTTCTTTTGGGAAAGTATAAACCTCTCCAACGAGTTCTTTTATTTTCCATTCAGGAACATTATTTTCTGACAGGTGCATTATGAGTGCGGAGGTGAGCGTTAGTTTTTGTTCACTAGAGAGGTCATTGTAAGTGAGCCATTTTTCTGTAAAAGGATCCTTAAGCGGAATCTCAAGCTGGGCAAGGAATGCTTTTGTGTTATCCTCTTGCGCAGTGATTCCTGGAAGGATTGGGTTTGAAGAAAAAAGCAAAAATGAAACTAGCGGGCGCGAAATTCTCCCGTACAAACGCAAATCTTTTTTTATTTCAATAAATTTGCTTGCAACCCCTATATCAAGAATTTTCCGGTTTAGTCCAATAAGCGAAACGCTTGAATTAAAATCCTGCATATCTCCTAACGCCCCAACAACCCCAAGTACGCTAAGGTCAACATTTTTTTCGTTCATCGCAAGCGAAAAAAAGAAAGCCGTGCCCGCCCCAGAAAGTTCTGTCCCCCCATTAATTCCAAAAAGTAGGGGATTAACGTGCCACTTGTGCTTTACCATTTCCCCATTAACAACACAGGGTTGATGATGATCTAACACAAAAAAATCTTCCCCAAAAGCCTCTACTAAATAATCAAGTTGTCCGCTCCCAAAGTCAACGAACAAAAAGTTTTTTCCAAGCTCTTTTATTCGAGGAATATCCTCTTTGTAAAGCTGTTTTAAGCAAATATTTGAAACTTTTTTTCCTTCACGCAAAAGCGTTTTGATTGCTATTGCTCCGCTCGCGCACCCGTCAGCATCATGGTGGAAAATTACAACAAAATCGTCCCTTTTTTTTATTTCTTGGGCCATTTTTCCAAGAGCAATAAAAAATGCTTCTTCATTTCGCTCTCCAAGAGGGGACGAGTACTGCATAAATAACTCTTCTTGGAGAGGGGTTTTAAATTTAGTCTGAGTACCCTGCCGGCGAAGAACGATGGGGGTTATAAACATTTAATTTCTATTTCTTGCATGGTGTTTTCTTTAATAGCAAAACTTATTCAAATAGTGGGCAAATTCTTCAAAAAAGAAGAAAAAATATTAAAAACGAGCGTAGAAGACATCCCAATGCTTATTGAAAAAGATTTTTTACTAAAAAAAGAGGAGCTTGAGGAATTTGGCGCAAAAAAAATTTCTGAAGTAAAATATTTGCACTCAAGAAGCAACGAGATACTAAAAGACCTCTCACAAAAAGAACTTGAAAGCAAAACTAACGAGCGTTTTAACAAAGCGGCCCTTACCTCAAAAAAACAACTGGAAAATCAATTAAAAAAACTCTTAGAAAAAATTGATCCGAGCGTTGCTGGAAAAAATCTCGAACAAATGAGGCACTATTCCGGAGAAAGTTATTCTCTTCTTGTTGAGGAAATAAACTTTTTTAGAAAAAATATTGTTTACACAAGCGTGTATTTGAAGGATGAAATGAAAGACCTCGGCGAGGCCCTGCAGGAAATGCTCAACATTTTTAATGAAATGAACCAAACTTTTCAAAAATCAAAAGAATTATTTGAATTTGAAAAGGTGAAAGAAACAGTTGGGCTAATTATTAAAAAGAAAAAAGAAATTATTGCAAGTGAAAAAAAACTAAACGAACTTATTGAAGAAATTAACCTTAAAAACAAAAAAATTACTGAACAAGAATCAAAAGTTTCTGAAAAAAGAAGCGGAAAAGAAATGGGGGCGGTAGCGGAACTTGAAGCGCAGATGAATTTGCTCATGAACGAAAAGCAGGACCTCAAAACAGAAATTAGCGCGCTGTTAATTAATGTTGATAGGCCGATGCAGAGGTTTAAGCAGCTTGTTGATTCGAAACGATGGAGGGTGAGCGAAGAGGAGCGAGAAATGCTTGACGAATTTTTAATTAACCCAATCCTTGCGCTCAAAAAAGACCCGAAGGCGGAAGTGTTCAAGCGGGTTCTTGTTCAAATAAGCAAAGCTATTGAGGAGGGGGCGGTGGAACTTAAAGACAAAGAAAAAGAAAAACGGCTCTCCGCATTACAAGAGATAATTAACTTTGATTTTTTTGGAAAAGTTTTTTGGAAAATGAACGAAATTCAAAAAAAGCAAAATGACCTTAACAAAGAACTAGAAAAAAGCGCGGCAAAAGAATCTCTGTCAAAGGAGGAAACCAAACTAAAAGAAATGCGTGTTGAATTAAGCGAATTAAATGAGCGGGCGGAAAACCTTAAACGCTCAAAAAGCTTTCTTGTAAAAGACATTGAAAAAGAAATTGTGTTAGTAAAAGAATTTGCGAGTACGTGCTTAAAGAAAACAATAATTTTTGAGGAAGAGGCGTACTGACCCCAAATAAGCCTTTTAAGAAACCCAAAACAAAACACTCAAAAAGCAACAAAACCAGTCAAATAGCCAAAACTAAGCATTCTGCGCCTTAAGAAAAGAGGCTATTTTTAAGCCTTTTTGAGTAGCTTATGTATAGAGAGTATGTCTGCGCAAAATGAAATTAAGTTATGCAAGTACTTGCTGGAAAAATATGCAGATATTATTAACGAGCGCGAAAAGAGAACAATTGGGGAAATTAAAGCGCTTGTTGATGGAAGCGATTTGACTGTACAAAGCTTTGTTGAGGATTTTAAGAGTCCTGATTACTCATTCGAAAAGGATTATGAGCCCGCGCTCAAAAAAACTTTTGAGTATGTGAAAAAAGAAATTTCTTTTGTTGATGCGGACCTCAATATTAATTATTGGCTATCCCCTACAGAACTCCTCCAAGTAAAAGTTGCTGATGATGAGGACTTGGCGGTATTCATGTGCGCAACGATGAAATCGCTTGGGGACTTTAAAGTGGAAGTAATAATTGCGGAACTTGAAAACTTAAAAACGCACGCATTTGCCTTAACTGAAATAAATTCAGAAACTTTGCTCCTTGATCCCGCGCAGGACCACGCTTATGAGGAATATAAAGGAAATAAAGTTGAGATTATTAAAAAATACTCTTTTCAAAAACAAAAAATCAAGAGATTCTTATACAGATTCAATTATGAAAAGTACGAGCAATTCCTTGAGTGAAAAAAGGTCTCTAAAAAAGATTTCAAAAAAGAAAATAACTACCCCAGCAGATTTTTAAATCATACTAACAAGAATTACCTTACTAAAAAATGGTGAGCAAATGGTTGTAAAAAACAATTCAAACAAGTGCCTTTATTGCGGGGCTTGCGTCGGGGTTTGCCCTGTTAGCGCAATCATTCTAAAAGACACGAGAATTATTGTTGATGAAAAAAAATGCATTTCTTGCGGAGCGTGCGTAAAAATATGCCCTGTTGGAGCAATGCAGCTGGAAAAAAAATAAATGGAAAATAAATTTGTGCGGTGAATTTTATGAGCGGAAAAGAAATTATATATGACGCAATAATTGTGGGCGCTGGTCCTGCGGGGCTTTACGCCGGAATTGAAATGGCTAAAGGAAAAGCCAATGTGCTAATACTTGATAGAAAGCAGGAAATCGGCTGCCCGAAGCGCTGCGCTGAGGGGCTAAGCAACAGATGGTTTAGAATACTTGACATTAAACCAAAAACAGAATGGGCTGTACAAGAAATTAAAGGGGCTATTCTTTACGGGCCTAACGGAAAAGAAGTAAAAATGAAGGGAAAGGAAGTTTTGGGTTTTGTTCTTGAAAGGAAAATGTTTGAAAAAGAGCTCGCAATCAAAGCGGTAAAACTCGGGGCAAAGATTCTGCTAAAGCACCAAGTGGTTGAAGCAAAGCGAGAAAACGGAATTGTGAATTTAAAAGTTGAAGTTAATAATGAAATAAAAGAATTCAAAGGGAAAATGATTCTTGCCTGCGACGGGATTGATTCCCTTGTTGCAAGAATGATGGGACTTAACACTAAAAATAATTTAAACGACACTGATTCAGGTTACCAATATGAGATGACAGGAATCAGCGGGTATGATGAGAACTGTTTGCACTTGTTTTTTGGAACAGAGGTTGCTCCAAGAGGGTACGTTTGGATTTTTCCAAAAAGAGACGGAACAGCAAATGTCGGAATAGGAATAGGGGCGTATGTTTCTGCTGAAACTAAACTCACTGCAAAGGATTACCTTGATAGATGGATTGCAAACCAGCCGGGTCTTGCGAATGGTTCAATAATCGAAGTTAACGCTGGAGGAATTCCTGTTGGAGGATTCCTTGAAAAAATGACTGGGAATAATTTGCTCGTAGCTGGGGACGCGGGGCACATGGTTGACCCAATTCACGGCGGGGGAATAGGAATTGCGATGGAGGGAGGAAGACTCTCAGCCCAAGTGGCTCTTCGCGCAATTAAAGCAAACAAATTTACTGACGAGTTTCTTGCAACTTACACAAAAGAATGGTTTGATCTTCGCGGAAACGAACTTAAGAGAAGGTTAAAGTCAAGACACTTGCTTGAACAATTAACTGATTCTGATTTCAACTACCTGGCTGAATCAATCACTATGGATGAAGCTTTGAAGATAGGAAACGGGACCTTAAACAAAGCCGAGATGGCAATTCTTTTCACAAAGAAACTAGTTCAGAGGCCAGGGCTTGTAAAAATCATGATGAAGTACGTGACCGAAGGCAAGTCCGAAGCTAAGTTCTAAAGACTAACTTCCCCGCGAGGAATCAAAACTTTTTTATTGCTCTCCCCGCATAAGATAAGTATGGATATTCAACTTAGCAACCTTGCGCTTAAGCACCTCATGGAAGAACTCTCTTTCTTTGAGAACGGCTTTGTGAATAATGTTCAAACCCTTGCAAACGGCTGGTTAAAGATTAAGGTTCACACAAAACAATACGGGGACAAGCAGCTCATACTTACTCCAAACGCATTATTTATTTCAAATACTTCAATTAGCGCAAAGCAAAATCCGGGCGGGTTCTCAGCCCTCTTAAAAAAATACTTAAACAACCAAAGAATAATTTCGCTTAAACAGCGCGGCGCGGACAGAATTGTTCTCTTTGAATTCCCTGATGTTTTTATGATACTTGAACTATTTGCTAAAGGAAACATTATTCTGTGCAACAAAGAGATGAAAATCATTCGCGCGATGCGAAAAGAAGAGTGGAAGGATAGAAAGCTTGAGACTGATGAAACTTACAAATTCCCAAGCTCAAAAGGAATTAACCCTGCGGAAGAAACTCAAAAAACGTTTGATAAAAAAATTGAGGAAAATGAGAAAACTTTTTTCGGCGCGGCTATTGATGTACTGAACACGAGCCCCGCAATTCTTGAGCACGTTTTTGAGGAACTAAAACTTGATAAGAAGAAAAACGCGAAAAGCGCAACAAGGAAGGAAACAAAGCTTTTACTTGAGCGAATAAAAGAAATTTACTCAAACAAATCTACTGGCGTCTTCCTTTCGGAAGGAACAATATACTCAAGCGAAATAGGTAAAACGAAAGAAAAAGAGTTTGATTCAATCACTTCCGCACTAAACACTCTCTTGTTAAGTGAGGCAAGTGCTAAAGCGGAAATAGTTAAGAGCCCAACAGTAAAAGAGGAAACAAAAAAGAAACTAAAGCAGGAGAAAGAGGCACAAGCAAAAATGAACCAAATTGAAGGGCTTATGGTGCAGGAAAAAGAAGCCCAAGAAAAGGGCGAGCTAGTTTTTTTGCATTACCAAGAAATTAAGGAAGTGCTCACGACCGTCGAAAAAGCAAGGGCAAAAGGATTTGATGAGAAAGAAATCATTTCAAAAATTAATTCAATAAAACCAATAATTAAAGAGCTTGATTTTAAAAAAGAGAAATTAGTGCTTACAGTGTAATTTAAAAAAAAAATAATTCAAAAAATCTAATTAGCACAAGGCAACATCAAAAACCTTTATAACAAAGGCGAAAATAATAACGGGTTTAGGCAAAGAGTTAGGCAATACTTCCAAAAGCACCCGCGTGGTTCTCCACACGAGAGCAAGTTGGATTTTAAGTAACATTATTCTTTCTTATTCATGTCCTCTAGGATTTCTCTTTCGTCAACAATGAACACGTCGCTCACTGCTGTTACGGACGCATACGGTATTTCTACCAATTTGTCTACTTTTCCCATTTTGGACAATAATCTAGAACTTCTGTCTACTTCTACTACCAAGTACTCTATGTCTCCACCAACTTCAGCAACGATTATGTCAACTAATTTGCCAACCTCGTCCCCTCTATTAGTTATTACTCTTTTTGACGCTAACTGTCTAGCAATTGTGTATTTGTACATGTTTAACACCTATAAAAAAACTTTAACAGATAGAAAGACTAACTTCTTTATAAACGTTTCCCCTGAGAAAAGCAAACTAAAACAAGCTTATGTATACTCACAATTTTTAGGACCAAATATAAAAAGTGTCCCATAAATTGAGACAAACACTAAACCCCCCTTATGTATAGTTACTATTTTTCCTTGCCCAAGAGCGAATTTAAGCAAACTCAAAAAATCTCCGCGAAGTAAAGTTTTTATTTGAGAAAAACATGCTATTAACATGTCACTTAAAGACCCCGATGACGATTTTGACGAACTCGTTCCACAAAAAAACAATTTTTTGTCAAAAAATGTGAACAAGTACAAGCTCCACCTCCTCTTGCTTGTCATTGGACTCATTTTGGGCGCAGTAATTCAATTCACTTATATTAATCCAATCCTTAACCAAAGCGCAGAAGGCACTTGCCTTGATTGTATAAATACAAAGCAGTTACTAAACAACGAAAACGATTGCCTCTACACTCTTCTCCCTGACCCAAAAACCGCTTCTGAAAAATGCGCCGCAAGAAACTACACAGACAAACAACAAGTCACCCCAAAAGACTATAACGAAGAAGCATAAAGTAAATCAAAACGCCCCCCTTACCAAAAAATCCTTAAGACAATTAACGAATTCTACCCAAGTCTTTTAAAACAAAGAAAAAAAGCCTCCTTATGGCTCAATATAAAATGAAATGCGGGGGCAAAAAAAGAAGGGAGAGAAAAGGAGTTTGTTTTATGGGACTAATTCTTCTCCTTTTGATTCTAACGGGTTGCACAGGGGAGATGTCAAGAACTGAAAAGAACATTTGTTACGCAATGGCAACAAAGAGCTACGCATACATCCCCTTGTGCGAAACCGAAAAAAGTTGTTTTGAAAAAGTAGATGCCCTCTTTAAAACAAACTTAGGATACTCGCAAGAAGGAAAGCTTTACGAATTCAAAAATCGGGTTGCAAGGAGCTGGTTTTTCTACAACAAAGCAACTCTTGAAGCAAAAACCCTGGCCCAATATTGCCAGGCGGGAAATTATGGCGCACTTGCCGGCTCAATTAACCAAATACGAAACTACATTGATAACTCCTTTCTAGAACTTGACCAAGGAATGAAATTAAGTTTTGCAATAGTTGATGCTGAAGAAAAGTACCTAACGGAGCAAAAACTTGATCTTGCAAAAGAAGAACCAGAGTACGAATCCCTTGTTGAATTAAGACAAATACTTTCTGAGTTAAAAAGCGGAGCAACAAACTCAGACAGTTATGTGTCCTATTACCTTAACCGCGCAGAGAGTTATGCAAAATCAACTGCAAGCAAAGCACAACCACAGTTAGTAGAAAAAACACCATTCTTGGTTGAAACAGTAGAATATTTACAGGCGGGGGTGTTACCAGAGCTAAATCTTGGCGGGACAAAAGAGTTTATCTTTCTTACAGATTCTTTTAGAAAAACAATGGACTATTTTGAAAGAACTTTTTATACAAAACAGGCGCTCACAGCCGTTCAAAATCTCCCAATCAGCGAGTACATGAAACTTTACTCCGATTTAGGTGGGAGTGAAAACTCCTCACTAAAACGATTTGCTGACTTAATGAACCGAGTAAGCAAAAACAAAAACCAAACTTCAAAAAATTTGGACGGGGTTTGGGAAGAAATCGGAGACAAAACCGCACTATGCAAAACCCTCTTAGAAAGAATTTCAAAAAATATCAACTACGATTATGTTGCAAGCGAATTAGATTTTAGTGAAGTAAAAAGTGAAATCCCCCCAAGCGACTTTTTTGCGGAAACATTAGGAAAAATAATTTTATTAAAAGAAGAAAAAGTTAAAGGCAACTTGAGCCGCGGAGAAGAACTCTTAAAAACAAAAGAGGTTCTTAATGAATTAGCCAAAATTGAAGAAATGCTTAAGACAAAAGAAGAACTAACAACACAAAAACTAGGGCAACATTGTGATAATGCCTCAAAAGAATTTAAGGAAATCAATTACTCCTCAGAAAATAACTCAATAAAAAAATTAATCTCCGACACAGATTACTTCGCTTCAAAAGTGCTATCTTCAAAAAACGAGGAAAAAATAAATTACTGCGCAGATTTCCTAAAAGTTCGAGCACAACTAGACTTGGCATTTAAAGAATATTCAATTCTTGAAGCGCAAAAAAAAGATTCGGCAAAAGACTGTTTTGAATATGTAAGCGACATTATTAATAAAATTGAACTTAATGAAATCAAACTTCTTTTTGAAGAATTAAAAAATGAAGAGGTAACAAAAGATAATTTGTTCCAGTTTGAGGAAAATTGTCTTTTGCTTAAAGAACAAATCAATAACACGCTTTGGGATAATGCGACCACCAAAGAAACTCTTGCAAAGTTTAACGAATTAAAAGAAAATATTAAGCAAATAGAAAGCATCGAACCATATGCAGAAAACAATTTTAAAGATAAACTTAATTATTTTAAATCAAAACTCTCCTCCTATTCAAAATACTTCAATGAAAATGAACCAAACTACACCCAACTCCTTCCTGTGCAAGAAATATTGAATGAATCAATATCAACCACAAACAGGGAGGCAAAAGAATATCTTGAAGAAGCAATTATTGAATACGCAAGGGCTCACACTAAAATAATAATGCTAAATGACGCTGCGGTAGAAACGGGGAAAGAGTACAAATTAAATGCAAAACTTATTGTCCCAAACCCCGCACACAAGATAAATAAAGAATTTAATTTTGCTATTAACACAAATTTATTTTCGCTTTTGCAAAAAGATGAATGCATACAAAACATTCAAAAAATTGACGAAAATACAATAAACATACAGTTTTCCTGCCTTAATTTTGGCTCAACCACGGCAGATTATTTAACCGCAGTAAAAATATTAATTTTGGAAAAAGATGAAATAATATTTGCCTCAAACGAGGAAAGTTTGTTAAGAAGGACATTAACATTCAACACTAACGGGGCCTTCCAAAAGTGCTTAATCAAAACCAAAGCGCCCATTAATTCAGAAAAAAATTCAGTTTTGATTAACGACACAGAAATTGGGGGTTACAAAGACATGGAAGGAAACTTGTCAGTTTTAATTGAGAGTTGCTCGCAAGAAACGCGGCTTAGCATTATTTTTTATATTAGTGAATTAATTAAAACCTCAATAAGATTGGTTGGAAATGAAAGTTATTTTGGAAAAGAACAACTCGAGTATGACTTTGTCGCTAAAAGCACAAGCGTAAACCCACTTAATGCAACCTTAATACTAAAAATCCCAAACAATAAGTTTGTAGAAAAAGTAGAGGTTTTTGATGAAGAATATATACAAAAGAAACACGAGTTTGTTGGAGAAAAAATTGTATTAAAAAACCAAACCTTCATCCCTCTTGAGGAAAAAAAATACTTATTGCGTGTCACAGTAAATTCCTCATTTGATTATTATTTTGAAGAAATAAAAAAACAGGCGGACGAATTATTTCTGCTTGGAGACGAAGAAAATTCAACGCGCGCAAAACAAGTATTGCTAAGGGGGGTCGCGAACAGTTTTGAGGGCCTAATCAAAGAGTTTGAAAAAAACTCTAAACTAATTGCGGAACTAAAAAAGCAAAACGAGGCAAAAGTGGTTTCTGATCAACTAAAAAACAAATTACTAGAAAATGTTGAACTCCTCCGAGCAAACCAAAAAGAATTACTTTCGCTCGGTCTTGAAAAACAAGCAAAAGAGGTCGACGCCCTGCTTTCAAAAGTGCTTTCTTTAAACCTTGACAATTACTCGGAAGTTGTAAAAGCGTTTGATTTGATTTCCAAAAACTCGTTTAGCGCAGAGGAGGGGATAAAAGAAAAACTTGCAGAATTTGCACAAAATATTTCAAAAATGAGGCAGGACACAAACAATTTTGTATTTTTAGAAAAAGCAGAGGCATTTTTGTTAAAAAAACAAACTATTGAAGGACTCATTAGTTCTGACCCTGCAAATGCAAAAATAAAATTTGCTTCGCTTGAAGAAGATTTTACAAATTTAGTTAAACTAAAGGAAGAAATGGATACAAATTTGGCAAAAACTGAAAAAGAAAATCAAAAATCAGTTAAAGTTTTGTATGAGGAGTGTAAAACATTATTGAACTACCTTTTCGAAAACCTTGGCCCCTTAGAATCACAATTAATTAAGTTAAAAATAATCCCCCCAATCACCCAAAGTCGTACGAGCAAATTAGAGCTAATGCTTGAAGAGGTAATTAATTCAAAGCAAGATACTCAGGAAAAATTAAATAAAATGGAGGAAATAAAGTTGGAATTAACGCGCGCGATTGATTTTTTAAAACGCCAAGCAGTAACCGCGTTTAACAGGGGAATTGATTCCAGCGCAAGCACGACATTGTTATCAAACGCAAAAGAACTAATTGATTCAAACAAATATGCCGATGCATTAATTCTTTTTCAATCAAACGGATTAGAGGGGGGCATTTTTCAATCAAACAACCTTCTCTTCTTTATTCCAATTTTACTTATAACCGGACTTGCCTTTGTGTTAAAACACCAGTTTGGGAAAAAGGTGAAAGAAAACGAAGAAAAGAAAAAATTTATTTCCGAAACGTGGAAAGAGTAGTTGAATTAATTATTTTTTGTATGATATCCAAAGAAATATTCCAACCCCCGCTAGGATAGCGAGTATTGCAAGAACTATTTCAAACGGAAATGCTTGATTTGTTACTTCAAGTTCAATTTTGTTTGAAGAAAAAATATTGTTTTGGTCAGTAATGGTCGCAAAGAAAGAATACTTTCCTGCAGGGAGCATCTCGGCCTGGAGCAGGATTTCTTTTTCCGTGTTCCCGCTTAAAATAATTTCTTGTGTTGAGTTCCTAATCGCGGTTTGCGGAGAAACAATTATTGTTCCTTCGAAAGTTTCTGCCCAATTGTTTTTTATTATTGCTTTAAATGTGTGGGGCGCTGTTTCGTTAATGGCAACGAACGAAATATCGATGTGGTTTGGATTAATTACACTCATTTGGGGGTGTTCGCTTATTAGCACTTCTTTCTCGCCAAAATAATTGTTAAAGAATAGTGCGGCTGAGGGCAAATTGTAGGAACTTATCACGGTCGGTTTAATATAATAGTCAAATTTTTTTGATTCGTTTGGAAGGATTGTTGCTGATGCGCTTGATGCGCCCTCAACTATATCAAAACTGGTTATTGTTACTTTTGCCCTTGTGTCGGGGTGAACAAATTGAACAAAAATATTAGCTGCTTTTGTTCCAGTATTTGAAACAACAATGCTCATCTTTGCCCTGCTTCCCAAAAACAATACTCCCGGAGCATCATTTTCAATTGTGAGTACTGGCGTATCATACAACCCCACAAATGAACTGCCCTTTATCTCCACCTTTTTTGTTAAGGACCCGATATGCGCGCAGATTGTTGCTTTCGCTTGCCCGCTTTTAAGTTCAGAAATAAATAGTCTCGCCCAGCAGTTTTGAGTACAAGAAAAGTTTTCCGGCCAAAGCACTTTTTCTTCAGACCCGTTAATAGAAACGGTTATGTAAGAGCTATCATTTTGATAATCTAAAAATTCTCCACTTATTGATAATATTCCTTCCCCATTCTCGTCTTTTGCAGAATCCGGAATTGTAAAAATTATTTCTTTACATTCTTTTGTAGATTGCTTTTCAAGAATTATTCCATTAAACCCAAATTCTGTTAGGGGGGCTTGGTATGCAAGCACTAATGAAAACAACGAGATTAGTAAGAAAATACCAAAAAAAAATCTTAATTTACTCATTTAGTTCACTCAAATTAAACGCATTATTGATGTAATAAGTTTTAAAACGTTCAGGAGGGGCAAAAAATCAACAAAACTTCACTTTTGCATTGCGCTTAATGCCGCCGCAAGGGTCAACTGGGCAGTTTGTTTTGATTTTATTTCAATAATCTTATTTTGGGGGTAATTTCTCAAAACGTGTTTTTTGCAGTATTCTATCCCTTCACAAAAAACGTTATCCATTAACTTTTGTGGAGAATATTTTCTCAATTCAAGCCGCATTTCAAGTTCTTCAGGGTCAATAGTTAACAAAATAACTTTATCGACAGCAAGTTTTATTTCTGAAAACACGTGTCCTTCAAAAATAATTCCTTTATTTTTTTTTAAAAAAAGATTTGCTTTTTTTTGAAGGATCTTTGTTGGTAGTTCGAGCTCGTTCTCTTCATTATAATTCCCAATAGCGTTTTTTAAAGCAAAATCTTTTTCGTTAATTGTCTTCATTTTTAGTTTCTTTGCAAGCCCTTTTGCTAAAGTTGTTTTACCGCTTCCGGGGGTCCCAGTAACTAACAGATTCATATCACTAACGTGCTAACTAAGGATTAAAAATAAAGTGCCTTAACCAAAAAGTTAATTTGGGAGTAAAGGAAAAAATTACTACTTAAAGTTTTTTGAAAAAGCCACGCGCTGGTTATCCAAGCACCTGCCTTTGGAGCAGAGGGCCCTATACAAAACAACTTCTTTTTCCTGGCAAGAAAAATTACTAAATTTGTCCATAAAATCCATCGTGCATAATAGAGTTAACCGAGTATAAAAACATTTCTTGCGCGAACAAAAACTTGGACAAAGATTATTTTTGAAGAAAAAAAATAAAACTTTCTTCAGTGAAGAAATGTTTGTAAGAGGCTTTGGTAAAGAAGCTCAAAAGTAAATTCTTCGGAACAATACTTTTTTATTTTTGCATAATCTTTCTTCAAATAAAAAGTTGAAACGTCTTTTCCGCTCGCTTCCTTAATTGGAATGTCATAATAGGAATTTATGGCTTTTTGAGAAATTGTCCTAAAATCCTCGTCCCTCTTGGTAACTTTTGAAACCGCCATTCCTAATTGAGCAAGATCAATGTGGCGGGGGTGAGAAAAAAGCAAGCCAAATAATTCTTTTTGGGGGGCAATTTTGTGGTGCAACATTCTTGCAAACATATAATTCAAATCGTAGGCGAGGTGATTGAACCCGATTATTTTCAAATAAGTTTCTCCGCTGTTAAACTCTTTTTTTTCAATCGTTTTTAAAACGGAATAAAACTCTTCGAGCAACTTTTTTTCATTCCCCACTTCCCACTCAAAAATAAAACTTGGCTCTTTTACCTGCGCGGGCTTTGGCGCGGAGGGGGAGGAGTAGTAGTTGTAAGAAATCACAATTACCTTGCTCTTCTCGTGAAAAGGATTTAATCCGGAATTATTATCTTCCGGATCAACCAAAGATTCAATATCTAAAAATAAATAACCCATTTTATATCAAACAAATTTAGCAAGAAAATGAATATAAAGGTTGCAAAAAGGGTTGTTTAAGGTAAAAATGGCGAACCGACAGAGCGAACATTTCACTTAAGGGTATTACCTTTTGCAAAAAAAAGTTACTTTTTTTTAGATTATCCCCCGTTTCGGTCGGCGCTATAACCTCATGCTTCTCCGCATCTGTTGTTATTATCAAAGCGGTCGCAAGGAAGATTATTAGTATGTCAAAGAAGCTTGCGCCTTGGCCTAGCCAATTGTATATTCCAATCAACGTAGCAAATAACGCAGCGCCTTTCATAATTGCTTGTTCCATCCCTAACCCCCCTGTGCTAATAATGCCTCCCGCGGAATTAATTAAGTCATGTTTTGTTTTGCACACCATAAAACCCAATTTTGTGTGCAAAGTAATCAAATAGTTTACACCCAGCCCTACTTTGTTAACTAATTTAAGTTAATTGTGTGCTTTGACCGGGAAGTATTTTATTTAACAAAAACAGAATAATGCTATGCATGAAGTTGAGGAATTGAGAAAGAAAATACTTTTTGAAAGTTATGTTAATGGAACGCATAACAAAGAGGGCCCCTTGTTTAAAAGAATAAAAATAAAAAAACAAACCGTGGATTACGCTCTTGAAAAAATGCTTGAAGAAAAATTGTTTACTAAAACAAAATATGAACTGGACCTAAACACAGTCGGCATTGGAAAGTTTGCTTGGGTTTTGATGAGCATTAACTGGGAAAGTTATAACAGCAGCGATTTTATCAAAAAATTGTTGGGGCTTACGCAAGTAGTTACTGTCGCTGATGTTACTGGGACGAGCGATGTTGCGGTAAAAATATTTGGCCCGAGCATAAACAATATTAGCGCGTTTATTTTGTTAATGGAAAAACTTTTTCAAGGAACAATAACTGACACCCAAGTGCATTTCGCAAACATTGAATACAAACGTCATTACTTTGCGGTAGGAAAAAAAACTGCGTACAAACCAACCAGGGCTGATTGCGCGATTCTTCATGAAAAGATGAATAATTCCAAAATTACTTTGGGGGAAATTGCAGAGAAACACAAATTGCACAGAAACACAGTTTCAAAAAAATGGGAAAAACTTTGGTCAAGAGGGGTAATTGTTAAAGAACTCCCTGATCTTACTCAGGAAGGATATGACGAACTAAAAATGGGGCTTAAGGCATTTATCATAATTAAACCGGTTCCAGGAAAGGAGGAAAAAATTGTAAAAAATCTTTTGAAAAACAAAGAAATCCAGGACATTTTTACCACCCTTTCAAATGAGATTGTTGTTATTCTCAGAACAGAGAACAGCCAAACGCTCGCAAGCATTCATCGTAACCTCACAAAAATTGATTCTTCCGTTAAGCGAACAAGCACAAGTATTTTTTTAACAAAGTATAACAAGAACACGCTCAGCCTTCCTGAAATTAAGGGGCTTGTAAACGGGTGCGCGAATCTTTGAAAACCCGCCGCATTTTTAATGATTTTGTTTTAAACATTTCATTTGTGATGTCAATGTTAATAAAAGAATTAAAACCAAGAACGGCCTTCCCTGAGTTAATCGTTGAGGTCGTAACCAAAGGAGAACCAAGAGCATTTGCTACTGCTTCGGGGCAAGGAACTGTTTGCAACGCTGCGGTTAAGGATGAGAGTGGAGAAGAAGTTTCCCTCACTATGTGGAATGACGAGTATAAAAAAGTCAATGACGGGGACCGTGTTAAGATTACTAACGGGTGGGTAACTGAGTACAAAGGGAAGTTACAAATTAGCGCGGGACGACAAGGAACGCTTGAAGTACTACCTAAGTAAAGGACAAAAGAATTTTTCCTTTACTTAATTTCTTTTTTTAAAATTTGATTAATTAAATTTATTCTTTTAAAAAAACTTTTATTTATTTAAGTAACAGAAGGAAGTTGTTTAGTTTGGTGTTTTTTGGCATGGTGCAGTTCGCACCCATGCTCAAATAATAACCAATTTTTTGTTTGGAAGAAGTTATTTTCTCTTTGCTGTCTTTCCAGCTGTTTTAGATTCTGTCTTAGGCTCAATACCCAAAATTTCCTCGGCTGTTTTCTTCCTGTTTCTGCCGAAGTTTGCGTATTTTCTAAACTTGGTTTTAGTCCATGCTTCTGGCTGTTTTGATCTCATTTTTTGCTCTTGTGCCAAAAGCTCTAGCCTTAATTCCTCGTCGACGCCCATGTTTAGCAATACATGACTCATTTGGCTCACCTATCCAAAAGTTTTTGGGAAAATTTCCAAAAATAGCTCCAATATGTATTGCAGTCGAGGTAGTATATAAACCTTTTCGGCCCTAATTTGAATGGTTATAATGGCAATAGGGGCAATTTTGACAAAAGAAGGGGTTACGAAAATACTAAACGCCCAAAAACTAGGACACTCTTTTGTTTTAGTGAGTTTGGACCTTGGAAAGAGCGTTGAGAAAGTTAATTTGGAGAAAAACTTTGTGATTATTAGGGGCCAAAAAATCAATTTTTCGGAACTAAAAAAAGTAAAGGAAAACACGCTTTACACAATTGAGGACGACTCATTAAAATCAATTGACTTTTTTAGTCAAGAAACAAACATTTTTTACAAACTCACCCCCACAAAAGACTGGCCCACCCTTACTTTTTCCTCTGTCCCAATGCATCGGTTCAAAACAATAAGTCCTAAGCTAAGTGCGGAGCTTATGGTTAAAGAAATTTCTCCAATACAGGGAATTGTGTTGGATACTTGTTGTGGCCTCGGGTATACCTCTATTTTAGAAGCAAAAACTGCAGAAGAAGTAATTGTTTTTGAGAAGGATGAGAATGTGATTAGAATTGCGGAGTATAATCCTTACTCTGAAGAATTATTTACTAATAAAAAAATTAAATTGAAGCAAGAGAGTGTTCTTGAAGGAATTAAATTACTAAAAAAGGATTCTTTTGATAGAATTCTCCACGATCCACCCACAGTTTCATTTGAAAAAGAACTTTATTCTAAAGAATTTTACTCAGAGCTTTTTCGCGTACTAAAACCAAAAGGAATTATTTATCATTACTGCCCTAATCCGGGAAAAACTAAAGGCACTGAATTTTTTCCTTCAATTATTAAGCATTTGAAGGAAACTGGTTTTAGAAACTGCGAGCACCATAAAGAATCTTCTGGCATTCGCGCAACAAAGTGAAAAACCCAGCAAGATCGTGAGGTGCTCAAAGGGTTTTTCACTGTCACAAAAAAGTTCCCGTGGCACCAAAGCAAAACCGCGGTTTTGCTGGGCGTAGCAAAGCAATGGCTTTGCCACGAGACTGAGGGGAATTGAACTTTTTTGTTTGAAATAAAAAAAATTGGCGGTCTTAACCCTACTTGCTAAAGACAGCAGGGGAAATTATTTTTTTAACTTCTTTTTTGGCTTTTCTTCTGACACTTCTTCGCCCGCTCCAAGCTCTTCTTCAAGAGTTTTTTCCCCTTTTTCAAGCGCTTTGAACTCGTCAAGGTCTTCATCATCAAGGCCAAGTTCTTTTAGCTTGCTAAGGTGGTCCTCTGTCTTCATTTTTTGGAACTCTTTGTTCCAAGCAACCATGTCTGCGGTCTCTTTCATCTTAGCCCCTTCTGGAGGCTTTACTGGTTTTCGCATCATAAAATAAATACCGCCTTAAGCGCTTATAAACCTTGCTCAGGCGAAAAATTTTTTAACCAAAAAAGCAAAAAAGAACGCGTTTTTGCAAAGAATTAATAAGTTTAAAACCCACGTTGTGTGATGAACGACGAGAACGCCCCTGTCCCTGTGGTTGAACCAAAAAACACTACTGAAAACATTTCCACTAACGCCCCCACTACTTCCACTAATAACTTAGGAATAATTAATGAAGGTAACAAAGATTTTGATAAACTCTTACTGGAATTAAAACAAGAACTAATTGTTGAGGGTTACTCCGCGAAAACTTTGAAAATGTATTTGCTTTATGCTAGAGAAACTCTTTACACTATTAACAAACCTGTTGTGGAGCTGACAAAAAGAGATATTGTCGGCTACTTGGCACAAAAAAAAGAGGCTGGGTGTGAGAATTCTACTCTTGCGCTTGTTCATGCGGCGATGGAGTACATGTTCAAAAAATATTTGAAAATGAATATTCTTGAGGAGATAAAAATTCCTAAAAAAGGAAAAACCCTGCCAAAAGTTCTCACTAAGGATGAGATTCGTTTGTTGTTTCAAAACACAAAATTCGGGAGGAATCGGTTAATGCTTCAATTCATGTACGGCTCGGGCTGTCGTGTCTCTGAGGTTGTGAAACTTAAAGTTGAAGATTTGAATTTGAAAGAAAGAACTGCAGCAATTCGCGGAGGAAAGGGTAACAAGGATAGAATGATTATTCTCTCAAAGGATTGGATTCACGATTTGAAAAAGTATTTGGAAAAAAAGAAAATCAAATCAGAAGAAGTTTTTTCAAAAAAGAATGGAAAAGCAATTACTACTGATACAGTTCAGCGAATTGTGAGGGAGAGCGCAGAAAAAGCTGGAATTAACAAGCACGTTACTCCTCACTCCCTTCGCCACTCTTACGCTACACATTTACTTGAAGCAGGAACAAATATTAGATATATTCAATCTTTGCTCGGTCACTCAAACCTTAACACCACACAAATTTACACAAGCGTTGCGAATGACCAACTAAAGAAAGTTGTAAGTCCGTTGGACAAACTGTAATCAATAAAACTTCACCCGCCCCCCACACTTCCCTTAATAATTTTGTTTTTTAAAAACCTTTTTCCTTTGTCAACTTTTCTTTCAAAAAAGAGAACACACAACCACATTGCTTATGTAGAAATAAGCGGGTTTTGATTTTTTTAGTTAGTTTTTCAAACCAAAAAAATTTTTCAAAAATTTTGAAATACATTTAAATACTAGAGTGACGTTCCTCGTGTAATAAAAGGGAGGAATAAACATGAGCATGAGATTGTCAAAGCTTTTCGGCATGGACGTGTACGACATTGAGGCAGGGTACAAGGGCAAGGTTTATGATATAATTATCAACCTTGAAAAAGGAAAACTTGAAACTATAACTACTGAACCTCTTAAGGTTAAAACTAAGTCAGATGCTAAGAAGATCTTGAGTGAAAAGAGCATACCTTATAGAAACGTTAAATCTGTTAAAGATATTGTAATCGTTTCAAGTAGAGATGTTCCTTACGCTGAAGAACCTAAAGAAGAAGCACCTACTGCATCTTCACAATTAAGATATAAATATACTCGAAGGTAAGGCCTCCCCTTACTTTCTTTTTTTTTATTGCCCCCTAGCCTTCAGACTTTTCTTTAACTTAACTCAATTTCCTGGACACACTTTAACCATATCAAAAAATGAAAAAGAATAAAGTAATAATTATCATTTAAATAAACATATGTATACTATATATACATAAATGATATTTTTGTTTATTATATATGGGTAGTAGTGGAAGTGTTGGGTGTCTGTTAGGGTGAGGAAATGGTAGTTCGGAGTTACTTTGTTCAATATAGGTTCATTATTCCCGACACAGTAAAACATTCTTCTTACACGTATCAGAAGCTTTTCAGAGCAATTTATGGTTACACCCAAGCAGTGTACAAGGCTTCAGGAAAAACTTATCATTATCACAGAGCTGGAATTCTTTCAAATTACCCCTATATTAGGCCAGGTAAGAATTGTGTGACAATTCCCCCCGCTGCTTTTCAATCCTTGCAAGAGTTTTTCAAAACTGGCCATAACCCTACTCATAATTGGACTGAAAAGGGAGATTGGAAATGTACTTATTTCCTTAACGAGAAGGACGTTCCTGAGAAGGACATTGTTTTGGCAATTGATAATCTTCTTTCAAGAAAATTTATTGATGGTCTTGAGGGCCCCGTGAAATTATTTTCAGAAATGAAAAGGGTGGTTGAGAAAGGGGCAGAAGCGGGCTATCGCGGCGCACTCTTAAAGGAAGCACAATTTATTGTGGATCTTGAGTGGTTCAAGCTCGCTTACCAGCAATCAACCCAGTTGACTGAGTTTTATGAGGCTTACAGAGCGCTAAAAAACAACCCAGCGAATGCCCAAGCCTCTTCCATTCAGTAACCTTTATTTTCAAAGGTCATTTTTTGCCGCAAGTTGGTAACTTTTGAGACGTTTTTTAGTAATTACTTCCTTTGTTTTTTAGTAATTACTGCTTATTTTGGTGATTTGAGCCAGTTTAACTAAAAAATAAGTTTGTTGAGCAATTTTAAAATATGTCCAAGAAATTGGGTTATTGGGCGGTTGTCTTTCCTGCGATTGGTAAAAAAATAAGTTTTTATTAACCTTAGTTTTGTGTTTATTGAGCATTAACCGCTTCTGCTGCTTTTTGGGCTTGTTTTTCAGCTTCTTTTTCTTCTTTTTCAATTTTTATTAACAAATCTTTCTTTCTCCACTTGCGCTTTCCCCCTATATTGTTAGTCTCAAATAGCCCTATGTCAACCATGGTCTTCAAATAGGGGTAAAGTGAGCGCTCATTTTCATAGTCTACCTGGAAAAGCTCAAATATTCTCCTTCTTATCTCGTCCATGGTGGCCCATTCATCGAATCTGATAACACTCGCTAAGTGGAAGGCTTGGGTGTGCTCGTTGAATTGTAAGAAGTCCCATATTGATCTTATCTCAATAGCCTTATTTCTCACACTCACTGGGGCCTCTGGCGCTGTTTTTTCCTGTATTTTTGCCTTTATTCCAAGCAACTGCTTTAGTGTTTCAATTATTCCCATCATTACCAACTTTTTTTCATCATTAATATAATGACCGTAATGATTTAAAAACTTTACGGTAATGAACTCTCATGAACCTCATTACCTATCATTACGGGTAATTACCAACTATACTCTGTTTTATCCTGCGTGACCCTCTTTTGTTATTTGCTCTTGTTCATTTTTGATAGTTTTGCTCCAAAAAGCCTGTGGTGAGCCATGGTGTTTTAGGGGAATTATGGGGGGTGACCCGAGTTGTGTTGATTTTGCCTTTGGTGAGGTATTAAAAATAACCTTTTTTTGGGAAAATTTTTGGATTAAAAAAAGCGTATTTTGGATAGCACAAGACAACCCCTAAAATTACGTCTGTTGTCGTATTTATTGGTTTTGCCCCTGGGGGTTTATTACCGGAATTGTTGGGGGTTATTTTCACTAAGAATTAGCTTATACTCACTATAGCGGGGAGAGGATTTGAACCTCCGACCTCCGGGTTATGAGCCCGGCGAGCACTCCAGGCTGCTCTACCCCGCTAGAACTAAAGAATAATTGGGCAAATTTTGCCAAAAAAAGCCTTATTTTTTGGCTTTTTCTCTTTAAATGTGCTCTTATTCTTTTTTTTCTTATAAAAGAACCATTTTGGCTCTTTGCAATCTTAAATCTTCTCTCAAAAATATGTCCAGGTTTTTGAGTTATTCTACCATTTTCTTTAGGATTTCCATCTCTTTTTCTATTTTTTTTATCCTTCCACTTAATTCTTTTTGCATATTAGGGTCATTAGCGGAAGTCATACTTCCACCACAGGTTGGGCAGAGAAAGTTGTACTCTGCCGCAATTTCAAACACCTCTCGGTGGTTGCACTTGTTGCAGTCAAAGAAGCTGTAATCCGCTTCCAAGTTCCTCTTTTTTGTCAATTTTTCTAAATGCTCTTCCTGTTGTTCACTTATTAATGCTGCTATTCGATCTTTCTTTATTTCCCAAGTGTAATTGTACCATCCTGTTTTTTGGTTCCTGCTCTTCTGGTAGCACGCAATTCCTCTAAAATGTAACTTATTTAACGTCGCTCGGATTTCTGTTACCTTTTTTTTCATTTTTTTAGAAATTTCTTCGTCGTTTTTCATTTTT
>Ga0247841_10004904_pt1 | contig 22305 bp, 20 predicted proteins | sample LaCruzMarch2015__2_FD_192410 | JGI IMG/M metagenome (GOLD analysis project Ga0247841, IMG submission 192410) | Freshwater microbial communities from meromictic Lake La Cruz, Castile-La Mancha, Spain - LaCruzMarch2015_18m | ecosystem: Environmental > Aquatic > Freshwater > Lake | place: Spain... | reverse complement strand
GCGGTGGAACTACGAGATTGCCAACCTTAATGCCTTGCTTCGCGTCATGGCCGAGGCCATCTACGGCAAAATGCCGCTGGCCAGCAACGAGGAGGCCGTCCGGTGCCTGCAGAAAGCGGTGGAACTGGAACCCGGCAATGCTCTTTTCCACGCCGAACTCGGGCGGGCTTATCTTACGGTCGGGCGCAAAGATGATGCGCGGCGCGAGCTGCAGAAGGCGATCAGCTTGCCCCAGCGCAGCCGCGATGATGCCGGCGCCCAAAGCCGCGCCAAGGAATCCCTCCGCCAGTTGTAATCTCCATGAGTCGCCAAAAAATTCTCATTTTCACCACCGGTTTCGGTGACGGCCACAACTCGGCGGCACGCAATGTGCGCGACGCCTTCGATGCCATCGGCGGTTACGACACCGAGGTCCACGATCCCTATGTGGAGGTCAACCCTCGCGCTTCGAAGACCCTGCAAGTGGCCTACAATTTCTCCATCCAGCGCGTGCCGGTGACGTGGAAAGCCTTTTTCTGGCTCTATGACAAGACTCCGGTCTTCGATTGGACGTTGCCGACGCTGGGAAATCTCAAAGCAGCCCTCCGGGATTTGCTGCGCGAGAAAAAACCGGCGGCTGTCGTTACGACTTATCCGGTTTACAGCTATTTGATCAGCGAGCTGATGAAGAGCGGCGAGGTGTCGGTTTGTCCGCATTTCATGGTGGTGACCGATTCCATCGTGATCAACCGCGTCTGGAACCTCGCCCCGGCCGATTGGGTCCTCGTGGCCAATGAGCCGACGCGTGAGGCCATGACGCAAGGTGGCACACCTCCGGAGAAAATTGTCGTGCTCGGTTTTCCGGTCAGTCCGCGCTTCGAAGAGTTGGCGCGTCGGCCATTGCCGCCGGGGCCGCCTTGGAAAATTCTTTATCTGCCCTCGGCCAGTCGCCGCACGGTTTCGGCGGTGGTGCGGGGTCTGACCGCGTTGCCGGGCGTCGAGTTGACCGTGGTTACCGGGCGTCACAAGCATCTGCACGGATTTTTGAAACGGCTCGATCTGCCGGTCGGCGCCTTCAGCCTCCTTGGCTGGACCGACCGCATGCCGGAGTTGTTGGCCGAAAGCCATCTTTTCATCGGCAAAGCGGGCGGGGCAATCGTGCAAGAGACGCTGGCCATCGCGCGCCCGATGATCATCAGCCACGTGGTCGCGGGGCAGGAGGAAGGCAATGTCACGTTGCTGGCCGATATCGGCGCGGGCGCGTTGGCGACGACTCCCGAAAAAATTATCGGGACGGTGCAGCGTGCACTGTTGGAAAATGGCGGGTCCGAATGGACGCGCTGGCGGGAAAATTTACTCAAGGTCAGCCATCCCGCGGCGGCGCGTCAGACTGCGGAATTTGTGGTCTCGAAGCTGTAGCGGGGCGGCGACCACATCGCGCGAAATGACCGGTCAGAAGGTCGCGTAGGATGTGTCGTCGCCGGAGGTGCCGCGGCCGGACCAGGCCATGATGCGCTGGGCGTCATCAAAGATGTATCTCGTTTTGCTGCCGAGTTGCACGAGGATGACCTCGCGGCCATTGAGGCGTCCGCTCGAGACCAGGCAGCGGCCGGCGGCATCGGTGTAACCTGTTTTCATCCCGTTGTAAGCGGACGAGCGACCGAGCAGTTTGTTGGTTGCCTCGAGGCGCGTGATGCGCCCGGTATTGTGACGGAAGAAGACGACGCGCTGCTGCATCATGCGGCGCAGGGTGGGATCGCGGTAGGCCAGGAAGGCGATGCGCGCGATGTCGCGGGCGGTGGAAAATTGGCTGGCCGGCAGGCCGTGGCTATTGGCGAAATGGGAACTCCGCGCCCCGAGTGACCACGCGGCGCGGTTCATATTGTCGGTGAAGGCCGCTTCGGAGCCGCTGTGGTCGCGGGCCAATGCGGCACAGGCGTCATTCGAACTTTTCACCATGATGGATTGAAGAAGGTCACGCCGCGCGTAGCGTTCGCCGGGACGGAGACCCAGGCGGGTCGGTTCGACGCGCGTGTCTTCGGGCGCGACGGTGACCAGTGCATCGAGGTTGCCGCGACGGCTGACCAGCAAGGCGGTGAGTAGTTTTTGCGTGCTGGCCGGCACCCGGCGTTCATCAGCATTTTTCTGGAAAAGGACCTCTCCGCTGCGCGCGTCGATCATGATGGCCGACTGCGCGGCAAGGCCGGGGGCGTTGGCCGGCCAGACCGGCGCATTGCTCGGCGCAGCGGCCACGGGTGAGGTGGCCGGGCTGGCGCGGCGGACTTCACGGGGCGAAGTGGCGCAACCGGCGAGGAAGAGGAGGGGAACGAGCAGGATGGCCGCTTTCATGAATATTTTTCGACCATGGCGTAAGCGTTGTGATTGTGGATGCTCTCGAAGTTTTCTGCTTCGACCTGCCACCAAGTGATGCGGGGATCGGCGTTGACTTGCGAGGCGATATTGCGCACGAGGTCCTCGACAAAAACCGGATTGGCGTAGGCGCGTTCGGTCACCGCTTTTTCGTCCGGGCGCTTCAGCACGCTGTAGAGTTCGCAGCTGGCCGAGCGTTCGATGAGGGAGACCATTTCGGGCAGCGGCAACGGACGTTGGGAGCGCAAACGAAGGGTGACTTGTCCGCGTTGATTGTGCGCACCGCTGGCGCTGATCGCTTTCGAGCAGGGACACAAGGTGGTGACATTGGCCACCACGGTGGTGACGAGGTCGTGGCTCTCGTGGCCGGCCGTCGCGGTGAAGCGCGCGGTGTAGTCGACCAGACCGGGTGCGCCGGTGACGGGCGCTTTTTTCTCGAGGAAAAAAGGGAACTCGAACTCGAGATGGGCCCGCTTGCTGTGCAACCGTTCGATGAGCGAGCGCAAGAGTTTTTCGATGTCCTCGGGGTGCAGCACGGGACCGTGGGCCTGGAGGACCTCGAGAAAGCGGCTCATGTGAGTGCCTTTGAATTCCTGGGGCAGCTCGACGGTCAGTTGCACCGTGGCGATGGTGCTTTGCGGGGCTCCGGGACCTACCGCGACTTGGATGGGAAATCGGAGGTTCTTCACTCCGACGCGGTCAATGACGATGCGGCGGTGGTCGGACTCACTTTGGGTGTCGAGCAGGGTGGCTGCGGTGTCCTCCGGGTGCTTCATGAAGGGGAAACTTACGCTGATTCACGCCGGGGGGCAAAAGTGAATTGTCCGGTTGGCCGGGCGGGCTGTGGCGGCTAAGCTGTCCGTGGCAATGAAGCTCACGGTCAACGAAATCTACCAGTCGGTGCAGGGCGAGAGTACCTGGGCCGGGCTGCCTTGCGTTTTTGTCCGCCTGACCTTTTGCGACCTGCGCTGCACCTACTGTGATACCGAGTATGCCTTCTATGAGGGAAAAAAGATGCCGCTCGACGAGATTGTGGCGGCCGTGCGGCTCTTCGGGTGTCCGCTGGTCGAGGTGACCGGGGGTGAACCGCTCCTGCAGCCGGCCTGTGTGCCGCTGTTGGCCATGCTCTGCGAGGCGGGTTTCACCGCGTTGCTGGAGACTTCGGGAGCGCACGATATTTCGGCGGTCGACCCGCGGGTCCACCGGATCATGGACCTGAAAACGCCGTCGAGCGGGGAATGCGCGCGCAATATCTACGCCAATATCGCGCAACTCACGGACCGCGACGAAGTGAAGTTCGTGCTCGGGTCACGGGAGGATTACGAGTGGGCGCGGGGAATGATGCGGGAGCACGGCTTGGCCGGCAAAGTGCGGGCGGTCCTTTTCAGTCCGGTCTTCGGAAAAATTGCCCCCAGCGACATTGTTGCCTGGATGCTGGAGGATCAATTGCCGGCGCGCTTCCAGTTGCAGATGCACAAGTTCATCTGGGAGCCCAAGGCGCGGGGCGTTTGACCGTTTGCCGCGGGGCGGGCGGCGGGGTAGAAGAAGAGCGATGAACATCACGCTGACCAAAATTTTCCACTTCGAGGCCGCGCACACCCTGCCCAACGTGCCGCCCGACCATCAATGCGCCCGGATGCACGGCCACAGCTACCAAGTGGAAGTCTCGGCATCGGGCCCCGTCGGCGCGGAGTCGGGCTGGCTGATGGACCATGCGGAAATCAGCAAAGCGGTCAAACCGCTCATCGCGCGACTCGACCACCGTTATCTCAATGATATCCCGGGTCTGGAAAATCCGACTTTCGAACAATTGGCGGGCTGGCTGTGGCGGGAACTCAAACCGCAATTGCCGTATCTCAGCGAAATCGCCATCCACGAGACGCCGACCTCGCGGTGCATTTACCGCGGCGATTGACGCGCGCGCAGCGCGGCTTAATTGCGCAGTGAGATGTCCTGGACGCGCGCGACAAGAAAGCGGCTGAGCAGGAGGTAAAGGACAAGAACGGGCAGGGTGACGAGGAGCGCGCCTGCGGCAAAGAGGCCCGCTTCGCCGGCCATGCTGTCGTTGTGCAACAGGCGCAGCCCGACCGGCAGGGTAAACCTCGAGGAGTCCTGCATGAGAATCGCCGCCACAACGTATTCGTTCCACGCGGCGGCGAAGGAAAACAATGCGGTCACGGCCAGGCCCTGGGCCGAGATAGGCAGCACGACCCGCCGGAAAGTCTGCGCTGGCGTGCAGCCGTCCATGGCCGCCGCCTCTTCGATCGTTTCCGGAATAGTGTCATAAAAATTCTTCATCTGCCAGACGCAAAAAGGCAAAACGGTCACGAGGTAAACAAGGATGAGTCCTAGGAAGGTGTTGATCAGTTTGAGCTGCACGAGAATAAGGAAGATCGGCAGCAGGAGCAGGGTGGCGGGAAAGATCTGGGTGACGAGGAGGCTGTTGAGCACGGCAAGACGTCCGAGGAAATGGAATCGCGACAGGGCGTAGCCGGCGGTGGCGGCCAGAATGACGCCGACTACCGTGACGGCCAGGGCAACGAAAAGTGAGTTGCCCAGCCAGCGGAGGAAATCCGTAGAGGCCAGCAAGCGGGAAAAATTGCCGAGGCCGGCTGCGCTGGCCGGGCCGGAGGGATAGAGAGCGCGCACCGAGATTTCCCAGAGCGGGACCGCGGCCAGCAGAACGGTGAGGGTGAGAAAGGCGTAGGAGGCCAGTTTACGGAGCGCCGAGCCTTGGCGGGTCTGGCTGGGTGTCTCAGGGTTGGTGGCAGGGCGTTCGGCTCTCACGATGGGTGACACACCTTCAAGGAGAGAACATGATGCCGCGCGGTGCAAGGACAGATGCTCAGGGCGGGGGCGGTTCCTTGACACGGCTGGGACACACGTTTCAGATATGTTGCTTTTATGTTTCGCGTTTTCTGTGCCCTGATTTTCCTTGCTGGTCCGGCTTTCGCCGAGGGCGGACGCTACGATGCGGCCGGCGCGGACGAGGTGCGTTACCGCATCACCAAGACGGCGAGCGGTTGGGACATCCTTGTGCTCGGGGCGGGTGTGGATCGTCCCGACCAGGCGCTTTTTGTCGCCTTGGGAACGAAGCCTGGCGCAGGGTCCCCGTTGTTGCCCGGGGCCAAGGAGAAAACCGGATCAGCGGTGTGGCTGCCCTTTTCCGCGGACCTCCTTTTGGTCGCCAACCGCCGTGGTGATCGCCAAGAAAACTTTGTGCAGCGTTGGGAGGAGACCCAATGGGGCCCGCTCGAGGCCGCTGGCGACGCCTTCATCGTGTCATCCGAACCGGCGCAGGTGCTGCTCCGCGTGCCCGGAAAATTGACCGGGCGAGTGCCGGTCATGGACATCGCGATTTACCTCAAAGACCTCGCGGTGGATGAAGGCTGGGGGCGGCTCTACGGGGCGATCGATGCGACGGCGCCATCGGGGACCGGGGTGCAGACGATTCGTCACTACCTTGTGGCCGAGACGGGCAAAGCGGGCACGAGTTTCCGCCGCACCGGGCGCACGGCACCGGGCGATCCCAAGGTGCGCATTTACCAACTTTTGCCGCGACTCTTTGGCAACACGAACGAGACGCGCAAGCCGAATGGCACGTTGGAGGAGAACGGCACCGGTAAGTTCAGCGACCTCGACGAGACGGCGCTGGCGGAACTCAAGACCACGGGTTTCACCCACATTTGGGTGACCGGCGTCCTCCAGCAAGCCACCGCGACGGACTATGGAAGCATCGGCGAACCGGCCGACGATCCCGATTTGCTCAAGGGCGTGGCTGGCAGCCCGTATGCCATCCGCGACTACTTCGATGTTTCGCCCGATTACGCCGATGATCCGGAGCGGCGGCTCGAGGAGTTCAAAGCGCTCATCGCACGGGCTCATGCCAAAGGGTTCAAAATCCTCATCGACTTCGTCCCGAATCACGTGGCCCGGAGCTATGCCTCGACGGTCCGGCCCGAACATTCCTTCGGAGCCAAGGACGACCGCTCGAAGTTTTTCGATCCGGAAAATAATTTCTACTACCTCGTGGATGGAGCGGATGTGGAAGGAGAGGGGCCGCCGCTGCGTTTGCCGACAGTGGACGGCGATGGCCGTGCCACCAGTCCGACCGTGCAGGCCGTCGGCGGGGGCGATGGTCTGTTCGACGGGGAAAAAGAATTCGGCCGTGTCACCGGTAACAACGTGGCCACTTGGAGCCCCTCGCAGAGTACCTGGTATGAAACGGTAAAACTCAATTACGGCTATGACTTCACCGATCCGGAAAAGTCTACGCGACGGTATCCGCATGGAGCGAAGCCGGATCTGGCGGTGCCGGATACTTGGAAGAAAATGGATGAGATCATCGCCTACTGGCAGGAGTTGGGGGTCGATGGTTTTCGCGCGGATATGGCGCACATGGTGCCACCTGAGTTTTGGCGCTGGCTCATCGGACGCTCGCAGGTGCGGCAGCCGGAGGTCTATTGGATGGCTGAGGCTTACGACACGGATCCGGCCCGAGTGCCCGGCGGCGACCCTCAGGTCATCGCGGTCACGAATGGTGCGGTCATGCCCGAGTTGCTCGCGGCGGGGTTCGATTCGGTCTACGACGATATCAGCTATGATGCGGTGAAAAATATTTACGACGGCGAAGGCACGGCCAACGACCTTGATGCCGGCCGGCCGGGTGAGTTCTTCTTCGACAACGCGCTTCGCTACGCCGAAAACCACGACGAGGTGCGTTTGGCGGCGGCGTCGCAATGGGGCGGGTCCGGCATGAATGTGGGGCGTCCGGTTTCCGCCCTGCTTTTCGGTCTCTCGCGCGGTCCGGTCATGATCTATCACGGCCAGGAGGTCGGCGAACCGGGTGCGGGGGCCGAGGGTTTCGGCCAAGATGACGCGCGCACCAGCATTTACGATTATTGGTCGATGCCGGAATTCGTGAAATGGATCCATGGCGGAAAGTTCGATGGCGGAGGCCTGTCCCCCGAACAGAAATCCCTGCGCGATTTTTACCGGAGGCTTCTTTCCGCCATGGACCAACCGGCCTTCCGTGACGGCGATTTTTATCCGTTGAATCCGGACAACCTCGACAATCCCTCCTACGGTCGTCCCGAAGGTGGTGTGAGCGGGCACTGGCTCTACAGCTACCTCCGTTACGACCAGGCCAGCGGACAGCGCATGTTGGTGGTGGTCAACCTTCATCCGCGCGACACTTTGCGCGATGTTCGCATCAAGTTTCCGCGCCGAGCCATGCGTTTTCTCGGTTGGGACACGATTGCGGGCTCTTCGACGGTGCCGGTGTCGGCTCGGGATCGCCTCGGGGACATCCCGGGTGATATTGCCGAGATGATGACCACGCCGGCCCAGATGGAGGAACCGGGCCTGCTGATTAAAGAGCTTCAACCGATGGCTGCGGCGTATTACGAATTGCAGTCCGGCGCCGGTCAGACCCCTTGAGGGCCGAACCGAATGCTTCGAGCCAGTCGATGAAAATGAATATTTCCCCCCGTCTTCTCGCCCTCGCGTTCCTCATGGTTGTCACGTGCGCGGCCTCCGCGCAGGAAAACTCATCGGGGCAACTGCGGAGTTTTCTCGGCTGGATGCCGATGCAGCCGGTTACGGCGGGCGGGCAGCTCCTTCTCGACATGCACCGGTTTTACTTCGCTGCTCCGGGCTTGGGAGAAGATTTGGTTCTGCCCGATTCTGATCCGGCCCGTTTCAATGTGCGCTTTGACAAGGCCTCCTTCACGCTTGGGGTGCAGATTGGCAAAGATGCGTCCGGGTTGGTGGAAATTCCGCTCCGGATTATCGCGCGTGGCCGCACCGACATCGGCGACCTCGGCCGCAAGGACATTTCGAAATCGGCCGAAGGGGGCGATGATGCCGGCCCACCCGTTATTGAGGGCGTGCTTTTGGTCGGGGTGCGAGCGGCCGATGGTTACACCTTCACCTACCGCCCGAACCGGCGGGGGGCCCAAAAAATCAACGTGGCGGGGCAATTCAACGGTTGGAATTCCGAGTCGCACCCGTTGCAGAGGACCGGCGAGGGAGTTTACGAACTCTTTGTGCGCCTGCCTCCCGGCTCGCATCCTTACAAGCTGGTGATCGATGGCCAGTGGATGCTCGATCCGGCCAACCCGGAAAAACTCGACGACGGCACGGGCAACGAGAATTCCGTGGCGAGGATCGCCACGATCGACCGGGGACGGCCGCCGGTGGTCTATGCCGGTGAAACCGGCGAGGGCAAGACAGTCTTCCGCATTGTCACCGGTGGCTCGGACATCACCCAAGTATCCGCCGTGGTGCAGATGCCCGACGGAACCAGCCGGGTGGCGGAGCAGGAATTGTCGGGTGACACCGTGACCGTACTCACGGCCGACTGGCCGGCGGGGGCGTGGGTGCGCGTGGTGGTGGCCGATGCCAAGGGTAACGTCAGCAATGCGGCACGTGCCCCGGTCAAGGTGTCGGAAAATTTCCAATGGCAGGACGGCATCATTTATTATGCCTTTACCGATCGCTTCGCCAATGGCGACGAGAGCAACGACCGGCCGGTCGACGACGATCGCGTCCTGCCCCCGGCCAACTACCAAGGTGGAGATTTTCAAGGCATCCGCAAAAAGATCGACGATGGCTACTTTGACAAACTCGGGATCAATGTTCTCTGGCTGGCACCGCTCAACCGCAACCCCGACGGCGCTTGGCAGGAGTACCTCGAGCCCTACCGTTTCTACACGGGTTACCACGGCTACTGGCCGGTCTCCCACACCGAAGTCGAACCGCGCTTCGGCGGTGAAGCCGCCCTGAATGAAATGATTTCCGCGGCCCACGGCAACGACATGTTCGTCATTGCCGATCTCGTGCTCAAGCACGTCCACTCCGACCATCCGCTCTGGAAGGAACGACCCGAGATGTTTGGTTCGCTGGAAATGCCGGACGGACTGAAAAATTTGCGGCGTTGGGATGACCACCAGTTCACCACCTGGTTTGAGGAGTGGTTGCCCGGGTTCGATTTCGACCATCCGGAGGCGGTGAAATTTCTCATTGGCAACGCCATTGATTTCGCCGCCCGCTTCAAGCTCGACGGTTACCGGCTCGACGCGGTGAAGCACATCAAACGCTCTTTCTGGTGGCGCTACCGGACCGCTCTGCGCTCCGCGATCGATCCCGGCCGGAAAGTACCGCTCTACAATGTCGGCGAGACTTTCATGGACCGGGAGGGGATCATGAGCTTCGTCGGGCCCAACATGCTGGACGGTCAGTTTGATTTCCCGCTCTACGACACAATCATCGACGTCTTCGCCAAGCAGAAGTCGGGGATGGACGAGTTGGAGCGTTCGCTGTCCGCTTCCGAGAGTATCTACGGCAAGGAGACGCTGATGTCCCCGTTGCTCGGCAACCACGACAAGGCCCGTTTCATGGCCTATGCCGATGGAGACCTGCCTGATCCGGAAATCAGTGACGAGGAAGAAGTCGGCTGGGCTAAGCCGCCCAAGGTCGACAATCCGGTGGCTTACGAGAAACTCAAGCTCGGGCTGACCTTCATCTTATCCATCGATGGAGTGCCGATGATCTACTACGGCGACGAGATAGGCATGAGTGGCGCGGGCGATCCGGATAACCGCCGTATGATGCCATGGTACGATAAATTGTCCGCGGAGGAGAATTCCGTGCGCGAGCACTTCAGCAAGGCGGCGGCGGTGCGTCAGAAGCATCCCTCGCTGCGCTACGGAAGCCGCCGGTTGCTGGTTGCCGGGGGCGACCGCTATGCGTTTGTCCGTGCCCACCTTGGAGACACAGTCCTGGCGGTGTGGAACCGCGGGGACAGCCTCACCGAATTCGTTCTTCAGCCCGGACCGGAAATGGCGGACGGCGTTTACGAAGACGCGCTCTCGGGGCAGGTCATTGAAGTGAAAGACGGTCGCGCTGCCTTCAAATTGGAGTCGATGAAATCGGCATTGTTTGTTGCGCAGGAATTCTGATTCCTGCCCCCGAAGGTATTTTGCTCTGACGGGCCGAGGCAGCCGGTTCTCTCGTGCGGCCTGCCGGGGCCGTCGGGCCGCTCCGGGGAAGAGCTCAGGTCAACGGTGCACCCCGTTGACGGGGTCAGCCCGGCAAATGTTTCCAGACGAAGATAACCAAACCGGCAAGGAGCAGGCAGAGGAGGAGGAATTTGATCTGGGCCAGACGTGCGGCGGTCTTGCGGCGGCGGGTGTTGCGCCGTGGTGCCCGCGGTGTGCCGCCCCGGAAGGTGTGCTCCTGCGGGCGGGGGAGGCTGATCGCGGCGGCCACGTTGTTGAGGCGCACTTTGCGCTCTGCTGAGGGCTTGGTCGGGGCCGTTGCCTTCGGCTTCCGCCGCAGCGCCTTTTCCGCCTCAGCCAACTCGCGCAGGGTTTGTTCGTATTGCTCCTGCAAGAGTTGGGCTTGCTCGGACAGCGGGTTCGAGGGACGGCGCGCCATGGGTGCGTCAGTTAGCCGAGCCGAGTTGGATGAACCAAAGGAGCAAGCCGAGCAAGCCGAGAGCAAACAGCGGTAAAGTGAAGGCAAAGCCGGCCATCAGCCAATAACCGAAGCTGTGCCCGCCGCCCTCGCCGCCTTCGAAGGGGCTGGCGGCGGAGATGTCTTCGTCCGCCCCGACTTGAGCCTGCGCCTTGGTGTAAACCGAGCGCGCGTCCTCCACCGCGCCGAGGGCTTGGGAGAGTTCCTTGTTCAATTCGGCCGATGCCCAGTCCTTCGGATTGATCGCTTCCAGCTCGTGCAGGTAAGTGGTGAAATTTTCCTGCACATTTTTCAAGATTTCGAGACGCTTCAGCGCCTGGTCTGTCTCCCGTTGGACGTGCACGAGGGATGACGTGAATTTGTCGACCATCTCGGAGCGCCCCCGGTCGAACTGATCCTGACGGCGGCTCAGTTCTTCGAGTTTTGCTTTTTCGCGCTCGAGTTGTTCGGCCTGTCGTTTGAGGGCCTGCAGGCGGTCCTGTGCTTGGGCCACCTGGTCGTCGAGTTGTTCGACCGAAGAGGCAGTGGTTGTTTTGTCCTCGTCGAGGTCGAGGAAATCGTCGCGGGTTGATCGGTGTTCGGCCATGGGTTGGTCTCCGACCGCAAGGTAGATTTTTCGCGCCCGAGGTGGCGAGAAAAAATTGGTCAGCGCCCCGGAGCCATTTCGAGGAGATGGCCCTTAAGGTAGGAGGACTCGGGAAGGCCGAGGATGACCGGATGGTCGGCGCGTTGGGTGTAGGTGGCGTGGAGGCGGGCGGTTTTCTTCGCGTCGATCATGGCGTCGCGGATGACGTCGAGGAACATGGCGTCATTGACGTGGTGGGAGCAGCAGAAGGTGGCGAGCAGGCCGCCGTTGTTGAGGAGTTGGGCCGCGCGGAGGTGGATTTCCTTATAACCGCGGAGGGCGTCGTTCAAGCGGGCGCGGTCGCGGGTGAAACTGGGCGGGTCGAGGATGATGAGGTCGTAGGTGTCGCCGCGGGCGACGGCGGATTTGAGCCAGTCGAAGACGTTGGTTTCGGTGACGTGGAGGGAGGGACGGTCGCCGCGGCGGCCGTCTGTGTCGGTTTCGGGCGGACGAGCGGGCCGTTCGCCCCTGCCCACGGTAAGTCCGTTGCGTTGCGCGTTGGACTCGATGGCGGCGCAGGCCTCGGCGGAGATGTCGAGGGCGGTGACTTCGCTGGCGCCGGCCAAGGCGCAGGCGAGGGCGAAGCCGCCTTGGTTGCTGAAGCAGTCGAGGACGCATTTGCCTTTCGCATGTTGTGCGACGAGGGCGTAGTTGTCGGCTTGGTCGAGGTAGAGGCCGGTTTTTTGTCCGCCGGGAAGGTCGAGGCCGAACTTCACGCCGGCCAGGGCGACTTCGAAGGGGGCGGGGGCTGAGCCGCGGAGGATGCCGACGTGGAGTTCGAGTCCTTCGGCTTGGCGGATGGGGGCGTCGTTGCGTTCGATGAGACAGGCCGGCTTGAGAATTTCTTCGATGGCGTCGGCGATGAGGTCTTTGCGGTGGTCCATGGCGAGGGTCAGGGTTTGCAGGACAACGCAGTCGCCGTAGCGGTCGAGGATGAGGCCGGGGAGTCCGTCGCTTTCGCTCCAGACCTCGCGGCGGGCGCGGGGGTCGAGTCCGAGCTTGTCGCGGTATTCGCTGGCCATGGTAAGGCGGCGGCGGAAGAAGTCAGGATCGAGGTCTTGGCGTTGCCGCGAGAAGCGGCGGGCCGGGATTTTCGAGCGACTATTGTAGATCGCGCTGCCGAGGAAGCGGTCGCGCTGGTCTTTCAGGCCGACGACGGCGCCGTCTTCGGGTTTGCCGGTGACCTTGAGGACTTCGTTGTCGTGGACCCAGTCGTGTCCGTGGAAAAGGCGGGCGCGGGGGCGGATGATGAGTGTGGCCATGGGGTTTAGGGTGTTGTGGGCAGGATTTCCGGCGAGGTTCCCGGCGCGTCGGGGACGCCGCGCCCTACCGGGGGGAGCTGGGTGCACAGGCGTTCCGCCTGTGATGGTTGGTCGTGACGGGCGGGACGCCCGTGCCCCCTAGGGTGCGGTGGCGCATAGTGGCGGTTCAGTAGTCGAGGATGGTTTCGGGGCGGACGAGGGTGGAGGGGGCGCCGGGCTTTTCGGGGTATTCGAAAATGCGGCCCTCGTAATTGCGGAGGACGACTTTTTCGTTGTCGTGGTAGACGACGTAGCCGGGGCTGACGGGGACTTTGCCGCCGCCGCCGGGGGCATCGATGACATATTGCGGCACGGCGTAGCCGGTGGTGTGTCCGCGCAGGGCTTCGATGATCTCGAGGCCTTTGGCCACGCTGGTGCGGAGGTGGGCGGACCCGTGGATGAGGTCGCACTGGTAAAGGTAGTAAGGGCGCACGCGGCAGCGGAGGAGCTTGTGGATGAGGGCGCGCATGGTGTCCGGGTTGTCGTTGACCCCGGCGAGAAGGACGCTTTGGTTGCCAAGCGGGATGCCGGCGTCGGCGAGGCGCCCGAGCGCGTCGCGCACTTCGGTCGTGAGTTCGCGAGGGTGATTGACGTGCACGCTCATCCAGAGCGGATGGAATTCTTTGAGCATGGCGCAGAGTTCGGGCGTGATGCGCTGCGGGAGGAAAATGGGGACGCGGGAGCCGATGCGGAGAAACTCGATGTGCGGGATGGCGCGGAGGCGGGTGAGGATGGCGCGGAGTTTGTTGTCGGAGAGCAGGAGCGCGTCGCCTCCGGAGAGGAGGACGTCGCGGACTTCCGTGTGCTTTTGGAGGTAGGCGTAGATTTCCTCGAAGTCGGTCTCGAGTTCTTGCTCGCCGACGCCGCTGACCACGCGGCTGCGCGTGCAATAGCGGCAGTAGCTGGCGCAGCGGTCGGTGACGAGGAAGAGGACGCGGTCCGGGTAGCGGTGAACCAAGCCGGGCACGGGCATGTGTCCGTCCTCGCCGCAAGGGTCGGCCATTTCGCCGGGGGTGATGACGGCTTCGCCGGCGAGCGGGATGACCTGGCGGCGGATCGGGCAGTCGGGGTTGTCCGCCTCGATGAGGTTGAAATAGTGCGGGGTGACGCCGAAGGCGAGTTTGTGCGCGGTGAGGAGGAGACCTTCGCGTTCGGTGGGGGTGAGGCGGAGGTGTTGTTCGGCCTGGGCGAGGGTGGTGATGCGGTGGCGGAGTTGCCAGCGCCAGTCGTTCCACTCGGCTTCGGTGGCGTCGGCCCAGAAGCCGGGGGTGTGGGACCGGAAGTCGCGGGAAGGAGGGTTCATGGCGGTCAAGGTAGGGGCACGCGGCTCGCGGGCCCGCATGAAACGAGGCGGACGAGCGGGTCGCTCGTCCCTACCCGCGGAGATGCATGAGTGGTCATGATTGGAGTGAGGCGTCATGGGGGCAACGCATGCTCTGACTGCTCACGCTTTGACACGTTCAATCTGCGCCCCGACGTCGTTGAGTTTGTCGTCGATGTGCTCGTAGCCGCGGTCGATGTGGTAAACGCGGTTGACCTCGGTGACGCCGTCAGCCTGCAGGCCGGCCAGGAGCAGGGCGGCGGAGGCGCGGAGGTCGCTGGCCATGACGGGGGCGCCGCTCAGTGCGCCATTGCCGGTGATGAAGGCGGTCGGTGCTTCGAGGCGGATTTGCGCGCCCATGCGGGCGAGTTCGGCCACGTGCATGAAGCGTTGGGGAAAGATGTGGTCGGTGATCACGCTCTCGCCCGGGGCGCGGACGAGCAGGGCGCACATTTGGGCCTGCATGTCGGTGGGAAAGCCGGGATAGGGGCTGGTCTCGAGGTGGAGCGGACGGAGCCCTCCGTTCGGCGAAACACTGATGCTGCGCTCGCCGGTTTCGATCGTGAATCCCGCGGCGCGCAGGGGGGCAATGACCGATTCGAGGTGGTCGGGGCGGACGTGATTGACGGTGAGCGTGCCGCCGGTGATCGCTCCGGCCACGAGCATCGTGCCGGCTTCGATGCGGTCCGGGATGACGGTGTAATCGGTGCCGTGGAGTTCCTTGACGCCTTCGATCGTGATTTGGCGTGTGCCGGCCCCGGTAATGTTGGCCCCGAGCGCGTTGAGAAAGTTGGCCAGATCGACAACTTCCGGTTCCTCGGCGGCATCCTCGATGATGGTGGTGCCTTCGGCCAGGACGGCGGCCATCATGACATTGTCCGTCCCGAGCACGGTGGTTCCGTATTTGCCGCTCATGTTCACGGGGGCGCCGCGGAGGCGCGGGGCGAGAACCTTGACGTTGCCGCCGGTGACGCGCACGGCGGCGCCGAGGGCCTCGAAGCCGCGGAGGTGAAGATCGATCGGGCGATCGCCGATGACACAACCGCCGGGGAGGGAGACGCAGGCTTCGTGCTCGCGGCCGAGGAGCGGGCCGAGGACGCAAACCGAGGCGCGCATTTTGCGGACGAGTTCGTAGGGCGCTTCGGTGCGGATTTTGTCCGCCTTGATGATGACTGTGCCGCTGGCGCGTTCCACCTCGCAGCCGAGCGCGCTGAGGATGGTCAGCATGTAATGGATATCGCTCAGGTCGGGGACGCCGCGAATGACGCAGCGCTCGCGCGTGAGGAGGGCGGCGGCGAGGATGGGGAGGGCGGAATTTTTCGATCCGCTGATCCGCACCGAGCCGTTCAGCTTGCGACCACCGTGAACGAGAATTTTATCCATGGAAACCAACCGCGAACCGCGGGACATTTTCATAATCGGGACGGACAGAAATGTCCCGAAATTTGCGCGTTGTCAGTAGGGTGTTAACTGCATTTGCCTGTCCGGCGCCGATTTCGAGGAGCAGGGCGCCGCCGGGTGACAACCGGGCGGGAGCAGCCTCGATCAGACGGCGGATGAGGTCGAGGCCGTCGGCGCCACCATCGAGCGCGGAGGTGGGATCGTGCCGGACTTCGGCCGAGAGGGTGGCGATTTCCGCCGTCGGGATGTAGGGGAGGTTGGCCACGATCAGGTCAAATGCGGTGTCACCCGTCGGGAGAAGGTTGATTTGGGTGAAACGGACGCGGTCAGCGAGGTTGTGGCGGGCGGCGTTGTCCGAGGCAAGGGCCAAGGCGTCCGGCCAGAGATCGGTGGCCTGGATTTCCGCGGTGGGAAGTTCGAGGGCCAGGGTCAGGGCGATGACTCCGCTCCCGGTGCCGAGGTCGAGGATCTTGGCTGCCGGGTGTGCCTTGCTGATTTCGAGGGCGAGTTCGACGAGTTGTTCGGTTTCGGGGCGGGGGATCAAGGCCCGTTGGTCGCATTGGAAAGTGCGGCCGTGGAACTCGGCGGTGCCGAGGATATGCTGGAGTGGTTCGCGGGTACCGCGGCGTTTGACCGTGTCGCGCAACGGGGCGCGTTCGGTTTCGGTCAGCGGGCGATCGAATTGGAGGTAAAGTTCCATGCGCTTGAGGCCGAGCGCGTGGGCGAGAAGGTGCTCGGCATTAAGGCGCGGATTTTCCACGCCGCGGTCGGAGAGGTAGCGCTCGCTGGCGCGGAGGACTTCCAGGAGCGGGAGAGTTTCAGGCATGGGAAAAAGCAGCGGCCCTCTCGGGCCAGCGGGCCCTACCGGGCATCGTCGCCGGGGACGGCGACGCTGCAGTGGGGTGTGGATTGGGTCGTGACGGGCAGGCTGCCCGTGCCCCTCGGCTTGTGCGGGATAGAGTGATCACTTTTTACGCGAGTCCGGCTTCGGAGAGGCGGTCTTCCATGTCGCGTTGTTGGAGGGAGGAGACCATTTCGTCGAGGTCGCCGTCGATCACGCGGTCGAGATTGTAAAGCGTGAGTCCGATGCGGTGGTCGGTGATGCGGTTCTGCGGGAAATTGTAGGTGCGGATTTTCTCCTCGCGTCCGGCGCGTCCGATCAAGCTTCGGCGGTGGGCGGAATACTTGGCTTCTTCCTCGTTGCGTTTGTCCTCGAGGAGACGGGTGCGGAGGATTTCCAGAGCGGCGGCTTTGTTTTTTTGCTGCGAGCGTCCGTCCTGGCAGCGGACAATTTTCCCCGTGGGGATGTGGAGAATCTGGACGGCGGAGTCGGTCGTGTTGACGCCTTGTCCGCCGGGTCCGCCGGAGCGGCAGACCTCGATACGGAGGTCTTGCGGGCGCAGTTCGATGTCGACTTCCTGCGCTTCGGGCAGAACGGCCACGGTGGCGGTGGAGGTGTGGATGCGGCCCTGTGCTTCGGTGGCCGGAACGCGTTGCACGCGGTGGACGCCGCTTTCGTAGCGCAGGCGGCGGAAGACGGCGTCACCGATCACTTTGAAGACGACTTCTTTGAAACCGCCGAGGCCGGAGGGACTGGAATCGACGGACTCGAGTTTGAGTCCCTGCGCTTCGGCGTAGCGCTGATACATGCGGTAGAGGTCGGCGGCGAAAAGGGCGGCCTCATCGCCACCGGTGCCGGCGCGAATTTCGACGATGGCATTGCGGTCCTCGCTTTCGTCCGGCGGAAGCAGGGCGAATTGGATGTCGCGGTCGAGGACGGCGAGGCGTGCTTCGATCTGCGGGATTTCGGCGGCGGCGAGTTCGGCCATTTCGGGATCGGTGCCCGTGGCGAGTGTGCTGTTCTCCTTCAGTTGGGTGCGGAGCGTGTGCGCTTCATGGTCGGCGTCAGCCAGTTCCTTGAGCCGCGCTTGCTCGCGCATGATATCGCGCGCTTTGGCGGGGTCGTTGTAGAAGTCGTCGAAGGAAACGAGCCTGTCCAGCTCGGCCAGGCGCTCACGTTTTTTGGCGATGAGCGGCGCGAGATCCATAAAACGAAAAACGGCGACCGGCCGCAGGGCGGCGCGATCACCGTATGAGCAACAAACCAACTAAGCTTTTGGGGCGCGGGTGGATTTGACCGTGCCGTAGCGGCGGGTGAACTTCTCGACGCGTCCGGCGGTGTCGATGAACTTCTGTTCGCCGGTGAAGAAAGGGTGGCAGGCCGCGCAGATGCCGATCTTGATGTTCCGGTGGGTCGAACGGGTGTGGTAAACGGCACCGCAGGTGCAGGTGATCGTCGTTTCGGCGTAATCAGGATGGAGACCGGCTTTCATGGAAGAGCCAGACAAAGTAGCGCCTGAGGGCGCCGGTTGGCAAGAAAAAGCCGCCCGCTTGCCCCGGCGGGTCTGCCGCAGGCAGGATAGGGGCGATGGCCTCTGAAAATTCGGCACCGGTCGACGGGCTTTCCGGCCTGGTCGAGCGAATCACCTTCCACAATGAGGACACCGGCTTTGCGGTGCTCAAGGTGAAAGTAAAAGGCCGGCGCGACCTGGTGCCGGTGGTCGGTGTGGTCGCGGCGGTCTCGCCCGGCGAATGGATCACGGCGGAGGGACGGTGGGAGCGGAACCGTGATCATGGGATGCAACTGCGCGCGACGGATATCCGTTGCCACGCCCCGACCTCCCTCGAGGGCATTGAAAAATATCTCGGCAGCGGACTGATCCGCGGGATCGGTCCGGTTTACGCGAAAAAGATGGTGGCGAAATTCGGTGAGAAAATTTTCGAGATCATCGAAAATTCCTCGGCGCGCTTGGAAGATGTGGAGGGAATCGGATCGGGGCGGCGGCAACAAATCAAGGCGGCTTGGGCTGAGCAGCGGGTCGTGCGGGACATCATGGTCTTTCTGCACAGCCACGGGATCAGCACGAGTCGTGCGCTCCGGGTCTTCAAACTCTACGGGGAAGAAGCCATCGTGCGCGTGCGAGCCAATCCTTACCTGCTGGCGCGGGATATCCCGGGCATCGGCTTTAAATCGGCGGACGCGGTCGGCGCAAAGCTCGGATTCGGTCATGATTCCATCCTGCGGGCCCGCGGCGGGCTGCAACACATGTTGTCCGAGGCCACGGCCGAGGGTCACACCGCGTTGCCGCGGGCGGCACTGCTCTCGACGGCCGGGCAATTGCTCGGCGTTGATGAAGGCATTGTGGTTGGTGCCCTCGACCGGGAGGTGGCGGACGGGCATTTGACCGTCGAGGAAATCGCCGGCGACTCCATGGTTTTCCTGCCTGCTTTGCGCGCTGCGGAGGAGACGATTGCCGAGACGTTGCTAAGATTGTCCGCCCAGCCGCCGAACTATCCGGACATCGAATTCGAAAAAGCGCTCGGCTGGGTGCAGCAAAAAACCGGCAAGACGCTTTCGCCGAGCCAGGTGGACGCGCTGCATCAGGTGCTTGGCTCGCGCGTAGTCGTGGTCACCGGAGGTCCGGGCGTGGGCAAGACCACCTTACTCGACAGCTTGTTGAAGATTCTCGCGGCCAAGCGGGTGAGGTTCCTCCTCTGCGCGCCGACCGGACGCGCGGCCAAGCGGATGGGTGAATCGACGGGGTGTGCGGCCCAGACCATCCACCGGTTGCTTGAAATATTGCCGTCCGGCGGATTCAAGCGCGGGAAGCGCCATCCGCTCGATACGGACCTCGTGGTGGTCGACGAATTTTCCATGGTCGACGTCCCGCTGATGGCGGCCTTGTGTCGTGCCCTTCCGTCCCACGGGTCCCTTGTCCTGGTCGGCGATCCGGACCAGTTGCCCAGTGTGGGTCCGGGGTCCATTTTGTCCGACCTGCTGGCCAGCGGCGCCGTGCCCTCGGTGCGCCTGACGGAGATTTTCCGCCAAGCCGAAGCGAGCCGCATTGTGCGGGCCGCGCATGATATCCGGCACGGGCGGGTGCCGGAGGAGGCGGGGGAAAAGAACACGGACTTTGCCTTCCTGCACCGGGAGGAACCGGAAGAAATCGCCAAGCTGGTGGTTCGTCTCGTGCGGGAGGAAATTCCGCGGCGGCTCGGGCTGGACGCGGTCCGCGATATCCAGGTGCTGGCGCCGATGCACCGCGGGAGCTTGGGGATCCGGGAACTGAACACGGCGCTGCAGGCGGCGCTCAATCCGCCGCATCCGGACCGCGCGGAAGTCGAGCGCTTCGGCACGAAATTCCGGGCGGGGGACAAGGTGTTGCAGACGCGGAACAACTATGACAAAGAGGTGTTCAATGGTGATATCGGGAGGATCACGTCAATCGTCGGGGACGAGCGCCAGGTGTGCATCGAGTTCGACGGACGCCCGACGGTCTACGAGTTCAACGAGCTCGACGAGGTCGAGCCCGCCTACGCCATCAGCATCCACAAGAGCCAGGGGTCGGAATTCCCCGCGGTGGTCATCCCCCTGGCCATGCAGCACTTCCTCCTCCTCCAGCGCAACCTCCTCTACACCGGGATCACGCGTGGCAAGCGGCTCGTGGTGGTGGCGGGACAGCGCCAAGCCCTGGCCACGGCGGTGCGGCAGAATGACACGCGCCAGCGGCACGGAGGACTGGGTTTTCGGCTGCGCCAGACCACAACCTAAGGAAGATCGCGGCGCAGAATGTCGATCGGCTGGCCATGTAGCATGGTACGCTCGACGGAATAGAAACCATGGCGCCGGAGCAGTCCGGCGGCAGACTCGGTGAAGACGTAGAGCTCGCCCACGCCGGCCTCTGCTGCGAACTGGGTGGCCGCCTCGATCAATCGGCGTGCGTGCCCGCGTCCGCGGAATTCCGGAAAGACGTAAAGACTCCCCAGCCAAGGGTCCAAGTCCGTGCGCGCCTCGCAGTCCCTGTAGAGCAGGCTGACCGACCCCGCGACTCGTTCGTCTTCCCGCAGGACAAGGGTGGCCGGCAGGGAGCCATCCGTTTTCTGAGGTCGGAATTCGGCCAGCGCCTTCGAATTGTCCCAATTCGTGTAAAGGTGACCCCAGGCGGCGGCATGCCGACTGGCCAAGTCTTCGGTCAGCGGGTCCCGGCCGTCGAGCAAGGTGATCGAAACTTGAGGCATCTCTCCGGCGCCTCAGGGGATCGTGGTCACGAGCACCGAGCAATTTCCTTTTGCGGGACCGGCCGGGGGGGCTTCCGCTGCCGGAAGGAGGAAAAAGTCGCCCGCGGAGAAGGTGCGTCCGCCGCACAAGGCGCTTCCGCCCACCACGGTGATCAGCGCAAAGTCGCCGACCGGCCGAAGGTCTTCTGGTGCAGAGAGGTTTTTTTTCTCCACGCGGAAATAGGGGCAGTCCGCGATGACACCCGTTTCGGCGTGCGCGAGGGACGGAGTGAAGTCGTTGAAGTCCGCGGAAAGCAGTGATTCCGCAAGGTGCAGATCCCTGGGTTTGCCATCGAGGCCCAGGCGGTTCCAATCGAAGACGCGGTAAGTCGTGTCGCTGTTCTGCTGGATTTCGACGATCAGGTTTCCTTCGCCGATGGCGTGGAGGCGTCCGCTCGGAATAAAGATGCTGTCGCCCTCCCGGGTGGGGAGCACGTGGAGGCATTCTTCAATTTCGCCGCGCCCGAGTTTTTCCTCGAAGGCCGCGCGCGTCGTTCCGGCCGACAAACCGGCATAGATGCGGCTGCCCGGGGCGCACTGCAAGAAATACCACATCTCGGTCTTCGGTTCCCCCTGGAGTTGCGGCGCGACCGCGGCGGGTGGGTGAACTTGGACCGAAAGGCGGTCGCGCGCATCGAGCAGTTTGCAAAGCAGGGGGAAGCGGGACCCTGAGTGGCGATGGCGTGCCCCGAAAATTTCCGTGCGGTGATTGGTCCACAGATCATGCAGGGTTTTGCCGCGCAGCGGTCCCTCCGCGACGACGCTTTGCGCTTCAGGGCGGTCGACCAATTCCCACGCCTCGCCGATCGGTTGCGAACCGGGCAGGGAGCGTCCGAGGTGGGTGGCGAGGGTCCGGCCGCCCCAGATGCGTTCTTGGTAAAGGGGGGTGAAGGTGATGGGACTCATGGGACGGATGGGACTTATGGTTTTTGGGCGGTGTAGATGGTGACGATGCCGGCGGCAAGAGGGAGAGCTTGCGTGCTGTGAAAATTGTTTTCTGTCATGAGCCGGCACATGGCTTCGCCGGAAGGGAAGGCCTCGATCGATTCGCCGAGGTATTCGTAGCCGGCGCGCTGCCCGGTGATGAAGCCGGCAATAACCGGCAACACGCGGTGCAGGTAGAACCGGTAGAGCGCGGCGAAGGGGGGGCGCGGCATGGAAAAGTCGAGCAGGAGAAGATGTCCGCCGGGCCGCAGGACGCGTGACATTTCCCGCAGCGCGGCCGGCCAGGATTCCATGTTGCGCAGGCCGAAGGCTACGGTGACCGCGTCAAAGGATCCGGCGGCGAAGGGGAGTTTGGTGCCGTCGGCGGCGACGAGCGGACGCATTCCTTTCCGCGCGGCAACCTGCAGCATGGGGAGGCAAAAGTCCGCCCCGACGACATGCGCCCGCGGGAGCGCCCTCTGCAGGGCCAGCGCGAGGTCACCGCTGCCGGTGGCCAGATCGAGAACCGCACGAGGTTCCCACCCGGCAACCATCCGCACGGACCGCGCCCGCCAGAAGAAATCCAAGCCACCGGAGAGAAGGTGGTTGGCGAGGTCGTAGCGCGCGGCGATGGAACTGAAGATGCCGCGGACCTTGGCGGGATTTTGCATCGGTAAAAATGCTCACGAGAGGACTCGAACCTCCACGGGTCACCCCATGCGCTTCTGAGACGCACGCGTCTGCCAGTTCCGCCACGTGAGCAGCTAAGCGGAAGAAAATGCACGCTG
>Ga0247841_10004903_pt1 | contig 22313 bp, 17 predicted proteins | sample LaCruzMarch2015__2_FD_192410 | JGI IMG/M metagenome (GOLD analysis project Ga0247841, IMG submission 192410) | Freshwater microbial communities from meromictic Lake La Cruz, Castile-La Mancha, Spain - LaCruzMarch2015_18m | ecosystem: Environmental > Aquatic > Freshwater > Lake | place: Spain... | reverse complement strand
TAATTTTGATATTAAATTATTTTTTTGTATAAATTAATTTAATAATTTTTATATATAAATGGCAATTGTACTTTATAATAAACAATAAAGTATAACTACTAAAGATAAATATTATATATAATAAAATTAAGTAGTTTTTATAATGATTTATATACAAATTATTATAAAAATCGTCGTTTTATATCTCCAAAGGTGTAACATTTGTTTATTCTTATATCTGTTTATTTTTATACATTTGATATAAATCATTTGTAAAATTTATATTTAATTTAATAAATTCATTTTCAATTTGTTTTAATTTATTATCAATTTCAATAGTATGTTCAACAATTAATTTATCATTAATATAACAAATATTATTATTATCAATATTTAAAATATTAAATAATGTTCTGATATTATAATTAGAATCAAAAGTTTTTCCTACATCAATATTAAATCTGATAAATTTAATTTTTAATTCATCTGTTAATTCTATTGTATCTTGATATTTTTTTATTTCAATAGATAATCTATTACATAATTCATCATTTGTCAACAAATTTGTAAATGGCTCCAATTTTTTATATGCTTTTGCTATTGTAACTTGTGATACATTAAATTGTTCTGCAATTATTTTTTTGTGTACATCTAATTCATTTAATACAATCATCATATAAATACTCCCTGTAGCAATACTTATTGGTGTATGAACAGAAGCAATATGTAATTTTTGTGAATTATTTGATATTTGAATTGCTTGGTCTATATAATATTTTTTAATTCTTAATTCTTCACAAAATCTAGTTATAAATTGCTCAGGTTTAACTGTGTTGAGCTTAAGTTCAATATTTGTAATTTTTGCTAATTCTTGAAATTTTTTACATCCCTTTGTTATTTCTTTTTTATTTAATTTAAATGCTTTAGCTATTTCTTTAGAAGGTCTTGATTTATCTTTTTTTCTACAAGCAAATAATACACATGCAGCAATAATACTCATCCTTTTTTTCCCTCTTGTAATTACAGATTTACCTAAATTTTTACCATCAATATGTTTACATTCTGCAATATTTTTATACATAATTTTAGCATCGTCTTCAATACATTTAATTATTTTAAGTTCGGCACATTTTGCCTGGATTATTTTAAATACTTCATTAAGACTTCTTTCTTTATACGGCATCGCACCCCAAGTATGTAGAGTTTTTATTCTTGATGAACATGTACCTGCTATTGTTGTTGCCATTGATGATTGAGGTAATAATTGTGATATTGGATGTGAACAACGATTCATATCTTTTTTATTATCATCATTATATTGTGTCCATTCTGCTCCACAATCCATTAAACTAGATACAACTTGTCCACAATTCGTACACACTAAAATTCCATGTGATGTATCTTCTATTATTTCATCACTTCCACAATCTTCACATAATATTTTTTTTTTATTTTTATTATTTTTATGACCATAAATTTTATCATTATTTTTATTATTATTTATTATATATTCATTATAATCAATATTATAATTTGTTGTTATATCATTTATATAGTCATTTTGTAATAATATTATTTTATTTTCAGTTTCACTTGTATATGTATCATTAATCATTTTTTCATATTCATCATATTCAATTGATGATAAGTTATAATTAATATCATCATAACTATTATCATATTCAATTTCAATATTATTTTTTTTATTAATATTTAATTGATAATACAAATCTACTTCATTATTAGTGATTATATTATTTATCATATACAATATTATATTGTATTTATTAATATTGTTAATTAATATCAATTTTTTTATTTAAATATATTTAAATATACTTAAATATAAATATCAATTATTTCTAAATTAGATAAAATATTTAGTAAATATGATAAATATCGACAAATTTAAAAATTAATTCAAATAATATTAAGGGAATAGTGAATTTTAGTTAATTTTATAATATTATAAAATTATATTGTTGTCAATAATAAAATAACTATTACAGGATTTACCTTTAACTTTACTATATTTAAATTGTTCATCTAATCCATCAATTGATTTAACTAATTTACCTGATTCAATTTAATATTTGGAATGTGAAGATTGTAAGTTATTAAGTTTAGATTGTTTTTCATCAAATGTTAAATTTTTTTAATTGTACTATAAATAAAATTATAACTTTTACAAATATACCTTTTAATTTATAAAAATTATATTGTCCTTACAATTTAATAACTAATTTAGATTTGTTACCATTTGGTTTAACTGAATTAGATTTTTCATTTAATTCTATTTCTAATTTGGATGAACTTCCTACATCATTAGCAAATTTAACATATGTTCATCCCCATATTAAAACATTAGCCAATTTACCAATAAAAATTAAATCTGTTAATTTTAAGGTGAAATAATAAATAAACCAAAGGGTATTGAATATTTTAATGGTAAACTAATAATAAATAATTAAATTATCTATTTGTTCATGTTTTACAATTTATATGATATTTTAACTGCAAATCATATAGTTTTTATTAAAATACATATTCAACTAAAAGCAATTTAAATAAACATCTTAAAATATGTAAAATAAAAAAAGAAAATAAAAAGAAAATAAAAATAAAATAAATGAATTAGAAAAACAAAATAAAATTTTAATGGATAAAATTGATAAATAGATTAATTTAAAATAATTAAAAATAATAAATAACACCATAAATAACACATAAAACAATACACAAAATAATTATATGATTGTTAATTTTGGCAAAGAAGATTTAACTATAATAGATAAACATCATTTTATTGACCGAACAGTAAAATCTAATTTATCTGGAGTAAAAATTCGTGATGAAATTTGAAAAATAATACATTTTAATGCTCAATATCCTCAATTATCAAATATATACATTTCTTATACATATAGATAGGAAAATGTATGGTTTATGAAGATTATGAATGGAAACTATCATATGTTGATAATATTATCCAGATAATGGATAAAATTTATTTATTTACAACTGATCAAATAAATAAATCAAGAGAAAAAAATACAAATAATAAAAGATTAAATGAAAGATTAAGAACTATAGAAAAATATAATATTATGATTTATGAAGATTATATACAATATTTAAAAGGTGATGATTATAATGATAAAAAACCAATGATTAAAAGAGCAGAATAATTTAAAAACATAGCTATAATTCACTAAAAAAAACACTATGTAATAAAGGAAAAAAAATAAAAAAATACTTGTTACACTAAATAATAACAAATTATAAAAAATTATTTACTTATAAAAATTGAATAATTATAAATATATTATTGTACATTTACTATTAAATAATATAATTACATGTCTGATACTACCAAAATAACCAACCCTTTTAAACCGATTATTAATAAATTATGGTATGATATATTTGACCAAATAGATCAAGATATATGGGATATAACAGAAGAATACTACAATGAATTAATTGAAAAAAATCCTAATATATTCCCAATTTATTCTCAAATATTTAATTTTACGAATTTTGTATTGCCTGATGAAATAAAGGTATGTATAATAGGACAAGATCCATATCACGGAATTTACAATGACATAAATACAAATACATATCATCCGGAAGCAATGGGATTATCTTTTTCTGTTCCCAAAAATTGTCCAATACCATCATCTTTACAAAATGTATACAAAAATTTAAAATCAAATTCACATATTCATACAATTCCAACTCATGGAAATTTAACTTATTGGGCATATCAAGGAGTTTTGATGATTAATTCTGCTCTCACGGTAGAAAAATCAAAACCGAATTCATGTCAAAATATGTGGTCTGAATTTACAGATCAATTGATAAAAATAATATCCGAAAAAAATACAGGTATTGTATTTTTATTATGGGGAAAACATGCACATTATAAAAAATTAAATAATATAATAAAAAATCAACTAACGCATTATTTTGTAATATCATCACATCCATCAGGATATTCTGCAAATTCACCATATAGAGAATTTAAAAGTTTTATGGATACAGATCATTTTGGTTTAACTAATAAATATTTGGTAAATCAAAACAAAACACCAATTGATTGGCAAATTATTTAAATTTTTAATATCTATCAATTATTTAAAATTTTATATATTTCATTCATCATTTCTGTATTTCCTTCACAATTAGTATCTTTATTATTAACTTTATTATTAACTTTATTATTAACTTTATTATTAACTTTATTATTAACTTTATTATTAACTTTATTATTAACTTTATTGTAATTATTTTTAATATCTGTTATTTTTTTAAAAATTTTTTTATTTTTGTTAGATGTATAGTTAACGATTTTTTTATTATTTTTTTTTTGGAGAGGGTTTAAATTTTTATTTGAAAATGTATAGGTATTATTATTTGGATATATGCTATTTTTTTTTCTACATTTATTATTTTGAGAAGTAGAAGAAGTAGATGATGTACAACTAGTTGTAGGTTCTGATGATGATGAACAAGTTGATGATAATGGTGATGAAGATGAAGATACTTTAACAATATGTTTTTTTTTATTTGAATCAAAATTATTTTTTATTTTAGACAAATCACTATCAATCTTATTAATTTCACTAATTAATGAAGTATCATTATTTCTACTAAATTTATTACAAAATAATTTTTTATTTTTACATGATTTACTACTGGATTTTTTATTATATTTAGAGCTTGATTTACTACTTGATTTACAAGAATTATTATTAAAAATATTAATTATATAAATTACTATATTATATGTCATCCTATACACACACTTTAATATATTTTCAATAAATTTAATAATTAAACTTAAAATATATTTTATATTTTTAAAAACAATATATAATTCATTTTTAGAAGAATTATTATTTGAAAATGACGAATCGTCAAATAAAGAACTAATTTTTTTATTGGATTTACTTTCAGTCAAAGATTTTGAAGTATCAGTATCCATATCGGTATATTCATCTGTATTGGAGAATTTATTGTTTTCAGAAATAATTTTGTTTAATGAACTACTTTTTGTAGAAGAGAAAAAATCACTTATATTGAAATTTTTTTTATTATCTTTCATATTGTAATTATATATATATATAATAAAGTTTTTATTTCAAATATAATGTTTTTAAATTAAATTTGATTAAATATAAATGAATTTATATATTATATATATAAATATAATGTATCAATATATTAGTACGATTTATTTATTGGTTTCAAATTTGATTAATGTATTATTTTTTTGTTATCTGTATCATCCAATATATATCAGATGTAATGTTCAAAAAAAAATCAAAAAAAATGGTAAATCAAAAATAGTGTCTCAACCAAAAAGTGTTTTAGCATTGGGTAATTTAATTTTATTATATGCGTTATTCAAATGTTTTACTTTTAAGATAATATCATTTGGATTATTGTCAATAGTAATTGGTTCTTTATTTTTAATTGATAAATTATCTCCAAAACTAAATGATTCTTTATATAATTTAAATAAATCACCAATAATGATAATTTGTTGGAAATTAATTCATACAATTTTTACATTAATTTATGTGATTACCCAACCATTATTTTCAGAAATTAATGGTTTTATAGGTAAAAAACTAACATATACTAAAAATTTAATAACGCGCATAGCAAATTTAAGCATGACAGAAGGTTCCGAAAATATTTTAGAAAAAGAATTATTTAAAATTAGTGAAGAAATGTCAAATATATCAAATATGTCAGATTATGTTTTTAAAAGTCAAAAAAAAGAACAAAATGAGAAAAATATCGATAATAAACAAATAAGTGAATCGATAAGTGATATAAATACAAAAGAACTAACAAAATTTTCTACTGATATATCAAATACTTGTGCAAGTAGTGAAATAGTAATATCAGAAGAACCAGAAACAAACCAATCTTTATCAAAATGTGAAATTAAAAAAAAAATAGATGAAATAAATAATATAATTAATGAAACAAATGATAATACAATAGAAGATATGACCATAACAATCACAGAAAATTAAAATTATTTTTTAATAATTTGATAATATTATTAAAATATGAAAAAAGTTATTATGACAACAAAAATATATTATATTGTTATTTTTATATTTTTTTTATAAGATTTATTATAATGAGTAATAATTTTAATTTATTAATTGATGAATATGAATTTTTATCAAATTATTTAAATAAAATTTTTAAAAATAATAATAAAGAAATTAAAAATTTATTATTAAAAAATAACATTAAAACAATCAATAATAAAATTAGTTTTTTGGATGTACAATTATATAAATTTTTATATACTTATAAAAATGATAGTAAACAGTTAATTACTTCTACTTTAAATTATAATAATAATTTATCTATAGATAGAACTACTTATCATTAAAAAGATTTAATGATTCCATATACTTTTTATAAAGATTTATTTTATAAAATTAGAAATTTATATAATGAACATTAAAAATCAAATGATAAATATAATCTAATTGCAGTTGATGGTACATATAATAATACTGATGTTAATAATGATAAAGGTAAAATAGAAACAATTCTTAATATGAGTTATTATTCTATTAATGAATGTATGCACATTGATATAACTTTTGTAATCAAGAAAATAAAAATAAAGAAATATTACAATTAAAAAAATATATTAATGATAATAATTTTAATAATTATAAAAATATTGTTATAGTTGAATATTCGCATATTGTTCTTCTAAACTTATTAACTTTTTAAATTCACATAATTTTAATTATGTCATCAGAATTAAAAATAATTCTTTATATATTAATGATAAAGAATACAAAAAAAAAATTACAGATCCTAATAACGTTAGAGTTATTACTTATATAAATGATATAATTATTGATAAAAAAGATCAAAATAATAAAAGTGTTAAATTAAAACAAACTATAATATGTAATTTTATTACTAATTTAAGTTCAAAAGATTATAATGATATAAAAAAAATTTATTTATCTAGATAAGATATTGAAGTATTTTTTAAATTATTAAAATCAAATTTTAAATTTAGTAATTAAAAAAAAAATAAGAAAAATAATTATAATGTTAAAACTAATAAGAGTATTTCAGTAAATGATATTAAATTGATATTAAATGACATTGTTAATGGAGAAATACATAAAAATACTTTACTTAAAATAAGTAAATCATTTATAGTTAAAGTAAATATAATTAAAGATGTATTTAATGAAAGAATATCTAAAACTCCTCATTCAAAGTGGTATGTTCAATATTATGCATAATATTATAGGTTTATTACTTTAATAGAAGCATTAAAAAATAAAAATCCGAATGACTTGAATAAAAATTTAAAACTTCTTTATCAATGTTTAGAAATAATTGATAAATAATAAAATATGTATATTTAATTAACGATCATAGTTAATAATTAAAAATAAATTTTTTTATTAATTAAGTTTTAACAAGCAGACACTATTTTATAAAGTGTTGTTTTTAAATTTTTTTATACTAATATTAAAAATTAATATTTTAATGATTATGATTTTAAATTACATATACATAAATTAAATTATTAATAAAAAATTTTTCTCAATATCCCCACACATATTTTTAAAAAATATGTTTAAATAGTATTTTTTTATTTATAAATATATGAAATAAATTTAAAATGAAATTTTTATAATTATGATACATATATACTTTTACTTTTATATATATTTATAATTACATATACTTTTATTTATATTTGTATTTATACATACTTTTATTATTTCACATATATTGATAAAAAATTGATTTTAAAAATATAAATAAAATAATTTAAATATATCCCTTATATATAGTATTAAAGATGCAAATAGAAGATGAAAAAGACATAGAATTATCAAACAAAAAAATATTTGAATTATTAGATGGTTATTTTTCAAGAAAATATATATTATATGAACATTTACACAATAGTTTTAACAAATTAGTGGAATCTATAATTAATTATTATTATACAAATGACAATATATTTGATGAAAATAAAGTAAATGATTTAGTTTATAGATATAGATTTAAATATGAAAATATTTATATTCGTCCACGTTTAAATGAAAATGGTAATGGATTAATGTATCCATCAGATGCCAGAGATAAAAGTACTACATATACAATTAAATTTGTTGGAAAAATTACACAATTACAAGAAATTTATGATCTTAATTCTAAAAGTATTATATCCGTAAAAGAAATAGGTACACCTGTTGAAAAAGAAACAATTTTAAGTATTCCTTGTATGGTTAGATCAAAATATTGTTCTCTTCAAATTAATCATGATTATAACAAAAAAGATTGTGAATATGACCCAGGAGGATATTTTATTGTCAATGGTTCAGAAAAATATGTCTTATCATTAGAAAAAATGGTTGAAAATAAACCTTTAGTTTTTGTTAAAAAAGATGCTGGAGTATCAAGTTATAAAGTGAAGGTAAATTCTAAATCACCAAACCCAAATATCATGATGCAGGGTATTGAAATAAATTTAGAAAAGGATTATTCTATAAACATCAAAGTCCCAATTTTAAATGAAGTATCTGTTTTTGTTTTAATGAGAGCATTAGGATTAGAGACAGATAAAGAAATTGTGAAATATATTGTTTATAATGAAAATGATATAGATATGTTAAATTTATTAAAAATTTCTATTGATTTATCAAAGAAGGAAGGTAAAAAATTAATCCTTAATAAAGAAGATGCTTATTATAGTTTAACAGGTAAAGTTCGTGTTGTTAAAAAATATACTGAAAAAGATAGAAAATTACAATATGATGAAAAGAAAGAACATCTTGAGGCATTATTGAGAAATGCTTTTTTACCTCACATTAATTCTGATCGTTATGATAATCCATTAAAAGTTAAAGCGTATTTTCTGGGTTATATGATTAATAAGTTATTAAATTGTTATTTAGGTAGATCAGAACCAGATGATCGTGATTCATTTGTTAATAAAAGAATTGATATGCCTGGAGATTTAATTTTTGATTTATTCAAACAATATTACAAAAAAATGTTAAATGATTGTAATAAATTTTTTAAAAAACGTAATGCAGGTAATCATGAAACACCTTTAAATATTATTAATCAAATCAAACCAGGTAATATTGAACAAGGTATTAAATCTGCAATGATGACTGGTAATTGGGGAAAAAAGAAAGGTGTTGCACAAATGTATCCTAGATTAACATTTTTACAATCATTGTCATTTTTAAGAAGAGTTGATGCACCACCGGGAGATTCTAGTACAATGAAATTAACTAGTCCTAGACATTATCATCCATCACAAGCCGGATTTTTATGTTTAACAGGTGATACAGAAGTATTGATGGGAGATGGAACTATCAAATTAATTAAGGATATTGTTAATGGTGATTCAGTTGTTTCAGTGGATGCAGAAACTATGGAAGAAATTACTACTCCAATTAAAAATTGGTTTAAACAGGATTGTGAAAAATTATTAAAAATAACAACTATATCTGGTAGAACTATTAAATGTACTCCAGACCATAAATTTTTAACAAAAGTTGGTGATAAATATGAGTATGTAGAAGCACAAAATTTAAAAGAAAATGAAAATCATTTAATTACAAGACATATGATTAAATATATTCCACACGATGAACCAACAAAATTAATTATTAAAGAATCAGATGTATCTGAACAATATAGATTACAATTATTAGAATTAAGTTATTTGAACAAACCTATTCCTCAAAATAAATTAGAAATTCTTGCTAGATTAATAGGTTTCAATATAACTGATGGGCATATTGGAATCAGACCGAATGGTAAATATTATGATTGTGAATTTTCAGTAGGTGAAGAAAAGGATACATTTGATTTATTAGATGATATTATGAAACTTGGTTTTGGAACGCCTTCAATTTCAAGAAGAACTACCAAACATGTTAATTCTAAAAATGGTAAAGAAACAATTTATAATACTTGGACAGTTTCAAAAAATGGAGTATTTGCATATTTATTAAATTATTTGGATGTTTTTGATGCAAAAAAAACTATACAAAGTAGAAAAGTACCTGAATGGATAATGAATGCAAATAAAAGAATTCAAAGAGAATTTATCAGTGGATTTGTTGCAGGTGATGGTTGTAGATTGTCAATACATTTAAATTGTAATTCTTATAAAATTAATTGTGGTAGATTATGTCAAGTATCAACAAAAGAATATGTTAAAGGTACAATTAAATATTTAGAACAAGTATCAACTATTTTCAAAAAATTTAATATTGATTGTGTTATTAATGAATATAATGAATATAATGAAGCTGACGAGTTTAATAAAATACGTTGTAAAATTGTTTTTGTTCAATCATATGAAAATTTAAATAATTATGCAGATATAATTAATTTTAGATATTGTAATGAAAAAAGAAGAAAATCAGCATTAACAATTGAATATATTAAACATAAAAATCATTATGCAGATATAAAAGGTGAAATGTGTCAGAATATAATATCTTCATACAATGAAAGAATTGATTGTTCAGAAATTTGTAAGACTAAAAATTACCCATACAATATTGTTAAAAGAATTGTTGATAATCACAGAAAAGGTTATATTCCTAAACCAAGACAATTAGGTAATGATATATGTTTAAGTTATGAAGATTTTATAAAAGATACTAGTATAAATGGTGAAAATTTTTTAATCAAAATTAAATCAATTGAAGAAATACCACCTGAACCAGTATATGATTTTGAAACAGTTTATCATACTCATAGTTTTGTTGCTAATTCCCTTTACACACATAATTGTCCTGTTGAGTCACCAGAGCATTCTAATATTGGACTAGTTAAACACATGGCATTATTAAGTTCAATATGTACAGGTTCACATGAACAAACAGGAATAATTTATGACATCATAAATACAAATAAAAACTTTATTCATATTAACAACCATTCACCAACACAATTGATATCAAATACAAAAGTATTTTTAAATGGTGAATGGATTGGATTAACAGATAAACCATTTGAATTATATACAGAATTAAGAAAATTAAAACAAAATGGGATTATAGTGAGAACAAATTCAATTATATATGATATAGTCAAAGGAGAAATTAAAATTTACACTGATTCAGGAAGATTGTTTAGACCATTGATGACTGTTAAGGATAACAAAATTTTATTAACAAATAAAATTATTAATGAAGTTTTAGGAGATAAAACTTTAAAAGGAATAAATAAATGGGAAGCATTGATTGAAAAATATCCGGAAACAATAGATTATGTTGATATGGAGGAACAATATTATATGTTAGTTTCTCAATACAAATCAAATGTATTAGAAATGAAAAAAAATGAATCAAATGTTTATCCAGATTCTAATAAACCAATTATTAATCGTTATGATAATTCAATGATACTTAAATACACTCATTGTGAATTTCACCCAACCATGGTTATTGGTATTATCACAGGAAATATTCCTTTTGCTAATCATAATCATGGACCTAGAAATATTTTTCAGTACGCTAACTAAATAGGATTAAGCACCCTTATTTTTAAAACGTACAACAGGTAGCTATGAAATGGCAACATTTCTTTGGGTAATCATCCCATATCCAAAATCAAGAAATTACTTGATATAGTGATACTACCTAGCAGGTTATATTGACGTGCTTTGAAGATTAAATATTATAAAATATTACCAATTATAACAAAGTGTTAATATAATGGTAGGTCTGGTACTCTAGACACCTTGGAATTTAAATTTAAAATTTAATTCCAACATGCCAGTGAGGAGAAAACGGTCAAAATTCTACTTGTTTAGCTAAAGATAAGTAATAAAGGACAAGACCGTCGGAAAACTTCTAAACTAATTTAATGATTAGGATATGGAAACGTATTAAGAAGAACCGCTACAGACTGGGTCCCTCGCGGTTATCTAAAATATCATTTTTGATTATTTCATTAATGATATCATGATAGCTCAATGTACAGTCGGGCTTTCATAAGCAAAATATAATTGTTTGCGAGTGAAACCATTATATAAGTAAAATAATGAAAAGTTATTTTATGAAATTAATGGGCTTTAATTGGATTTGTTATACAAGTTCAAATAAAGTGGAAAGGTTTTCAGCTTATCCAGCGTTGTTTAAATATATTTAAACAAAGGGAAAAGAAAACAAGCGTCAAGGTTAAATTGTCAGCCTTAAAATGTCATACTAAAATTATGGCAAGTCATTTATTATTAAAATGGCGACACATTCAAATTACTGGAACATCCTATAATAATTGAAATTGTTTAAAAATAATATAATTATCATACATAGATTTGTGGTATATAAATTATGTAAAAAAACAATTTTAATTTAAATAAAAATCTAATACCAAAACAATTATGTAAATAATTGTTGGCTTATGATAATTACATAAGGTATGGTTAAAATTTAGATTTGAAAATATAGGACAATCCGTAGTCAAGAATCTATTTGTTAATAGATTAAGATGCAGAGACTAGATGGATGTGGGTTTATTAATTAATAAACTTAAGGTATAGTCCAGACCCATTGGAAACAATGTCTTCAAGTAGTATTGAAGAGTATAGTGATTATAAGAAAAAATACTTATATGAATACGGTACATAAGGTTTAATTATCTTATATTCGAGACAAGCATTATCTATTTATAGTTCAAATTACAGAGATAGATTAGATATTTCATATATATTATACAATGTTCAGAAAGCATTGGTAAATACACGTATAGCAAAATATGTTCATACTGATATTCTTCCATGTGGAGAACAAGCAGTGGTGGCAATAGCATGTTATACAGGACATAATCAAGATGATTCTATTATCTTTAATCAATCATCAATTGACAGAGGTTTATTTCGTTCAATATCATTGAAAAAATATATAAGTAAAGTTAGTAAAAATCAATCAACATCTCAAGATGATATTTTTATGAAACCTGATATTACTAAATTAACAGGAACCAGACATGCAGTATATGATAAATTAAATGATAAAGGTTATGTTCCAGAAGAAACATATATTGAAAATTGTGATGTGATTATTGGAAAAGTAACACCGATACAACCAGCACCAGGTTCAAACAAATGTTTCAAGGATTCTTCGGAAATTTACAAATCATCAGAACCAGCAATTATTGATAGAGTATTTACTGGAATTTATGATTCTGAAGGATATGAAATGATTAAAATTAGAACAAGATCTGAGAGAATACCAAAAATAGGCGACAAATTTTGTATCGTCGAAGATGTGTTGGTTTTAACTTCAAATGGATGGAAAAATATTTCTCAAATTTCTAAAAATGATTTGGTAGCAAATTTATATGATGATAATGATATTATAAAATATGAAAATCCAATAGATATTTATAAATTTAATTATACTGGAGATATTTATAAATTGAATTCAAATGAAATTGATATTGATGTAACAATTGATCATGAAATGTATATCAAATATAAATCTAATGAAAATTTTGAATTAGTTCAAGCAGGTAAAATATATAATCAAAATGTGATTTATAAATCATATAATTTAGAAACAGATAAAATTTATGAAGTTGAACCAACTAACAAAAATGAAGAAATTTATAAATATACTGGACATGTTTATTGTTTAGAAGTTCCATCACATGTATTTATGATTAGACAAAATAATAAAAATGTTTGGATAGGAAATTGTTCAAGACATGGGCTGACATACTTTTAACCCATAACAGGAGGCTGTAGGTTCGTGAGAATCTGTTTAGAGTGTTGAATTAACATCACACAGTGGTACCTTCTAGTCGGCAGTATAGTCGGGCTAATATCTTTATTATTGATATCATTACTTGATATCTTTATTATTGATATCAAGTGATGATATTGTGGTAGGTTGGAGACATCCAACACCTATAAAACTAAAGTAAAATATTTAGTTTTTAACAGGCAAGATTTGTGAAAACGGTCAAAATCTTAAATCATCAAATTAAGACAAGACCGTCGGTATAACCAAGTTGTGAAACTTGGTGAAATCGCTAACGACTGGGTCACAAATCGGTCGACTTTACTTTTAATAGTATAAGTTGGCTTAATGTACAGTCTGTCCCCATAGTGATATGGTGCTATAATGATCAAGATTATATTGAAAAGATGTACTTGGGAAGTTATAGGTTTGGATAATTATAATTTGATATTATCCAAATGATATGCGAAAAAGGAACAATTGGATTAACATTATCTCAATCAAATATGCCATTTTCAGAAGAAGGAATAAGTCCAGATTTAATTATTAATCCTCAAGGTATTCCATCTCGTATGTGTGTAGGACATTTGTTAGAATGTCTTTTTGGAAAAGCAGGAGCATTGGAGGGTATGGAAGTTGATGGTACTTCTTTCAATGATATGGATATAGAAAAAGTAAAAGATATATTAGAAAAACGTGGATATGAAAGAAATGCTACTGAATATCTTTATAATGGTATGACAGGACAAAAAATGCATGTTCCAATTTATATTGGTCCAACTTATTATCAAAGATTAAAACATTTAGTTATGGATAAGATGCATTGTGCTACTGGTGATCATGAAGTGTTTACAGAAAAAGGATGGTTAAATATTAAAGATATAACTACTAACATTAAAGTTTTAACTTTAAATAATAATATGGAAGTATTTGATTATCCAACTGAAATTCATAAATATGAACACAATTATCAAAAAACTCTATATTGTATTAAAAATGAAAATATAGATACAATAATCACTGATGGACATCGTGTTTTTGTAGATGATAAATTAATTCCAATTAAGGACTTGGATAGAACAAATAATACAATTTATACTTGGAAAACTAGAAAAAATATATTTCAAGTTAATCTAACAACTGACATTAAAATTTATCAATCAAAAGATAATGTTTATTGTATAAGTGTTCCTAGTGAAATATTTTATATTAGGAGAAATGGTAAAGAATTTTGGACAGGAAATTCCAGAGCAAGAGGACCAATCACTATGCTAACACATCAGCCTTAACTTACAGGGGGCTTGTTGTATCCAAAATACAGCAACACATTCTCAAATTGCGGGAACATCTTGAAAAATATACAATACTAAACACAATATATAAATATTGGAGTGGCTCAAGTTAATTGCTTGAGGTATAGTAAAAACTTGTATATTTTAATATTTAATCAAGACAATCCGCAGCCAAGACTTGACAACTGTTAAGTAAGGTTCAACGACTAAACGGGAATGGGCTAAACATGAAAATGTTGGGCTTAAGATATAGTCTAATCCCACGAGCAATCGTGTTTCCAAGTAGTATTGGAAAATATAATGATTTGGAAAAAAAATATTCCAATGAATATGGTATTTTATGCCTGAAGGAAGATCAAATGGTCTTTGTTAGAATAAAAGTTCTAGCAAGTCTTATTTTATTAATAAGGCGACATTCTTAAATTGCGGGAACAACTTGAATTATTAATACCAAGTTTTCTTATTCAGAAAATGGCAACAGAGAAATCTAGTTGGTATGGTAAAAATTTAATAATTAATAAAAAAGTTAATCTGCAACCAAGACTTGATTTAATTAACAAAATAATTAAAAGTTAAGTAAGGTTCAACGACTAGACAGGAATGGGCTAAACCTTACGAGGGTTGGCTTAAGATATAGTCTACTCCCACTAGTAATAGTGTTCTCAAGTAGTATTGAGAAGTATAATGATTCAAAGTACAAATACTTTGATGAATATGGTATTAAAAGGCAAAAGATGGAGGTTTAAGATGTGGAGAGATTAAGTTCAATAGTCTCAGTCATATCAAAAGTATGGCTAGTTTTAATAAAATAATTTTATTAGAAGCGACATCTTCAAATTGCGGGAACATCCCTAATCTAATTTATAATACTAAACCATATATCAAATATCAAATGGTGGCTAAAGGTAATTACTTTAGGTATAGTAAAAATTTATAAATTAATTAAAAATAGGGACAATCCGCAGCCAAGACTTAATCATCATAAGAACATAAAGATTAAGTAAGGTTCAACGACTAAATGGAGATGGGCTAAACAAAACAAGATTTGGCTTAAGATATAGTCTAGACCCACTAGTAATAGTGTGTTTCAAGTAGTATTGGAACAGAATAATGATTCTAAGAATAAATGCTTAGATGAATTTGGTATAATCGGGAACGTGATGCAATTATATCACATGGAATGAGTAAATTCTTGAAAGAAAGATTTTTAAATGTATCTGATGCTTATTCTTGTTATGTTTGTGATATATGTGGATTATTTGCTCAAAGAGTAATAAAAAAAGAAAATAAGTCAACACCACAATCATCAGATACTTATGAATGTATAGGATGTAAGAATAAAACAAAAATATCTAAAGTAATTATTCCATATGCGTTCAAATTATTAATTCAAGAATTAATGTCTATGAATATTGCTCCAAGAATTAGAACAACTCAATATAATTCATTATAAAATATTGATTAAATATTAATAATATAAAAACTATAAAACAATATAATTAAATATAACTTTGGATATTGTGTTTAAAATTTTTTTGTATTTAAATTTTTTTGTATTTAAACTTTTTTGTATTTAAATTTTTTTGTGTTTAAATTTTCCCCCAGTAATTTAAAAATAATATAAATATAATGTATAAATACATGACTTCTCAAAAAATCTGCAATTTAGCTGCTGTTGCCACTAAAACTCTTGACAAATCGGTTGCCGCAATTGTTTCAGTAGCTGCTCTTGAACAATATGCTAAACTTTCTGCTTTACTCAAAGAATACACTTGCATTGATATCAATGAATTTTTTGGCATTATTGCTCTTTTAGCTGTATTATGCTGGATTAGTCAATGGTTAGAAGAAATCTTCCACTTTATCTGTGTTACCATTCCCAAATTCTTTGTCAATCTTTGCAGAGGTAAATTATCCTTATGCTTATTAGATTGTGATAAATCCCACGAATCACACGAATCTCACAAAACTGATAAAACTTACGAAACCGAATATTAAATAACTAATTAGTAAGTTTAATTTGTTTTAATATTGTTTAATATGTGTTTAATATACGTTCAATATAAAAAAAAATTTATAACCCAAATAAATATTTTTATGTCTAAATAATATATAAATATTATTTAAAAATGATTTTTAAAAAAACAATAATGTTAAATAATATTGTTTGTGATATAATTAAAAATTCTATTCAATCAGCTTTTTTAAATGTTTTAATAAATAAAGTACTATCATTAGTATTAAATTTATTTAAATATCTTGGTAATTACTCTTATTATGGTATTTTTATTTATTTAATTATTTCTGTTTTAATTTTATTTATTTTATATAAGTTATTTAAATATTTTAATCCACATAAAAATCAAAAAAAAAAAATATCTGGCAGTATAAGTTCAATTTTTTCAAGATCATCTGATTTTGACTTAAATTTTCATAAAATAAAAAAATTAAAAAATAAAAAAAATATATCTAATACAAAAACAAAAAAAACATTAACAACTGATTTGATAACTTCCCTTACACATTAGTAAAAATTTTTTTATCAATATATAAACAATTGTTTACATATTTTTCATCTTTTTTTTCAATATCAGTTGTATTTCCAATTGTATATACTTCTTTAAAATTATAAAATTTTTTTAAAATATACGTAAGGTTATTTGAATGATAATATCCACTATATACAATTACATTTGGATATTTTAATTTTGTCATTAATATATAAGTATATAATTCCATTATACCATTTATTAAATTATCATATTGATCTAAAAATAAGTCGTTATTTGAATTTTCAAATGGATATCCCGTAAAAAAATGATTTGAAATATTCTTATTTTCTCTTAAAAAAATATTTATATTAGTTGATTTATTTGGACTAATATATTTATTATATAATGAATCAAATTCTAATTTTAATTTCATATAATAATTATCATCTAAAAATTTATTAAAAATTTTTTTTATAAATTTAATATTTGTATCTGTATTATAAAAAATTTTTTCATCCCATTCAATATAATCAAACAAATACAATAGTTGTTTAAAATATTCAAATACAGTGATTTTATAGTTTTTAAAATATTCATCATAATCTAAATTTGATATTAATTCATCTATTGACACATCACATATAATTAATCTTATGTCTATTGGAAACACATTACATTTTTTTGTATCACTACATTGTTTAATCATCCTTTTATAAAAATTTCTAAATTTTATAATATGTGGTGTTTCATTCCATAAAAATTTTATATTCGAATAATTTTTTATAAATGGTTCTTCTAGTAAAATAATATAATTATCTTCATTATTTACAATATTATCAAATATTTCATTTAAAAAAATACTATTAGGTTCTGTACAATATGTTTTATTTGAATGATCATCAAAAAACATAAATACATTTTTATTTTTTGAAACTAATTTAACCATACCTATTGAACCTGATATTTTTATTCTGTGATTTACATCATTTATATCATTTATATCATTTATTTTATTTATTTCATTTTTATTATTGAAATTATCATTTATCAATATTATTTTATTCATCAATCTTATATGGTATTATATGTATTATATGATATTTTATTAAATATTGAAAAGAAAATTATTTAAAATAAAATGTAATTTACTATAATAATACTGTTCATTGACAATAAAACTTTATCAAATTGGCTTAAATATATTAATGAATTGGTTTATACCGTTAATCCATTTACAAATAATAATGATAAACTTAAAATTAAACAAACTTGAACTTAAAAGAGCAATATTTGTTGATTTTAAATTTTGTTTTTTAGATACAAAAAGCAAAAATTCTATAAAAAATATTTTATTAAACAAAGACAATATTCATTTGCTAACAACTCAATATAATCAAGACACTAATTCAAATATATTAAAACAATTAAATCAATTATATCACCATTAATAAATTTGAATTCTAGATTCTATTTAGCTGAAAAATTTGCAAAAAAAAAATAAATTATGGATATATTATTTTGTATTATTTATTTTTTGGCTGTAATGATATTTTCAAAAAAATACATTGGAGTTATTTTAGAATTGATTTATTAAATTGTTTGATAAAAAAATATCAGTATAAAAAAATTCTACAGATTGTAGAATATTGTTATATTATATAAATGGATAAAATTGAATTATATCTAATGATATTTCACAAATTCCATCAAAATATGATTCAGTGATAAAAAAATTAAATGATAATATTGAGTGCATTAAATTTAATTTATCAAATAATTATTCAAATCCAATGATAATCAAAGAACTTTTACTTAAAAATGATTATAAAATATTTGAAAAAATTATCAGTAAAAACAAAATTAAAAATATTAATTAATACAATTTCTTATATTTTATAACAATCAATTATAAAAAAAAATATATTAGAATTAATAAATTTATGTAGGTAATAGAAAAAAATAAGTTTGTTGACATCAAATAGTAAATTATTTGTAAAATTATTAAATTCTGGATATATTTATTCAATTTAAAAAATATGGACTAAATCAGTTCCATCAATCAATTCGAAAATATTTACCTAATTAAAAATTATCATTTTAAAAACTGATACTACATTATCTGAACATTTATTAGGTTCAAAAATTTTAGATAAATATATTTATTTGAATAACCCATATAAAATTGATTTATGGCTTTGTATATTAATACTTACAACAGAACAAATATCACTAATTTTAAATAAATATAATTATAAAATACCTCGTAAATGTATTAAAAAGTTTTTGTTTAATTTTTAATAATTTAAATAAAAAACTTTGCGAAAATCTCATTTAGCAAAAAATATATAATTTGAATTCAAATTTAAATAATTATATTTTTAATTTAAAAAAATTTTAATGTACTAATGAATGAAGATTTGTTGAATGTAATTTTTAATTATATGACTAATGAACAAATTCTTACTCACATAAATTCAAATATAAAAACAATAGATTTAGACCATATAATTTATTTAACTCAAAATTATGATAGATTTAGATTATTAAAAAAAATATTTATTATATATAAATAATTTTGATATTAAATTATTTTTTTGTATAAATTATTTTAATAATTTTTATATATAAATGGCAATTGTACTTTATAATAAACAATAAAGTATACCTACTAAAGGTAAATATTATATACACATAAATTTTACGATTTTTACACATAAATTTTAATAATGTATATATGTTAATAAATACTTTATCGTTTCTTTTATGTATAAAATTTATGTAATAATATGAATAATAAATACAACCATATATAAAGATGGTATCTAAAAAGTATAAATGCTTTATATATTTCAGTCCTAATATAATTACTGTTAGATAAAAAATAATTATTAAATTTAATTTTTTAATATTAAAAAGTATATAAAATATTTAAAAAATAAGTATTTATGTCTAATATATGTCACTATTAATATAATATATTTTTTATATCATAATAACTTTTTTCTTATTTCATATATATTAACTTTTTTACATTAATAATTACATAAAATAAAGACATAAAAGAAAAATAGCTGTATAATAATGATTTATTATTATTAATAATATTCTATTTTAATATTTTTTGGTAAACATTTTAAATTATGATTGTATCCATTATATAATTTAATTATTTTTAATGAATTTGGTAAATTACATAATGTATCATCATCATTAAAATATTCACCCAATACTAATTCTTCTATTCCTTCAGGCAAAGAATATAAATTATGTGATTTATCATTTTCGACTTTTAAATACCTAATTGTGAATGGTAATACAACTTTTTGATTAAACATATAACCAAAAGTTAAATGTGTTAAATTTTCTGGCAATACTACTTTTTGATTAAAATCATCACCAAAAGTTAAATGTGTTAAATTTTCTGGTATTTCGACTTTTTGATTAAAGATACTACCAAAAGTTAAATGTGTTAAATTCTTTGGTAATTCTACTTTTTGATTAAAATGAAAACCAAAAGTTAAATGTGTCAAATTTTTTGGTAATTCTACTTCTTTATCAAAATCATCTCCAAAAGTTAAATGAGTTAAATTATATGATAATTCTACTTTTTGATTATACAATGCGCCAAAAGTTAAATGGGTTAAATTTTTTGGTAATTCTACTTTTTGATTAAAATAAGTACCAAAAGTTAAATTAGTTAAATTTTCTGGTAAAACTACTTTTTTATTACAACCCCAAGTTAAATGAGTTAATTTTTTTGGGAGTTCTACTTTTTGATTAAACATCTTACCTAAAGTTAAATGGGTTAAATTTTCCGGTAATTCTACTTTTTGATTAAATCTACAACCAAAAGTTAAATATGTCAAATTTTTTGGTAATTCTATTATTTTATTAAAGTTATAACCAAAAGTTAAATGAGTTAAATTTTCTGGTAATTCTACTTTTCGATTAAAATTAGATTTAATATATTTAAGTTTAGGATAAATATTTTCATATTTTTCAAATAATTCTTTATATAACTCATCATTTAACTCATAATCACTAAATATTAATTTATTATATTGATATAATAAATTAATATCTATTGATTCATTATAATGAGGACTAAATATAATTGTATCTTCATTTGTTATATAATTTAACATAATTAAATAATGTTATATACATATAATATTTTTTATTTTAATCAACTTTTTTTAATTAGTAATTACCCGTTAAATTATAATTTAAAAAAGTATATGTATAATTATAATTTATTATCAATCAAAATAGAATATTTTTGTATTTTTTGGTAAACATTTTAAATTACCACCATATGAATGACATAATTTAATTATTTTTAGTGAATTGGGTAAATTATATAATGTATCCTCATTAAAATCTATACCTAATTCTAATTCTTCTATTCCTTCAGGTAAATAATCTAAATTATGTGCTTTATCATTTTCTACCCTTAAATATTTTATACTAAATGGAAATTCTACTTCTTGATTAAAATCATTACCAAAAGTTAAATGCGTTAAATTTTGTGGTAATTCTACTTTTTGATTAAACCTCAAACCAAAAGATAAATGTGTTAAATTTTTAGGTAATTCTATTTTTTGATTAAAATAATCACCAAAAGTCAAATGTGTTAAATTTTCTGGTAATTCTACTTTTTGATTAAAATGCCAACCAAAAGTTAAATGTGTTAAATTTTTAGGTAATTCCACTTCTTGATTACAATTCCAAGTTAAATTAGTTAAATTTTTAGG
>Ga0247841_10004902_pt1 | contig 22316 bp, 27 predicted proteins | sample LaCruzMarch2015__2_FD_192410 | JGI IMG/M metagenome (GOLD analysis project Ga0247841, IMG submission 192410) | Freshwater microbial communities from meromictic Lake La Cruz, Castile-La Mancha, Spain - LaCruzMarch2015_18m | ecosystem: Environmental > Aquatic > Freshwater > Lake | place: Spain... | reverse complement strand
TGTGTGAGCCGAGGACATATGTCCTAGGCTACCGAAAATTAGTTCTTGTTTGATTTCTTCGGTTTTGCATGAAAAAAGAAGAAATAAGAAGAGAATATTTCAAGCTAAGAATTAAAGGACACACAAATAATCAATGCAGAAAAATACTTTTTGCTCAATTTATCTATGAAGTGAACATAAGAACTCTTAGAAGATGGACGTGTAGAATTAATAATTCTGAATGGAATTTAACGGATAAATCAAAAAGACCGAAGACAATTCACACTAAGATTAATGAGAATATTGAAAATAAGATAATCTCATTAAGAAATAAAACTGGTTGGGGGGCAGACAAGCTCAACCAGTTTGTAAAAGAAATTTCAGAGTCGAGTATTAAAAGAATTCTTAACAAACATAATCTAACGAATCCAAAAGAAAACAGAAAGAAACGAATAAAATATATTCGTTGGCAAAGAAAACATCCGAATTCTCTTTGGCAGATGGACACATCTGACCAAAAGATTGAAGGTAAATATTGTTTTGCAGTTATTGATGATTGCTCAAGATATTGTATTGGCTTATTTGCTCTCAACAGAGTGTCAACAAGTTCAATAGTACAGATACTTGACACTCTGTTTAAGATTCATGGAAAGCCAAGAGAAATATTAACTGATAATGGAAATGTTTTCGGATTAAAGAGCAAACATTCTAAGTTTGATAGAGCATTAAATCGTCGAGGGATTAAGCATATTAGAACTGCAATTCACTCTCCAACAACTTCGGGGAAAATCGAAAGGTTCTTTCAAACTCTAGATAAAGAGTTTGAATTCTGCAACAAAGATGCAGAATTATTTAGGATGAGATATAATCATCTCAGACCTCACACAAGCCTAGAAAAGAAGTGTCCAGCAGATGTTTATTTTGATTTTTCTAAGTTAATTTAGGGGTAGGACATATGTCCTGAACCTACACAAAATAATTCTAGATAGTAACATTTAAAACCCAATTTTTCGTCAACGATTTATGAAAAAGAGAATTTCAATTTTAACTCTAACGTTGGTATCTTTATTTTTAGTTCTAACTTTATCATTTTCTTCAGCACTGGATGAAAATCTCACAAACACAACAGACACAAATATAACTCAAACAAATACCACACTAACAACAGTTCAAAACATAACTATTCTTCCTCCATTAGTTCTAAAGAGCATAAATCCCTCTTCCTTCAATGTAGGCGATGTTCAATTCAACATCCCCATATACAATCAGGGAAATGAAACTCTAAAGAATCTTATTCCTCTTCTATCTGGAAATGGATTTTCAACATCAAATATAATTCCAATAGATGAATTATCTCCAAGAAGCACAGGTTATTTCCTTGTTCTAGGACATTTCTCCAATTCGGGAAACATAGAGCTATCAATAAAAGTAAATTCACAGACATTTTATTCAAACATAACAATAAATCAACTAGCCACCAGTTCAGCAAGTTCAATCGCCTCCCAAGAATTGCTTCAAAATCAAACCTTGCAGTTAAGTGATCTAAAGAAGATATACAATCTTTTGGACCAAGAGCAGACAGAAAAAGCCTCAACATACGACGTTTCAAAAATTAATCTAGCAGATGCAAAGAAATACCTAAGAGATACAGAGGCAGCAATTCTCACTCAAGATACAACAAAAGCACAGGCAAATCTTGCTCTTGCTCTAGAAGAAATAAAATATCAACAGGATAAAATGAGCAAAGTCACTCCAATTTCAACAGTTGATAAGCTAAAGAGCAACGCCGGAACATTCTCGGCAATCGCAGGAGCACTAGTTACCTTCTTCGCAGTATATGAGCTTCTAAAGAAGAAAAGCTCAGCAGTTGTAAGCAAAGTCCAGGAAAAATACAAGAAAGATTAATCTTTCTTTATAGGTTTAGAACCTAAATCCTCAATAAATCTCAATAAATATCCATCTAGGTCCTGAACAAGAAATTCTTTATTTCCCAATAATTCTTTATCTTTTCTATACCAATTCTCTTTAGTTTCCATAAAAATAGGATAATTATTTTTCTTTAAATTATTTAATATTTTACCAACAGATTTTACCTCAATTTGAAAATTTATTCCTCTTCCAAAAGGCTTTTCCAACTTGCCACTATTCCAACAATCATTAATTTGTTGAATCATTAACTGACTTCCTTCAATTGAAATGAACGCAAATTTATCTTCTTTCCTAGTATATTCTATTTTAAACCCTAATATTTTAGTATAAAACTTTAGACTTCTGTCTATATCAGAAACCATTAATTCAGGTATTAGCTTATTGAATTTCATTTCTATCAAAAGTCTATCAAATTTATAAATATATTAGTTTCATCAATATTTATAAACCACAATTTCCTAATCATAATATGGCAGCATCACCACCAAGCGCAAAAAAGAGAAAAATGGACTACAACGTAGACCAGAACACCTTTGATGATTTTGTAAAGGCGTGCAGTAGAAAAGGCTTCGCTCCACAGGTAATTCTAGAGCAGGCAATGAGAAAATTCACCCAAACAGGGCAAATATAACTTCTTTTAACAATTAACAACCAAACGTTTTTAAAGGCTAAATTTAGATGATTGAAGAGACAAAATGACACTAGGACACATACCTTTTAGAAATAATTCTAGAGATATTCAGCAAGCTCTGGCACATAGAGCATATGATCGAAAGAGAGACCAGGTTTTTAAGGAAGCAATATTAAGACAGGTGCAAATAGGTGCCGCTTTTGCTCAGGCAGGACATATCCCAAAAAGAGTATTCAACATAGGAGATTTTAGAGGAAGATTCCCACCAGGAGAAGTTAGTGTTTTAGAATATGATCCAGACCTAGTTGGAATGATTAGTGAAACAATTGGAGCCTCTCCAAACGTTGCCCCTGCATTAACAGGGATAATGTTAAATCTTCTTGTAAACTCTCCATCGGGAGTAGTTAGACCAAATCGTGCATACGATCAGGATGAAAAAGACTATTGTGAGACCCAGCTAAAACATTATCTTGGACAAATTCCAGTTTTAAGTTTAAGATTTTCTGCATCGGACGGAACAAATTTAGGTAATTTTACCCACCCCCAATCAAGCCAATATGCAGTTACAAGTTTTTCCCAATTAGGAGTTTTACCTTTCTGGCAAGGAATTGGAAAGCATAATATTACCTACATTGGAGATCCAAAAGAATTAATTGCTTCTGAACCTGAGAACACTCAATGCATAAAGGGAAGAGAAGATATAGAAAAGAGAGTTGTTGCACTCATGGACAAAAGAGATTTAGTTATTCTTGGTAACGGAAATGATCAACCCATAGAAGTTTATAGAATACAAAAATAAAATTTCACGTTATTATCTACACTATTCAATACACTATCCAAACCCGATTATATATTCACAAAGTTTATTAACCTATTTTAGTAAACTCTTTTGTTAAAAGGAGTAAAATAAAAATGAGCGAAAATGCAATCGAACTAACAAGTGCAGATTTTGATAAAAAAACAAGCAAAGGTAAATGGGTTATTGATTTCTGGGCACCCTGGTGTGGACCTTGCAAGATGATGGGCCCCCATTTCGATTCTGCCGCATTGGAAATGAAAGGAAAAGTTAATTTTGCCAAGTTAAATGTCGATGAAAACCAAGACATCGCAGAAAGATTTGAAGTAATGTCCATTCCCACAATGATATTCCTGAACGACGGAGACCAAGTTAACCGTGCCTCTGGAGCTCTTCCAAAAGAGCAAATAAAAAGACTTGCTGAAGAGAGCTTCTAGTTACTTAGTTGCAGAAACTATTACTTCACCAAAGAACATTTTGTCCAAATCATAATTACTAAGATATTGATATGCCACATCCCTAAAATTAATCTTTTTGAATGGGTTACTTAGAAAAATTCCTTCATACTTTCTATCCTCTTCGCTACATTCTTCGCTCAAATCACTTGGAATGGATACAAAAACTCTTCCTCCAGGAACTAGTACTCTTCTTATTGCATCCGCTCGATCAGCTACAACAGAGGTTGTAAATTGACCCTCAGTTATTCCATTATTTGAAATAACCAAATTAAAAGTATCATTTCTAAATGGAATATCATCATTAGATGCAGGCATGAAAAACGCATTATCCAGTTTAAGTCTTTTTGCTCGTTCTCTCGCCCGTTCAACCATTTCAGTGCATGAATCTATCCCAATGACCATTGAATTTGGAAAATACTGTGCAAGGAAACAAGCATCATAACCTGTGCCTGAGCAAACATCAAGTATTTTCCCTTTTCCTGAAAATCTTCCTAGCGAGAGTTGGAGAGCCATTCTATCTTCAATTAAAGCGCGGTTTCTCGCGACAAGATAATCATAAATTGCCATTCCATTTACTGGCTCAGCAACTCTTCTATAAAATCCAATTCCAGGATAACTGTTTTCTAAATATATATTTAATTCCTTCGCAAATTTATCTGAGGTGTGTTTAGCTATAACCTCAAATACTTCTTGGTGGGTCCTAGCTACAAATTTCTCTTCATCAAGATATCTTCTTATCCTTTCAATTACCATATATTCCCAGTAAAATTTGTCTTTTTAAATCTTAACTTCCAGCCCTTTTATTTTCACTACTTATTCCGTGTGAAAATTTACGAATTAGATTTAAATATGCCTTGAATTTAGGGAAGAGATGGGTTCACGAAGAACAATTTTGCTTTTAAATACGGACGGAATCGGACCAGAGACTACTGCCGAGGCCAGAAAAGTTCTTGAAACAACTGCTCGAAAGTATGGGCATAGATTTGAATTTGTTTCTGCCCCGTTTGGATATCGAGCGTTTAAGGAAAAAGGGCACGTTTTTCCAGAAGACGTAAAATCGCTTGTAAAAAAAGTAATTGCTGATGGCGGAGCAGTTATGAAGGGCCCAGTCGGGTTAGGAAAAAAAGAATCTGCTGAAATGAGGGCTGCTGGAATTCATCTAGAAAACGATACGGTTATAGAAATGCGAAGAATGCTTGATGCATACATGGCATTTAGACCAGCAATTCTTCCACTGGAGTTACATGATCTATCTCCATTGAAGCCAGAAAGACTTGGGCAGGGAATAAATATTATGATGCTTAGAGAGCTTACCGGAGGAATCTATTTTGGAAAAAAGATGCGGGGAGCATCAACTAATTGGGCGTTTGCAGCTGATGATTGCAAATACACAGAAACCCAAGTTGTAAGATTTGCTCACGCTTGTTTCAGACATGCGCGAGAAAGAAAAACGAATTTAACAATGGTTCAAAAACCAAATGTTCTTGCAACAGGAGAATTCTGGGAACATCATTTTGGGGAGATTGCGCCACAATATCCTGATGTAAAATACAATACTGGAATTGTAGATTCTGTTGACGCAAACTTGACATTAAATCCAACACAATATAACGGAACGATGGGTTTGGAACAGCTACAGGGAGATATATTAACCGATTCTATTTTGGGAAGCGTCGGAAGTTTAGGTTTTGGAGCGGCATCATGCTGGAATCCTGAAACAAATATGGGATTCTTTGAACCGACTCACGGCTCTGCACCAACTATTGCAGGAAAAAATATAGCAAATCCATATTCTATGATTGGAAGCGCAGCCTTCTTGCTTGAGCAGGCTTTTGGAATGAAGGAAGAATCTATAGATGTCTGGGCTTCAATGAATCGTGTTTTTGCTGAAGGATATATGACCTCGGAACTTGTATTTAATCTTGATGAAAAACAGAAAGAACAAAGAGTAGCAAGGTATGTAAACGAATTTTTACCTTTGCATAAATCTATTAATAGAGAGATTAATGCACAAAATCTTACTGCTCTTGTTAGAAATCACTATGCCGCAAGAGATATTTGTAGAGAGCAAAGAGTAGTTTCTACTTCTCAATTCGGAGATTTAGTTGCACAGCGCATCTCGGAGGCTAAAGCCTAAAATGGGATTTACATTAACTGAAAAAATAATTGGAAATCATGCAATTGGAAATAAGGCTGGAAAGCATCCAGTTCATGCCGGAGATTGTGTTTGGGCAAGGGCAAACGGTTTAATGATGCATGATGTAACATCCACGGGAGAGATTGCTATTTTAAAAAAATTCTTCGGAGGAAGAATTGCAAAAGGATTGAAAGTCGTAGTAACTCCAGACCATTATGTTCCTGCTAAAGATATTGCTTCTGCAAAATTGTATCAAGAGTTAAGAGAATTTGTTGATGAGCAAACTGCCAAAGGAGCAGATATAAGTGCATATATGCTTGAAGGTGGAAACTATGGTGTTTGTCATGTAATGGTTCCTGAAATGGGGCATATTCTTCCAGGGCAGCTTTGGTTTGGAGCAGATTCTCACACTTGTCAATATGGTTTTCTAGGAGCATTTTCAACAGGAATTGGGAGCACAGAGGGAGGAAATGTTTTAGCGACTGGAGATTTATGGCTTAGAGTTCCTGAAAGCATAAGAATAGAAGTCGATGGAAATATGCCTAGAAATGTTATGGCTAAAGATCTATTCCTAAGAGTAGTAGGCGACATTGGTGTCGACGGAGCAAACTATCAAGCAATGGAATGGGGAGGAGGTACAATAAGAAGGATGAGCAATGATGAAAGAGCAACATTAACCAATCAAGCCATTGAAACTGGAGGAAAATCTGGAATAATTGAGCCCGACGAAACAACAAGACAATTCTTAAAAGAAAGATTAGAAGAAGTAGATGAAGGTTTTGTGGATTATGCTTTAGAAAGTGATAATCTCGAATTACTCAGAGGAAAATTCTGTTCATCCAATTGGAGAGAAAGAGGATTATTTAGCGATCCAGATGCTCAATATGCTAGAAGAATTCCAATTGATGCTTCTGGTCTAGAACCTCTTGTTGCAAAGCCTCATCTTCCCTCAAATGTTGCTCCGGCAAGAGACCTTCAGAATGTTAAAATTAATCAAGCATATATTGCTGGATGTACTGGAGGAAAATGGGAAGACATTGCAGCAGCAGCTGAAGTTTTGAAAGGTCAAAAGATTGCAAAAGGAGTCAGATTAATGGTCGTACCTGCAACAACATACATTCAAGACAGAATGGTAAGAGAAGGAGTTTACGATACTCTTAGAAGTGCTGGTGCAATAGTTACAATGCCTACCTGCGGGGCTTGTCTTGGAGGACATATGGGAATTCTTGCTCCAGGAGAAACTTGTATATCTGATACAAACAGAAATTTTGTAGGAAGAATGGGTTCTCCGCAAGCATTTGTTTATCTTGCTAGTCCAAAAACAGTAGCTGCTTCTGCACTTGCAGGAAATATAGTGGGAGCTGAAAAATGACAAGCGCAATAAAACCATTAATTAAAGGAAGAGTTTACATAGTTGGAGACCATGTAGACACCGATGTAATTATTCCGGCAAGATTTTTGACAAGTTACGATCCTGCCTTGCTTAAACTCCATCTATTCGAAGACTTACCTAATAAAAAACCATATGAAGATGGAATGAATATTATTATTGCAGGAAGAAACTTTGGATGTGGAAGTTCAAGAGAGCATGCGCCCGTTGCAATTGCAGCCGCAGGGTTTGAAGCAGTTGTTGCTCAAAGCTTTGCTAGAATTTATTGGAGAAATTCTGTAAATGGTGGAAGACCTATGCCTGTTAATTTAGGTATCGATATCACTGAAAAATTGAACCAAGGTGATGAAATAACCATTGCCTATTCTGAAGGAAAAGTCATTTTACCAAATGGAGACAGATATAAGATAAATCCTCTTCTTCCAGTTGAAAGAGAAATAATGGAAGCTGGCGGATTAACTGAATTTAACAGAAAAAGAATGGTTACTGCTTAAATCTTTCTAAAGACAACCTTTTTAAATCATCTAAAACTTTGATAGTAATGGCTCCGTAGCTCAGCCTGGCTAGAGCACTGCCCTTTTAAGGCAGGTGTCGAGGGTTCAAATCCCTTCGGGGCCATCGTACAATACCGAACTATTTAAAAACCTGCTCGTCTAGCTATTAGCATGAATGAAAAGATAGATATTCATAAGACAAGCTTAGATACGAGAAAAAATTCCATTCAAGATTGGAAAATTCCAGATGTCGTTAAGAAAGATTTAATTAATTTTGTCGAAGATTTGGAGATGGGAAAAGTAAACAAAGGAAAAAGATTAAACGAGAGAACGCAGTTAAAATATCTCAACACCCTCAAAACCCCTTTGGAATATCTTAACTCTCCCTTAAACAAAATAACTCTCAAAGATTTAGAAAATTTTGAAAAAGACCTTTCTTCTGGAAAAATAAAAAGCATAAAAAACAAACCTTATTCTCATTCTGTTAAAGTTGATATGAGATTAGCATTAAAAATAATGCTGAGATGGAAATTAGGATTAGAAAAGGCAAATAAGCTAACGGATTGGTTTGATTGTAGAGATATAAAATCAACTCCCGACTTTCTAAGCGAAAAAGAGATAGAAAAGTTATACAAAAACTGCAAATCACACCAAGAAAGGTTTCTAATTGCCGTTCTTTTCGATTCAGGTGCGAGAATTGAGGAGTTTCTTAATATTAGGTATGAAGATATTAAACTTCCTAACAATAAGGACAATTTCTTTAAAATTACATTTAAAGAGGAATACAGTAAGACAATGGGCAGAACTATCTCGCTTTATTGGAAATATTCAACAGAAGCAATAAAAGATTTCTTAGAGCAGAGAATAAGAGAAGGAATAAAGACAAATGAAGCAGTTTATGACAGCACTTATGAGGGATGTAGGGCTTTTCTAAGAAGATTAGGGATTAAAGTTTTGAATAAAGGAGTTCATCCCCATCTTTTCAGGCATAGTTCAGCCACTTATTACGCAAACAAGCTAAACAGGCAGGAATTATGCATAAGATACGGATGGAAATTTAGCTCAGATATGCCTGATGTTTATATTTCAAGGGCAGGAATGGAAAACAAGGAATTGGACGAGAAATTTGCCCAAACTGAATTGGGAGATTTAAAAAGCCAGTTAGAAAAGCAAGAACTAATGTTGAAGATGAAAGCCGAAGAGCTTGAAAATGTAAAGAAGGAAAATGAGAAATCAGAGAATACTTTACAAGAAGTTGGTGCTGACATAGATGAATTAAGAGAAAATATAGTTAAACTAGTTGCAGAAGATAAAGAAAGGAGAGCATTCGACCCTATACTTGACAAATTATTGCAAAATCCTAAGGTTCAAAAACAATTCGAAAAAATATTTCAAGAACAATTAAACTTGGCTTCAAAATTAAAAAAGAGGGGCATAGGAGAGAAAAATGTCCCAACAATCAAGTCAGAACACTAACGACAATTTAACTAATTTCATATTTGGAATATTATTAGTCGGAATAATATTTTATAAATTAAACATTCCAGATAAAGTAGAAGCACTTAAAAATAAAATTACCTCAAAAATCTCGTTAATCTTTAATTCTCTTATTAGTTGGAAGTATCTTATTGTTTTTATCATCACATTGCTTATCCTTGGTTATTTAAGCTATAAAATAACAAAAATAATCTCAATAAGAATAAGCGACAAAAAAGAAAGAAGAAACAGATTAAAAGCAAGAGAAGAACTAATTACCGATTTAATAGAAGAAGATATAGATTCTCTCAATTATGAAGAAATAAACGAAGTGATAGTAAAACTAAAAGATAATATCTATTTCTGCTCAAATTATCCAAAATTTAAACACTACTTTGATGACTTAAATATTAAGATAAAAGAAGCAAAACTCAAATTAATTGAGCTTAAAGATAAAGAAAGATTACACAATAAGAGAGAAGAAAAATATCAACTGAAAAATGATATTGAAGAACTTGAAAATAAAAAGTTTAGACTAAAAAGAAGCATGGAAGTAAATGAAATAGAAATATCAAAAAACCTAGACCTAGATGAGCATTATGTTTTCAAGAAAGATAATATAACAAAACAAGAATTTAAGGTTCTATTGAAAAAGGGCTATAAACAAACAAATCAATATTGCGTAAGAGAAAGGCGATTAATAACTGTATTAGTCAAACCAATATTAAATCATGGATTAAGCCACACTTTTCTAGTTTGGAGCGTTATAAGATTATTAAAAACATTCAAAGGAATAAAAGACATAAAAGTTCATCTAACAATAGATGCAGACATAACCTTCAAATATAATAATAAAACCTTCGCTTTGGAAATTGAAACAGGCACTCTACTAAGCAAGAAAAAGCAAACCGAAGAAAAGGTAAATTTTCTTAATGAGAAGTACCCAAATAGATGGATGTTTATAGTTTCAAATAAAGATTTGATATGGCGATACCGAAAAATCGGTTTCTCCACCCAAAGAAATGAGGTGGAGAAAAATCTGCAAATTCTGCTTAGAAACAGCTGAACGACAACACCCAGCTTTAGCGGGTGGAGTTCAGCGTTTATCGACGAAGAACAAAGCCATTTGAGCCACTTTTTAAGGCTCTGAATAAGGCTATACCTTATTCACATACCATAAAATTAATCACCATAATTATCTAATCAATTTTTTACTGAATTTATTTCTCTCAAAATATTTTCTCTTAACTTGAAGGTATTTGCCCATTGAGCATACCCAAACCACCCCTGCAAACTTTCTAAGATGTTGGTTTTATCAATCATACCTTCCTTTAATAACTCCAATCTTTTATCAAGATTTTTCCTAAATTTGTATAAATTTCTCTTTCTCAATAATTTATGATGATAAAATATTCTGTATCCTAAGAATTGAGTTCCTTTTTGTAAGGGAGAGATATTTGTTTTGTCAGGATGGAGTTCAATCTTCAATCCCTTTAAAAAACTCTCAATTTCTTTCCTAAAATATTCTAATCTTTTCTTACTTCTATGCAAAATAACAAAATCATCGACATATCTAAGGTAATATTTGGCTCTCAATTCGTGTTTTACAAAATAATCTATTTTATTCAGATAGACATTAGCAAAAAATTGTGAGGTATAATTGCCCAAAGGCATTCCCTTACCAATCACAGAAGAATCGAAATTTTCTAGAACCTTTTTAATAAGCCAGATTAGTTCTTCATCTTTAATTTTTTCTCTAATCATATCGATAAGTATTCTATGGTCAATTGTATCAAAGTAGTGCTTAATATCTGCTTTAAGCACATATCCTTCGACTGAATTATTATTTCTACTGTTTTTAACGCATTTTCCATTTCGAGACACCTTTCTTTTAAAATAATCGAATCTCTTTATTGCTGAATGTGTTCCCTTACCTATTCTGCTTGCAAACGAATCATAGATAAATATTCTTTCGAAAATAGGTCTAATTATGAATATGATCAAATGATGTACTATTCTATCTCTGAATGCTGACGCATGAATAGTTCTTGTTTTGGGGTCTCGAACTATAAATCTCTTTAGTGGTTTTGGCATATAAGTTTTTGATAAAAGCTCTTCTCTTAGCGTTCTCAACTCATAATCTAAGTTTTTCTCAAACTCTAATACTGATTTCTTCTTTGATTTTCCTTTTCTAGCTTTTCTATAAGCGAGAAACAAATTCTCCTCCGAGCATAATTCTCTATACAAATTGTTGTATGTTTTCATATTAAATGCCCTAGAGCGATAAGGTTATTCCAAGCCTCGAATTCGCATTATGAGGATTCCTGTTGCCATTGAGATTAGCCCTATCGGAATTCGCATTGAGCCTCGCGACAGATATAGCACACTCATTAAGTAGCACTGCATTTTTAATATTCGCTCAATGCTTCCCCAAGGCATTTCATCGTTACTAATTATAAATACTGAATTTCATGGCTATTTACAAAAATAGCACTATGAGCATGCGTGTAACCCTAAATCGTGTCTTTATTTGGATTCTGAAAGTATTCAGAACGACATCGAACGCCCTAGGGCAGAAAAACCTGAAGAACTATCCTTTTAATATTTTCTATGAATAACTATTTTTTCGGCGCTACGCGCAAATGACGTACCCCAAGCCACGAATTCGCAACATGAGGATCCCCGTTGCCAACGAGATAAGCCCTACCGGAATACGCAACGAGCCTCGCGACATTTCCTGCTGTTGGTGACCAATAATATGTTTCTCCTTCTTTTATATTTGCTCTTGGCCATCCTTGAGAAGTTGAATTCTTAACCCAATTTCTAAAGTTTATTCCGGGAGTTTTATTATTCATTAGACAACCTCTTAATGGTGCATTATAACTTGGAACAAGAACGTCTCCTTGTAATACATAATTTTTCATTAAAACAATCCCGTTGCCTGCGCTCTTGAATGAATCTTCCAACCATTCAGCCCTTCCTGGATTTCTTACTCCGACTTTCTCATCAAGAAGACCATCAATTTCTCCTTTATCAACAATTTTACCTCTTCCATCATACGCCTTACCTGATAGAAGCATTCTGAACACGTCTGTTTCTATCTTAGCGTTTGTTGTCCTTCCGCCTAAAAGTAAATTTAACCTCAACGCTTGCCCATGATTAATATTTCCTATGTATCCTCTGCCATTCTTTTCTTGAGCAGTGTCTGCCAAGTCCAATCCTAGATTTTTTCCAATTTGTTTTACCGATGGACTTGTTTGAAGCCTATGTTTTGAATACCATAAATCTGGATGTCCTTCTTTTCCATCTCTCCCTTCTAAAAATAAAAAGTCTGCGGGATTCAGATCACTTGTACTAAGAGCAGGCACATTATCAGAAAAAGGTCTATATTTTGCTCCAAATACGTCTAATCCAGGTAAAAACTTCTCGTCTATTTCTATTCTGACTATTCCCATTTCTATTTAGCCTCCATAATTTTTTGCGCGGTGCCTTCGGCACGAAGAAAACCCCCAAGCCACGAACCCGCAACACGAGGATACCTGACGCCAACGAGACCAGCCCCATCGGAAACCGCACCGAGCCTCGCGACATTTCCTGCTACAGGCTTACTTGCATAAATAGTCTTTCCTCTCTCAAATTTTTGAACAGGTGCCACTTTTGTATAATATCCTTGTGAATTTGTTGGTCCTAAAACATCTGCTCAGCAATCAGTTACACATTCTTCTAATGGCTGTTTTTGCATTACTGGTCTTCCTTCGGCATCCAAACCAACTATGCTAACAACATCCAAACCTAAAAATCCAGTGCCTTTTTCATAAGCATTGTTTAGATAAGCCCAAGCATTATTTATTGCATTTCCATGTTCAATAAGTCTTTCGCCTTCAATAAGACCCCCAGACGCATCATATATGACTCCTTTTCCATCAAGCGCCAAATTAACGTTTCGGTAATGAGGAGTCATGTTCTTTACAGTAGCTAAGGGCAAACCCTTTCTTAATGCTTCAGTGTTCATTTGAACAAAATTCAATCCCCCCAATTGCTGTTTTGCAGATAAGGCATAATTTGCGCCATCTCTCTCTTGGACAAGAATATACTGGCTCGCATCTAGTGGCGTATTTGTTTTTAAAGAATCGACTCTTTTTGGGCAAGCAAAAACTCCGTCGCCTGTATCTATGAATACCTCATTTGGGTTTGCTTCAACCTTTCTTCTAGGCATTTGTATCATTCTATTTTTACAAACAATCCCTATTTAAACCTTTCGATAATGATACTACTATGGAAAAGTAACTAAACTAGGACAGAAAAAACGTTTTTAAAAACGTTTAAAAAAACATCTTTTTAGACATCTTTTTTGTACCCACGTGGTTTATTATCCCCTAAAACAGGGATAAACGTGGAAAACGAAGAAAACATTAAGGAAAGAATACAAGAAATTCAAACGGAGATAGTTGCTGAGAAGCCTGAATGGATGAGGATAATATTAAAAGCATTGGAAGAGCAAAGAAATAGGGGGCTAAGGGTTTCTATTCAGGATAGAAGATAGCTTCTATTGACAATAGAAGCCTTTATATTGGTCGATTTATGCAAGGGGAAACTTTCATTAATAGTTTCCTCTTATAAAACAATAGCCACAAAAAGTGTGCATTACCAATGAACAATAGTGTTCATTACTAATGAAAACCTTTAAATCTCTAAAAACGAAACGTTTAAATAAGTTAAACAATTGTATAAATAATGATAACAATAAAATCACCCAAAGAAAAGATACTATATCTTTTCTACGAGAATAAAATGGAAAGGTATCATTTAAGAGATATAGCTAGAAAAATAAAGTTAAATGTGAATAGTGCGACTAGATTCTTAAATCAACTAGAAAAATCAGGATTATTAGTATCAAAGAGAGATGGAAATTTGAAGAAATATCAGATTAAGAAGAGTGATACACTGGCTAATATCTTCACTTCTTTTGATATTGAAAGATTAAACAGACTTATCCCTGCTAGAAAAAGAGCCATAAACCAATTTTTTGAGGTTCTTGATGAAAAACCAATAATAGCTTTTCTTTTTGGCTCAACTGCAAAGGAAACATATACGAAAGAGTCTGATGTAGATATACTTTTAATAGTAAATAAAAGGATAGACTTAGAAAAAGCTAAAAATGAAGTAAATGCAATTACTGGAATTAAGATAAATTGTTTTCAGATAAGTTATAAAGACTTTTTAGATGAATTAAAATTAAAAAATGATAGGGTTATACAATCAGCTTTAAATACTGGTTACCCTATATTTAATCAAATGCTATTTTACAAGGAGTATCTAAATGGAAGTTAAAGCTTTAAGAAAATTAATTGCAAATCAATCACTTTTGAATAAAAAGATAAAGTTTTACGAAAGTAAAGGAATAATCCGTAAAGTTCCATTCGATATAGAAGAAATTAGAGGACACATTGCAAAATCAGAGCATAATCTGAAATTTGTACTAGCTAATATAAATCTTGGTTATTATGATTGGTGCATAACTGGGTGTTATTACTCAATTTATCAGATTGCTTTAGCTTTAATTAGGGCAAAACAATACTATTCAAAAAACCATGATGCAACTTTATGCTTGTTAGCAAGAGAATTTTACAAAGAAGGAATAGACAAAGAAGATATAGAATTGATAAATGTCTTCTTCTTAGATTATCAAGACCTACTACTTTATGTTCATTCGAAAGATAGCCGAGAAAAAGCGTCGTACTCCTCGAAATATGCCTTTGATAAGGATAAGATTGAAGAGTTAAGGCTTAAATCAGTTGATTTTGTTGATAAAGGAAAAACAATATTAGATTCTATACTAAAAAATAATAAGTAAGGGCTAAGTGTGACGGTATTGTCCAGTGCCCTTCGGGGCCATTTCGTTTGCCGAAGGATTGAAGTCCACAGCAAGGCGAGGAACTTCAAGGCGAGAGCAAATCGAAATTATCAAGAATTAATCGGAATTATTTATTTCAAATAGAAGAAAAGTCTGAGACAAATAAATTAAAATTTTAATTTTATTCTAGAATTCTAGCCAGAACATCCAAATGATTTCTAACTTCAGCACCATACTCTCTCGAAAATCCCTCTTGTCTTTTCAATGAAAAGTGTTCAACTCCAATAAAATCATGTCCAGAACCATCCCAATCATAAATCATTAAATCTTTTCCAAGTTTCCTTGAAGCAAAATATGCAAGAGGCCTCGATTTTTCATCAGATGGATCAAAAAGGCGGGTTGTAGCAAATCCTCCTTCAAAAACTGCAAATCTTGCTATTTCCAGAGAATTTCTTGCTACATTTGCATCAGTTGTTGCAATAAAGTTGAACTTTCTTGCAGCATAGGGAGATGACAAAACTTGATCATAAACTATTTTTACAGTTGAATTATGGTCTCCAATTAAAACAGTAGGTCTACCAGCCAAACTTCCGATTAGATCAGCTATTGGAGAAAGATCATCTTTGAAATTAACCATCCTTCTTGGAACAGCATAGTGAAGCGCACCTTCAGCCAATTCAGGTTTTACACTGTCTAATATGTGAGCTGGAACTAACGCAGTTCTAAGAGCTTCAGGATGTTCTTTAAGTACATCCATAAATTCTCTTTTTCTTCTCGCTTCTCCCGAAAGCACAGCCATTTGAACATTTCCATGATTAAGATGTTGCTTTAATGTACTTACTTTATCTACTGGAACTAAATCAAATTCCTTTACTTTCTCCCCATATCCATTACTACCTAGTTGAGCAACAGTATAATTTACAAAGTTCAAAGCAGGATCTACGAATAGGACTTTTCTTCTCGTTTTTGGTGGAAATTCGTTTATTTGCATTGTTGTTCTTAAAAAAATTGATTTTTAAACCTATGTATTTAAATAAAAATAGTAAAACTATCTGTAGGACTTCTGTCTCTTAGATCTTGCTCGTGAATCCCCAGGTTTTCTAGTTTCCTTTCTTCTAACATCTGCAACAACCATATTTCTATCATACTTGATGTATGCCTTTCTTAGAACATCTGAACCAGTTATAGCAATTAATGCCTTAGCAATTGCAAGTCTAGAAGCTTCTATTTGTCCTTCCTTTCCTCCTCCAGATGTCTTAACGTTAAAATCAAACTTCAATGGCTCTCCAAGAACTAACTCATATATTCTCAATGGCTCGGTCAATGCCAATCTATGGAATAAACTCAATTCAGTATGTGGAAGTCTATTGTAGAATATCTTTCCTGATCCTTCAATAACTCTTACCTTAGAAACCGCTGTCTTCCTTTTCCCAGAGAATATTTGCTTCATTACTTCCATTTTACATTTCCCTACTCAATTCTTTTAGAACGATTGATTTAGATCTTACTTCTTTAATAAGAGAAACCTTCTTTGAAGATTCCAATTCCCTTGGAGTATCATTGTAACATATAACTCTCTTAAGAGCCATTCTTCCTCTCTCCTGCTTATATGGGACCATTCCTCTAACCATTCTCTTTATGATTCTAAATGGAATACTTGGATAGTGCGGACCATTCAATGAATGTCCTCCTCTAGTTCTTGCTATCATAAATTCTCCAACAACTGATCTTTTATTTCCAGTAACAATTGCCTTATCGCAATTAACTACAAAAACCTTATTTCCCAAAAGTGCCTGTTTAGCGGCATAACTTGCTACTCTTCCAGCTGCAGTTGCAGTTGCATCCAAAACTATTTGATTTTCCTTTGCCATTATCTTATTACTCTAACTCCTTCAGCTTTAACATTTGATTGTATTTCCTTTGCCAAATAAACATACTCGGACTTTGTTTCCTTCAACTTATCCTTAGCTTCAGCAGAAATTCCCAAAGAGGCGATTCTAACTTTCTTTGTCAAACTTCCAGAAGAAAGAACTTTTCCAGGAACAACAATTATCTCTCCCTGCTTTGAAACCTTATCAATCTGTCCCAAATTAACTGAAGAATATTGTCTTGTTGAAGCAGATAGAATCTGTGCAATCTTAAACCATGCCTTGTTCTTCAAAGCTAAACTGATTGTCTCTTGCAAATCATCATTTGACTTTGCCTTTGTTCTTCCCTTTATCTTTGTCTTACTTATCATACTTTCATTTATTTTTGAGGGTATTTAAACCTATACCTCTAGAAAGGTTTTTATACTAAAGTACACACTAATACACATGTCAAAGTTCATAGATATAAAGAAGAAGGAAAGCTGGAATGGAAAGAAGATAAGGGTAAACATAACTGTAGATAAGGAAGTCCTTGATAAGGCAAAAACAAAACTCAATCTTTTCGGAGGTAAACTTTCAACTTTATTCAACGCCTATCTCAATGACTTCGTTGAAACCATGGATAAAAACGCAAGAAACGAACACAAAGAGCTAGAAAACAAAGTCAAGGAATTGGAAGATCGTCTAAAGAAGATTGAAAAAACAAAATAAGATAATTAGAAGAATTTTTTCTTTATGTTTTTGCATGACTTTTGAATTTTTTTAATATTTTACGAGCCCAGATGAATTCTGTTCCAAGCAATATTAAACCTATAACAATTATTAGAATTCCTGGTCCTGGAAGAAAGAAAAAAGCAAAACCAATAAATATTATAGTCAATCCAATTACTAGTATTATCACTCTCTTTAAATTTTTCAAAGTTAGCATATTCTTATTTGAATCAGGGATTAATATACCTTGTTAACTAAAAATAGTGAAAAGATTTATATACAAAACCTCATTCTACAAATCATGGAAAGCAACAATAGCTTAATTATTAGCACATTGTTAGCTTTGCTGATTCTCTTATAAGTTAGAGTTTTTCTTCTCTAACTTTGAAATACTCTAACCCTTCTAAAATGAATATCCAAATAAATAACCATCATGCATGCACGTTTTTTGTAAGCGTGCTTTTGCTGAAAGGAGGTTTGTATTAAAATGAAACGAGTAAAAGATTTTGGTAATGGTGTAAGAAAAATCGGCAGAAAATTCTTTGTTAGTGTTGGCTCAGACGAAAGGATAACCTCCGAACAACAAAGAATTATGCTTAGAGAGCAAGATACATTTGCTAATGCTCTTATTTATACTATTGTAGTGAATAGGGCAGTCTATGCTCCCTACGACACTCCGAGAGAATTTGAACCTCCAAGGTGCGACGTCTATGGCTAATAAGAAATATCTCTTTGCCTGCAAATTTGGAAGAGATAGAAGCACCACTGCTGCGCACGTAGCCTGGCAGATAGCAGACGGATTAGATATAGAGATGTTTTACGGATCAGTTCATGAAGTCACCTGTGATGATGAAGTACGCGAAAGACTCAACTCATATGCTAAAGTTTTTGTAATGGAATTATGGATGGCTTCTAGAATTAGGGCTTGCGGATACAAAGGAGAATTGCACTGTCTAAACATCCCCAATAGATACACTGCTGGAGAACAGCAACTCGAAGAAGTTTTAAGAAATAAATTAGAAAAATTAATTTAATTACATTATTTCAGTAAGCAAACCATTTGACTTAACGCCTTCTTCTCCAAGAGGAAGAACTTTTGCTTCAATTCCAAGAGGATGAGGTAATAAACCATTTGGATCTATTCCAGAAAGAGCATATATGCTTCCAAGAAAATCAACAGGATAAACTGGTCTATCTTTAACTTCTTCTCCCTTTGCATCTGAACTTCCAACAATATGCCCTCCTCTAAAACCTCCCCCTCCAACTACAACACTAAACACATTTCCATAATGTCCTCTTCCCCCATTCCAAGGAGGTTGCCAATCAACCTTTGGAGTTCTTCCAAATTCCCCAGAACACCAAACAATTGTGCTATCAAGCAATCCCCTATCGTGTAAATCTGAAAATAATGTTGCAAGTCCCTGATCCAATTGAGGGCATTGTCTTCTCATTGTTTGGAAATGGTCTTTATGGGAATCCCATCCAGCAGGATAATTAATAACGATATATGGGACTCCTGCTTCAACCAACCTTCTTGCAGCCAAACATTCCTGTCCAAAAGTATTTCTTCCAAATTTATCTCGAAGTTCCGGTTTCTCATTATCTAAATTAAACACTTCTTTTCCCTCTCCAAGAATTAAATTATACGCTTGCTTCTCTGCATCAGCAGAAGCAACAACTTGTGCATTGTCAGGCATAGCATTTCCTAAAGTATTCATTTTTCCTAAAAACTCTCTTCTTGTTTTCTGTCTATCATCTGTAATTCCTTGAGCAACAACCCCTTCAACTTCAAATCTCACTGCATTCGGATCTCCCCCAGTTGCAAAAGGTTTATACTTTGAAGGAAGAAATCCTGCTTCTGAAAATCTTCCAGCAGGCTGAGTCATTACAACAAATGGTGGAATTAATCCCTTATAACTCGCTTGTTTTGATAGAGCAAAAACTGCCCCCACAGAAGGATACGCCAATCTTTCTCCTGGCGTATGTCCTGTTTGCATCAAATACGCTGCAGTCTCATGTCCAAAGTTTCTGTGGGTCATACTTCTAATCAAAGAAAACTTATCCATCTGCTGAGCTAGTTTAGGAAATAGTTGTCCTATCTGTATTCCATCCACATTTGTAGGAATTGCATCCGGAAACTCACCCATATAGTCATATCCAGAATTAGGCTTAGGGTCCCAGGTATCATTGTGTGACATTCCTCCCCAAAGAAAAACTTGAATTACAGATTTTGCCTTTGCTTTTATTGGTTCTGCCTTTTTTACAGGAGCAGGAGTAGAAACAGCAGAGGCACGTGGAGCGAGCCTATCCAATACATACAAACCTGCGGTAGCAAACACCCCACCAAGAACTCTTCTTCTGGAAACTCCTCTTCTTTCCATACCTTATCGAGGGCATTCTTATATTTAAACATTAACAATATCTTTTTATACTGTCTATTTCTAGGGAAGATATCGTAGAAGAAACCCTTGGGTGTCTTGTACGCGGGTGTGCCAGAGCGGTCAAATGGGCGACGTTAAGGCCGTCGTAGCTTAATGCTTACCTAGGTTCGAATCCTAGCACCCGCATTTGCCTTGCAAATGAGGGCATTAAGATGTAATCTTTCAGCCCGCATAATTACTTTTTTGCCAATAGAACATCAAAGTGAGTTTCACTTTCAAGCTTAATTTTTCTAACATCCGAAAAACCAACTTCCTTAAGTATTCCAGTAAGCTCTTGAAGAGTAAGAATATATGTCATATTTGGAAGCCCGCGCTCATGACCCTGTTCATCTCTTAACAACATTGAAGCGCTTCTATGGCCTTCAGCTCTTTTGATTTCAGTATAAAATAATAAATCGTGGGGCTTGCCTGCAACCAGAACATTTCCAACCAAATTTTTTCCAGGAATTTCATCATCTCTAAATTTATCAACATATAGATAACCTCCATTCTTTAAAGAATCATAAAATACTTTTGCTGTTTTTACATATAATTCTAGTCTATTGCTCCTTCCCATTTGTGGTTGCCCATTCCATCCACCTGCCGCGTAAATAAAACTATTTCCTCTGCAAAAAGCCATATCAAAATGCTCCCGAGGATAGGTATTCGGAATTTCTAACCAATTAAGTTTTCTACTTTTAACAGGCAAATTCCTTTCTCTTGCCTTTCTTGAAAATTCTTTAATCTCATCATCCATCGCATCCATATACTCAAACTTATAACCTCTCTCAGCCAATTCCATAGACATAAATCCAGTTCCAGCCGAGAGATCAATCAAATTAGACTTCTTAGCTATTTTTAATTTAATAAGAAGGGTTTCAACTTCTTTAATATACTTTGGAGCGTCGTATAAAAAATTGTATAGGCAGGCATCCCAAAGTTCTGCAAAACTAGGTTCATGAGCGAATTTAATCATATTAATCTCTTCTATAATGAACTCCCCAATTTTTCCAAATTTCCTCTCTCCCAGTCCTTCTTAAAAGGGTACTATCTGTTTGCATAAATATGTGGCTTGCGGATATGCCCTGCTTCAAATTTTCCAAGACTCCTCTACAAATATTACCTGTGCATCTATCTGGAACAAAAGAGACTAAATAATCAGAAGGAGTTATTTGCCGATCTATAAATGCATGATATGCTCTAGCGCATTCAGTCATTTCAGGAGGAGATTGGGCTATCAGTACCTTTTCTGAAAAGTATAAACACGATTCTCTTCCTCTCTTACAATGATCTGCCCTTAAAATCTCACTAGCTGAAAATCCTTGAGAATGTAATATTCTTTCAAACTCTTCTGGAAGAAGAGCATTGATTCCATTTTTTGACTTATATAATCTATTTCGTATGGCACTTCTCTGAGATTTTCCTATTTTAGATAGTCCCTCATTCAATTTATCATCAACAATTATTGCAAATCCAACTTCCAAGCCCATATTTTTAGCATTTCTTGCTATTTTTGCTGCCAAATCTAGAGAATATTTACTAAAATCTCCCCATTCTCTAATTCCTTCAACACTTCCTGAGCGCGTATAGACTAATGGGAAATGCCCTGCCTGAAAAATCACTCTCTTCTTTTTAGATTGAGCAACATCTACTTCTAGCTGCTCAATTAATTCTCTTTCATTTTGCAATTCTCTAGTTTCCATGTTAACTTTAAGCGATAACTGGCATATATGAAACTTATTGCCAAATAGTAAGCTTTTTAAAGATATTGTACTCTATTTATCTTATATAAGATAGAATGAAACTCGATAAATGCGATAAGATAATATTAACCAAACTTGAATATAATTCAAGAATTAGGGAAAAGGAACTAGCTAGACTCTGTCATCTTTCAAAGGATGCAATAAGGTACAGAATAAAAAAACTTGAGCAACAAGGAGTAATTGAAGGATACTCTACGTTTTTAGATTATACAAAGATAGGCTGTTTCTCATACAAAGTTTATCTTAAGATACAAGGCTCAGAAAAAGATTGGCAAAATTTAAGGGCTTTTCTTGATTCAAATCCCTCAGTGTTTATACGATTTGAATCCCATAGCGATTGGAATTTTGCGCTAGTTTATTTTGCAAAAAACCCCTATGATTTTTATTTGTTTGAGAGAGATTTATTTGCA
>Ga0247841_10004901_pt1 | contig 22321 bp, 21 predicted proteins | sample LaCruzMarch2015__2_FD_192410 | JGI IMG/M metagenome (GOLD analysis project Ga0247841, IMG submission 192410) | Freshwater microbial communities from meromictic Lake La Cruz, Castile-La Mancha, Spain - LaCruzMarch2015_18m | ecosystem: Environmental > Aquatic > Freshwater > Lake | place: Spain... | reverse complement strand
ATCCCCTTGGAAGAGGGGATTCAATGGCACAGGTTTTTTGCGCTCTTTTAACACCATGATATTTATACGCTTTCAAAAATCCGAAACTAAACGCGGCAAGTTCCAAAACCACTCGCGGCGTTATACCCAGGTTAGTCGCGTTGCCGGATGCGGCATCCGAGAGCATGATCATCCAATGAATCGCGGCGTTGGCGCGCTGGTAAAACGTTGCGGAAAAGGAATCTGCGCCGAGTTTTTTCCGCCAATATTCCGCAAAAATCAATGTATCCAGCAATACCCGGTGATACGTGACGGAATGCTGGGAAAAGCTGCCGTCTTCCTCCACCAGTTTTTCAACTCGTTTTTCAAGCCATTTCCTGCCTTGGTGGGCAAAATGGTCACATCTTTTGCTCAGGGGGTTTGATGAACTGTCTTTTGTGCACCAATGCCCTCCGATAAACAAGGCCGCAGCCTCGCTGGTTCCATGATTGTTGTCCTGTGCGACGGCATAGCGGATGTTCGCGCTGATCCTTTCAATATGCTGATAAACAAAGCTTTTTAATACTGTGCTGGGCTGATTCCATTGGTCCAGAATCAAGGCGGCTTGCATCAGGTTGAAAACCCGAATCGCTGCCTCCTGCCCGCATTTCCAGTTCGGGCCGGTATTGACCGGGTTATTCTCCGCCCAGTCCCCGAGCCAATGATTCAGTGTATCGAGGTAAACCGCTTTCCCGCTGACTGCATACGCCCGCGCAAGGGTCACCGCCCACTCAAAACGGGATGCTTCCCAAACGTTTTTTATGTCGCCAATGCCGGTGTTGAAATCGCCAAGGGTTGTCCAGTGCTGCCGGGGATTCGGCCAGAGCCGGTCGTTGAAAGGATTTAGAAACCAGTTGGGCGGATTTCCAACGAATTTCCAATGGTAGGCGTAATATCTCAGTTGTCCGTGGATGATCTTATCGGCGTCCTCAAAAAGCGCTTTTTTCAGCTCATCCGGGTAATCAGAGTAACCCCCTCTGGGGTGATAGAAAGCTGTATCTACTGCAAATGAGCGTTGAAGGAAAAGCCTTTTCCGAATACCAAATTTCAGCGTGAAGCGGTACCATGCAACATAGGCGACGTTTAAAAATCCGAGGCGGCGGATAACGTCAAAATAGAGAATTATTCGCCTACGGGATGGCATTAAGGCTTTGAATTTTTACCGAAGGTCGTAAAGAGAAATTCCCATGATCGGGAAATGCTTGTCAAACGAGAAAGCGTAAGGAATTTCGAGTTGCCGGCAAACCACAAAACTCACACAGTCCGTCAGTGAAAGATCTACGCTATCATACCGGCGAAAAACGGTAATAGCTTTCTGAAAAATGGATTCGGTATTATAGACGACGTGTAAAGTTCCTGTTTCTTGCGCCAGTGCAAGCAAATCCAAATATCGCAAGGCGCTCGGATGGCCCGCGTCATACCTCAGACGTGTTACCGTCTCATCAATCACATAATCAGTGGTAACAAATCGTTTCCGTTGCTTTTTCAACAGGGAATACATTTTGACTGCCTGACGATGATACTGATCAGACGCATCGGTAATGGCGATCCAAGCTCCCGTATCCACGTAAATCATCGCTGTTTATTTTTCCCATAAATGATTGCGTCGTGATTAAGTGATGCATCGGTGCGTTTTGTTGCACATAAACCAATGAGCTGATCAAGCGCCTCATATGCATCATCTTGGAGAGGTTCCACAATTTCAATATCAAGCAGAATTTTTTCTTGATGTATCTCTCGGAAGGAGTCACTCATCGGGATTAATAATCCGCTCTCTGTTTTAATGGCTTCAACTCTCATGACGTCCTCTTTTTAAGGTATTGATATGATTTATTTTGTTGATGTCAGTATATGGCAGCGGAAATAAGGTGTCAATAAAAACAAAATTAAGAGCAAGCTTAAGCTCATCCGGTCCTTTATGGCTGAGATTTCTCTTTGATTATTCCTTCTGCGATTACCATGACCAGAATTGCGGCGATCCGCTCGGCGGCGTGGCCATCCCACAGCGGCGGTGGCTGACCCTTGCGGATTTCTCCTTGCAGAATCCGCCCCGTTTCCGTCCGCAGGCGTCCCATGTCTCGGCCGACCAGGATATTGGTTCCCATTGTCACCGTCACAGGCCGCTCGGTATTTTCCCGTACGGTCAGGCAGGGAACGTTCAGGTAGGTAGTTTCTTCCTGAATGCCTCCGGAATCGGTGATGACAAGCTTTGCATACCGCTGCAGGGCCAGGAAGTCCAGATATCCGATGGGATTGATGAATTTCAGGTTCTGATCCGCAGCCTTCGGTGCGAGGAGGTTCAAATCGCGCAGACGCTGGCGGGTACGGGGGTGGATAGGGAAGATAACAGGCACATCCCGGCTGATATCCACCAATGCTGCCATGATCTCTGCCAGCATGACAGGCTCATCCACGTTTGAAGGGCGGTGCAGGGTGACCAGCGCATAACGCTCCTGATCAACCGTCAGACCATCCAGGGCAAAGCGGCCGTTTTGCCAGCGTTCCAGCGCAAATGGCAGAAGCCTGACCAGGGTATCGATCATCACATTGCCAACAAAGTGGATCTTCTCCTGCGCCACACCTTCCCGCAGCAGGTTTTCATCCCCATCCTGCGATGGCGTAAAGAGCAGATCCGCGATCTGGTCCGTGAGCAGGCGGTTGATCTCCTCCGGCATGGTGCGGTCAAAGGATCGCAGGCCCGCCTCTACATGCCCTAAGCGAATGCCCAGCTTGGCACAGACCAGGGCGGCTGCCACTGTGGAATTGATGTCGCCATAAACCAGCAGTAGGTCCGGCTTCTCCTTCAGAACGACCTCCTCGAAGCGCATCATGATCTGGGCCGTCTGCACCGCATGAGAACCCGAGCCGACCTCTAGATTGATATCCGGCGCAGGTATGCCCAACTGCTGGAAAAAGATATCAGACATGTTGATGTCATAGTGCTGGCCGGTGTGGACCAGGATTTGTTTAATCTGCGGATACTGCCCGATTGCCCGGTGAACCGGTGCAACTTTCATAAAATTCGGCCGGGCGCCGACGACGTGCAGAATAATCATTGTTTTCAACTGAGAGACTCCAGGGAGTGAATATAGAGGATAAGAACTTGGAAACAGGAGCGAATGCCCCCTTTTATGCGTACATCCTCAGGTTGTTCGTGAAAATAGCAAAAGGGGACAACATTCATCACGCATGATCCGGGGTTTCCTGGTCGGTTTTCTTCGTCAACAACGGCAACAAGCAACGCAAAGCCTCATTCACCGACTCGGAATCGGGAAAATACTCCCTCAGATCCTGATCAATATAGATGGGAAGATTCAGTTTGACGCCAGGCCTGTAAAACTTCCCTCGCTGTCCCTTGGAGAAATTATATTCTTTTTTCATGGTATTCACCCCTCATACTGAATCTGCTCACGCTTTGTCGCACGACGGGCAGATATGACACGGACTGTAAATTCATCGGGTGGTTGTTCCGTAAAACCGTGGACAACAACCAAGATGCTGTCGCCAACCGCCTTCCCGATTGTTATCCACCTATCTTCATGAACGCTGTGTTCTTCATCATAAACTGATATCGCGAGAGGATCCAAGAAAATTCGCACAGCAACCTCGAAGGCAACGCCGTGCTTTATGCGATTGATTCTCGCTTTTTCAGTATCCCATTCGAAATTGTATTGCAACCAATCAACCTCGTTACGCAATGATTCCATCATTGCCGATTTTTACGCTGATACCCGAACGGGCCGCCTCCACCGCGGCGAAGCTCGCTCGGGTGACGTTCACAATCTGGTCGAAGGGGATCAGAGGCGGGCCACCCGCCGCTACGGCATTGACAAAGGCTGCGATCTCCGCCCTGTGGCCTTTGTCCTGCCGCCAAGTCCGAAAAGAGCGGAACCCCTTGAAACCGTATCCTTTCGTGATCCGAAAATTCTCCATCCGGATCACCCGGCCGTCTCCGAAGACCTCCAAAGTTTCCTTTGGATAGCTCTTCGTTCCATTTGCGAAGTAGTTCACCGAGCCCACGGAGCCGTCGGTGAAACCCAAAAGGATCGACATTTTGTCTTCCCGGACCGGCCCGCTCCCGCCCGCCATCTGCGCCGATACCTGCGCCACCGGCGCCCCTGCCAGGAAGGAGAGCAGATCGATGAAATGGCACCCCTCGCCGATGATCCGCCCGCCACCCCGTTCGGGATCCTGCGTCCAATGTTCCGGGGGGATGAATCCGGCGTTGACCGTCATGGACATCGTCAGCGGCTCCGTCCGGCCCGCAAGCAATTCCCGAATCTTGACGGTGTGTGGGCTGAACCGCCGATTAAATCCAACCATCAGATGTTGTTCAGGATGCTTCAGTATTGCATCGATGACTTGATTCAACCCGTTCATATCGATCGCTAAGGGTTTTTCCACAAAGACATGTTTGCCCGCTGCAAGGGCTTTACAAACCAGAGCAGCATGGCTGTTGTGGGGCGTCGCAATGAAAACCGTGTCGACCTCTGCATCGGAGAGGACTGCATCCAGATCGGTCGATGCATGCTCAAACCCGTATTTGCGGGCAATGTGCGTGGCCGCGGCGCCGTTCGTACGGGCGGAAACATATTTGAGCCAGGCGGGTGTCTTTGCCAGAGCCGGCGCCAGCGTCATCTTGCTGAAATTGCCTGCTCCAATCAAAGCAATCCCGCATTTCCCATCCGTTCTTCTGTCATGCCCATTTTCCCTTCTGTCATTCCCGCGAAGGCGGGAATCCAGTTTTATATCATCATGGGGACTGCCCCCATGTTCCTTTAAAGCCATAATGTTTATGGTAGGTGCTTGATCTACCTGGTCCGGATATTCCAGAATAATGCCCAGCGCGGCAGGATCGGACAGGATTGTCCCGTAAGCATGGGGGGCATCCGCAAAAGGAATCCGGTGCGTGATCAGCTCCTTCACACGCAACTGCCCGGCCCGCATGGCCTCCAGCACCGCCTCGAAGTTCCGCTGTTCCGTCCAACGTACAAACCCGAAGGGATAATCCTGCACCCCCTGCTCGTACTTCTCGTCATAGCGCCCCGGCCCGTAGGAGCAGGACACCTGGAACGTGATCTCCTTCTCGTAGAAGTCGCCTCGCCGCAGATTCAGGTCCACCACACCTACAAGGACGACACGCCCCCGCTTGCGGCAAGCCGAAGCCGCTTGGTGAACAATATCATCCTCCTTCGCCGAGGCGGCAATGATCACGCCGTCCACGCCCTTGCCGCCGGTCCGTGCCAGGGCCGCCGTTACGGGATCAGCCCCCGCGCCCAGATTCACCGTCTCCGCTCCAAAAGACGCCGCCAGCCGCAAACGTGTTTCACTGACATCCACCGCCAAAACAGGGCAGCCGTTGGCCCGGAGAAGCTGAACGGTCAGAAGTCCCACCAGCCCCAGGCCGAAGATCATGAATCGTTCTCCCAGGCAGGGCGCCGCAAGGCGGATCCCCTGCAACGCAATCGCCCCCATAACAGTAAAAGCCGCTTCCTCGTCCGAAACCCTGTCAGGGATCTTCGCACACAGGTTCCGGGGAACGCAGACCACCTCCGCATGCGGTCCGTTGCTCGCCACCCGATCGCCAATTTTTATGTCAGTCTGAGCTTGTCGAAGACTCTCACCAATATCTACGACGATCCCCGCATTGCAGTATCCCAGAGGCAGCGGCTCATCAAGCTTGTTGAAAACCGCCTCCACCGTGGGCATCAGGCCGTCCGTTCGGATCTTATCCAGAACCTGCTTCACCTTCTCCGGCTGCTGCCGGGCCTTCTCAAGCCACCCCGCCTTACCAAAATCCACGAGCATCCGTTCCGTCCCCGCTGACACCAGCGTGCTGGATGTTCGAATCAGGATCTGCTCCCTCCCGGCCTTTGGCGCCGGCACATCCACGATTTCCGTGACGCCGGTCTTAATGTTCTGGAGAATCTGTTTCATTCAAAGCCTATGTCATTTAAGCGCCACGAGGGTTTCGTGCTTAGTATTACCATTGGAGAATCCTTTCTTTATCAAATCTTATTGGGTGAATCAGCACTGGATCATTTTCAAATTCATTGATCAATGAGATCCGTTTTTCTTTCTTTTTTTTGTAGAAGTCACAATCACTACTAAAAGATAACGCGCCGAAACCAGTACATTTTATGTTGTCTTGATAAGACAACACGGATGCTTCATAGTATTCAAATGCTCTTAAAATCAGATTCGCCCGTGTTCTCTGATCCGCCGTTTTTGTTTTCGCCAAAGCATACTCTAAAAGTTTTCTGCTTTTTACGATGTCTTCGTGCATAACCAAATCAAGATACCCCGCCTGATCAAAGCGGAGATACTGGCCATCATTCTTAAACCACTTTGAATTTTGCACTCGGGTTGTCCAGAAACCTTCCCAAAGATCATAGTATGCTTTAAGGTATGGTGCAGCTTCCTTGCCTACACATTTCTCGTACCATTCGCTTAGCAGTTTATCGACATCAAGATAAGGATTCCATTGTAACTTAAGGGTAACATAAAGCTTGGGACCTTCACCCCAATTAGGATAAGCCTCCGCATACAGGGCACGAACTCCATGCTCATGACCGTACCTGTAATAATCTGCCATTTTATGAAAATACACACGGGGGACAAGATATGGTGTACCATAGATATAATCATACCATCCAATGGAACTGGCCCGTTCGCCCCAGCTTTCCGTAATCGCCTTGCCCTGTTTTTCAAAGCGATCATCAACCCATTTCATCCTGTCATAGGTCAAGAAAGGAACTATACGCGGATGCACCCGCACCCGAGACGGCGCCTGTGCTATTTCGCTGTACGCCAGGCAGCCGAACCACTTGTCCGGATACTGTTTCAGTACACCTTCTACAACTGCATTCGCCCATTCAAAATACGTGTCCGACACATCCCGCATACCGAGGAAGTTCTTTGCAGTGCCAATCTTGGCACGACACGTATCGCATTCACACTGGCCACCGCCGTCATTTACGCCAAGAGAGTAAGATGTTTCCTCCGGGTGCTTTGCGAAGTAATCGCAAACATTCTTTACGGCCTCTTCAACAATTCTAGGGGCAGTGAAGCAAGGTTGCCAGCGCTCAGTACCTTCTTTTGGCAGGTAACGCTGCCCCTTCAGCACCGGGAAAAATTCTGGGTGAGTTATCGTATACTTTCCAGGCGGAAACAGCTTCAAAAGGTTGTGGTGAAACTTGATCTGACCGTGCATCCGGTTATGCCGAGCCCACAAATTCTGTTCTGATCCCCGCAGCCCACTCAAGAGGCGAGAGCCAAAAGTAGTTTTTTCTCTTATATTATGAATCGGCACTGACAGTTTCTCGCGAACTGGCACAAACGCGCCGGCAGGTCCCGGCATCAGCCATCTCACCCCAACATATCGCTCAAGAAATTCGTAAACCCCAAACTCGGTCCCCCAATCCGTTGCGCCTCCAATGACAATGGTCTTTTTATCCGGAAACACTATTGAAAATTCATCAGAGGGTGCGAATAACTTGGCATTCTCATTTTGCACGACGTTCGCGGTTTTGATAATGATCCTTACTTTGCCTTGATCATCTTTCATCTCAGAGAATTTCTGCAATTTGACATCCGCACCAGTAGAAATCCTGATATACTTTGCAAGTTCAGCGGATGCCGCCTTCACCTGGGCTGTTGCATTGTCATAGACCAGTATCAAGGCTTTTGCCTGATTCTGGTCTACAATTACTATTTTTTTATTAGTGTTATGGCTGGCTGCAAAGGCGGATGATACTAATAACAAATCCACCACTATCAGGATGCCCAACAGATAGCGTGCCAAATATGATATAGAAGGTGGAGCACACCGTAAATCGTAATTGCAGGCAGTGACAACGTTAATGAGTTTCATTGTATGAAAAATTCACCGTAATTCTTTTATAAGTATTTTCAGTTAATGCGCGGATCTTGAGCGACAAGCGCATCTTTTTCAGCGCGGCTCGGGTAGTTGATCAATACAGCTCTGTAAATGCCCTTGAACACGAATAAGCTGCCGGCTGCTGCGCCAATGATACCGAAAGTGTGAATCAACACCTCGATGTCCTTGAGCGAACCTGCGCCACCTAGTACTGTGATTGGCAAACGGATGGCTTCGCGGATTTTATTGACCAGATCCATATCGTAACCATTCATGACACCATCCCGGTCGACGGCGTTAATGACCACCTCTCCCGCGCCGAGCGACTCCACTTGCTTTGCGAAATCGACGGGCGACTGTCCCGTCGGTTTATCCGCGTTATGGGTCCAAATTTCGTAATTGCAGCCGCGCCCGGACCTTTTCACATCCATGACCACAACGATACTCTGCGATCCAACGACCGCGGCTGCCTGTGCGATAGTTCCGGAGTTGCCGACAGCTGCCGAACTCATGGCGACCTTCTCGACACCCAGGCTGATGATTCTCTCCACCTGCTCCACGGACTTCACACCGCCGCCATAACAAAGCGGCATCCGACATTCGGTGGCCAGATTCCTGATCATAACGTAATCCGGCTCCCTGTTTTGTACGGTGGCATCGATATCCAACACGATCAGTTCATCGACTTCCTTTTCGTTGAAAATTTTGACCGCATTAATGGGATCTCCCACATACTTTGGGTTGGCAAATTTGACAGTTTTGACTAACCCGCCATTTTTAACCAATAGACAGGGAATGATTCTGGGTCGCAACATAATTAGAGCTCAGCGAAGTTTTTCAGAAGTTGAATGCCCCATTGGTGGCTTTTTTCAGGATGGAATTGGACGCCATAGATGTTATTATGATTTATCGCACTGCTGTATTGAATACCATAGTCAGTTGTGGCAATCGTGTCATTTGGGTTATTGCACTGAAAATAATAAGAATGCAGAAAATAAAATCGGGAATCGTTGTTAAAATTCACCAAAAGCGGATTACCATTATTTGGACGAATTGTATTCCAGCCCATGTGTGGCAATTGTGTTTTAGAATTCAAAACAGAAGCATCAAACCTTTTTACAGTACCATCAATCCATCCGAGCCCGGGTAATACACCTTCCTCACTGGATTTAGCCAACATCTGCATACCAACGCAAATTCCGAGAATGGGTAATCGATGATCCAATACCAGTTTGTCAAGGGTGTCGCGCATACCAGAATTGTTTAACTTGCTCATCGAATGGTCAAACGCACCCACTCCGGGTAAAATAATTTTTGTTGCGGCTTTCAGGTCATCAGAGGTTATAGCAACTGAAACAGGGATATTCAGCCTTTCGTAAACATTTGCAAATGCCCGTATATTGCCCAGGCCGTAATCGATTATTATGATCATCTTTTTATGGATCTTTCGACACCGATTGCTTTTAAGACTTTCGCTCCGAACACAAACATGCTCTCCTGATTTTTGTAATCTTTGTAAGTCTTGTTTGGTGCATTCATATAAGAACGTAATTCTTCTTCCATGATGTTAAGTTTTGTTGCAATGTATTTGAACTCATCAACGATCGTTTCAGGGTCATAAGCCCGAACTTTTAACCTCTCGATGGCTTCGTTCCGATTCATCTGCCCTGTAAGTATCAGGCTTGAGTATTGTACTCTCCTTGTGTCGTAACCGAATTTCACCGGTAGCCAGTATCCTTCATAGAATTTTGTAAACCGCGATTCAAAATGTTTCTGCGGGTATTCTTTCCATCCGTATGTTTCCGATAACAATTTAATCGCATCTTTTTTTATATAGGGGAAATAATTCATTGGTTTTACAACCTTTATCCCTTTGATATACCTCAGGTAAAACTTATGTCTTAAAATGGGACTCAAAGGATATTTTTTTAAAGGTATGGTGCCGAATCGGCGGTGAATATCTTTTATTTGAGCCATATCTGTGCCATAATATAACCACTCCATTGGATTTCGTACACACTCCGTTGAGATATTGCCACCGTTCAAAATATATTTGATGTTATATTTGTTGGCAAAATTGTACAAAGTTGCAATAAAAGCATGATCCTGGGGGATGTCAATATGAGGCACGCCCGCTTTAAAAAAGGCAAGCTGGAAATCCCTCATCTCTTCCCAATCAATCACTTCGGTGTAAAGATCAAGGCCGAGCTTATCAATCATAACCTCGATGTTGTTGACTGCCAGCTCTGAATTCCATCCTCCATCGACGTGAAAAACCAATGGACGCAAGCCGAATTCTTTAACAGAAATATGCAACATATAGGAGCTATCCACGCCGCCGCTGATTCCCAAAAGACAGTCGAAATCGTTTCCTTTACCACTCTTTTTTATTTGCGCTACAATTGCTGAAAGTTCAGCCCTGCCATGTTCATCCGTATGCCAGTTCGGCAGTATGTTTTTATAAAAATCAATGCAATGATCACAAACCCCATTGGCATCGAACTCGATTTTTGAATCGGATGTGTCCATGACACAAGTGGTGCATATTTTATAAATTCTTTGCTTCATGGTTGCATTACCTTTAAATTTAAAATTATTTCCATATTTTCACATATTTTCTGTAAACTCTGTGCGATTCACGTGATATTTCCCAAAATTTTTTGTTTGGTATTTTACTCATTGTTGCGTGACAATGATGATTTATAATAATTGTCGGTTCATAATAGATTTGAAGATTTTCACTCGAAAGTTGTCTACTAATAAAAAATTCTTCCCCCATTAAAAATGTAGGTGCCCAAAGAGATTCGAAGTATTTAAAAAATAATGGACCCAAGATATAACACGCACCACAACCTTGGTAGATAGTTTGTGCAATTTCAAATTGCGTTTCATCTTTTCTGTCAGTAATATTTATTGTAATAGCAGCAATTTTCTTAATAATTAATGCAAAATAATAATTTAAAAAATACAAATCATAAATTATCTCCCTAAATTTACTTACATTCTTAACAACGTGTGGATTTTGATGAACACCATCCAATGTTATGATGTTTGGTGATATAACAGCGTAATTTTCAAATTGAATCGTATTGTTCAAAATTGAATCAATGAAATTAATCGGGAAGGTAAGATCATTATTGCCAATTATGACATGATTGATATTTTTATTGTTGCTCCTCAAATATTTAATACCAACATTGAGGCCGCTAAAATAGCCCAAATTTTTTTCATTTAGGAGTAAGTTGATTCTGGGGTAATCTCTTTTAATTTGTTTTAAAAGCTCGATATCCTTTTGATCAGAATTATTATCCACTACTACAACATAACTATCATCCCATCTGTTATTCTGAGCTATGGAATGAATTGCTTCTCTCGTAAAAGGAGAATTATTGTAATTAGTAAAAACGAATCCTATTTCCATTCGGTATTATATTGATTCCTTTGTGTCTAAAAAATATTTAGTTCATCTGAAGATTCTATCTTCCCCAATTGCCCTTTCACTGCATCTGTATACCCTCTCATTATTGCATGAAGTTTTTTGCATTTATTCCTTTGCAACAACACGATTCGCATAAATGTCTTAAATTGCGACAACGCAGTTGCACAAGCAAAAAGAGGATCTCTCCAGAAATATTCTGTTGCAAGAACTGTAGAATTACGAAAGTCATAATAAAGGCGGGTGGGTGAGTGACTAACTGTTTCGATTATAAAACTGCCTAATTTAAATCTTTCGTTCTGGCCCAAAGAATGCTTGAATCCATACTCTTGAACTTGGATCACTCTAAATCCATTGGCCCTCGCTTTCATACAAAAATCGTAATCGACTGAATCGATAAAAAACTCCTCTCGGAATCGGCCAATAGCCTCGTAAGTTCTTAGGGAGAACAGGCTTCCTGAAGTAATTATTCCACGTTTATCCAACCATGCAGGGGAAGTAGCTCTACTAAGCGTAGCGGTCGAGCAATTATAAGCGGCCCTTTTCATCCCGATAACACCAACAGGTTGCGTTCCTTCAATTCGCGCGAGGTGGCCACAGAGCCGTTTCACCATGTCATTATCAGGGATGCTGTCATCATCAAATGTCACTACCCACTCATAACCTCTTTCTTGTGCAATATTGACCCCAACATTAAGTGCAGCAGCAATCCCTGAGTTAGTCGTCTGATGCGATAACGTCACCTTCGACATTCCTTTGAACCATCTGCCGAGGTTCTCGACATTTGTTTCTGAATCACCGTCGTCAACAATAATGATTTCCGCTACTTGTGATAATAATTTTTTTACACATTGAACGAGACAGGATTCCGGTCGGTAAGTCGTAATTATCGCACAGATATCATAACTATCCTTCGGTCTCATGTTCGTCCTAATGATTAGTCCGTTTCAGTTTCTATGCCTGCTTAGCAAAAGTTATTTCCAGGCAATTTAAAATTCCTATGGGTAAAAATAGCATCCATTCAAAATCAAATGAAGATGTTAATATCGGATTTGTAGCACTTGCTATGAGTACAGACATATAACCGATAATAATGGGAAAAATTATATTGAATAGACTAGGATCTCTCCTGAATAAATTAACACCCCAAACAATAGGGTAAACTAGGCAGGATAAAAATATAGTTATTCCAATTATACCAGTATTATACAAGTATAGATGGTAGGTCAGCTCATAAGTCCACACTCGCGCTGCGCTTCTTATTATGTCTTTTACTCCAACGCCAAAACCTGAGCCTATAATGGGATTTTCATAAAAACCATTCATTAATGCAATCCTTTGGTAATTCCTAGCGTTGTTACTAGATAAATCAACTTCTAAAACAAATCGTTTTATGATTACGTTATGATCTAAGTCAAGTATCAAATTAAATGAAACAAATAAAATCAGAATGATGCTTATCATTAATGTAATCGTCACTATTCTTTTATATAAAAGAAGCTGAGACCGTCTTATAATAATAATTACTATTATATTGAAAATATAAATTAGCCAAAATATCCTCCTGCCAGACAAAATAGTACATAATATACATGCTATTAGAGTTACTATTAAAAGTGTTCTTGAGACATTGATATTTTTTAGTAAATCATTTGATGTAATTGTTGTACCAATTATAAATGGCATAAGAAAAGTTAGTGTATTAATGCTTAATGAGGTAATTTGTGAGTACCCAGAATGAATTCCCACAGCAAAATCGCCAGTTAAATCTAACAAAAAGGGCGCTATATTAATAAATACAAGAAAATTATAAATATTATATATAGATATAATAAGGGAAGTAATTATCATCATTTTGAATAAATGATAAATGATTTTTTGAGAATTTATATAACTTACCAGTACAACAAATATAAATGGCCATAATACCTGTATTCTAAAAAAATCAATAACACCAGGATTACCATTAAGAAAACCCAAAGAAATCCAAATGAGATAAAAACCTATATAAACATAGAACCAGAAAAAAAAGGTTTTTGAGTAATAAAACTTACTTGAAGTAGCGATAAAAATACCAAAAATTAAAGAAAAACATAATAAAACATATTTAATTTCCTGATGTGTTTGTGGCAGAAACATCATTAAGAAAAAAAGAGAAGAAGGAAATAAATATATAATTTTATTATTTTGATAGGTCATTTTTGGTTTAAGATATTCTATAGTTTATTATTTAATGATTATCTAAGTCCTACCATGCTTTTTGCCTCTTCTATTACACGTGAACAGTTCTTTGCATCAACAAAACTGTTGTATTTCTTTTGCGCTGTTTTTCGTTCCTCCTGGTATTGATCATTACCATTCAATATTTCCTGGCAGGCTTTCATTACTTCATTCCAATCCCTGCATTTTGGCCCGGCCGTAGCAACATTTTTATAATCTTCATACATTTCACGGTCACCTTCAAGGTACTGTTCAAGATCAAAGGGCGCGAACACCAGCGGACTGTCCAATAGCAAATAATCGAAGTATGCCCCGGAATAATCGGTAATAAGTATATCAGTGAAATTTAGTAAAGGATTGATCTCCGGAACCGCCTGCTCGTCAAGCCAAAAAATGTGCGAAATTCTGTCTTTCAAATTGATCGTTTTGGGTGAATTGAGGTAAACGTAATGCATCTTGATTAATAAAACAGCCTCATTATCTGACAAAAAACTTTCAAACGTTTCCACGTCGAAAGTATCAAACAATTTGACCATATCTTTTGGATCATTTCGAAAGGTCGGTGCATAAAGAAGTACATGCTTAACGACAGTGGTCTTTTTGAGTTCCTCAATAAAAGGAATAGTTGGGCGATTGTGATCTAGTAGAACATCGTTTCTTGGATAACCGGTAATTTTGACTTGCATCATGCTTACACCGAAAGCACTTGCCATATATCTCTTGAAAACTGCACTACAAGCGATGACCACATCCCAACGTTCTATGGTAAACGGGAAAAAAGCCTGCCAAATCTTTTGCAATGATCCTAATAAACTTGAAGGATCTATCTGAGAATATTTGTCATCCATTAAGATTTTTTTCATGGGTGAACCATGCCATAACTGAAGTTTTTTTGCTCGTGAAAGAGCTAATATGTTGACATCCTCGTTTCCCCAACAAGCTACTGCAAGCTTTGCCCGGCAAGAAAGCCAGTATCCCTTCAAGGAATTTATCATATACACTTCAGACCCAAACCTACGCATTTCATTTACCACTTTACTTTCACGCGTTAGCCAGATTGCCCTGATTTGCGGTTCATTTTTACAAACACTTTCAAAGAGCCACTTACTGTTGTCCGAGTAACCCCGCCCACGCCATGCGCCGAATACCCAGATATTTTTATTACGTGGGATAAAAAAACTAACCCAGTAAAGAGGAAGTGAAATCAGATTTATAATAAACGCCCATATTCTGCGGATCACGAAATCTCCATATCAAGTGGCGCTCGACGTATGTCTTTGCAAGCGCTTCATGAGGTTAGAATATTCAGTTGAGCTTATACCAACAAAGCCAACAAACAAAAGAGCGCCTATTATAACTGTGTAACGTACTATATAATACTCTGGAATAATGAATAATTGAAATAGTCCTGCCAAAGAGGCGATTGAAATTAAAAGCCATGAGCGCTTTTCCATAAGCCAATTTTGAACCTGTCGCCATGCGAAAAAGATGTAGATGCCTGTCAAGAAAACATGAGTGATAATAGATGCAATTAGGGCACCATTTAAATTGAATTTTGGAATCAGGAGAATGTTGAGCGTAACACTGACGACAACCGATAACCCGACGCCGACCATGCGCACGACCTGCCGATTATCAACCGTTAAAAGAATTCCATAGGAAGCCCCTAAATAACGCAAAAGAAGAACAACGCCAAAAAGAGGAAATAGCGGAATAACCTTGGTGAAGCCATTACTACCATAAATGAATTTAACAATCAGATCAGAGAAACCAATCATAAAAATAAAGATAAAGACGCCTATCATCAAACAATGGCGCGTCATACGTGTAGAAAGACTGATCAATGCCTTGCGATCATAGCTATCTTTAGCCATGCGACTGAGGTAAACATTGGAAAGGACATCAACCAATATCAGGCAGCCAACCATAACTCGCAATCCGGCCTGATAAATGCCAACGTTTTCTGCACCGAGAAAGTGTTTAATAATGATCGTATCAACTGAAAAATAAAGCGTGCCTAAAGCTACATGGGCCGCAAAGAAGAACCCGTCACGCAGCACCTTGAGAACAATTCTCATAGGCGAATATATAAATTTGGCGCCACCGATTAATTGTTTATAAATCAACCAAGAAAGTACCCCGAAAAATGCCTTGGAAAATACAAAACCAAGAGCTATTGTGACAGGCCCTTGCCCAAACAAAACAAGACCTCCGATAAGAAGAAAAGCAGTAATATTTGACCAAAATGCAGCTATCGCTTCTTTGTCGAACCGACCCATGCCCCGGAAACTCAAATTAAAAAGCATGCCATAGGAGTTCAAAACAAATGAAAATATTAGCATCACAAGAAGAACGCGATAACCATCGAGCGACTTCAACAAGATAAGCAAAGGCAAACCTACAGCAGCCACTATTAGGACTAAAAGGTTTTTTATGATCAATGCCTGACAGGTTAGCCTGTGAGCGTCATGGGTGTTTTTGCCTATGTCCGTGACGAGCTGGAGGTTGAAACCGTAATCAACCAATATGACAAGGATAGCCGCCAAGGTATAGGGATACATAAAAACGCCGAAGATCTCAGGCCCCCAAAAACGCGCCATAATGACAAAGAGCAGGACGCCGTTGATAAAGCGCAGAATCGTCGATGTAAACATGAATAGGGTGTTTCTGATCATATGGTTTCGCTATTGGATATATGAAACAATCTTCTCTATAAGATTTCTATCCAGTTTTAGTGGGTTATTCGCTAACCTTTCTTCATTGACCTCTTGCATTATAAATTCACGCGCTTCCATCGAATTAAAACCATGCTCCGAAAGCCATCTATTGGAAAGCCCAGTCCGTGTCATAATTTCTTGGAGCCGTTGGGCCGCTTTCTTCGGGGAACCGACACCCAAAAGCATACAGAGTTCATGCATAACAGTGTGGACATGCGCCACGCCACGCAAGTCATTCACCTCTGCCTCTGTCGTAACAGCATTCGATTCGAACAACGCGGGTAGGGTCATCGCTACAGCATGGCCGTGCGGCAACCCGTAATGTGCCGTCAACGCATAAGACATCGCATGCGCAGCTGTCGTTTTTGACACATTAATCGCTCGCCCGGCCAAATGCGCAGCCTTCAACATCCCGGCGCGATGTTCGGATGTTGGCTTCAATACCGCACCTTCCAGATGGCGCAGACACAGCTGTAAAGCCTTTGCGCTGTCCTGTCTTGATTCCAGTGTTGAGCCAACCGCCCAGTACGATTCGATCGCCTGAGCCAACGCATCAAATCCCGTGCTGGCGGTCTGATAAAGTGGCATGGAGGCCGTAAACGCTGAATTCAGCCAGACATGGGATGGAATCAACCGTTTATCGACAACAGATATCTTTTTGAAACCATTATAAAGGACGGCGAAATGAGTGGCTTCGCTACCAGTCCCTGCCGTTGTGGGCACCGCCAAGTGGGGAAAAAACACGGCATCCTCTCCCCTCTTGCCTTGCAGATATGCATCCGTATTGATACTCCTTGATGTAAAGTAGTTGACGAGCTTGCCAAAATCAATCGCACTGCCACCGCCTACGGTAAGAATCAGGCCCGCCCTTGATTCTCTAAAGGCATCCAGTATTCGGCGAAACTCCTCTATTTTTGGATTAGCGGAGAAGTCCGAGAAGAGCACAACCCGCTTGTCGGCAAGAAGAGAGGAAAAGAAACTCGCAGCACCGGAAACTTCATAAGCCTGCCGGTCGGCAATCAGAAATATCGGATCATCATGCTTGTTCAAGGAAAGGAACTTTTGGACAAACAACTCAGCGCCCTCCGCTCCGACTTGAATATGTCCGTTGCTTGTCATTGGATGAACACCATCGCGATCCATTTCTCCGAAAACATTAAATCAAGCTTTGAATCTCTTCAATGGCGATACAATTTTCCTCCGCATCCTTAGCACGTTCATTTAATAAAATTGTCTCAGCCGTCTTCCACATCGCAGGGTAGGCGCTTCGCAAAAGCTGGTTGGCATAGATTACAATCCGTACTCCATGTGCCATAAGCTCGTCCTCTGTCACCTGTGAATAGGTGCTGGGCACCACCGCCAGTGGTACATGATGCTCCAGCGGCAACTGACGGTATGCCTCACAAAAAAGAAATATTTCTTCCGAAGTCTTCGCTTTGCTGTGTATCAAAAAGGCATCCGCGCCAGCCCGTGCATATGCCTCCGCTCGCTCCAGTGCATCATTTTGTCCCGTTCCAGTGATTAGACTCTCGCAGCGGGCGAAGACCATAAACTCAGGGGTCACCTGCGCCCTCTTGCCAGCCTTGATTTTATCACAAAAAGTGGCAATAGACTCCTGAGGCGGGACATTCCCTTCATCGAAAAGAGAAGTCTGTTTGCGCCCGGTCTTGTCTTCGATCACAACCGCCGAAACTCCAAGGCGTTCCAATGTTCGAACAGTGAACACGAATTGATCGGGAAGTCCACCGCTGTCGCCATCGTAAAGGATGGGTTTGGTGGTTACCTCCAGAATGTCATTCACCGTATGCAAGCGTGAGGTAAGATCGACACATTCAATATCCGGTTTTCCTTTGCAAGTGGAATCGGTGAGACTACTCAGCCACATGGCATCGAATTCGCGATACCCATGCGCCTTCTGCACCCGGCAGTTTTCGATGATTAGTCCGCTCAAGCCACTGTGCCCCTCCATCACTCGAATAAGGTCCTGTGCATTCAAAAGCCGTCGTAGCCGTGCCCTCCGGACGTCAGGCGTCGTGCCAACTTCCCGTACCGCCTTGTTCAACTCCGTGGACGAGATTCCCGGCGTGTATGGCGGTTCAATCAACACGCCGCCCCACTCGGTCAAGACATCAATGACCCGTTGCCGGGTTTCCCGCTGCACGCCTTCCTTCCAGTCATCCCCATGCACAACATAATCCGGTTTCAGCCTCCGCAGATTGGGCACATAGTCCAGAGTCTCCTGCGGGATCACCCGAGCCACGCCTTTCAGACTCTCAACAACTTGTTCGCGTTGCTCAAAGGACATGTGGGGCAGACGTTTGTAGCTTGCGATCGCCTTATCGGTCAGTACCCCGACAACCACCTCGCCATACTGCATGGCTGTCTTGATAATGTTCACGTGCCCTGGATGAATCAAGTCTGCGCTCATTGCGACATATACTGTTTTCATTGATATACTCCTTATGAGACCTAAGTTTGCACGACTCAGGTAGGTAGGATTTTCAGACGGCGTCAGGGTGGTACTGGAGGATGTGACCGACGAAGAGGATCTTTTTTTAGCTTCGGCCAGGCGGACGAGGGCTGCGCCTTCATCGTAGGTCAGAGACAGGGGCAATGGACAGGGTCAACTCGCCAAGCCCCTCCTGGTCGAAGTACTTCCGGGGCTGGGAGGGGTTGGGTTGGATGTCTCCGATGGCCAGCATATAGCTGGCCCTTCATGTACGTCGCAGCCGCGCCTGCTCCTGATTCAGCCATGGATTATCGGTTATCTCCTCTTGACATTTCTTCAGGGTTGGTCTCTCGAATCAATTAAAACATTCCGTGGTCTTAAAGGTAAGGCCAGTGCTATCTTTGACCGAAAGCTTCGGTTCCCTGTGTAAGGGCCATTTAATTGAAAGATCGGAATCGTTCCAAATAATTGTCCTCTCATATACCGGTGCCCAATAGTCTGTCGTTTTATAGAGAAATTCGGCGACATCGGACAGCACAAGGAACCCGTGGGCAAAACCTTCAGGAATCCAAAGGATACGTTTGTTTTCGGCAGAAAGCGTTACGCCGGTCCACATACCAAAGGTCGGCGAACTCCTCCGGATATCGACAGCCACATCAAAGACCTCGCCGGCAATAACCCGCACCAGCTTTCCCTGAGGTTGCCTGATCTGATAGTGGAGTCCGCGCAGCACATGGCGCTCGGAACGCGAGTGGTTATCCTGGACAAACGTCATCCGCAGGCCTGTTTTCTCTTCCCAAACCATTTGATTAAAGCTCTCGTAGAAAAATCCGCGCGAATCGCCAAACACATGCGGTTCAATGATGAGAACATCGGGAATATCGGTGGCAATGATTTCCATTTAGATTTTTTCATGGAATATCCTCACCAGATATTCCCGATAACTCGATTTGGGGGTTTCCTCAATGACCTGTTGCATTTTGTTATTGTCGATAAACCCCTTACGAAAGGCGATTTCTTCAAGACACGCAATCTTCAGACCCTGGCGCGCCTCCAGGGTGCCGATGAAATGACTGGCCTCCAAAAGGCTCGTGTGTGTTCCTGTATCGAGCCAGGCAATGCCGCGCCCCAAAGGGACAACATGCAGGTCGCCGCGCCGCAGGTACTCCATATTGATATCGGTTATCTCCAATTCTCCCCGGGCCGACGGCTTCATGGATTTGGCAATTTCGGTGATATGGGAATCATAAAGGTAGAGACCCGGCACCGCATAGTTGGATCTTGGGGCGGCTGGTTTTTCCTCGATGCTGATTGCCCTTCCAGTTGCATTGAACTCTACGACACCATAACGTTCCGGATCATGGACACGATAACCGAAGATGACCGCACCGTTGGTGAATTCGCTGACGATTGTATCAAGTCCCATCTTCCCATAAAAGATATTGTCTCCCAAAATCAGGCAAACAGGTCCACCCGCGATGAATTCCTCTCCCACGAGAAAGGCCTGGGCAATCCCCTTGGGTTCCGGCTGCACCTGATAGGTCATCCGTATCCCCCAACGACTGCCGTTGCCCAGGAGGGCTTCGAATCGGGGGGTATCGTTTGGTGTGGAAATGATCAGAATGTCATTGATCCCTGCCATCATCAGGGTAGCTAACGGATAGTAAATCATCGGTTTGTCGTAAACCGGCTGCAACTGTTTGCTTGCCACCAGTGTCAAGGGGTAGAGCCTACTCCCTGCGCCACCAGCCAGAATAATTCCCTTCTTAATACCCGTCATATATTTCCTTATGGTAATTTATTAGCTATTCTACAAAGGTTTTGCAATGATCTTGTGCAAGCAATCCTGGAGGGCCACGCGCCAGGGTCTTAAGGCTATTCCCGTTGCTTGGTAAAACTTATTGCCATTCAGAACACTGAAACAAGGTCTCTTTGCTGGCCTTGGTAACTCATTCGATTTGATCGGTAGAACCTCGACACCCGTCAAACCGGCTTCTTCCAGAATAGCCAGAGTAAATTCATACCAACTGCAGCTTCCCCCGTTTGTGATATGAAAAATCCCTCCGACCCCATCCTCGACAAGCCGCTTGATGGCCTCCGCAAGATCATAAGTATAGGTCGGGGAGCCGATCTGATCGTCCACGACTTTCAGAGTCCCTAAGGTGACTGTTTTTGCCAGGATCGTCTTCACGAAATTTTTCCCCTTTGGACCATAAAGCCAAGCCGTCCGGACAAGAAGAAAATTTTGCGATAAATCCTGAAGATACCTTTCTCCTGCCAGCTTAGATTCTCCGTAAACGTTCAAGGGTTGACACGTGTCATCCTCACAATAGAGCTTGTGTTCATCGCCTGCGAAGACATAATCCGTGCTGAAGTGAACAATTTTCACGTTATCTTCCTGACAGGCCAGTGCTATATTTTTAACCCCCTCCGCATTTACGGCAAAGCATTTATCTCTGTTAGTTTCACAACCGTCCACATCGGTATAGGCAACGGCATTGATCACGACATCAGGGCGAACTTCCGTCACCAAGCGCCGGCAATCGTCTGCAGAGGCAATATCAAAATCCAGGATGTCTTTTCCGACCACTTCGTGATCCAATTTCAGCATGGAAAACAGCTCGCTACCCAGCATGCCTTCGGATCCTAAAAGCAGAATTATCATCTTAAGTTAACATCAATAACAGGTTAGAATTTCTAAAAGCAAATAAATGCAGAGCCAATTTAAGAGAGATCTTTGAACGACTAAATTTGTTATTATTTTCAGAGCTCATAGAATCAGTAAAATTCGCCGTAATTCAAAGCCAAGCTGGACGGGTCGCAGATGGTTTTGAGGACGCCGAGCTGATGGAAGTTCCGGACAAGGTTCTTGCCCCAGTAGCCCGCGCCGATGAGGGCGATGTTTCTTTCAGTCATGAAAAGCCTTTCTTATTGGAAAAATCATGAGATTGCCACGCAGCCTGAGAGGCTGCTCGCAATGACGGGGTTAGGGAGAGCTGCTCGCAATGACGGGGTTAGGGAGAGCTGCTCGCAATGACGGGGTTAGGGAGAGCTGCTCGCAATGACAGGGTAGGGTCAGCTGCTCGCAATGACAAATAGGAAATCCTGGGTTCAATTTTCCTTGACTTTGTAAACCTTCTTGTGCACTTCCCCGTATCGGTGCGGTGGGCAGAAAGATCAGTGGCGACGGCATCAAGCTTCTGATGGAGCACATCTACCTTGAAATCTACGAATTTGATTTTTCCACATAGTTCTTCCCGGGTATTTCTAATCTCTTTACGAAGCACCTCGTGGCCTTCAACGACAATGTCCAGTTTGTGCTGAAAATGTTCGGATTGGATTCCAATTGGATGGCGGAACTCGGCTTTCACTTCTTCTTTGAAGTTACCGATGATCTGGCGGAATTCGGCTTTCACGTCTTCTTTGGAATGAACGATGATCTGTTCGAGACGTTTGAAATCTTCGCCATTCATTATGAGACCTTTGATTTTTTCAAAATTGTGTTTTGGCCCTTTTTTCTACCCGACTTTTCAAAAAATCGGTGCTGGGTAGAGAAGATTACCGACGCACGCTGATCAACTTTTCCGTTATGGCGACACCGT
>Ga0247841_10004900_pt1 | contig 22328 bp, 13 predicted proteins | sample LaCruzMarch2015__2_FD_192410 | JGI IMG/M metagenome (GOLD analysis project Ga0247841, IMG submission 192410) | Freshwater microbial communities from meromictic Lake La Cruz, Castile-La Mancha, Spain - LaCruzMarch2015_18m | ecosystem: Environmental > Aquatic > Freshwater > Lake | place: Spain... | reverse complement strand
CCGGCGACTCGGACAGAAGCGTAGTTTAAAAGGCGATGTGCATGTCAGTAACAACAGGATAGCATGGTTGGCGGGTGGGTGCCGCCGAGACGGCGGCGCTACTCGTAGCGCCCGCGTCCCGCGGGCATTGCTGCGCAGCGAGTCGCCGGATCTGGGCCCGCCGCGCACTTTGACGACCAATTGCGTGTACCAAGTCTGGCCGGCTTTGCCGAATCTGCCCGGCACCATTGCCACGAACGCCGAGGCGCGCGCACTCAACAATGACTGGCATCTGCTGCAAACACCGCACCTGCGCGTGCTCACCTGCGCCAGCGGCGCCGGCCCGCTCTGCTTCTACGCGGCCGCCGGCACAAGTTATGTGCGCGTGGCCACGGCGCCGGCGCTCGCGGAGCTTTGCCTGGGCGTCACGCCCGAAGTGCTGCCGCGCGGATCTGTGCGCGTTGGCGAAAAGGCATCCCTGCAGTTCGGCTTCCCGGTTGCCGGCGCTGCGGGCCGCCTGCAGGTCGCGCTCGCGCCCGACCGCGTGCCCGGCTCGCTGCGCGTGACGCTGCGGCTGGACGCCCGCCGCGATCTCAGCCTGCGCGCCGTGCGCGGCCCGGCCGTCATGGTAGGGGACGGCACAACCGGCGCGCGCAAAAACTGCGCCTTGTTCCCCGGCCTCGAATATCTCGACCGCGACGAACCGTCGTCCTCCACACGCAACTTCACGCCCGAACTGGCCCTGCGGCTGGTGCCGGACCCGTATGAGGTCAGCGTACCGCTCATGGCGGTGGAGACATCCGACGCGCTGGTGGCCTTGCTGTGGGATCAACGCCAGCAATGGGCACCCGGCCACACCACGCTGTCCGCCCTCTTCGCCAGTCCGAATTTCCTCGATCAGCGTGCCAATCATCGCTTGCAGCTTTTTGTGCCGGCGGACACGAATTTAGTCCCGAAAAATGCCACCATGGCCGCGCAGCCGTTCGCGCTCAAGGCCGGCCAATCCGTCGCATTTTCACAGACCCTGCTGCTGCGACACCACGCGCACGTGCTCGACGCGCTCGATGCGTGGGTCGCCCTCGTGCCCGGCACGTTCCCGCCGGCGGCGCAATGGCCGCGCTCGTTGTCCGAAGAAATCGCGCTGTCGCGCCAGGCCTTCATGCACACGCTGTGGGACGCTGCACGGCAGCAATCGTATCAGATGGTGGGCAATCCCAGCGCCAATCTGCCGGACGTCGCCGCCCTGCTCAACATTGACAGCCTGCTGACGGGCGACACCAACGCGCGTGCGCGCGCCGCGCTCATTTTCGCACGCACCGTCGCCACCGCGGACCCCGACGCCCTGGCGCATGCCGGCGGCCACATCCTGCGCATGAGCATCCCATTCATCTATGGTCATCTCGACGAAGCCTGGCCGGCCTACCGCGCGATGGCCACGCGCGTGATGGACACCATCGGCGTGGATGGCAGTTGGGCCTACTATCCCGCGCCGCACTGCAGAATGCTGGGCGAGCCCGGCACGAAGACCCTCGGCGTTTCCGGCTGGTGGTGCCTCGTGCTGTGGCATTGGGCGCGCATGACCGGCGACCCGCGCGCCATTCGCGTCGGCCGCGACGCGCTGGCGCATCTGGACACGTATCGTGTGCCAACCGGCGCCTCCGGCTGGGAAGTGCCCCTCGCCGCGCCCGACATCCTCGCCGTCGTGTTCGCCACGCGCGCGTTCGTGTCTGCCTACGAGGTCACCGGCGAGCGCTACTATCTTGATCGCGCGATCCACTGGGCGCGCACCGGCCTGCCGTTCATCTACCTGTGGGACGATCCGGCCAAGCCCGGCATGCGCTACGCCGCGCTGGCCTGCTTCGGCACCACCTTCTTCACCCACTCGTGGCTGGGCGTGGCCGTGCAATGGGAAGGCCTGGTCTATGCCGATGCCCTGCTCGCATTGGCCCGCCACGACCAGTCGCACCCGTGGCGCCGCATTGCCGACGGCATTCTCGCCAGCGCGCTTTACCAGCAAGTTGACGCCCGCGACGGCATGCCCGCTCTGATCGGCACCTATCCCGATTCGTGGGGCCAGCGTTTCACCAGGAAAATCCCGGCCTTCCTCTCGCCCGAAGGCATCATGGGCGTGCTGTATCAATTGCAGGACATTCCGCTGCATCCCGACACGGCGATCGTCCACGTCAACGGTGCGCCGGTGCATATCACGGCCGGCGGCGCCATCACGCACGCGGTGGCCAGCAACGCGGTGGTCACCTTCGCATTGACCTGGCTGCGCGGCGGCACCACGTGTGCGGCCGTACCCTTCATTGCGCGGCCGGCGGCGGTGCTGGTTGACGGCGCGCCGGCGCGCATGGGCGCCGACCTCGACGCGCCCGGCGTCCAAGCCCGCTATGATGACCAAGCCCGCACCTTGTTCCTGCGCCTCAAGCACCGCGGCCGGCCCGTGCGCGTGACGGTGCGCGGCGTCCAACGTCTCTCCCAACCCAATTCGACGGATCCGTCCGATCCGTCAAATCACAACTTGTAACTTGTAACTTATAATTTCTTATGTCCCTCACCGCTTCCTGGATCTGGCATCCGCAAACCGACTACACCGCGTATCACCGCACGATCATTGCGCGCCGCACGTTGCGCCTGCCGCGCACGGCGCTCGCGTCCGCGACCATCGCCGTCACCGCCGACAGTTGGTACCGCCTGCGGGTCAACGGCACATGGGTCAACGACGGTCCCGCCCGCGCGTGGCCCGAGCATTATTCGTATGATGTGCTCGACATTGCCGCGCAACTGGTGCCGGGTGTCAACACGCTCGAAATCACCGCCTGCTTTTTTGGGTGCGGCTCGTATCACCAGGACTGTCGTCAAGCCGGTTTGCTTGCCCAACTCGACGTGACCTTCGCCGGCGGGCGCACGCTGCGGATTGTGTCCGATGGCGCGTGGCAGACTGCTGCCGCGGAGGCCTGGCTGCCCAACACGCCGAAGATCTCACAGCAAATGGAGCCGCAGGAATGTTACGATGCGCGCATCGCCATGCTGCGCTTCAAGAACGCGGCCGTGCTGTATTCCATCCGCCGTGCGCCGTGGCAGGACTTGACGCCGCGCGATGCGGCCCTGCTCACCCGCGTGCCCGTCTCGTTCGCGCGCTTCTTGCGGGCCAATCTCGTGCAGAAAGATTGGTGCGCCTGGACCTTTCCCGTCGCGCGCCTGTTGTATCCAGGCGTCATTGAAATGAACGCCAGCGTCACGCTGCCGGCCTGCGCGGTCACCATTATTCACAGCCCCGCGGCGCGCACACTGCACCTTGAATCCTATTGGCCGTATCTGGCGGTGAACGGCGAAATCGTGCAGGACCGCACCGTGCGCCTGCGCAAGGGTGCGAACATTTTCGTCGGCTGTATGTGTTGCGATGGCCCGGGCAAAGACCAGGGCGTGCGCTTTGTCGAGCATGCCGGCCTGCGTTTTGAGAATCCACTGAACCCGCGCCATGAGCAGCCGTGGGCCTTTGTGCCGTTTGAGGATTGCTTGCACTGCGGCGATGACTTGGTCTATAACCCGTGGTTTCCCACGCCGGAATGGTCGGCGCTGCTCGCCAAGATTGACGCGCACTATCGCCACGCCTGCACAACCGTGCGCGACCGCGCCACGTTCACCCGCGAGCTGGGTGCGCGCGCCCGGCTGTTTTCGGCCAGTGAAATGCTGCTGCACGACCCGGCCTGGCAGTTCGAGGGCCGGCGCGTGTGCGGCGACGCAACCGCCAACGTGGATCAACCCGCCGCCCTGATTCACGACAATGCCGGGATCACCACGGTGCGCCCCGACCCGCGCGGCGACGTCGAACTGCAATACGACCTGGGCACCCAGAACATTGGCTATTATGAACTCGAACTGACCGCGCCCGCGGGCACCGTCGTTGATATCGCCGCCGTCGAGTTTGTGGCGCCCAACGGCCACATTCAGCACACGCTCGGCTGCAAGAACACCCTGCTCTATGTCTGCAGCGATGGCGTCAACCGCTTTCTCTCCGTCAAACGGCGCGCCGGCCGCTTTGTGTTCATCACCCTGCGCAACCTGACCGCGCCCGTGCGCATCCGCGTGGTGCGCCTGATCGAATCAACCTATCCCGTCCACGCGGCCGCGAAGTTCAACTGCAGCAATGACGCGTTCGTGCGCGTCTGGGACATTGCCGCGCGCACGCTGAAGCTGTGTATGGAAGATTCGTTTACCGACTGTCCGACCTACGAGCAGACGTTGTGGATTGGCGACGCGCGCAATGAGGCGCTCTATGCCGAGACCGCCTTTGGCGCGCATGACTTGATCCGCCGCTGTCTCCTGCTGGGTGGCCAGTCACTCGAACATTATCCACTCGTCGGCGCGCAAGTGCCGTCGGCGTGGGACATGCTCCTGCCCGCATGGAGTTTTCTGTGGGGCATCGGCGTGTGGGACTATTATTACGCCACGGGCGACCGCACATTTCTCAAGCAGATCTGGCCGGCCGTCATGCAGAACCTGCGCAATGCGGCCGACATGCGCGACGCCCGCGGCCTCTTCAGTGGCCCCTACTGGAATATGTTCGACTGGGCTGCGCTGGACGACCGCCATCGCACCGTGTTGCACAACAGTCTCTTTCTGGTGGGTGCGCTGCGTGCCGCCCGCCGCTGCACGGAGGTGCTGCATGATGCGCGGACCGCTGCCTGGATCGAGGCCACGGCCGGCGAGCTCACCACGGCAATCAATGCGCTGTGGGATCCCGCGACAGGCGCGTATCCCGACAGTATTCACGATAACGGTTCTCTCAGCCCGAAGACCTGCCAGCACACCAGCTTCCTAGCGCTGCTGTACGATGTCATTCCGCCCGCGTTTGCCGGGACGGCCCTGCGCAATTGCATCGCGCCGCCACCCGAAATGGCGCGCGTCGCCACGCCCTTCGCCGTGCAGTATCTCTACGAGGCGCTCGAACACGCCGGCCGTGAGGATATGATTCTGCAATCGATCAAGGACAACTTCGTGCCGATGCTGCGGGCCGGCGCGACCACGGTCTGGGAATCGTTCCCCACCAGCGTGCTCAGCTCCGCCGATTTCCCGACGCGCAGCCATTGCCACGCGTGGTCGGCCGCGCCCCTGCATTTTCTCAACCGGATTGTGCTGGGTATCCGCCTGGTTGCGCCCGGCGGCGCGGCGTATGAGATCAGCCCGCATGTTGCCAACCTCGACTGGGCCGATGGCGCCAGCGCCGGCGCGCGCGGCCAGGTCTGTGTCAAATGGGAAAAAGCAGACGGCATCCTGCGCATCACTGCGTCCGCGCCCAAGGGCGTGCGCCTTGCCTATAAACCCAATCCGACTCACCACGGTCTGCAAGTCGCCTTCGCGCAAGTCCCGCCCGACCACTTCTTCCGCTAAATTCGCGCGCGGCGCGAGAATGTATGGTTGCAGAAATGCCTGCCGCTGTCGGTACCTCTGCCCGTAGCCGACGCACGGCGTGCGGCGTGCAGCACATTACGCGGCGGGGGATTTTGCTTTCGCTTCCGGCTGCCGAAGGGAACGCGGCACGCCCGTGCCGCTGAGGGTAGGCGGGATTGCCATATCCCGCCAAATTCTCGTGCATCACAAGAATTTGCGGCTTCCGTCAGATGCTGCGATCAGGCGATCGCAGCTACCTTCAGCCGATCAGGCGATCGGCGCTCCCTTCGCCGCACGGCGTGCGGCGCATCTGCACAGAGACCCCCACGACCTTGCGTCGTGGGTGAATAAGATTGAATAAAAACACGCCGCCTTTTTCCCCTCTCTTTTTCTGCCGGGAGCCGATGCCATCCGCCGAATGCCTTGCCGCCGACCGGCTGCCGAGGGGAACGCGGCACGCCCGTGCCGCTGAAGGGATGCGGGATTTCCATATCCCGCCAAATTCTCGTGCGACACGAGAATTTATTGACATCCGCAAGCAGATATGGGATACTTGTAACTATGGGACGTGTCAAACAGAACATCGCCTTGCGCAATCCGAGGAAGCCGGCGGTGCAGCCCCTTGAAGTCGAGGCACGGGTGGATACCGGCGCACTGCATCTGTGCATTCCGGCCGACATTGCCGCACGGCTGGAACTGGATCACTTGCACACACGCAAGGTCTGCCTCGCTGATGGAAGCACACGGGAAGTGCCCTACCAAGGGCCACTGGTCGTGCAAGCACTCGGCCGCGAATGCTACACCGGGGCAATCGTCATGGGCAATGAAGTGCTGCTGGGGGTCGTTCCCATGGAAGATATGGATCTGTGGATTTCACCGGCGCTGCACCAGCTCGTCCCCAATCCCGCGAGTCCCGACATCCCCATGTCTGTTGCCAAGGGCTTCGTCCCTCTGCCCTGATCCGTCTACGCTGCGTCCGATCCGTCCGATCTGCGTCCAATCTGCGTCAATCAGAACTTCCCATACGCGGGATCCAGCAAGCCTGACATCGGCCACGTCGGCTTCCTTCGCTCAATGCTGTAATCCGCGCCAATGTCAACATAGGCCATGCCCATTTCGCCATACGGCTGGCCGTTCAGCGTCACGTCCAGCCCAATCATGTAGCGCGTCGGCGCCGCATCCCGCGCCGGCTCAACCCGAAACACGACCTGGCCGTCGCCGTGCGCCGGCAGCGTCACGGTCGCCGCGGCCGGCGTCGCACGCCAGCCGGTCGGCAGCGTCAGCGCCAGCCGCGCGGTCGCTTTCACCGCCAGGTGATTATGCACCCGCGCCGTCAGCGTCACCGCCAGTTGATTGCTGACCACATTCCGGAATGAGTCCAGCCGCGCCCAGTGCATGTCATAACCCAGATTCGGCTCGGCCTGGCCGATCAGCGCGGTCAGCGCGGCGTTGCGGGCACGCACCCATCGGCGCAGCGGTGCGATATACGCCGCCTTCCACGGCCGAATGCCCCAATGGCCCGTCGCAAGGTAGTCCGGCTTGGTTTTTTCGAGCACGGTCACGCATTTCATCGCGCCGTCACTGTCCGAAATCGGATTGTAGTTGAAGCAATCAATGCTGCGCACATGCGTGTAGTCGTCAATCGCATCGCCGGTGAACAAGATGCGCTGCCCGCCCACTTCGGCCAGCACGGCTTGATGCCAGTAGGTGTGCCCGGGGAAATCATAGAAGGTGAAGCGCATGCCGTCGAGGTCGAAGCCCTCGCCATCCTTGAAGCTGCGCGCCACGCGCATGCCCTGCGGAAACACGCACGGCCGATGCACGCGCAACGGCTCTTCCAGGATCTCGCGCAATTTCTCGTGCGTGTAAAGCGCCGCCCCATAGTGCTGCAATATCGCCGGTGCCGTCGCCAAGTGATCCGCATGATAGTGCGTGATCAGCACCACCGCCACGCGCTGTGTCCCCATCTGGTTCGTCAGCCATGTGCTGTATAATTGCCCGTCCGGCGCGCGATCCACGCTCGGGTCAATCACTACGCCCAGCCCGTTGCTGCCGCGCAGCAGATACGTGATCGCACAAGTTTGCAATGGCTGCACCTGCGGCAGGGTCGCGCCCGCCCCGCCGAAGTAGTTGGTGTTCGCCAGCGCCACCATCATCGTCGCCAGGTTCTGCTCCAGCAGTTCGATGCCCGCGCCGCAGTTGCCAAACGGCGTGCCGTGCGCCGGCAGCAGCAGCGTCGGCTGCTCGGCCTTCAGGCGCGCCAGGCTCGCCTGCAACTCCGGCACACGCTTCAACGCCGGCGGCCCTTGGATGAATTCCTCATAGGTTGATTGCAGCGCGTCCAGCTCCCAGACCTTGCCCGGCGCGCAGATCGCATCGCCGCAGAAGACATACTTCTTCCCGCCGCGCTCCAGCACAAACGCCAGATGTTGGGCCGTGTGCCCTGGCGTCGCCAGCACGCGCAGCTTCACATCCTTCCAGACAAACACTTCGCCGTTGGTCAGCACCTGCTGCACGGGAATATTCCGCAAGGGCAGGAAATACTTGGCGCCATAATCAAATGCGTTCAGCAATTCGCGGTCATACCACTGGGTGGCCGCGTCCTCGAACTGCGTGCGCGTGCCGTCCGGCACGGCGATTTTCGCGCCCGCCGCCGCCAGCGCCGCATCGCCCTGGCTCAGGTCGCGATGCGCATGCGTGTGCAGCACCCAGGCCACGCGCTTGACCCCGATCTTCTTGAGCGCGTTGGTCACCGCGCCACTGCCGGCATCGATCAGCAAGGCCTCATTGCCCGAACGAAGGCAGTAGACATTGCCCGCGTCGCGGAACAGGTAGATGTTCGGCGCGATCTCGCGCAAGGCCGCCGGCGCGGGTGGTTTTTCTGCGCCCCATGCCGCCAGTGTGCCGACGGCCACGGCCGCCAGGCCAATTGTCGTGTTCACTAGTGCTATACCCCGCTTGTATGTTTGTGCCATGATTCTCATAACGGATAGTATAGCAAAAGCGCGCCGCGCCGGCAACCCCGGGCATGCCCCCGGGAACGCCGATCTCCAGATCGGCCGACTGCGCCGCACCATAATTTGTTTTGCTGCAAAAGAAATTAAAGAAATTAACAAAGAGTAAAGGAGTAAAAGAGAAGCCGAAATCAACATTTTTGTGTTCTGCAACCAACCAGCAACTGCCGTCTGCTCCTTGCCTCATTTACTCCTTGTAATAATGCCGCGCCGCACCATAATTTGTTTTGCTGCAAAAGAAATTAACAAAGAGTAAAGGAGTAAAAGAGAAGCCGTAATCAACATGGTTCTGTTCTGCAACCAACAAACTGCTGCCAGCTCCTTGCCTCCTTTACTCCTTGTAATAATGCCGCGCCGCACCGATTGGCCGCGCCGCACCATAATTTGTTTTGCTGCAAAAGAAATTAAAGAAATTAACAAAGAGTAAAGGAGTAAAAGAGAAGCCGAAATCAACATGTTTTTGTTCTGCAACCAACCAGCAACTGCCGCCTGCTCCATAGCTCATTTACTCCTTGTAATAATGATGCAGGAAAGACCACGGAAAAAGATGAGGAACCGCGAATGAACGCAAATGAACGCGAATCAGCCACAGATATTGGCGAGTATTCGCGAGTATTCGCGGTTAATATTTGAATGTTTGTTTGTTAAATGTGTCGCTGCATCTCACCCCTGAGCCCTGAATCCCGCCGTTGGCGGGACTCCAAGCAGCCCTGAACCCCGAACCCTGAACCCTGGTCGCGGCTGCGCCGCTGCGGCCCTTAATTTCCTTTGCCAAAAGGAAATTAGTGGCACAATCATCCAAATAATGGCACAATTGTTCTTGCAATCCACGGCGCAGTATGCTACACTGCTGTGAAACGATTATTGCCCGCTATGGTGCGGGCGATCGTAGAACACCATATCACAACACCAGGAGACCACAGTGAAAACACTTCTCGTCACCCTCATGGCCGCTCTGGCACTGATGCTCGGCGCCCAGCACGCCACCGCCGCAAAGAGCGTCATCGTCAGCAATTCCAGCTTCGAAGTCGGCACGTACTTTGGCGCGAATGCCTGGTATGGCAGCACCCTCACCAATGCCCTCGGCGCCGGCTGGCAGAACAATTTCGGCGCCGGTATGCCCAATTGGATCGGCAAAGACGACGGCACCGGCCCGGCCAACAATGGCAAGCGCCCCGACAAGACCTGCGTTCTCTATTTGACCACGTATTCACCGGATGGTACCACGATGTACCACACCAATGTTCGTCAACCCCTCAACTTTGACACGACCAAGCAGTATGTCCTGCAATTCTGGCATAACGCCAGCACCGATAGCAAGAACCAGTCGTGTGTCTTCGATGTCACCTTGCAGGGCATCAGCGCGGCGGGTAGCGAGTCGCTCAGTGGCGGCGACTTTGGCTTTACCAACACGGCCGTCGGCGGCACCAATCCCTACCACTTCAAGCAAATCACCTTCACGTCACGCTGGACCACGGCCTATTTGCGCTTGCGCAACTGTGCCACCACGGCGCTAACGAATAACAGCACCTATCTCTTGCTGGATGGCATCACGGTCTTTGCGCTTGATAAGAAAGATGAAGTCATCATCAAGAACCCGAGCTTCGAGGCCAGCGATGAACAAGGCCCTGGCGGCTTCGGCATGGGTTTCATCAACGTCAACAATGCATTTGGCTCAATCAACGATGTCATGGCCGGCTGGACCTACTTCGATGGCGGCTACAACGCGGCCACATTCGGCACCGCCTCGAACGACAGTCCGTTCTTCGCCGGGCTAGTCCCCGAGGGCAGAACCGCGTTCATCGATTCCAAGAGCGAACAATTTTATTTCAACCAATATCCGTGGTATTCAACGATGCTGAAGCAGACGGTTACGGGGCTTCAGCCCTTGGCGCCCTTTAACAATTACTACATCAGCTTCAATTACTCGGCCCGTCCTGGGTATAATCCGTCAAATTTCACGGTCAGAATCGGCGGCATTGAAATACTGCGCCACGACCTGATGCCGGCCTATTCATCCTTGGTTTCGACCACATTGTCGTTCACGGCCAACGCCAGCGCGATGGAACTGGAGTTCGGCACGTCGAATTCGGTTAATGGCGTCAGCATGGCGCTGGACAATGTCGCGATCTGGCCGGTGCCCGAACCGATGGCGCTGTCGGCGCTGGGCCTCGGCTTGGCAGCCTGGCTGGCTGGCCGGCGCGCGCGCTAACTTTAACTTCCATTACTGGCGCCGCGCATGCCCGCGCGTGCGCGGCGCCAGCCAACTTTGTTTCATCTCAATCACCGAAGGAATCACATGAAAACCACGACTGCACTGTTGTTTGCTTTGGCACTGATCCTCGGCGCGCAGCACGCCCTGGCTGCAAGAAGCGTCATCGTCAGTAACTCCAGCTTCGAAATTGGCACGTACTTTGGCGTTAGCCCTTGGAATGGCAGCGACCTCACCAACGCGTTTGGCGCCGGCTGGCAAAACAACTTTGGTACTGGCCTGCCCAATTGGATTGGCAAAGACGATGGCACTGGCCCGGCCGACAACGGCAAGCGCCCCGACAAGACCTGCGTTGTTTATTTGAGCGCGTATTCACCGAACGGTGTCACGCTGTACCATACCAACGTTCGTCAACCGCTCAAATTTGACACGACCAAGCAGTATGTTCTGCAATTTTGGCATAACGCCAGCGCCTTAAGCAAGAACCAAACATGTGTCTTCGATGTCACCTTGCAGGGCATCAGCGCGGCGGGTAGCGAGTCGCTCAGTGGTGGTGACTTTGGTTTCACCAACACGGCCGTCGGCGGCAGCAATCCCTATCACTACAAGCAGATCATCTTCACGTCACGCTGGACCACGGCCTATTTGCGCATGCGCAACTGCGCCACCACGGCGTTGAATAACGAGTCGACTTACCTCTTGCTCGATGGCATTTGCCTCTATCAGCTCGACCGCACCAATGACATTATTGTGAAAAACCCGAGCTTTGAGGCTAGCGGCGACCAAGGCCCGGGCGGCGGCGGCATGGGCTTCATCAACCAAACTGCAGGCTTTGCCCCGCTCAATGACATCATGGCCGGCTGGACCTATTATGACGGCGGCTACAACGCCGCTTCGTTCGGCACGGCCACCAACAGCAGTCCTTTCTTTGGCGCCTGGGTACCCGTGCCCGAAGGCCTAAATGCCTTCATGGACAGCAAGAGTGAATTCTGGTATGGCAACTCTTCGAAGCAGACCATGCTGAAACAGACTATTAATGGCCTGACAATCAACCAAGATTATTGCTTGAGCTATCGCTATCAGGCGCGGCCGGGCTTCAACAACATCTACAGCCCCTCGAATTTCACGGTGAAGATCGGCGGCATCGAAGTGCATCGCGACGACCTCATGCCCTGGGGCAATGAGTTTTTATCGGCGACCAATAGTTTCAAGGCGGATGCCACCTCAATGGAGTTGGTGTTTGGCACGTCCAACTCGGTGGATGGCACCAGCATGTGCCTTGATGACGTCGCGATCTGGCCGATACCCGAGCCGGTGGCGCTTTCGGCGCTTGGCCTCGGCCTGGTGGCGTGGCTGGCGGGCCGGCGCGCGCGCTGACCAGAATGCGGCAGCATGACCGCGGTATGTAACAGGCATGTACTGTGACTATCGTGGAACGCTGTTCACGGCGAAATGACGAGTGACGATCAACGAGTGACGAAGATGGAAGTGCAGAACTTTTGCCTTCTGACCTCCGTGCTCGTCACTCGTCAATTGCTGTTTCTTCCATAGTAACCAAATGATGTCGGGAGTTTGTACTATGAAAAACATGTTGTTGCTGGGTAGTCTCGTGATGACCGTGATGCTGTGGGCTTTGCCGGCGCGCGCCGTGCTAAGTTTTCCCATCGTCAACGCCAGTTTCGAGTCGCCGACGAATGTCAATGACAGCATCGGTTTCACCAATATTATGGGCTGGACGCGCAGCAACAATCGCTCCGGCCTGAATCCCACCGCCAGCGGTTGGGGCGCCTATGCCGACACGGGCAAGCGGCCCGACAAGTGCCAAGTCGCCTTCCTCAACACGGAAGATGGCACCTTGGACATCAGCCAGCCCCTCACCGGTCTTGATACCACCAAGCAGTATAATCTTCAATTCTGGCATAATGCGCGCTACTGGACCAACGAGATAAATACCAACGTCTGTTACTTTGGCGTGTTCTTCGAGGATCAAGTGCTGGCGCAGATCACCAACACGGCCTTGGATAATTGGAGTGAATTTTATTATTTCACCAATCTAGTGTTCACGCCCGGCACCAACGCCGGCGCGCTGTATTTCCGCAACTACCTGATCGCCAGCAATGTGTTTTCGAGCTTGGCGCTCGATGCCGTCTGCCTGTTTCAGAACAGCCGGCCCAATGCGCTGGTGGTCGCAAACCCCGGCTTCGAGGCCAGCGGCGAGCAAGGCCCGGGCGGCGGTGGCAACGGCATCATCAACGCCACGGCGGGCTTTGCCCCGCTCTGGGACTTCGTGGCCGGTTGGGACTACTGGGACGGTGGCTACAACAGCGCCTCCTTTGGTGTTGGCAGGAATGGCAATCCGTACTTCACCAGCGCACTCGTCCCGGAAGGCCTGAATGCGTTCTTTGACAACAAGGCGGAGCAATTCTATATCAACTCCGCGTATCAAACCAAGTTGCGCCAGACCATCTACGGCTTCTCCATCGGCGCAGAATACGAACTGAGCTACCTCTACAATGGACGCCCGGCCGACGAGTGGGCGCCTGGCTTGTGGGTACGGCCCTGCTCCAACTTCACGGTCGCGATTGGCGGCACAATTGCGCAGCAGCAGGATCTGCTCGCGTATGCGCCGCAATTCTTTGCGACGACGGTCACGTTCGTGGCCGACTGGCCATACTTGGAACTGTCCTTCGGCACGTCCAATTCGCCGCTCAACAGCGCCACCATGTGCATTGATGACGTCGAGATCAGCTTGGTGCCCGAACCGGTGCTCTTGCTGCCGCTGCTGCTTGTTTTGGGCTGCCGGGCGTCGCGCCACCGGCGGGATTGAAAGGATGAAACGTTGAAAGGTGTTAGGTTCGACAGAGCAAACGCAGAACGGCCGCCGTGCCGCACCGCAAATTTCCTTGCTGCAAAGAAATTGCAGCGAAGGGAACGCCGATCACCTGATCGGCTGAAGGTAGCTGCGATCGCCCGATCGCATTTCTTGCGGCAGCCGCGTTCGATCCTTGGCCGCGTCATACATTCTCGCGCCGCGCGGAATGTAGCGGGATATGGAAATCCCGCCTACACTCAGCGGCACGGGCGTGCCGCGTTCCCCTCGGCGATGCCGCCGCACTGAATACCCAATACTGATAACTGATAACTGATAACTAACCCAAGGAGCACTCATGAAAACTCTGTCGATCTTTGTTGCCGCCGTTCTCGTCCTGCTGCTTTTCGCGCTGCCGGCCCACGCGCTGCAAAGTGTCTATGTGCCGAACGCCAGCTTTGAATGGCCAGCCAACAACCCGGCCTGGACCTACAGCGCCATCGCCGGCTGGGACAGCAACTCGTATACAGTCGGTGTCTGTGGCAGCGGCCAAGCGGATAATGGCAATCGGCCCGACAAGACCCAGGTCGCGTTCATCGACACGTTCGGCACCGTCACGGGTGGCTACGTCCAGATCCGATCCGCGTCGCTGGCCTTTGACACCAACTTGGAATACTGCCTGCAGCTCTGGCTAAATGCGCGTGAAAATCTGAGCGCGTATTCAACCAACTTCTGCATCTACGCCGTTTATGTTGGCCAGAATTTGTTGGGCACGTACACCAACAGCGCGGTCGGCATCGGCAATCCGTATCAGTTCCGGAGTTTTGTCTTCAAGCCGCTGTTTCCAGACGCCCGGGTCGCGATTCGCAACTACCGCCTGGATGATTCGGCGCCGGGCACCGGCACGCTCTCGTGCCTGCTGGTGGATGCCGTCTGTCTGTACCAGCGCAGCCGCCCGAATGAGATCCTCGTCAAAAATCCGAGTTTCGAGGCCAGCGGCGAGCAAGGCCCGGGCGGCGGCGGTGTGGGATTAATCAACGTGTCCACCAATTGGTTCCCGCCACAGCCCAATGATGTCATGGCCGGCTGGTCGTATTATGACGGCGGCTACAACAGTGCTGCGTTCGGCACCGGCACCAACAGCAATCCGTACATCGCGCCCGCGTCCGTGCCGGAAGGCCAAAATGCCTTCTTTGACAACAAGAGCGAAGTATGGTATGTCAATTCGGGCTATCAGACCATGCTCAAACAAACAATTGAGGGTCTGACACCGAGCGAGGTGTACAATCTCAGCTACAATTACAATGCGCGGCCGGGCATGAACAACATCTACAGCCCCTCAAACTTCACCGTCAGGATTGGTGGCGTCGAGGTGCAGCGGCAGGATTTCTTGCCGTGGAGCATGCCGTTCTACTTTACGACCGTCACGTTCGCGGCCGACTGGACCAGCATGGAGTTGGTCTTCGGCACATCCAACTCGGTGAGTGGTTGCAGCATGTTGCTGGATGACGTGGAAATCTGGCCGGTACCCGAGCCGGTGGGCGCGGCGCTGATCGGCCTCGGCGTGCTGGCGCTGCGCGGTGTAAGAAGGCTGAAATGTTGAAAGGTGTTAGGTGCAATGTTGGTGAGTGATTGTGGAGTACAATAGTGCCCCAATGGGGCAGGGCATACCAGCCCAGGGCAACGCCCTGGGTAATGGCATATCCCGTGCATTCCCGCCCTGTCAGGGCGGGGGCAATTTGTGGTGGCAACGCCCATCCCACCTGCGCCCCTACAGGGCGCACTGATCATCCCGCTCATTTCCCAGGGCGTTGCCCTGGGCTGGTATACTCCGCGCCGTTGGCGCGGCAGCAGCAAGCGCGCTGCCACCACAGCGCTCGTCTCGGCGCGCACTTGGGGACGGCAGATGAGATTGGGAAGTTGGGCGGAATGCGGAGCCGGCCGCGATCAGTGATTCAAAGCTGAAAACTGAAAACCGAAAACCGAAAACTGAATAGCATAACTTGTAACATTTGGAACACCACCATGCAACGTCTGCTGCCACTGCTGCTTGTCTTCGCGGTCGCGCTCGGCGCCCGCCATGCCTGCGCCAACCTTAGCATCTACATTCAAAATGCCAGCTTCGAAACACCCACCAATGTGACTGGTGATGGCGTTAACAATGCCATTTGGGGCTGGAACCAGGATCGTGTAGACCGCTCCGGCCTGCAGCCCGCATTTTTTAATTCGTCCACCAGTTGGTATTATCCGTACGCCGACAACGGCCAGACGCCGGATGGCGCCCAGCTCGCCTTTTTGTGGTCGCTTGGAACCGCCAGCGCCATCGCCCAAGACATCAGCGGCCTTGACACGAACGCGCACTACTGCCTGCAGTTCTGGCATTGCGCCTACAGCTATAACGATATGTGGAACACCAACTTATGTGAGTTCGACATCAGCTTTGCCGGCACGACGTTGACCACGATGTACTCTACGCCGGTCGAGTCGGCAGGCGGTCACTCCGAGCCGTTCCATTTCTCGTCGGTGATCTTCCAGCCGGGGGCGGGTGCCGGCACCCTGCGCTTCAACAATCACTACACGCGGGACGCGGATGGGAGCAACCTGATTGCGCGCCTGGCACTGGATGGCATCGCGCTGCAGCAGCTCAGCCATCCCCGGCAAGTCATCGTCCAGAACCCCAGCTTCGAGGCCAGTGGCGAGCAGGGCCCCGGCGGCGGCGGCACGGGCGTCATCAACAAGGATGCCACATGGAATTTCGTGATCCGAACCCCCTATCTGCTTGGCTATATGGCCGGCTGGAAATATTGGGATGGCGGCTATAATTCAGCCGCGTTTGGCATCGCCACGAACAGCAATCCGTACTTGGGCACCCTCGCCGCGCCTGATGGTCAGAACGTCTTTTTTGACAACAAGAGCGAGGGCTTCTACTCCAATTCCGCCTTGCGCACGACGCTGTCGCAAACCATCACGGATCTTGAAATCGGCCAGCGCTATGCGCTCAGCTTCTATTATAACGCGCGGCCCGACATGAACAACATCTACAGCCCTTCAAACTTCACCGCCACGATTGGTGGCATCGAAGTGTACCGCCAGGATTTGCTGGCGTGGCAGCCGCAGTTCACGTACACGACCGTCACCTTCGTGGCCGACTGGACCAGCATGGACTTGGTTTTTGGCACGTCCAACTCGGCGGATGGCTGCACCATGCTGCTGGACGATGTGGCGATCTGGCCTCTGGCGAATGTGGCGCTGGCCATCACCAACGCGCCGGCATTGGTCGCGGATGACGTGGGCGCATGGGCGCTGGCGGGTACCAGTTGGAATCTGGTCGGCGGCATGTGGGTGACCAATGCCACGCGCGGCGGGGCGGCCCTTGCCTTCGCGGCGGCGGCGGCATGGAGCGCACCGGATATTGCCTTGGTGGCCGGCGCGAATCTCGTGCAGGTCTGCGGCACCAACGCCCACGGCGAAATCGCCACGGTCGGCGTCACGATCTACCGCCGCAGCCGCCGCAGCGTCGTGCTCGTCAATCCCAGCTTCGAGCAGGGCGCGTATCACGGCGCCAATTCTTGGTTTGGCAGTTCTCTCGACGGCTGGACAATAAGCACGCCGCTGGCCAATTGGGTGGGCAAGGACGATGGCACGGGCCCGGCCAACAACGGCCAACGCCCGGATCGCGCGCATGTGGCCTATCTGACGGCCGGCTATGCCATCAACGCCTCCACCATCCAGCAGGAGTTGCTTGGCCTCGACACCAACAAGCAATACGTCCTGCAGTTTTATCACAACGTCGTCAGTGATGCCGCGGGCGCCTATTTTACCAATGCCTGTGTCTTCGATGTGCTGCTGCAGAGCGGCGCGGCGGGTGATCAATGGCTCGCGGGTGGTGCGTATGGCTTTACCAACCAGGTCGTTGGCGGCAGTCAACCCTACCACTTCGCCCAACAAGTCTTCACGCCGCAAGCGGCATCGCTGACCTTGCGCTTCCGCAATTGCCCGTGGGGCGATTGGCCGAATGCGTCGGGCCTCCTGCTCGACGGCATCACGCTCTTCGAACGCAGTTATCCAGATGAAATCTTCCTCAAGAATCCGAGTTTTGAGGCCAGCGGCGCCGGTACCGGCTATTGGGGCGGCGAGATGCCGGGATTGGACAATAGTGTGGCCGGCTGGGCGTGTACGGTGCATGGTTTTGGCACCAGCGATAGCCTGCTTGCCCCTGATATTGAGGGCCGGAACGTGTATACCGACTATGAAATGACGGGGACGGGCGGCACCTATCCGGCCGGCACCGTGGTGCAGCAAACCATTGGCGGCTTCACGCCTGCGCAGGACTACTACGTGGGCTTTACGTATGGCTCCTCGTTTGCCAGCCCGTCGAATTTTGCCGTGACGGTCGCCGGCACGCAGGTGTTCAGCATCGCGGCCTTTGCGCCCGGCATCTACCGCCAGCTGGCAAGTTTCACGGCCAGCGGCCCAACAATGGATTTGGTGTTCTCCACCGCCACCACGTCGGAGAATAAAGACTTGGTGCTGGATGACATCATGATCTGGCCGGTGCCCGAGCCGGCGCTGCTGCTGCCGCTGCTGCTGGTTTTAGGCTGCTTGGAGTCCCGCCACCGGCGGGATTGAAAGGTTTTAGGTTGGGCAGAGCAAGCGCAGAGCGGCACCGCAGCAATGTTTGCCACTTTCTGGATACTGGATACTGGATGCTGGATGCTGGATGCTGCACCGAAAACCGAAAACTGCAAACTGAAAACATCTGCCAAGCGGGAGCGGCCTCCGTGCCGCGAATGCTGCCTCTGCTGTCCCCCTTTGGAAAAGGGGGTTGGGGGATTTCTTGCCGCTGCTCTTCACCGCTGCTGGCGCATGCGCGTCAATTTAAGCGACTGGATACCTTGTCTGCGACAGGCGCAGTACGTAGACGCGGCGGCTCGCCGCGTTTCCCGATTGCCAACCGCAGCACAAAGAAAGCGGCGAGCCGCCGCTTCTACGACAAGCGCAACTAACATTGACGCGCATGCGCCGTTGGCGGGACTAGCCAAGCCGACTCCAAGCAACCTTAAACCTAAAACCTTTTAACCTTTACCCGGCGCCGCTGCACAGGCGTTGTAGCGCGGCGGTCAGCACCGCGCGCTGCAGGCCCGGGCCGACGAATGCCAGGGTCGTCGCGGCCGGCAATGCCGGCAACGCGGCGCACGGTCGCAGATCGAGCGCGGCCAGCGTGCCATCCACCCAGACATCTCCGTCGGGCGTGCGCAGCCGGCCCTTGACGCGCCAGATGCCGTGTTGTTGCGCGCGCCACCATTGGGCGAACGCCGCGCGCGGAATGACCCATGCCTCGGTGATGGCGACTGCCGCGATCGGCTGCGGCGGGTGGCCGCCGAACGGGCGCAGATCCAGGCGTGGCATTTGAAACGTCGGCAAGGCCTCAAGCGCAATCCGCGCCTGCGTCGCCTGCAGGATCGGCGCTTGCGTATTGTGCGTGCGCAAGGCTTGCTCGACAGTGGCCAGCGTGACCGAATCGGCCGTGTCAACCTTGTTCAGAATGAGCACATCAGCGCGCGCGACTTGCTGCTGCGCCGCGCGCAGCGTGTGCAGCACTTTCAGAATGGTGTGCGGATCAACAATACATGCGTTGGTCCGCAAGTATAACGCGGCACGCACGGGCGGCGCACTCAACATTTTGAACACTTCTTCGACATCGGCAACGCCGGTGGCCTCCACCCAGATTTCATCCGGATTGATCTCGCGCACAATGCGTGCGAGCAAGGCAATAAAATCGGTGCGCAGGCAGATGCAGAAAATGCTGCCGCGGCTGAGTTCCCATTGGTGATAATCGCCCGCGGGCAGTTGCACGGCATCGAGACCAACATCCGCGAATTCATTAATGATGACGGCGAGAGTGCCATGCGCCGGCGCAGCGGCGCGCTGGTCGAGCAGATGGCGCAGAAAGGTCGTCTTGCCCGCGCCAAGAAAGCCGGTGATGAGCGTCAGCGGGATCATGCAGATGAAGGGCTCATGAAAATGATGAGTGATGAATGATGAATGATGAGTGCAGAATAATCGGGATCAAAGTGCTACCTTGCCACCTTGCCAGCTTGCCAGCTTGCCAGCTTGCCACCTTGCCAGCTTGCCAGCTTGCCAGCTTGCCAGCTTGCCAGCTTGCCACCTTGCCAGCTTGCCAGCTTGCCAGCTTGCCACCTTGCCACCTTGCCACCTTGCCACCTTGCCACCTTGCTACCTTGCTACCTTGCTACCTGCACAGCACCAGGCACCAGACCAGGATTGCCAGCAGGACTGAACCAAACACGGCGGCCGAGCCGCAATCTTTGGCGATGCCGGAGAGCGCGTGGTGGTCGGGGCTGATGCGGTCAACAATGGCTTCGATCGAACAATTGAGCAGTTCAATGACCAGGACATGCGCCCAACAGCCGATCAGCACGGCGCGTTCGACGCCGGTGTGCCCCAGCCAGAGGCCCAGCGGAACGGCAATAACAACAAGGACGGCCACCTCGCCTTGAAACGCCTTTTCGCGCCAGGCAAAGCGCACACCCTGCACGGAAAAGCGCGTGGCCGCAAGGGCGTGCCGCCAGTGCTCTGCAAAAAAATGCCGCATGGGCGTCAGGGCGTGATGGCGATCGTGCGCTGCACAACGTGCGCCGGCGTATTGGTCTCAAAGGGCCGGCGGTAGACCAGCGTGACCGTGGCAGTGCCGGGCGCGATGGCCTTGAAGCGTGCGGTCATTTTCACCGGCGCGCCGTACAGGCCTTGCTGTTCGGTGTCGGTGTTGTAATCGAACAGGCCCAGTTGCTCGAACCGGTTGGTGTCGAGTTCGGTCAATTCCCAGACATAGCCGGTGGTGGGATTGGCGTCGAGCGTGATTTGCACTTCGTCACCGACCCGGACGGGCGTGGCGGACGCGGTCGCCGGCTCGCTGACATCATGCACCGCGCTGCACGCCGCGAGCAGCAGCGCGGCCGCGCCCAGCCAGGCGGCGTGGCGGTGTTGACCATGTGACGCATTCGTTTTTTGCATACCTGTTCCTTTGCATGAGATGGGAAAGTATAGCACAGCGGCGGCAAATGCACAACCGGCACGGCGGGGTTCAGGGTTCATAGCCGCGGCCTTGGAGATCCCCGCAATCCCGCCGCTGGCAGCGATCTTTCCAGCCGATGGCTTGGCAGCGGTTGAAAAACTCCGCCATATGCCCGCGATAAGGAAATTCCTGCTTCATCCCGCTGCGAACATTTGGTGGCGGGCTGGGTGTGCTTGGGCGCTTTGCGCGACATCTGGCGGGTGCGGGTGCTGGGCAGGCGCTGGGATCAAGGGCCAGCCGCGCGCCCTCACAATGATGAACCTGTGCTGGTTTGGCACCAGTGTCGGCGGCTTGATGGGCATCGTCATCGGCCCGCTCTGCAACTATATCAGCGACCGCCGGTGGCGCCGCCGGTGCCGGCGCCGCCCGTTTTTGCTGGTCGCCATGCTGGGCCACCGTGGCGGCCATGGTGCTGACACCCTCCATAAGTGTCACGCCGCTGTCATCAGCTCGCTCTTGGGCGACGTGGGCAGCACCTTCGCGCCGCTCTGGCTTGAAGTCATTCCGGCCGAGCAGCGCGGCAGCGGCGTGGTCATGCGCAATGTGATGATCAGCATCGCCTCCTGTTCTACATCTCCGCCGGCATTTTTGGCGCCGGCACCGGCACCTTCGGCAACCTGATGCAGATCGACCGGTTCAAACGCTTTCCGCTCCGGCTCCTGGGCGGCGCGCTGGCCGGCGGGTGGCTGGTGTGGCACGCGTACCCGGGCCTGCTGCACGACAGCTTGCCGCGGTTAGGGGTCATGGTCGGCCTGGCGCTGTGCATCAATCTCTTTTTTGTGCCGCTGTATTTCGCGCGGGTGCAGCAACTCAACGCGCGCTGGCCGGCCCGCTGCCGCGCTTTTACTCCCTTACTCCTTATTTCTGCCCGGCGCGGCGCAGCCGCCACGCTGCCAGCAGCAGGCCACCCAGCAGGCCCGGCTCGGGAATCGGCGTGACATTCAATTCGAGGAAGCCGACCGCATGCTGGTCGGCCGGGCGAATGCACCATTGATTGTTGTAATCATCCTCGACATAATCGCAGACGTAGCCGACACAGGCCGGGCCGGTCATGCCGCGCGGATTGATGGCCGGGTTGTTGTAGCCGGCCACGGTGAAATAGGTCAGCGCGACTTCATAACCGCCGACGATATTGGTCAGGGTGTTGCGCGCAAAAGCATTGGTGGCTTTCTGGGAGTAGGTGGCGTCACCATTGAGGAAGCCGCAGCTGTCGTAGCCATTGGCATCCATGCTGGGCGAGCCCGGCTCGGCAAAGGCGGCGATAGTCGGCAGCGAGCCGCCCTTGAAGACCGGGTTGGTGCCGCCTTCAAGCAGGAACAGGCCGATCATCCCGGAATTCTCGATTTCACTCGCGGCGGGGCACAGGAGCGTGAAACGATTGGGCCCCTCGCTCAGCGGCATGTTCAAATGTTGCTTGACCAGGTTCGCGGTGCTGACATAGCCGCCCAGCGCATCGTTGACCGCGGGGGTGCTGCCATTGTTCAAGACCGGGTTCAGCAGGCCGACGCCGGTGAGGGAGAAGACGTAATTCGGGAGATTGGTGGCGGGCGGCGTGAACGACCCTTGCCCGTTGAACTGCGCGGGCGCCGTGCTGGTCACATGCGCGACCAGATACGCATCGGTAAAGGCGCTGTTGCCGAAAGTGTAGAAGCCGGTCAGCACGCCGACATCATCGCAACTGTCAAAGGCGGCGCGCGGCATGGTGTTTTGAATCATCGTGTCCTGATAGAACTTGTTGCCGCTGCCATCCGGCACGATTTGCGTGACGTGCAGGCCATAGACATACGGCATGCCGGGCATGGCGACCTGCATGCTGACCTG
>Ga0247841_10004899_pt1 | contig 22332 bp, 23 predicted proteins | sample LaCruzMarch2015__2_FD_192410 | JGI IMG/M metagenome (GOLD analysis project Ga0247841, IMG submission 192410) | Freshwater microbial communities from meromictic Lake La Cruz, Castile-La Mancha, Spain - LaCruzMarch2015_18m | ecosystem: Environmental > Aquatic > Freshwater > Lake | place: Spain... | reverse complement strand
TATTGCTTCTTGCTATCGCCAGCATCTTTCCATCAAGAGAAAATTTGACATCATTGACACTATCTAAAAAAATACCAAAGCCTAGCCTTGCAACCGCCCCCTCTGGTAATGCCAATAATTGAGATGAGAACGAACTTATGATTATAATAGCGGAAATAAAGAAAATTACACGCTTCATCTGTTCTCATTTTTGTTGTTTTTTAGAACCCATTAACTCTCGTTAAGTTAGGTTACTGAATCGAGATCAGTTTTTCTAAAGAAGATTGATCATTTTTCCATCCCGAATACTATCAATCCATATTCTGATTATTTTTTAGATATTTTCAATGATTCGTTTACTCTTCAAAATTTCAAGATACTCCTTCTCCGAAAACTGTCCTCGCTTTGCAGACTCAAATTCTTCTTTCGTTAAATAGATTTGTTCCTTCAGGATATGTGACAATAAGGCGTCACTTATATCTCTTTCGCTTCCATGAGATATTTTAGTGCGTATTATTCGATTTGAAATGCGCAGTTCAAAGAATATATGATGTTTGCTCCGAATTTCTGTAAAACCAAGTTTATTTAGTATCTCTTTCAGTTCTCTCTTAGTTATTGGCATTCTCCAGAAATTCCTCTAATAGATGTAATTGAGCAGATAATTCTTTGCCCAAAACTTCCCGCCGAGATACAAGATAATCGTAGTCATCAGAAATGTCAAGCAAAAGGTTATGCTTTGCCTCATCAATTGTTTTTCCATCAGCCGCTATATCTGTATTTGGTAAAAGGGCAAGAATCTCCTCGTTTGCAAAGACTTGGATTTCGATCAAAACCTCTTTTCTCCCAATAGTCAAATAATCCTTCATTTTAAGGATTGGTGAGATTTCAGCTTCCTGAGAATATTTGTTAAGCCAGTTTACCAATTCTTCTTTGCTTTTAGCTTTTTCCCATACATCAGCGGGAAAAGCTACTATTGGTTGTTGATTAGTTACTAAAGTCATTGATCACACCTCCTTCTCGCATTTCGATAATGCCTCTACTCGCTATGTTATCTTCGGGCTTAATCCCTTCTTTCAAGCATAATTCATGCAATTCCTCTATACTGACAGGTTGAACATCAATGCCCATTTGTTTAAACCATTCATCAAGCCCTTTCTTTAATTTTTCCCGATCTACACATTGAAGCTTGGAACACAAATCAACTTCTATTTTAGGACTGACAGCAAAGGTTATTTGATCTAAGTTTTTTCGCACTTCGATCAAATCATGCTCAATTTGGTCAACCTTTTTTTTCAACTCCTCTAAGTTTTCAACAGCAACTCCCATATCTATCGCTCCTTTCCAGCAATAATAGTTTGTAGTTCTTTTGGAAAATTCTTAACACATCTCCCTTATTTCAAGCATATACTAAACGACCCTTGGGAATAGGGATGGGACGATTTAATTCATTAGCAGTTTCAATCCATTCTTGGACTATTATTTCCACATTAGCAAGTGCCTCATGGTAAGTTACACCATCAGCAACACATCCGGGCAATTCTGGAACATCAGCAATAAAAGATTCGTCCTCATCACTCCAATAAATTATAACCTCATACTTCATGATCTTTGCTTCCTCCAAGCCTATAATTCAGGATTACATTACGAACTTGCTTTACCTGATACAGTTTAGCCTTATTTCCTTTAGACTGTAAGTTCAAAATTTCATCAATCCCATCTTTTGTGAAAATATGGTGGCTTCCACGAATTCGCTCATCAAAACCTAAATAGTGCAACAATCCACATAATCCATCAAAAGGTATATCTACATCAGATATACCGAGTAATATCTTTAATAAAAGCTTTTTGTGTTTATTCATATTCCCTATAACAGTATGTTAGTATCAAATACAACCTTTATGGGCATTATCTGTCCTCATGTATGAGATCATCAACAAAAACTTCTTTCTCTTCTTCGCTTAGAATCTCCCAATCCAAACCTTTTTCTTTACATATTCGTTTTAATTGGCTTTCAGCATATTTCATACGTTCATCACGTCTTGATTGAGTTCCTTCTGCCAGAGTTAAAAGTATAGTCCGCTTACGTTCAGGAGAAAGTTGCTTGAATAAATCAATCACTTGCTCATCTGTTAAAGATAAAGTTGCCATTTTACATCACTCCTCTCGCATTTCGATAATGACTTTACTTGCGATGTTGTCTTCAGGACGAATACCTTCTTTCAACATCATCTCTTGTAGCTTTTCTGCTCCGATAGGTTGAACATCAATGCCTATTTGCTTAAACCATTCTAGCAATAATAGTTTGTGGTTCTTTGGTAATTTACTGGGATAATTTGGTCAATATAATTTTAACTTGACAAAATAGAACATTGATGATATATTTATTATAGAGCGGGTAAGTCCTATTATACCCTCTCCGCCATTGCGTGGGGTAAAGGAGCCTTAAACGTGGAACTCCAAGGGCAATAGGGTCCGCTTCATCACAATTTTTTTATCAAAACTTCTGCCCTGATCTTCTTTGTTATCAGATTATAGAACCGATCATCTTCCATTTCATATTTTCGATGAATTGACCAAGCCACGAAATCTACTACCTGCATGATTTTATCTTCTTGTGAATCCAAATGCTCGATTTTTATATCATCATGAAATAAACTTATATACTCATCAAACGCTTTTCTTACTACATGATCACCACGTTTATCAACCAAAAGTAATTGAATGCAGTTATCTCTGATACAATGACTAATTGTTATACAAGCTAATTGATTATATAGATCATTTGCTCTTTGCATAATCTTTTCAGACATTGAATATTTTTCAACAATCGTTGTATATATTTCTATATAAGGATAATACATTTTTTCACTCAATGCAACTGCTCAATGTATGTCAAATAACTATTTTTCCGAGAATAACACGCTTACTTGCGCCTGTTGCATTTTGAACATTCCCGTAATTACCATGAATAGTTTCGTTGGCTAAGACAGCGAAGGCTATCGCCTCTTTTGCATCGCTGGATAAGCCATAATCATCTACAACCCTAACGTCTATTGGGTACAAACGCTCTCTCAGGAATCTCATCAACGTCTGGTTATGAACTCCTCCACCGCAGATTAAAACTTCCGATACATCATATTTCGGCAGTATAAATCGCTTATAGTTTTCGTAGATACATTCTACGGTATAAGCTGTAACTGTTGCAACAAGATCAGTATCGCTAATACCTAAAGCTCTTGCTTCGTCAACTAAGCGACGAGTAAAATGCGCGCCGAAATCCTCTCTACCAGTTGTTTTTGGTGGTGTTTGTTGGATAAACGGATGCAAGAGTAATTTTCTGAGCATGTCGGAATTCGGAACACCTTTTGATGCTATTTCTCCATTATGATCATAGTTATACTGACCATTTGTAGTAATCCTTATCGTTTCATCAATTATCATATTGCCGGGACCTGTGTCAAACGCAATGATACTTTCAAGATCATCATTTGCAGGTAAAACAGTTACGTTGCCTATGCCACCGATATTCTGGATAGCTCTAGTTTTTTCTTTGTCTCGCAAAAGAAGAAAGTCCACATAAGGTACTAACGGCGCACCATGACCACCTGCAGATACATCAGCGACTCGAAAATCTGCGACAGTAACAATACCCGTCTTGAAAGCAATGACCGATGGTTCTCCAATTTGAAGCGTAGATCGTATATCAGAATTCGGCAGATGGCAGATAGTCTGACCATGTGAACCAATAAGATCAACGTCTGATATTATTAACCCGGATTCTTCAATCACCTTCAAGGTAGCGTCAGCAAAAGCATCACCAATGGCGAAATTCAATTCACAAATATCTACAACAGAGCAAGTTGAAGGTGGAAATATCCGAAACAGACGATCCCTGACATTCTCGGAAAATGGATACGTGGCAAACTTGATCAGTTTAACATGCGTATCAATACCATATCCTTCGATTTCAACTAATGCGGTATCAACACCATCAGCAGACGTTCCAGACATTAATCCTATGACATTTTTCTTCTTCTTATTTATGATTTCGTCTACTCTTTTCAATTTATAAATATGGTGAATAGTTCCATTTTACACATCAGTATATTCTTTGATGAAAACAAGCATAAAAAGGATAGCAAGAAATCACACAAAAGTAAAGAATGTTATGATATAACCATACGAGTTTTTCACTTATAGAAACAAAAAGAAAATAACCACAGAGAGCATGGAGACACAAAAAACACTATGGGTTAAAAGTTAAATATTTAAGGTTGAATACAATATTCAAATCTGTATCTTTAATCTTTTATCTTTAACCTTCAACTTTTAACATCCTTTTCTGGATTACCCTTGATTTTTTCTTGACTTTATCTATCCTATCATGTTATGATCATAATCAAATATTGGTGAACAAAATATCTCGAATAATTACAAAATCTGGAGGTGAAGGATCATGAAGAGAACACTCAGTTTATTGATTATCTCGTCATTGTTTTTTGGTCTGATGATAATTAATGTTAATGCTATACCGATACGCAATGAAAAAAGCGGTAATGAAGGAAAGGCGAATGTTCTTGACCAATATCCTACTGGTAAAGAACCATCTTCTGCAAATGATTTTTATGGGCAGGGAATGTTATACCTCAGCAGGAATATGTATCAGGAAGCAGGTGAACAGTTCCGAAAAGCCTTGAAGATTGATCCAAACCATGTTTACTCAATGGTTGGCATAATTGCTATCTCACTAAAGCTTGGTGACGAGGAAAGCGCAAAAGAATTTTCTAGTAAAGCGATTAAATTAAAGCCTGATGATGTAGAATTAAGGAACTTGATCGGTGAAAGATGGATGAGGGACGCCGGCTCTCCTAAATATCTGCCTGAAGCTGAAAGCAGATTCAAAGAGGCACTTTTGATAAACCCGAAGTTTATGCCGGCTCATGTAAATCTAGCCCGATTATATTTATCGGAGAATAAAATTGATGATGGCATTAAAGAATACAATGAAGCCATAAGCATCCAACCGCAGAACCCTGAACTGCGAAGGGAACTCGCTTATGTATATCTAAATATCGGTAAAGTTGATGAAGGACTTATTGAGGCGAAGAAAATGGTTGAGCTTGCCCCCCAGAATCCACTATATCATAACGGTCTGGGTGAATTATATTTAAATAAGAGACAACTCGAAGAAGCCTTAAATGAATTCCAGCAAGCGGTTAAATTAAACCCGAAATATTACCCAGCTTATGTAAATATAGGGAAAGTTTACATTGCACAAGGACAATTTGATAAAGCTATTAGTGAGATTAATAAATCAATAGCAAACGAGCCTGATTATGGGGATGCTTACGCTGTTTTGGGAGATATATACCTTGTTAGAGGAAAGAATCAGAATGCCATAGAGCTATATAAGAAAGCTATAGCGGAAAAAGCTACAAAAAAATTATCTATACCCAATTTCATATCCGTACTCAACAATCTAGCATACCTATATTCTGAAGAGAATAATGATCTGGATACTGCGCTGTCTTATGCCAAAAAAGCAAATCAATTGGCTCCTAAGCATCCAAGTATTTCAGATACATTGGGTTGGATATATTACCAGAAAGGCAACTATGATGAAGCTATAAGCAACCTGAAAGTCGCTGTTGAAGGTTCACCAAATAACCCCATAATCAGATACCATTTAGGATCGGCATATTACAAAAAAGGACTTAAAGATCAGGCTGTAGTGGAATTGAAGAAATCGCTAGATATAAGTGATAAATTCAAAGGCGCTGACGATGCAAAGCTTATACTGACTGAGATAGGCAAATAGAATTCAATGTAAAAATAAAGAGAATAATGAGAGAAAAAGTATTGATTGGTCATAAAAAAAAGGGTGGCACAATTATATCGTGCCACCCTTTTTTGTCTAAAATATTCGCTTGCAAGTTTATAGATAGATAACCTACAAACCCAGCACCGAACTATTTCTTCTTATTGCTAATCCTGATCCTGGCATAACCAGCAAGACCTACCAATCCAGCACCAAGCAGAAGCAAAGTGCCTGGTTCGGGTACTACTGGGCTGACAGATTCTACCATAGCGACGAAATCCTGGTGGTCACCATCTCCACCATTCAAAGCGTCCTCAAAAGCCAATGCATACTCATTGGTGCTCCACAAACCTGCTTGTAAATTAGGCAACTGAACAGTATCTATGCCCTTACCTTGGTAAGCCCACATGTGGTCATAGTTGTCTGAATTCAACAAAGTATTGCTTCGAAAAACATTCGAGTTAGGGTTTTGGAGATAGTAACCAAAGCTATTACCAGCAAAATCAACTCCAGTATCAATAAAATTTCTTTCCACTGAACCATCAGCCATTATTGATAGTGTAACCCTATTACCTGGTACGGCTGCTCCACCAAAGAGTTCCACCATTTTGCCTGGGGTTGCCTGATCGTAAACACCGAAAAGATTACCAATGTTCCATGCAGATATCTCAATGACTATTGTTGCCACAGAAGTCCCGGATGCTGTGATTGACCAGTATGCGTCAGAACCATCAGAGATCATATCCGTAGTGGCATCAATACTGCTATCACCTGGATTCGGTGCTATTGTAATGTTATCAAATACCTGCTGTAATGTTAGTTCAGCTTGAGAAGCTGGAATCCACATTAAAGCGATTAGCGCAATAACCACAAATAGAAAACTAAACTTTTTCATTATTTTACCTCCAGTAACATGGAATAATAGAAAACAGGCTAAAATTATATCTAACCAATCTTCTTTCTGAGGTGAAGTCTGAACTTACCATAACCGATAAGACCTAACAAGCCACTGCCAAGCAGAAGTAGCGTGCCTGGTTCAGGAACTGGGTCTACTGGTATTACCTGTTCAACACTTCCTATAGTCATATCGTCGAAACCGAAAAAGTCTGTTCCAGAAGCCGTATTGCCAAATTTTACATTTGTAAATGGCTCATTTGGATTAATAAAACCATAATATAATACACTTCCTCCTCTGCCGTTAATGGTATTATTTATAGTATAGGTATGAGTTGTTCCATTAGTATAGCTTACTGTAACCTGACCATTGAAATCTCCAATATCAATACCATAAAAACCAAATGCTGCTACCGGGTTACTAAAATTAATGTTAAAATTTGAAGTGGCTTCCCAGTAATTTTTTCCAGACGTGGCATATCGACCAAATCCATTGGTGGTTCCGGGAGTCACCTGACTAATTGCCCCATCTCCGTTTAAAGTTGCAGTCCCAGCACCAGGGAAAGATAAATTCAACGGAGCAGATGTTAAGTTTGCAAAACTTTCGAAGTTTTCGGTACCTACTCCAATTAGATTTGAAAGAAATGCTGTTTGGGCAGCCAGAGCATTTGGCCAACTCGGAAGTGGAGTGGATTCTCCAAGACCTAAATCTTCACCAAAAAAGGTCATAGGTGCAGAATTCGCTATATTTGTTATCACTAATATAGCCGAGAACATTAGCGTTAGAATTACGGATAGAAACTTTCCTTTTCTCATGATCCTGATCTCCTTGTTTGAAATGTGTTAGTTACCGATTTTTTTTTGTGTTAGTTACCTATTACTTCTTGCAGATAATCCTGATCCTGGCATAGCCAGCGAGACTACTATATAGTTATAACACAAAATACATAACATAAAACTATAAACTATTAGTTAGCAAGATTCATACCATCTGCTTCTTAGTTTTTATAATAGTTTGTAAACCATTATGAATACTTGGTTTACACGATTTATGGAATTTAAGTTTAATGCTATAAGTATTGAAAAAGTCAAATATCCGCACATATTTTGATGGTTTATAAACAGATTTGTCCTAACATACGAAAGACTTTATACCACAAACCATTTATTATCAATGGTTTAGCATTAATATATAATGTCAGAATACTGCACACTTACAGATAATTTTGTCAAATAATTGCACATAAGGTCTAAGCCCTTTATCTATAACGGTTTATGAGCTTTTTTCCTGTTCTATTCATCATAGAAGTGTGGGAAATTTGTACAGTTTTAAAAATTGCTGAAGCCCTGATAAAGTTATCAAGGCTTCAAAAGATGATGCAGATTAAACGGATTTTCGCGGATTTTTCTTTATTTATTTCGAGTTTTTCAGTTATTAAACACAAAGACACAAAGGTCACTAAGAACACAAAGAAATCAAGTGATGTGTAATGAGTTAAGCAACTTTAATAAATGATGTTAATTTTTTAGGAAATAGAACGCGGATAAACGCGGATCAGGCGGATTTGCGCGGATCGAAAGAAATAAAGAAAAATCCGCGAAAATCCGTTTAATCCGCGTCATCCGCGTTCTATTCCTAAAGTTTAAAAAGGTTTCTTAAACTTGCTTAAAAGTATTTTCTATCTACTTATTTTACTCATTACTCATTACTCATTACTATCTTAGTGTTCTTTATGCACTTTGTGTCTTTGTGTTTAATTCCTTTGTAATTCAATAACTGAAAAACTCGTTTATTTATTTCGATCCGCGCAAATCCGCCTGATCCGCGTTTATCCGCGTTCTATTTCCTGGGGAAATTGGTTCTCCCTTTTGGAAAGTGGTATATCTTGTGCAGATTTTCGACATAAATTATTGCAAATTTTAAAGCCACAATCTTTATCTATATCCCTAAATATATTGATTTACTATGTCCTATTAATATTTATAACCATCAAACACCTATCTATATGTGCTATTTTCTGACAATATATTCTGCAGAAGGTATCAAATATCAGCCAAACCCTTACTATTCAATGCTCTAGCCCTACTGTGCGATTTTCCAACATTATTATCAATAATATGTGCGGAATCCTGATAGTCATCTTATTCAGAGAAACCTTTATCATGGCTTGTTTTGTTATATATGTCATATTGTAGCTAAGGTAATGAATTATTTAAAGTGACTCTTTGTATGTGCTGATTATTGACATTTTAAGTATAAATATAAATCGTCATGAATTTAATAGTATGTAAAATATCAGTGTTCATGCGGTTTTACAGTGTAGGATATGTAGCTAAAGATATAGTGGCATAAATCTTGCGAAGACATGCTGTTGTGTTGTTGTTTATTATCAAGCAAAAGGCAATGGAGGTAAATTAAATGAAGAGAATATTTTCAACATTGGTTCTGGCGGCATTATTCACAATTGCCGTATCTGTTACCGTTTCAGCTACTGATATAACTTTCACTTTTACTGCTGACAATGTAGTTGGTGCGTGGTTTCAAGATGGAGCTGCTCCAGATCCTGTTACACCTGCTTTGACAGGTCCAAACCTAAAAAATTGGAGAATAGCTGATACTGCGCCATTTACTATCCCCACTGGATATCATCCTAGTGGATGGGACGTAATATTTCAAACTGTAAATGATGATAATGATGCAGGATATAGAATACCATCAGCTAGCAATCCTGGTGGTTTTATGGCGCAGATGTCTGGTGCTCTTGGATCAAGTAACGCATTATCGGATTCTACTTGGGACGTTTCCGTAATCCATATGGCTGATGTTTACGCAGCTCCAAGTCTTGCCCAGTGGGCACTGATAAATGCTGGTTGGACATCAGCAACTACGTGGGCAGACAACAGTGGTGCTAGCACATGGACTCCCGTTGCAGGTATTGCCACGGGCGCAAACTGGATTTGGACGAAGAATAATTTTGCTATGACTGATGCTCCAGGAATGGATGTGGCTGGTTCTATCGATCTCAATGGCGATGGCATTGCCGATCTCCCAGGACTTGTAAACGGCTTGCCGGCAGGCAATGTAGTTTTTGTCAGAGCACATGTAGTTGATCCCGTTCCTGAACCAGGTACGCTTCTTCTGCTTGGCGCTGGATTGGTAGGTCTTGTCGGTTATGGCAAGTTAAGGATAAGTCGTAATAATAAGAAACAGGCGTAAATAACTAAAGAGTAGCAACAAATAAGATCAACAAATAAAAATGGATAGTGCTATACATATAATGCTTTAAGGAAATTGTAGTGGCAAATAAAACATTTGATAGCAACGTATAGCTTGAAAACTTTTCTCTCACAGCATTACATGTATAGCACTACCCAAAATTTAAGGTGTGCCTGCAATTTTCAGTCAGATAGAGATTGTTCAAAGGCTACTATCCCTATCATTTTGATTTTTCGATTTTATCGGGTTTCACATTGAATTGTCTTAATAAAGCCTGATGGATAAAGCAAAATTCACACAAACACTCCATAAAAGTCTATTTGCTGTGTAGATGCCTTTGATAAAAGGCATTTAAGTCGTTTTCTTCAAATATTAGCAGGCCACTAGGAAATTCTGTTGAAACACTGTTATTTTAATGAGATACGACTGCAAGTTTCAGCCCATTTTAGCAACTTTCACTTTTAATGTCCTTAGCAGATATGCCATATTTCCCCATTCTATATTGTAGTGTTCGTCGGGATATGCCAAGATTTTTCGACGCTTTGACTTGATTTCCACCTGTTTTTATCAAAGCTTTTAATATAAGGTCTTTTTCAACTTCCTCAAGTGAGTTAGAATTAGAAGATTTAACAAGCGTTGAATTAATAGAATATAGATGTGCCGGCAAGTCCGAAGGCTGAATCACTTCATCTTTACCCATTACGATAGCTCTTTCTATGCAATTCTCTAGCTCTCTCACGTTCCCGGGCCAATCGTGTTTCTCAAAGATTGTAAGGACTTCTGGTGAAATATTTTTTACTTTTCCCCCGACCTTGTCTTTATGTTTTTCAAGGAAATGCTCAGTTAATAACAGAATATCCTCGCTTCTTTCTCTTAAAGGCGGCATACATATCTGCACCACGTTAAGACGATAATATAAATCTTTTCTGATCTTTAACTCTTGCACGGATTTTTCCAGATCAGCATTGGTAGCGGCAATAACTCTGGCATCAACTTTGATGGGTTGCGTACTGCCAACACGCTCAAATTCTTTCTCTTGCAAGAAACGCAAAAGCTTGATCTGGACATTTTGATTAATATCACCTATCTCATCAAGAAATATCGTGCCTTTATCCGCTTTTTCAAACATACCGATCTGACGACTATCAGCCCCGGTGTATGCGCCTTTCTCGTGACCGAATAATGCGCTTTCAAGCAAAGTCTCTGGAAGTGATGCACAACTAACCTTTACAAAAGAGTATTCCCTTCTGGTACTATTGTGATGTATCGCATGAGCCGCAAGTTCCTTGCCGGTGCCTGTTTCACCAAGAAGAAGGACAGTTGCATCTGATTCTGCTACTTTTTTTAATGCAGAATAAATTTCCTGCATTTTGTTGCTATGTCCAACAATCCGACCAAATCCATATATACTCATCACTTCTTCACGAAGCTGTCTATTTTCTTCCAGTAGATTCTTGCTTTCTAAAGCCTTCTTTATGAGAACTTTCAGATGGTTAGGATCAATAGGTTTAGTTAGATAATAAGACGCACCCTCAGCCATAACCTGAACTGCGGACTCAATAGTGCCATAAGCTGTAACTAATATCACTAAAGTATCGGTATTAAGCCTTTTTATTTCGTGGAAAAGCTCAAGACCATTCATATCAGGCATTTTAATATCAGTAACGACAACGTCAGCAGAAGTTTCTTTGAATTTTTCGAGAGCATCACGACCATTAGACGCAGTTTCGACATCATAGCCTTCTCTGACCAAAATTTTCTTTAGCATAATTCGCTGAGTTTCTTCATCATCCACAATGAGTATAAATGGTTTCATTATTTCTATTCACCTAAAGGATCGCTATTTTTTATTTTAGTATCTCCAATTGCTCATTTTGCATTATCGTTTTATTTGTTTTAATTGGCTCTACTGAAAGATGAAATCCCAATGCCTGCAATATAGTCTCTACAGTATCAAATCTCAGATTCTCTTTACTAGAAAAAACATCACCAATATCTTGTTGATTTAGTCTAGCATATTCTGCAAGTTTAACAAGTCCTCCCTGAGCCTCAGTAACATCCCGCAAAGCAAGTAAAAACGCTTCTGTATCACCATCTTCTTCGTATTCTTCAAAAATAACAGAAAGAAAGATTCTAGCATCTTCTGGATCACGCAATTTTTCTATATGATAATCTCTAAAATCTCTATATTGTATCATTTTTTTGTCTCCATCTGTAATCATGCCAGCGATATTTAGCCTTTTGAATATCATGTTTTTGAGTGCTTTTATCTCCGCCTGCCAAAAGCAAACTATTTTATCACCTATTGGTTTTTTTATAATCGCCAAGTTGGAAAGTTGAGCTACATCATGAATTTAACGATTGACCCAATAATTCTGATATTCTGAAATCGCACTCAAGACCGCATCTATATTTTCTAATGGCACATCAGGATAAATATCAACTCGCAAGATCAATCCGCCTTTTGGTGAACCGAGTTGTGTTATGATCTCGACAATATGATTATAAGCTTCCTCTGGTTTTCCGAAAGGTACAACTGTTTGTCTGTCAACATCAGCAATTATACACATCCTGCCTTTAAGACGTTTTTCAATGACGTTAACACCAACGCAATTCACCTGCATATTGAAAGCGGTCAAGCCTGCTTCTAAAAATTCTTCCCATAAGTCAACAGTATATCCATCCGAATGTTGAGTAGTCAAAGCTCCGTATTGTTTACAAAGATCATACATTTTCGTGTAACCGGGTTTAAAGTAACGCCTGAACGTAGCCGGACTAATCATACACCTGTCCTGCGCTCCCCAGTCATCGCCAAAACTGACAATATCAACAGGCGATCCAAGTTGCAAGGCATGACGAAGATACGTCATATTATATTCTAATATTAATTCAACGATTTCCTCAATTTCAGGAGTACCGAGAGCCATATCAGCAAGGGCATTTTCCACCCCTCTAATAAAATGAACTCGCTCAAAGAATCTTTCCCCGCCGATAACCACCGCATTACCACCGGAGCGTGCATTCTGACAATTGCGCACAAAGTTGCCCCAATCGTGAACACTTCTCTCTGTATAAACTAATGGATCAGGCGCTTTATAATGACGAAGATCACGAATATCAGTAAGAGGATGATACTTGATCTGCCCTTCCATGCCGTCACGAACGCAATGCCAGACACATCCCCAATTATCTAAACATTCCTCGTTTGCGCGGTTTGCTGGTCCTACATATATACTTGGATCAACTCCACGAGGTAGTTGTCCGAATGGTACGTCGGGATGTTTATCTAAAACATCATTTAGTTTTTCACCATATCTTATCCATGTTGCTAGCGAACATCCACCCCATATAGGTACTTCCCCTGTTCCTCTGAATTGAAGTGTATCACGAAACTTTTGTCCATTAGTTCTATTATCCGTAGCCATATGAAATCGCTCCTTTTTTTAGTTAGTTATATCAGGTAATTTTTTCTCTTATCTTTTTCATAAAAGCTTTTTCTCTCTCTTCTAAAAACCCATCGTAATCATCATTCTGTAATTTCATTAGACATTCAGAATTAATGAAATGCTTGGCTAATATTTCAGCTTTTTTATTTTGTGGTATAATTTTATCATTATCAAGATATTCGGAAGGTGCTAAGTTTAAAATCTTCCTGTTTGTTGCTTTCGAAATCCGTGTTTTATTAACCACACTATTAATAATTTTATCGTTAGCATATTTTGGTTTGCCATTAGTTAATTTTTTTCTTTTTAAAAACGCCTGTGGAAAAATATGATGATCTTCCAAATCGTAAAATTCTATAGCATCTGCCATAGCAAAATCCTGAGCACTTTCTAATGCTATTAAATTCATTATGCCTTTATATATAGAACTCGTATTGCGATAACTCAGAAGTTGATAACCATTGTTATTTAGTATCTGATTTTCTGCTTCAATAAATATTTCTGGAATATAATAATTATCATCAAACTTTTTGATTAGATCCGTATAATCTCTAGAAATATTTGTTTCAACGGTTCCACCATATCTTTCCAGAAAAACAGATGACCAATACCATCTTTTAACATACTCTAAAGCCCTATAATCACGCTTTTTTTCGCCTATATTCCATAGCAAACCAGCTAATACAGTTATCATCGTTGTAAATGGGATCCATTTGGGGCTGACTGTAAGATTGGACGCACCAGCACCAAAACCATCTGCACCTGTATTTGTTATTCTCTTAATCGCTTTCTCAAAGTATAATGTTGCTTGTATCCAATCATTCTCAAAGTTTTCTGGTTTTAAATTTATTAAAGTGGATCCCTTAGCATCTGAACCACGTATTAATGAAATTACACGCAATATGTAAACACCATAAATATCAAATTTACCTTCTGATATATATTTCAATGACTCATGCTTTGTGATTGCTTCACGCCATAATTTATGTAAATCTATGCCATGTTTATGTAACCTTGCGGTTAGCAAGTCAAACACAGATAATTTAACTCCAGTGCTATTAATTTTTTCAAATATTGCGCAGACTTCACCAATTTTTTCTGTGTCATTTGAATTCACTTTTGGTATTTCAATTGTGGGGATTTTTCTTTCTGTTATGTTTTTTATCCAATTCTCCCATCTAGGTTTGACATCGGTAGCAAAATTAATTAAATATGACTCTTCCTTTCTATTATGTAACCATTTCATATATCCATTACACCATTCATTCCAATATAGAATTCTCGTGAATGGAATTATTTTTTTTTCAAACTGATATTCTTCCTTTTCATATTCGTTACAATAATCTTGCCTTTCACTCAAAATTGCTTCATCAACATTACCTTTTTCTAATTCCTTAAAGTCGAGATAGAAACGATATGGATGTTTTGTATTTTTAAGATTAATACTTGGCGCAGTAATCGCATAATAAAGGGAAGTAATTCTCTGTTGCCCATCTAAAATCATAGAATCAGGTCTCAATTCTTCGTCTTTAATTTTTAATCCTGCAATAGCTCTTGGCTGAAATGGAAGATCATCTTTATCTACTTTCATCAAAAGAAAGGTTCCAATAAAATATCCTTTGATTATGGAGATTAATAAATCCTTTACATCCTCTCTTGACCATACAAAATCTCTCTGAAACTGTGGTAAAACGATTAGACCATCTTGAGATTGTTTTACCATTCCAATTAGTAAATTATTTGAATTTGTTGATACTTCCATCTTGATAGCCTAATCCTTTCCAAAAGTAGGTTTCTTACTATCTTTACAATTCTAGTAAGATTCGTAGACATTTTTCCACCTTTAGCATAGTTTCATCTGAAATTATTCCCCATCTTTCAATAATTCGCTCTTTTGTAACTGAGCGAATACTATCACATTTAATAAAGCTTTTTTTCTTTAGCCCACCTTCTGGTGGATTAATTTCTACATGAAGGGGTATATTTTTCTGTGCGGTAGTAATTGGAGCGATTACTATAAGTTCGGATGGACCTGAATTAAAATAATCAGTGGAAACAATCAAGCTTGGACGAATTCCGGATTGTTCGTGTCCTTTTATCGGATCAAGATTAATAAGCCATATCTCGCTTCTTGAGGGCTGAAGCATTACTATTTCTCCTCTAAACCATCAGCAAGAGTAACATCCCAAGCTAAACGCTCTTCTTGCTCTTTTTTCCAAGCGATCGGGTTTTTCTTTAATGCCGCATAAGCTGAATTTGTTTGTTCCCAGAACAATTTTCTATCAAACTCCTCGATAGCTTTATCAAGGATAGATTGCATAGATTCTCCAGTATTAACTGTAAGTTCACGGAGTTTCTCTTTTGTTTTAAGGCTAATACGAACGGTTGCTGTTTGCATATCAACACCTCTATTTACAATGCTGTTATTTCCTGTGCTATACATTTAAGTTATCTATCTTCATTTAGCTGAATTTGTTTGTTCCCAGAACAATTTTCTATCAAACTCCTCGATAGCTTTATCAAGGATAGATTGCATAGATTCTCCAGTATTAATTGTAAGTTCACGGAGTTTCTCTTTTGCTTTAAGGCTAATACGAACGGTTGCTGTTTGCATATCAACACCTCTATTTACAATGCGGTTATTTCTTGTGCTATATATTTAAGTTATCTATCTTCATTTATCGGTAAATTTTTGTTTTATATAAAATGCCTCAACAGCCTATTCTATCGTGGAGTATATCTACTAAAGGCAGAAAGATACTGAAAGTCGCCCCTTCTCCTTCCTCACTGTTTACTCTTATCTCTCCACCATGCGTTTCAATTATCTTATGAGTTATAGCAAGTCCAAGACCTGTGCCATCTGGTTTTGTTGTAAAATATGGCTCAAATAGTCGGTCTAGAATTTCTTGTGAGATACCTACGCCGACGTCTCGAATTTCGATAATAGCTTTATTTATTTCAAAATTTGCTGATATACTCACATAAAGCTCTCCGCCATCGGGCATTGCCTGTATGCCATTAATGATTATATTAGAGATCGCTTGTCCTAGTTTATCTCGATCAATTTTGGCAAATATTGGAACTGTTGAATAACTGCAAGCTAATTTCACCTTTCCAACTTCCAGAAGTGAAGTATAGTTTCGCATCAAGTCATTTATAAAGTCATTCATATTTGAGATTTTAAAGTTCATAACGGTGGGACGTGACAATTGAAGGAATTCCTCTACTATACGATTCAACTCCTTTATCTGTCGTGACATAATATCAAGACATTCTTTCGCCTCAATTTCAATATTCTTAATGTCAGATGGACTTTCGTGAATATCGCTTATTATGTCCTTCAAGTATTGGATAGTTATAGCCATTGAGTTAAGAGGATTTCGTACTTCATGAGCGACGCCAGCGGCAAGATTACCGAGTGATTGCATCCTTTTTTCATTCTCCAAGCCGATCTGCTCAATCATTCTGTTGATACTTCCACTCAAACGTCCTATCTCATCTCTTGATGTATCCCTTGCACGTACCGCTAGATCACCGGATTGCGCTGCTGTTATAGTTTCCATAAGTCTTTCTAACCTTCGTACAATAAGATAGCTAGTGACGGGATTTATGAAAACTGTTAATGCAATTGTAACCAGAGCAACGTAAAACAGATGTTTAGCACGTAATTGGCGGATGTAGCTAATAATTTCTTTAGTAGAAAACATTATCTTTAACTCGCCAAGAATTATGTTTTCATCTGTTTCAGAAGATATAACGTAAGGAAGCGTGAATTCAATAACCCAATGTCCAAAATATCCCTTTGGCGGATAGCGAACGCGCATTTGTCCTGATGTTACTCTCCGAATCTCTTCGTCGTTATCTAATTGAGTGTTAATTGCATTACCTGTAAGGCTTGCAATCACGACTCCGCTGGTATTAGTAACAATTATTTCAACAATGTCCAAACCCGTTCTGTGAAGGTTTATCTTTCTGATTATATTTGCTATCTCTTCAGCATCCTCTTTACCCGCTATGCGCCTCTGAATATCGCTTGCTATGTCACGCATAGACGCCCCTCTGGAATGATCCCTTATAACTGCCTGAGCAATCTCTTTCTCTATCATCCTGTCGTCAAACCAAAAGAATGCGCTCATAGTCAGGAGGATAAAAACGTTTATGAGTAGTGTATATTTCCATTCAAGGCGCATATTATAATTGTAGGTGCGAAGCATTTGCTATTGTGAACTATCATATACTCAGTATTATGAGGCAAATGCTTCGCACCTACGGAAAATTCCCCGTTATATCTCAAAGATTGGTTATGACTTCCCTTGGATCTGTAATTTCACCTGTAAGTGCGCTAATAGCCGCTGTTGCGGGGGAAGAAAGATAAACGAATGACTTTGGATTTCCCATTCTGCCAAGAAAGTTTCTGTTGGAAGTAGCTACGCACACTTCATCATCAGCAAGTATGCCTTCGTGTATTCCACAGCAGACTGCGCAGCCGGGTGAGCTTATCGTCGCCCCTGCTTCTACGAGTATATCAAGTAATCCCTCTTTACTTGCTTGCAGATAAACCTTTTTGGATGCAGGCGTTACCAATAATCTAACGTCGGGATGAACAGTTTTGCCTTTCAGAATCTCAGCGGCGATACGAAGGTCATCAATACGGCAGTTAGTACATGAGCCAAGAAAAACCTGATGTATCTTTATTCCCTTTGCTTCCTCGACTGACTTCACATTGTCAACGGTATGCGGAAATGCGACCATCGGCGATAGTTCTGAAACATCAATTTCTATGATTTTTTCGTATACAGCGTCATTATCTGGAGCGATCTTACGGAATTTTTCAGGACGTCCATATTCTTTTAGATACTCATAGGTGACGTCATCGGAAGCAACAATTCCAGCCTTTGCACCGGCTTCGACAGCCATGTTACATAACGTCAATCTACCTGACATATCCATATTCTCAATAGTATCACCGCAGAACTCAAGAGATCGATAATCTGCGCCATCTGCGCCAATCAGTCCTATTATGTAAAGTATAAGGTCTTTTGGGAAGACGCCATTTTGTAGTTTTCCAGTGACGTGTATCTTAAAGCTGTCTGGCACTCGAAGCCACGTCTTACCTAGAGCCATTGCTATGGCAACGTCAGTGGAACCCATACCAGTAGCAAATGCACCTAAAGCACCTGCAGTACAGGTATGAGAATCTGATCCGATAAGTATGTCACCGGGGCAAACGTAATTTTCAGCCATAACCTGATGGCATATTCCGAAGCCAACATCTGATAAAACTGCACCAGTCTTGCGTGCAAACTGTCTCAGAAGTACGTGATCATTTGAAAGTTCTGCTCTGGGACTAGGAGAAGAATGGTCTATAAAAAGAACTGTTCCCTTAGGGTTATGGACTTTCTCCATGCCCAGCTTTTGCAGTTCCCTAACAGCCAAAGGACCTGTGCCATCCTGAAGCAAACAAAGATCAACTTTTACAACTGCCAGATCACCGGCTGATACGTCTTTCCCGGCATGTTCTCCAATAATTTTTTCAGCAATAGTTTTTCCCATATTTAGTTTTTCTACTCCTTCTCCTCCAATTTTACTAGCTCTTCAAACCTTATGTCTACGCCCATTATGCCAATTATGTCTTCAGAATCGTCTCTGATAGGCGCCGATACCGTTATACATAGCGCTCCAGTATATCTGGATATATAAAAATCAGTTACATGTGCCTTGCCATCCTTTAATGGACCAACAAACCATGGACGATCAGAGAAGTTGTCACCGACGCCAACGTTTTGATACTTCCCTTTATCCTCTGGATGGACTATGTTTTTCGTCATCATGTTACCATCAAGGTTAGTAACGTATATCCATTGAATGAATGGATTTTCGTTGAGAATTTTTTGCATTACAGGCTCTTGTTGCTCAAGGTCCATTGATTTTATATCTGGCATTTCAACAGCATCTTCAACGAGATGAATGGCTATCTCTCTGGCTTTTATCTTCAATTTGTCAAGATCAGATTCAAACAGATCGGATAAATATTTTTTCGCCTGAAGAAGCAATTCCTCAGATGATATACTCGTTATTCTACCTTTATCGTATTGAGTCTCAACCCAATCATTTATCCTGACTATACCGGGATGGCGTTTATCAATCATATTCTCGCCACGAAGCTCAAGACGTCTATTTACCCAATAGGCAATACTTGCCAACCCCGACTTGTGTGCGATAATCACATCCACAGGACGTTTTAGGATTTTATCTGTATCAAAGATAGTATATATTTCCGGGTTTTTAAGAACGCCATCTGCGTGAATTCCTGCTCTAGTTGCGTTGAATTCTGACCCAATAAATGGATAATTAGCAGGTATCTTATATTTTAGCTCATGTTCAAAGTATTCTGCAATTTCAGTAATGATTGTGGTATCTACGCCATTATTATCGCCAACTAAGCCAATATAATCCATTATAAGCCCTTCGATAGGTGTATTACCTGTCCTTTCACCAAGACCTAGCAGTGTTCCATTTGCGCCAGAACAGCCATATAACCATGAATTTACTGCATTGACTTGTACTTTATGAAAGTCATTATGTCCATGCCATTCAATTTGTTCTGCAGGTACGCCGCCTTCGTGTCTAAGGGCATGAATAATTTTTGGAACACTTCGAGGAAGCGATGCCTCTGGATTACTGACTCCATATCCCATAGTATCACAAGCTCTGATCTTGACGGGTATTTTGCTTTCTTCACTTATTTTCATAAGTTGCTGTACAAAAGGTATTACAAAACCATAAAAGTCCGCCCTTGTAATATCCTCAAGATGGCATCTGGGAGTAATCCCTGCTTCTATAACAGCTTTAACTACATTGATATAATCTTCAGCCGCCTGTTTTCTCGTCTTTCCGAGCTTGAGGAAAACTTGATAATCCGATATAGACATCAGTATACCCGTTTCTTTTAACCCCATAGATTTAACGAGTTTAAGGTCATCTTTACTAGCCCTTATCCAGCCTGTTATCTCGGGAAAACTATAATCTAACTCAAGACATTTTTCAACTGCTTCCCTGTCTGTATCGCTATAAAGAAAAAACTCCGTCTGTCTTATAACTCCATTAGTGCCGCCTAATCTATGCAGGAAGTCGAACAAGTCTAATATTTGTTTTGTAGTATATGGTGGTCGTGCCTGCTGACCGTCTCTAAAAGTCGTATCAGTAATAAACATATCATCGGCTGGTTCGATGGGAACGATCTTAAAATCAAATTTCATCCTTGGTACTTCATCATAAGGATATATGTCCCTTAGAAGGTTTGGTTCAGACACATCTTCAATTTCATAAAAATCCGAAGCTGGTTCCAGCAAGCTTCGCTTTTGAGTAAACTTAGCCAATATATTCAACTCCTTTACTTATAGGAAGGATATGGGATAATAGGGCTATAAGCTCATAAACCTATAGTCTATATCAATTATAATGTACCCCGAAAACTGGACAATACATTAAGGTGGATTTTCTACAAAAAATATGTTAGATTTCTCAACGAAAATATCCTTTGAAAATTCAATAAAAAATGTAGATGACCACCAGAAAACATTATGACAGTCGTATAAAATCGCAAGTAGCTCTTGCGAAGCACTCAAGAATCAACAAACCATTGCCCAAATAGTCAGTGAATACGGTGTACATCCGAACTTGGTAACTCAATGGAAACAACGCTTGCTAAATGAGTTACCTGACATATTTAACAATAAACAACAAACAAGATAATGAAACACTCCAAAATGGAGATCGTTGCAAATAGATATTAGTAATAATAAGGTATCATGATAGTTAAGAACAAAAAAAACTTGCCAAAACGATAAAAATGCCATAAACTACCAAATTGACAACGAAAGGAAGGTGGTCTATGGCAATGGAAATATAAGAAAAAGATAACACATTTCGAGTGAAATGGCAAGTAAATTCACAAGGGTTTTTCAACTGATTGGATACCTGACACACCATCAAATAGGAAATGTTAATGTCAAGTTACACGAATTGGAAGGTTATTGCCAATAGAGAGCAAGATTGATAAAATAAAGGCGTAGAAATCTATGGGAAATAACAAAACCAGACAAAATGAAAATAGGAGTGTACCATAAACCATGATTCCAATTGTTGAAGCGCCACAAACGATAGCGGAACAGATGAAGAATTATAGGGATATTTTCTGTAGAGAAGAAGGATTTAATATGGCAGCGAGTAGATATAATAGCAGAGGGATTAAGAAAAAAGCATCCGAAGAGCTTTCGACACATAAAGGTAAATTGTCGAAATGGAGAGACAAGAGAACACTGGGTTTTTACTAAATAGGTAAGACTTAAGAGATATGGACAAAAACGACTCATCGGAGATATTTCATGAGTTTGGCAAACAGATTGTTGGATTATTTTTCTTGATTTTTTATATTAAAAAGATTACTATACTTTTGCAGTTTTTACGATCATTGAAAACTTTGTTATTGGATGCTTAGTATATCTGTCCACGTCATCACTCGTATGCGTTGGGATGCAGTTGGATGGGATGACCCACAACCAGAACCGATATTGCCAGATGGTAAAAAGAAACGTGGAAGGAGACATACTAATCCCCGAAAAGGTAAAGAGTGGAAACTGACAACACTGATTAAGAACTTCACACCGGAACCTGTCACTGCTTGTGTCTATGGCAAGTTGAAGACTTTCAATATTGTGACAAGAGACGTCTGGATCCGTGATGTGATTATCCAGAAAGTAAGGGTTGTTGTAATTCAGACCGCAGGTGTCCCGGTGGTTATCTTGCTCTCCACTGAGCTGACATTGACGCCCAAGCAGATCATAAGCAGAATTTGTTTTGACAGGAGTAGTTTGTCTTTATTCATGGTTTTTGTTTCACATAAGGTTCAATAGTTTCGTTTTTATTGTAATATTTTGGTTATATTTTGACTTTTTTGAAAATATGATAGAAAACATAGT